>Ga0224523_1000017_pt1 | contig 120226 bp, 102 predicted proteins | sample CFST50metaG_FD_182732 | JGI IMG/M metagenome (GOLD analysis project Ga0224523, IMG submission 182732) | Peat soil microbial communities from Stordalen Mire, Sweden - C.F.S.T50 | ecosystem: Environmental > Terrestrial > Soil > Wetlands > Peat | place: Sweden: Norrbotten County, Stordalen Mire... | reverse complement strand
GACTAGGTGGAGATCCCAGCCTTGTCTTTCGATAACTTCTTGATTTATAGATTAATTCTAACAAAACCAATTCAAACAAAACATGTTTTTTTTACACAATAAATAATGTTTCGAACACTCAAGCTCTGTGCCCTGTGCTCTGTGCTGTTACACCAGAATCTTAGTAGTTAAATTAATAATACTGGTCTTTATTGCTTCAAATGGTTTATTTTCACCTGCATTATCCTGTTCAACAATCATATATTTCATCCCTGCAGTTTTTTTCGCTGCCAGAATTCTCTTGAAATCAATCAATCCCGTACCTACTGGAGCAAAATCATTTACTCCGTTGGTGGTGAATATCGGAGCTTTTTTGGTCAACATATCTTTCATATGGAAGAGCTGGAACCTGCCCGGGTATTTCTTAAAAATTTCAACCGGATCCTGTCCGGCTTTAGTTGTCCAGAAAAGATCAAGTTCCATGGTCAAAAGGTCTTTGTCAATTTCAGGCAGAAAAACATCGAAATAAGGTACCTTGCCTTCTACTGTATCGAACTCGAAATCATGATTATGATATCCGAAAGTAACCCCGTTTTCCTTCATAATCTTACCAACTTTATTCCATTCGGCTACCATTCTCTGATAACCGGCAATCGATTTACGATCGGCTTCCTCAATCCATGGCTGCATACAATACTTAGCACCAAGTTTGGCATGATCTTCTGCCATTTTCTTCGCTTCGTCAGTTGTAATTCCCTTAGGATTAACACCGGCATGACTGCTGAGTATCTCCATTCCAAGGTCATTTACCATTTTTTTAAATTCGCCTGGCAAATAACCATAAAATTTCCCGTTTTCATAACTTGCCAGTTCAACGTATTTATATCCTATATCAGAAACCTTCTTTAATGACCCTGGAGCATCTATCCCCATGGCTTCACGTATAGTGTACAATTGAAGCCCTATCCCAAATTTTCTGAGATCATCTGCGGTTTTATCTGATCCAGGTGTTACAAAATTTTTAAAGCTACTTTTCGAAATAACAAATGCTCCAAGTGCACCTGTGGCAGAAAGCTTAAGGAAATCCCTTCTTGACTGTTTTGTTTTCATGGCAATGACAATATAAATTTATAAAAATGAAATTATTGAATATGCAAAATATTAATAAGCAAGTCAAAAGTAAAAAGATTAAAGTAATAAGATAACACTAACTTTGAAGAAATTGTTTAAAAAGCAAAAATTGCCCTGCCTTGCTCTTTCAATCTGTCAATAGTCCTCATGAAATTGAAACCCAGAAATCAGTAACGGGCAACGAACAACGACTTAACTTTTATCTTAGGAAAATTGAATACTATAGTTAATACTGCCGACGGATCTCATACAATCTATGTCCCTGAATTGGATGAACATTATCATTCCATATATGGAGCGGTGCAGGAATCAGAATTTATATTTATCAATAAAGGCTATGATTATTGTAAATCAGATCCCCTTTTTATTCTTGAAATCGGCTTCGGAACAGGTTTAAATACACTTCTTACTGCTATAAAGAGCATGACAGGAACAAAAAAAGTCAATTATACTTCAATTGAAAAATATCCTCTCAATGAAAAAATGATCAGCACTCTCAATCATCACCAGTTTGCGGGCATAAACGGGAAGGAAATCTTTAATCTGATTCATTCGGTACCCTGGAATATAAGTGTGAATATCTGCAAAAATTTCACTCTGAAAAAAATTCAGTCTGATTTTACGCTTGAAAAATTATCTGGTAACTATGATCTTATTTACTTTGATGCATTTGGACCGGGTAAACAACCTGAAATGTGGACGAAGGAAATGTTTTCAAAAATCTCGATTGTGACAAATAAAAATGGGATCCTTGTGACATATTCAGCCAAAGGAGAAGTGAAAAGAAGCCTTAGGGCATGTGGCTTTGATGTAACCCTTCTTCCGGGCCCCCCTGGGAAAAGGCAGATGATCAGAGCGGTTAAAATTTAAAATTTATTTTTTGATGGTTTTTTTCTTTCCCTAAAGTATTATCTTAGCGGAAATTTTAAAATTAAAAAATGTATAGTATGAAAATTAAGGGATTAATTGTATTGACCGGTGTAACAGCTTTAATGCTTGTCTCGTGCGGGAAAAGTTCTCTCAAAAATGCGAACCTTAAAACTAAAGAAGATTCTTTATCCTATGCTTTCGGTATTGTAAATTATAACGCTTTGAAAACAGACAGCCTTATACTCGATCCGATGGTTGTGGCTGAGGCAATGATGGATGGAAAAAAGGGAAAACCATTGATGGCTGACGACATCGCCAGGTCATATATAATGGTTTTTATCAATAAGCGAGAGACCGCTAAAGCTGCAAAAAAAGCAGAAACAGATAAGGTAAAGTATAAAGATTATATCGATCAGAATGAGGCTTTCCTGGCTACCAACAAAGGAAAAGCAGGTGTTACAACTACAGCAAGCGGCTTGCAGTATGAAGTGGTAAAAATGGGCACTGGTCCAAAACCAACCGCACAGAATACCGTGAAAGTCAATTATGCAGGTTCTCTGATCGACGGCACTCAATTTGACTCATCGGCTAAAAATAAAGGACCCGTAACTTTCCCTGTATCAGGCGTTATACCTGGTTGGACAGAAGCATTACAGCTGATGCCGGTTGGTTCGAAATTCAAACTCTTTCTTCCGGCTAATCTGGCTTATGGAGCCACTGGTGCCGGTGAGGTTATCAAACCATTTTCAACGCTTATTTTTGAAGTTGAATTGCTGGAAATAGTAAAGTAACATGGCTACTGCAGAGATACAGACTCCTAAAGGCACTATGAAGGTCAGTTTCTATGAAGCTGATGCTCCGGGTACCGTGGAGAATTTTATAACACTTTCGAAAAAAGGGTTCTATGACGGGCTTGCTTTTCACAGGGTTATTCCCGATTTTGTTATCCAGGGTGGCTGCCCTCATTCAAAGGATATGAGCGATCCAAGAGTCGGGACAGGCGGACCCGGATATAAAATAATGTGTGAATTAACAGGCAATAATCAATATCACGACAAAGGAGTTCTTTCAATGGCGCATGCAGGTAGAAACACAGGCGGATCGCAGTTTTTTATCTGCCATAGCCGGACAAATACAAAACACCTTGACAGACAGCATACATGCTTTGGAAAAGTGGTGGAAGGGCTTGATGTTATTGATAAAATCCGACAGGGCGATAAGATTGAAAAAATTATTATTCACGAAGAATAAACTGAAATGGCATTTGAAATCACAGGAAAAGTTATAGACATCTCTCCTGTAAACCAGGTAAGCGACAAATTCAAAAAACGGGAATTTGTCATTGAAAAAAAAGAATCAGGCGGAGCAGCTGTATTTATTGACTACATTAAATTTCAGCTGATACAGGATAAGTGCGACCTTATTAACGATTCCTTTCTGAACGAAGATGTCAGGATCTGGTTCAACCTGAAGGGCAACAAATGGGAACACGACGGTAAGATCAATTACTTTACCAACCTCGATGCCTGGAAAGTAGAAAAAACATCAACTGCCATAAAGGATCAGAATATTCCATCACACACTACGCTGGAGGATATCCCACCGGAAAACGACGAATTAAGTGATTTACCATTCTGAAAAAAATAATTAAAAGGCTGTTCGAATTTTGGGCAGCCTTTTTAAAATATAGCTAAAATGAAGTATCTCTTTGTAGCAATTTTTATCTTATTTACTGCCTACATTCAATCTCAGGATTTATCAAATAAGCCTCTGCCTGACTCAAAACAGTTTCAGCTTCCATACAACAGGCTTATACAGCCTGCAGGTACTCTGGTGAGCTTTGGTGATGCAGCCACAGAAAACCATGCTCTTGATGTTGCCATTTCTCCTGACGGAAAATGGCTGGCAGTGGAAGAAAGAGAAAGTATTGTATTTATTGCTGCATCTGATAATAAGGTGAAATTTGTACTCAGGAATGGAGACCATGTGAATCTCAGGGGGGGAATGAACACATACTCAGGGATTATCTGGCATATTGACAACGATGGTACTGAAGTATTCTGGAGTGTAATAGGTATAAATGACCGGTCATTTGTTGTGGCAGCCAGATGGGACGGGAATAAGGCAAAATTCAGTCATATGTTTGAATATAAAGCTGCACATGAAGCCAGAATGGCCTTGCCAAATGAAATTCTAATCACAAAAGAATCAGTAAAAGAATATTTGTATGTTGTACTTAATGGCAACAGTAAGGTTATAAAACAGGATCTAAGTTCCGGTGACACAATCTGGGTAGCCGCACCTGGAATTGCTCCTTACGGATTGACAATGGCCTCCGGAAAACTATATGTCACAAACTGGGCCGGAAGAACTCCGGAAGCTAATGATCAAGAGGTTGCAGGAGTTCCATGGGGACTAGCCAGGGTTAATAATAAAACAGCGGGAGGAGCCACAAGGGAAGGAAGCGTTACGGTAATCGACCCGGCAAATGGGAAAATTATCAAAGAGTTAGTTGTGGGTCTCCATCCAAATGAAATAATAAATGATAAGTCTGGAAAATTTGTTTACGTCACAAATTCTAATAGTGATAATGTCACAGTCATAAATACGACGAATGATGAAATCACAGAAACAATAAGCGTCAGACTTCAGCCTGAAATAAATCCGTTTTTCGGAGATTCACCCGATGGTCTTTGTCTTTCTCCCGACGGCAGGATTCTGTATGTTGCAAATGGAATGGACAACGCCCTTGCAGTAATAGAACTTGGAAAAGACGAATATGCAAAAGCGCTGAACCCTAAAAGTAAAGTCATTGGATTTATTCCTACCGGAGCCTATCCTTCCGGTATAGCTATTTCAGACAAGGGCAATCTCTATGTTTCAAACCTTGAAGCTGAGGGTGCCCGTTTGGGCATTCATCATGCCAGGACCGCCAACTTGATTTATAACTCTCACAATATGATGGCCTCTATATCGGTAATACCTGTACCCGGCAAAAAAAAGCTAGACGCGTATACGGATACTGTCATTGCTGTTAATAACCTTTCAAGGGCAATGAGCTCAAGGGAAAAACCCAGAGAATCTGTTAAGGCAAAACCTGTGCCGGAAAGAATAGGCGAAGCCACCTTGTTTAAACATGTCGTTTACATTATTAAGGAGAACCGAACTTACGACCAGGTCCTTGGAGATATGAAAAAGGGTGATGGTGATCCGGGTTTGTGCGTCTATGGAGCTGAGATAACTCCGAATACCCATAAGTTAGCTGAGGAATTTATGCTTCTCGATAATTTCTACGTTTCAGGCAAATGTTCTGCTGAGGGACATCAGTGGACCGATGCTTCAATTGTCACAGATTATATTGAGAAGAACATGAGAGCCTGGTTCAGAAGCTATCCGCATGTTCAGACCGATGCTCTTGTTTACGCTCCAACAGGATTCCTGTGGGATAATGCGCTTAGCAATGAAAAGTCAGTCCGAATATATGGAGAGGCCTCAGTGCCAAAACTGGATAATAAACTTAAATGGGCAGATATATATAAAAAATATAAAAACGGTGAAAAAGTTGACTTTATAAACGTCACCACTATTGAACCTGTAAAAAAAATTCTCAGTCAGACCTATCCTTCGTTTGGCAACCATGAATTTTCTGATGCCATGAGGGCCGATGCGTTGATCAAAGAATTGAACGACTACGATGCAATGCCTGGCGATAAACTTCCGCAGCTGATGATTGTAGCCTTGCCAAATGATCATACCGCTGGCATACGACCGGGATCTCCAACACCAAGGGCAATGGTAGCAGATAATGATTATGCTCTCGGTCGGATTGTTGAGGCATTTTCAAAAAGCCGGTTCTGGGAAAACACAGTCATATTTGTAGTTGAGGATGATTCCCAGAGCGGATGGGATCATGTTTCAGCTTACCGGACAGTTGCTCTGGTAATAAGCCCTTATTCACGGTTAAAAAAGACAGTCCATACTTATTATACGCAACCTTCTATGGTCAGGACTATAGAGCAGATCCTGGGCTTGCCACCTATGAATATCCAGGATGCAATTGCTAATCCGATGACAGATTGTTTTGGAACAGTAGCGGATAAAACCCCTTACCTGCCTGTTCCAAATAATATTCCCCTCGATGAAATGAATCCGCAAATTTTATCATTAAAAGGGAAGGCCCGCTATTTTGCAGAAAAAAGCATGTTGCCGGAATATGACGGGGTTGATTCAGGTGATGACGATCTGCTTAACAGAATACTGTGGTATGCAGCAAAGGGCGATACACCTTATCCTGGAAAGTTCTCCGGTGCAGAAAATGACAAAGATGAATAATTGAAATAAATTGAAATAAATTGAAATAGGTAAATAGTCACTTTAGACACTTTTGGCACTTTTGGCACTCTAAACTATTAAAAAATGAACCCACTTCTTTATGAATGGACCACCCCTTTCGGAACTCCCCCTTTTCATCTTATTAAAACAATTCATTTCAAACCTGCAGTTGAAGAAGCAATAAAATCTGCTTCTGAAGAGATAAAACAAATTACTGATAATATTGAACCACCTGATTTTGAAAACACTATCGCTGCACTCGACGAAACTGGTGAAATACTTGGAAGGATCACATCTATACTATTTAATTTAAACAGTGCAGAGACAAATAAAAATCTCCAGAAAGTTGCACAGGAGGTATCACCGCTTATCACGCGATTTTCGAATGACATTACTCTCAATGGAAAACTCTTCGAACGGATAAAATCTGTATTCGATGCAATGGAAACCTCAGGACTCAGCATAGAACAGAAGATGCTGACTGAACGTAGATTCAGAAGTTTTATCCTTGGAGGAGCTGCACTGAAAGAAGAAGACAGAAAACGGTTCAGGCAGATTTCTGAGGAACTTGCTACATTATCTCTTAAATTTGAAGAGAATGTACTTGAGGAGACAAATTCTTTTGAACTACATATTACTTGCAGAGATGATCTGGCAGGACTTCCTGAAAGCTTAATTGAGATGTCTTCCTCTGAAGCGGAAAAGAGAAAAAAACCGGGATGGGTATTCACTCTCCATTTTCCTAGCTATGTACCATTCATGGAATACTCGGAAAAAAGAGATCTTCGCGAAAAGATGTTCAGGGCATATTCGTCCCGAGCCTTCAAATCCAATGAATATAATAACTGCGGGAATGCACTGAAAATTGCCAATTTGCGTCTTGAATTAGCCAGAATGCTGGGTTTCACGAACTTTGCTGAAATGATTTTAGGCGACCGCATGGCAGATACCCGGGAAAAAGTTGAGAAATTTCTTAACGAACTTTATCTCGCATCAAAACCAGCTGCTTTCCGTGACTTTAATAAAGTCAGACAATTTGCTGAAAATTATCAGCATGAAGGTTCATTGCAACGGTATGACTGGGCGTATTATTCCGAGAAGCTAAAGAAGAAGCTTTATGATATTGATGATGAAATACTTAAGCAATATCTCAGCCTTGAAAAAGTCGAAACTGCAGTTCTGAATCTTGCTACTTCGCTTTATGGAATAAGATTTATCGTAAATAATACAATTCCGGTATACCATCCTGAAGTTAAGACCTTTGAAGTGTATGATGGAGACGGTACATTTCTTGCAATTCTTTATATAGACTATCATCCTCGTGCCGGAAAGAATGGAGGTGCATGGATGACCAGCTACAGGGAACAGAAAAATGTAAACGGAATTGATGTTAGACCTCTTATCTCTGTTGTTGCCAATTTTACTAGACGGTCGGAAACCAGACCTTCTCTCCTCTCATTTAGTGAGCTTACCACTTTTCTCCATGAATTCGGACATTCACTTCATGGGATGCTTACAAAATGTACCTATGAGAGTTTGTCGGGCACAAATGTGGCACGTGATTTCGTCGAACTCCCATCTCAGTTCATGGAAAATTTTGCATATGAAAAAGAATGGCTCGACAGCTGGGCAGTGCATTATCTTACCGGAGAAAAAATTCCTGTCGAAATTATACATAAGATTAAAGAAGCTTCGACATTTAATGAAGGCTACTCCTGTTTAAGACAATTGAGCTTTGGTTTTCTCGACATGGCATGGCATACCATAACAAATCCTCTTGATACAAATATTTCCGATTTTGAATCGGAGATCCTCGCTAAAACTGAATTATTTCCTCCAGTTGAGGGTTTGAATATGAGTGTCTCGTTCGGACATATTTTCGGAGGTGGATATGCAGCAGGATATTATGGTTATAAATGGGCTGAAGTGCTTGATGCTGATGCTTTCAGTTATTTTACCGAAACTGGAATATTCAACAGCGAAACTGCTTCATCATTCAGGAAAAACATCCTTGAAAAAGGAGGAACTGATAAACCTCTGGATCTCTATGTGAGGTTCCGAGGCAAAGAACCTTCAATTGATGCTCTGCTTAGGCGAAGCGGCTTAAAATAAAAACCTCTGTGCAACTCCTCCGATATTTAAGAATAAACAGTTCTTCCTCTGTGTAACTCTGTAAAATCTCAGTGGAACTCTGTGTAAGTTCTTATTTCTCTTGGTTACACTGAGAGACACAGAGTAAGCACAGAGGGTCACAGAGAAATCAGAATAGGATTTTCTTAAAACTTGAATTATATTTACACAGTATTTATCGCCTTATAAACCTTACATAATATATTGCTAATCAATATTATACAATTAACTATATGATCCTCTTTTTTGAAACTGACACTAAAAACATTATTGCTGCGGGTACAAATGGAAGCCTTCCTGAAAAAGAAATTGCCAAGCTGATCTGGTTGTTTGGAAATGCTAAACTGATTAGCAAAGAATCCCTTAAAGGAACATTTATTGGGCCCCGTAAGGAGATGATAACTCCATGGAGCACAAATGCGGTTGAGATTTCCCAGAACATGGGGATTTCGGGAATAAAGAGAATCGAGGAATTTTATCCGGCGACAGCCAAAAAGCCTTCTTACGATCCAATGCTTCAATCACTTTATAACGCATTGGATCAGAACCTGTTTACTATTGACAAACTGCCTGACCCGGTTTTTTATATAGATGATATAAGACAATATAATCTAAGAGAAGGACTCGCACTTAATGATCAAGAAGTTGAATATCTGGATAAACTAAGTATTTCATTAGGACGAAAACTTACTGATAGTGAAGTATTCGGTTTTTCCCAGGTTAACTCAGAACACTGTCGTCATAAGATATTCAACGGAATTTTTGTTCTCGCCGGCCATGAAGAAGAGAAGACCCTTTTTCAGATGATAAAGTCTACAACCAGGGCCAATCCTAATAGTGTAGTTTCTGCGTATAAGGATAACTGCGCATTTGTTCAGGGACCTGTTGTCGAGCAATTTGCTCCCGGAACACAGGATAAACCTGATTTTTTTAACATAACAGACTATGAATCTGTCCTTTCAATCAAAGCTGAAACACATAATTTCCCAACTACTGTTGAACCTTTCAATGGCGCCTCAACCGGTACCGGAGGTGAAATAAGGGATCGCATTGCGGGAGGCAAAGGAGCCCTTCCAATTGCCGGGACAGCTGTTTATATGACTTCTTACCCCCGTCCTGACGGGGCCAGACCATGGGAAAAAACAACAAAGGAACGGCCATGGTTATATCATACCCCAGAGGATATCCTGATCAAAGCTTCAAACGGAGCCAGCGATTTTGGAAATAAATTCGGACAACCACTGATTTGTGGATCGGTTTTTACTTTCGAACATTTTGAGAATCTCAAAAAATATGGTTATGACAAGGTAATAATGCTTGCCGGTGGAATAGGAATTGGCAAAAAAAAGGACAGTGAAAAAAATGTTCCTGAAAAAGGTGATCTCATTGTACTGCTTGGCGGTGATAACTATCGGATTGGAATGGGAGGAGGAGCAGTTTCATCTGTGGATACCGGCAAATTCGACAGTTCAATTGAGTTAAACGCTGTTCAGCGGGCCAACCCGGAGATGCAGAAACGAGTTTATAATGCTATAAGGGCATTAAATGAAGCAGAAAATAATCCAATAGTATCAATCCACGACCATGGTGCAGGCGGACACCTCAATTGTCTCTCGGAACTTGTTGAAGCAACGGGAGGAAGAATTGATATCAGCAAATTACCAATCGGTGATCCCACTCTTTCAGCGAGGGAAATAATCGGAAATGAGTCGCAGGAACGCATGGGACTGGTAATGAAAAAGACTGATATAGACAACTTAAGGAAGATTGCCGAACGGGAAAGAGCACCAATTTATATCATTGGTGAAGTGACAGGCGACATGATGTTTACACTGGAGAATCCGGTAACTAATGAAAAACCAATTGATCTTGCTCTCTCATCTTTGTTCGGAAACCCTCCGAAAACAATTATGAATGATATTATAGTCGAAAACCACTATAAAAAACTTGATTATTCGATTCAAAAAATTGAAGAATATATAGAACAGGTTCTTCAGCTTGAGGAAGTTGGATGCAAAGACTGGCTTACCAATAAAGTTGACAGATCAGTTACCGGCAGACTCGCGAAACAACAATGTGCCGGTCTTCTTCAGCTGCCATTGAACAACCTTGGCGCTATTACCCTTGATTATCGTGGCAAAAAGGGTATGGCAACTTCTATAGGACATGCCCCGGCGGCAGGACTTATCGATCCGGCAGCAGGTTCAGTTTTGTCAATTGCTGAAGCTCTGACTAATATAATATGGGCACCGCTTAAAGACAGATTAAAAAGTGTTTCCCTCTCTGCAAACTGGATGTGGCCCTGCAAAAATCCGGGCGAAGATACCAGATTGTATGCAGCAGTTAAGGCAGCATGTGATTTTACGATATCCCTTGGCATAAATATTCCGACAGGGAAAGATAGCCTGTCAATGACACAGAAATATGGTGACGAGGTTGTTTATTCACCTGGGACAGTAATTATATCGGCCGCCGCTGAAATTGATAATATCAGGAAAATTATTGAACCGGTATTAGTAAATGATCCATACACGAGCCTCCTGTACATTGACATGAGCCGTGATGCCTTTAAAACAGGTGGCAGCAGCTTTGCGCAGGTTCTCAACAGGCTTGGCGATGATGTGCCTTCGGTAAACGATCCTGCTTATTTTAAAGAGGTTTTTGATGCGATTCAGGATCTGATATCAAAAGGAAAGATTCTCTCTGGTCATGATATCTCGGCCGGCGGAATGTTGACAACCCTACTGGAAATGTGTTTCTCAAACATAAACGGAGGAATAACTATTAATGTTTCGGCTCTCGATGAGGAGGATACTATAAAAATTCTTTTCAGTCAAAATCCAGGAATAATCATTCAGGTAAAAGATGAAGACGATGTTGAAGAATTCCTTCTTGAAAACGGCATATCATATTTCTCTATTGGTCATCCTGTTAATGACAGAACATTGTTTGTAACCAACAAAAATGATCTGTTTTCATTTGATATTGATAAGCTACGCGATGACTGGTTTCGGACTTCTTACCTTCTTGACAGAAGCCAATGCGGGCCGGAAGGAGCACTTGAAAGGTTTGAGAACTATAAGAATCATGAATTGCATTTTAATCTGGCTGATTTTTCAGGAACCTTTAAATCACTCTCAATATCTCCTGAAAGAAGAAAAAAAACAGGAATCAGAGCTGCAATAATCAGGGAAAAAGGTGTAAATGGCGACAGGGAAATGGCCTATGCACTTTATCTGGCTGGATTTGACGTTAAGGATGTCCACATGACAGACCTGATATCTGGCAGGGAAACTCTTGATGAAATCAATATTATAGTTTTCGTCGGAGGCTTTTCAAATTCAGATGTACTGGGATCTGCCAAAGGTTGGGCCGGTGCATTCAGATATAACGAGAAAGCTCGCATTGCTCTTGAAAATTTCTATAAAAGATCCGATACACTATCACTGGGAGTCTGTAACGGATGTCAGCTTATGGTGGAACTCGGTCTTCTCTATCCGCATCACAAGGAGAGACCAAAGCTGCTCCTTAATAAGTCTCATAAATTTGAATCAGGATTTTTAGGTGTAAAAGTTTTAGAAAATAACTCCGTCATGCTTGGAAACATGGCAGGCATGGAACTTGGAATTTGGGTAGCTCATGCAGAGGGACAGTTCAGCCTCCCATTTCCTGAAAACAAATACCAGATACCCTTGAAGTTCAGCAGACACACCTACCCTGCAAATCCTAATGGATCAGTTTTCGATGTTGCCGGATTGTGCTCAGATGATGGCCGTCACCTTGTAATGATGCCACACCTTGAAAGAGCTTATTTCCCATGGCAATGCGGATATTATCCTTCTGACAGGAAAAATGACGATGTTACACCCTGGATAAAGGCCTTTGTTAATGCAAAGGAATGGATTAAGAAAAGAATCTAAATTTTTTGTACTCCAAAATCGACTATATATCTCAGGGCTAAGAGCTAAGAAATTCTTTGCGAGCTGTGAGGATTACTGGGTAATCGGTGTCAGAAACACAGATAGCAGTTTTGAATTATCCGATCCCAATGATTCTGCCTTCCTGATTTCCTTAGTAACGATTTTCTCACTTATTATTTGAATATTAAACAGTCCGGTATCCTGAATATAAAGTGAGCCTATAAAAGAATCTGCTCTGAAGTAAGGATAATCAACATCTGAGGAGTTACGAATTATTTTATCACATGCCGGACGGGCTTCAATCCTGTTATCCAGTATGCTGAGCATCACTGAATTATCATATTTCAAATCTGTGGTATCCTTTGTGGCACTGGATAACCAGACATTAAATCGCCCGGATTTCGAAACAAGAACACTCCATTCTGCAGTATTGCTTGAAGGATTTGCATTATCCTGATAACACTCAGCATTGTCAACTTTCAGCGATATGGTCCCATCCGACTGCTGTATGATTTTGTTCTGAACAGTTTTAGTATTTGTTTCCTTTTGTTTGCCGGTATTGTTGCAGGAATAAAATAAAAATATGCCTATAAATAAGATCGTCCCACGTGTTATGCTTCCCATTTTTCTAAATTTGATAGGTTTATGATTTCAGAATATAACGCATGAAAAACAATTTCAGTATCCGGATTGTTTAAAAAGCAAAAAAAATAAAACCGGATTTTTTCTGTGCACCTCTGAACATCTCCGTGTCACTAAGTGTAAATTCTTGTATTGTTACACAGAGGACCACTGAGTCCCGATATCCACGGGGATCACAGAGAGCCCCAAAGATAAGATCAGATATTTGCCAGCTGTTTTATAGATTTGATCTGAGGGCTAATGTTTTTTTTAAATGGCGTTAAAATGAGTGCTTCGGCAACTATCTCGGAAATGTCTGCGACTCTTGTTTCTGTGACAGCAGAAAAAGTTTTTTTACACAGCGGACATCCGGTAGCTAGAATATCGGGATTATTTCTGGTCATCTCATAAGCGGCATCAAGAGCTATTTTCTTTCTCTTTTGGGAGCTTATTTTCATATTTGCCAGGCTTCCTCCGCAGCAAAGCGAATTTTCATCTTCGAATTTGGTCTTCTCAAGACGTGAAACATGCTTCAGTACCTCTTTTGGTTCTTTATATATACCGGAACCTCTTCCAAGATCACAAGGAGAATGATAAACAACCCTCTTATGCAGGAAATTCAATTTCACTGACCCATCATCAATGAGCCTCTTAATAAATTGCGAATGATGAAGCACTTCAACATCAAGATAATAGCTCTCTTTAAAAACTTTATAACATATAGGACACGATGTCACCAGCGTTTGAGCTCCTGATTTCCAAATCATCTGCGAATTATAATTAATAAGCTCCCTAGCTTCCTTATCCTGGCCTGCAAGCATAAGCGGCCGTCCGCAACAGACGCCTCCATCCTCATCAATAAAAGTGTATTTCATTCCTGACGCTTCAAGAATTTTTATCATGGAATTCTTAATTGCGGGTGTCAGATGGGTCATACATCCGGCAAAATAGAGTACATCTGCTTTTTGAGGATTGCTTTCCTGAAGAAAACTGTAATTTGAAGACCCGATTGGTTTTTCCGAATTAATGGCTTGCCTTGTTCTGAAATAACCCTTATAGATATTCAGCATATCATTCCCCGCTTCTCCTACCCTTCGCTGGATCATTCTAATAGGTGAAAGTTCAATTCCTACCGGGCATTTCATATCGCATCTGCCACACATCAGACAGTTATGAGCAATTTCTGAAACATCGTTATTATTACGAATAGCCTTCATCAGATAGGTTGACTGAATATCTGTAATTCCTGCTGAAAAATTAAGCTGACACGCATCAATGCATATTCCGCATGAAGAGCAGGAGTAAGTCTGAACTTCCGAAAAAGTACCTGCCTGATCACCTGTTTTTATACCTGAATTTCTCATGAAAATCAGGAACAGTTCAGTGGGGATATGCATGTATCTCGTAATAGGAAGAAGAATAAAAAATGTGCCCAGTGAAATGGAATAAAGCCACCAGAAAGGATATGCCATTTGTTGTGCAGGCAGAAAGGTTGAAAGCCAGGAACCAAGTGACCCTGTAAGAAAACTGCCTGTACCATATGCTCCGCTTGTAAAACTTTCGGCCAGAAGGCGGCTCGGGAAGATCAACCATAGAGAAGTAAGGGCTATTTTGTCGGTGATTTTCAAGCGGGTTGTCTTTTTCATTCCGACAATTCCGGAATGAAACCTTTTTATTACAGCAAGTAGCAGACCCGATAGAATGAAAGCAAGTATCAGATCCATCAGGAATCCATACGCTGCCTCAAAGCCTGTCCTGCCATGGTCAGGGTTAAAGAACCTGAAAAAGATTGCTTTATAAGGTGCATTAAGGTGTTTTGTTCCGAATATATCAGCTTCAAGAGTGCCAAACAAAATAAGCAAAAACCATCCGAAAGCCAGGCTCATGTGCATATAACCCAGACGAAAATTAGATTTAAGTATTTTCCTGTGGAGCAGACTCTCCATGAAAATCTCTTTAATACTAAGGCCAAATGCCATTCCAAAGAATCCTCGCTGCAGCCTTAGTTTATCAGGTCTCGATAAATCGCGGAACCAAATTACACTTCTAGTTATAACATAGATAAGTATAAAGTATAATCCAATATTAAATGGTATTATGAAAGGATCAAATTTCATATTCGTCATATTTTTGCAAGGCATTTTTTGCCAGAACAACTATATTTCTGGTATTGACTCCTCTTGGACAGACAAGTGTACACTTGCCACAAAGCATGCATTTTCTTAAGTTTTGCCTCACCTGGTCATTTTCCCCTCGCTTAATAAGTATATTCAGTTCCCTGAGACTAAAACCTGTAAAATTGCCAGTTGTACAGGTTGCCGAACACCCGCCGCATTCAATACAAAGCCTGAAGCTTGGTTCCTTTTCAAAAATAAATTCGGCTAATCGCCTGTTGTTGGAATCATAGTCGATCTGTCTCCCTTTTGATATTGAAAAACCAAATTTGTCCATACTAGTTTTCACCAACTTTGAGGTAGTCAATTACTTCGACAACAGCAGCCCGCGCATGTGAAATTGTTTCGGTAATATTCATCGGCGCTGTACACGTTCCGGCATAAAATACTCCTTTTACATTGCTTACGTTACTTCCAAAATGATTATCATTGGCAGCGAAAAACCTGTTTTCACCTGTTTTGAGTTTGCCAATTTCAGCTATTTTTTTTCCTCCATCCGACATTTCCATTCCTGCCATAAGAACCAGCATATCAAGCTTCATTTTAAGCGGTCTTCCTGCAAGCGTATCTTCGACCTTTATCAACAGCTTGTTTTCAATCGTTTCGCTTGCTTCTGACACTTTACCTCTGATGAAACTAACTCCCCATTTTTCCTGGGCTTCCCGGTAAAGCTCTTCATAAAATGCTCCACCCATTCTCATGTCCATATAGAAGCAAAAAACTTTCGACCCCGGGAGGTATTCCCTGAGCTCTATAGCCTGCTTCACGGCAGTTACACAGCACAATTTGGAACAGTAAAAATTGCCTGCTTTTTCATCACGCGATCCAACACAATGTACAAGTCCTATTATTTCCGGAACATTTCCGTTTGCTAAAACGATCTTATCATTGCTGAACATCTTTTCCAGATCGGCAGAGGTAATGACATTATTGTATATGCCATAGCCATACTCCTCTTTCCTTGCGCTCTTAAAAAGATCAAAACCAGTGGCTACAATAACAGCATCAGCAGTCAGTTCTTTACCTCTGTTTGTTGTTATAGAAAAATGATTATTTGTCCTTTTAAACTCTTCTATAGTAGTGTCTGTCAGTAACTTAATATCATTATTTTTTGTAATTCCGTCAAGATACTTTTTTACCTCCGAACTTTTTCTTCTGTCGGGAAAAAGCCTGTGCCAGTTATTCAGATGACCACCAGTATTAGAATCCTTTTCTATAAGACTTACATCAATTCCAACCTTCGATAACTGACCTGCAACTTCAAGTCCTGCAACACCTCCGCCTATCACTACAACATGTTTTCTCATCTATAATCAGACATTTAATAATTTATGAATTTCTGAATATGAGGGTTTTACATCAAGATTATATTTATCTTCAGGGGAATATTCAATTCCTATTTTTTTCAGAACAGGTTCACAATCTGTCTGATGCATCTGAAGACCAAGATCCCATGGATCATACCCAAGCACGAGACCAGCAACCTCTTCATATGTAAAAACAGGAATTCCTTCTCCGTTCTGACCGTAACGCTTGCCTTCCATCTCATTTATAACATACTGCCATCTGTCAAGAAACATAGGACATCCCGGACAGTTTGTTATTATCATATCCGGTTTAAAAGGTTTCATTGATTCAAATTTTTCCCTCGAACAGGCGACAGAGAATCCCCTGTTTGCCTGAACCAGGTATTGCCTGAAGCCAAAACCACAACAATGCCTTCTTTCAGGGTAGTCAATTACCTGGCCTCCCCACTCTTCTATCATACCCCCAAGCACATAAGGATATTCCGCTCCGCCAATTCCTTTGGAGGGAAACATTTTGGCATAATGGCATCCGATGTGATCGACGACATTGAGGGGTTCTCCTGTACTTTTATTTACGAGTTTGTATTTGGCTTTTGCACCAATCTCTTTTCTGAATTTAAAGATCACGTCACTTGCATGAGCCAGATTCTCAGGTTTTTCAAATTCTCTTCCTGTTGCTTTCCTTAGCTGATGCCTTATTTTGTCTTCAACCTCGGGGAAATGATGCCAGGTATCAAGGATTTCCGTATACAAACCAAATGAGGTTATGCATGAGGGCAAAAGATTTTTGTATCCAGCTTCTGTCATAAGTGCAAACTGACGCGCCACAACAGTCATCGTTGTTTCAACCGGTACAATATCACTGTGGTAACCTATCCCTGTGCACGATGTATGACAGGGATGTTCATATACATCCTTACCGAGCACTTCGCGCATGATTTTAAGGAACGCTGTCTCTGAGCCCGGAAAGAAATTCTGTCTTACACAACTCCTCACATAAAAGTAGTTATTATCCGCAATTTCTTTCTGATAATCATTCCAAACAGCTTTCTTCCCCTCAAGTATCATCTTTAAAAATATTATTTTGTGTGCGACCCGTTATTAGCTTTATAAATATGCCGGAAGTATTCATTTTCAATACCTTCATCCAGTTCCATATTTAACTCTTTCGCTTTTATCTTAGAATATTCTTCAATATTTTCAAATCTTTTCATGCCACCGGTTACCCGGAAAATCTCCCTGATTTCATCCATTGCTTCTTCGGGAACTCTTCTGAGGATTCCGGGGCCATCGCCTTTATAGTTTGCACCCATTTTTTTAAAGAGCTCTTTCCAGTTATCCTGGATCCAGTCCCATACAGGTCCCTGCTCAGGATGCAGCGATGTACCAACACCTTCAAGGTAAAGGCAATAACCATATGTAATCATCCAGTTGCCTACGGTTCTTTTCAGAGCAAGCTGCTGTCTTCCTTTTTCGGATTCTGTAAAAAATCCAAGATCCTGTGATAATGAACGCAATGCCATAATTATTAAACCTGGTGCATTTCCGCGCGGACAGCGTGTTTTGCACGACATGCATTCGCCGCAATACCAGATTGTTTCTGATTTTAAAAGTTCAGTTATCTTATCGTCGTCTTTTGTCTGAACTTCGTCAACTATTTTTCTGGGATCATAAATATAAAATTCTGCTGCAGGACAAATAGCTGTACAAACTCCGCAATTCATACAGGCATTCAGGCCTTCTTCAAACCTGATGTCTTCCAGTAAAAGATCGTACAGCTTTCCCATCAGTGTTGTATGAGTAAGAATTGTTAAAAAGTTAACACAAAGGTAACTCGTAAATAAGGTGGGAGAAAGAAGATTAAAGCCTATTTATAAGGGGTATTTATACGTATTAAGAACGGCGTAGCGGCGCAAAGGCAATAAGTAGAAAAAAAGGAGAAAATCAGCTTTTTAAAAGCTTCTCAATGTCACCCACCAGTTTTTCAGGTTCTGTTGACGGCGAGAATCTTTTCACAGGTAATCCGTTCCGATCGATAAGGAATTTTGTAAAATTCCACTTAATCCTTTTCCCTAAAAAACCAAAAAGGTTATCCTTTAAAAATTTATATATCGGGTCTGCATTTGAGCCATTAACTTCAATTTTTGAAAACATTTGAAACGAGACCCCGTAATTTAGAAGGCATCCTTCTGCTATTTCCTTTTCCGTACCAGGTTCCTGGTTTCCAAACTGGTTACAGGGAAAGCCAAGAATGACCAATCCCTGATCCTTATATTTTTTGTAAAGGGTTTCAAGTCCCTCATATTGAGGAGTAAATCCACATTTGCTTGCTGTATTAACAACGAGGACAACTTTACCCTTAAATGTATCCATGCTGATCTCTTTTCCCTGAAGTGACCTGGCTGTAAACTGATAAAACTTGGTTTCCATGTTTTTCGAGAATTTCTTATTTAATATTACTCTTTAACACTATCATTTTCAATACATTATCGACATCAGCATCATCTCTGACAATAAATGTAACAGGCCTTATTTGTCCATATCTTTTAGCAGATTTGAATTCTTCTTTAATACTCACAGGCAGATCGCTGTTTTCAATTATGGAATCAGCTTTATTACCAAGGTAGAAAGTAATCCGGAACGCACCTGTCAATAATGCAGCCCAAAAAACAGTTTTCTTCTTATGCACAAATTTGAATAGCCATTGCTTCCCGTCATTATAATAGTTCCAGGAGCCAGAGGCATCGGGATAATTTTCTGATAAATATTTCATAATCCTTATCCAGTGAACCTTTCTTTCTCCGATAACTGAAAAAATAAAATCGTCGGTTGGGATAACTGATTTGTCGGAGAGAACTATTTTTTCATTTTCAGCCATGATAATTTTCTTTTATCAATTCAGACTCTTTAAATTCACTAAAGTCTCAGGTGAGAACTTAAGTACTCCTGAAATTAAAATGCATTCCTCCAGGTCTTTGCACTCACCGCAGGTATTAAATCCTTTTGATGCTGCACAAACTCTTATCTGGCACATGCTCCAATGGCCCAGTTTAGCGCCTTCCTCCCTGCATCCTGTACAATTTATCATTGATGGAGACATTTCAGGCACATTATAAAGCGTTTTCCATTTTTCCGCTGTCGCCTTTCTGAGTTCATCGTCGTTATTAATCGTTGCAATTCTTGCTTCACATGCAGCGCAATTTAATCCGCAGCACGAAATCAGTTTTTCCATAGCTGAATGTTTTAAGTAATTTAAAGAGGTTAATGATTGTTGACTAATTTTTAATCAATTTTCACCTATCAAGTTACAAAATCTAATGAAATAGAAAACAATTAATGAAAACCATTGAGTGGTAATTTTGCATTATGCAACAATTAAAATATAAAGTAGTTTCCGGTTACCGCCAAAACCAATTCACTTAAATTTGCAGTACGCAATTTAAAATGCCTGTAAAAAAGTTGATGTCACTATTATTTCACTGTTGCATCTTTTGCAGCAGATCTTTTAAGTGAAAGAGGAACCTCTCCTTCCGAATAAACTGCTTTGCCCGACATTACTGTATCATTCTCAACTCTCAGCATAACCTTAACATCCTCTCCCTGAATAAATACAGAGAACTGAATACTGTCTTTTTCGGCTTTTATATTATCACCCGGGAATTTAAAATCGTTACCTGTAAAAGACATTGTTGTAGTATGTTTTTGATCAGCTGTGCTGACAACTACAGTTCCTGATGTGTAGCCTTCCGGAGCATACGGGGCTTCAAATTTCCATGTACCTGCGCAGTTGTCCTTGGCGCTACTTTTTTGAGCTTTCAGCATTGGCAGACTCAGGATGGCAATCATAATTAAAACAATTCCTTTTTTCATAAAACAGAATTTAAATTGATACAAACATTAAGGATTTTTCAATTGTACTAAGTTAATTTGATTTTTTTTAATATTGTTTTACAACATATAAAAAATAAAAAACATCATAATTATCATAAATATCTCTTAAGTAACTACTTTTTTAAAGCAGAGAATCTCTCAGAGCATGTAAGCGGAATCCTAACCGTAGGTGAGTTTTATGCCCATGCCGGAGGAGAAGGATCACAGATAATATTTACTTAAACAAGTTTCTTGTTTTAAAAATATGGAGAGACATTGAATTCAGTGTCTCTTTTTTTGCATCGGAAAGTAATTAACTTTGTTGCGCAAAGGCTTATGAATTTTTTCTTGTTAAAACTTACATTAAGTTATGTCTCAACTTGAAACATATTTTGACCAGTATAGAAAGAATATTGTAGGGATTGACTTTGAAATAGAAACTCCTCACGGAACCAGAAAACTGGTATACGCTGACTGGATAGCAAGCGGTCGACTTTACTCACAAATTGAAAAAAGGATTTCTGATGATATAGGCCCTTTGGTAGGAAACACTCATTCAGAATCAACATCCACCGGTAAGGCAATGACTGACGCCTATCACCTTGCACAGAAAATAGTGAAACGTCATGTGAATGCTAATGATAATGATATACTGCTCTTTACAGGTACGGGAATGACTTCGGCTATTGCCAAGCTGCAGAGATTGCTCGGACTAAAGGTCCCTGAACAGGCTATTAAGTTCTGCGCCCATGCTCCCGGAAATTATAATTCATGCAAAGAGATCCCCAATAATAAGCGCCCGGTAGTATTTTTAACACATACAGAACATCATTCCAATCACACTTCCTGGTTTGAGACACTTGCTGATGTTGTTGTTCTTGAACCCTCAGCTGACCTTAAAGTAAACCCTGAGGCGTTGCGTAAAGAGATAGTTAAGTACAAAGACCGCCCGCTTCTGATAGGTTCATTTTCCTCGTGTTCCAATGTAACCGGCTATTTCCCTCCATATTATGAACTGGCAAGAATAATGCATGAACATGGCGGGTTCTGCTTTATAGATTTCGCCGCATCGGCCCCTTACGTTGATATTGATATGCATCCTGCAAATAAGCTGGAACAGCTCGATGCAATATTTTTCTCGCCGCATAAATTTCTGGGAGGTCCGGGAAGTGCTGGTGTTCTGATATTCAATAAAGAACTCTACAAAAATGATACACCGGATTCTCCGGGCGGAGGAACTGTTAAATGGACCAACAGATGGGGTGGTTACAGCTATATAACTGATATTGAGGTTAAAGAAGACGGCGGTACGCCCGGTTTCCTTCAGGGGATAAAGACAGCGCTTGCTGTGACCCTGAAAGAAAAAATGGGAATAAAAAAGATGCACGACAGGGAGAGCGAACTTATCAAATTAACTTTCAGGGAACTCTCTGGAATAAGGAATCTGCATATTCTTGCCCCGGATATCACCGACAGATTAGGAGTATTCTCTTTCTTTGTTGACAATATACATCACAATCTTTTCACTATACTGCTTAATGACTATTTTGGCATACAGGTAAGAGGAGGATGTTCCTGTGCCGGAACTTATGGACATTTTCTCCTGAACGTCGATATTAAAATGTCAAAACAAATCACTGACAAAATTGATGCAGGTGATCTGTCAATGAAACCGGGATGGATAAGACTGTCTCTTCATCCGACCATGACTGATGATGAGTTGCTTTTTATTATGCATGCTATAAAAGAGACGGCCGGGAATGCAGATCAGTGGAAAAAGGATTACTGTTATGATAAGCATACCAATGAATTCAATCATTGCAGATTTTCAGGGAAAACCGCTTCGGGTTATTCCGACTGGTTTAAATTGCCCTGATTAAACCCAAACGTCTATTTTTTTATGAATGAATGACCTGGGATATATTATTTGCACATAACAATATATTGTGAACAAATAACATTTCCCCTGTCTTAGAATCATCGTAAATGACACTTGCCATTACAAAAAAAAATTGTGACATTTACATGAAATAATAACCGATTAAGTAATTCCTGCCAAAATAAAAAAGAGTATATGGCAATACCTCGCTGCAGCAACAGGAGTATGTATTCTTATATCCACGGGTTGCAATAAAGAAAACTATACCCTGAATTCCAGGGTCAATACGCTTGGAATATCCCTTATTACCCCGATATCTGCTTCCTGCAGTGCATTAATTACGTCCGCTGGCAATTCAGGAATAATTGAAAAAGGCGTGTGCTGGAGCAAACTACAGTCAGCAACGGTTTCCGATAATAAAGCTGCAGATAATACCTTTTCAGAATCCCAGGGCTTTACTGAAGATATCTGCGGCCTTATATCGAATACTAAATATTTTGTACGGGCTTACGCTACCGGCAATGCAGGAACCGTATATGGAAATGAGCTATCCTTTACTACTCCAGTTGATCATTCAGGTGAAAATGGAACTGTGACAGATGCAGAAGGCAATACATATAAAACTATCGGGATCGGATCTCAAATCTGGACGATCGAAAGCCTGAGAACTACCAAATTTAATGACAGTTCGGATATTCAACCCGGAAAATGCTACAGATGCTGGAGCTATCTTACTTCTCCGGGTTATTGCTGGTATAATAATGATGAGCTCAATAAAAGCAGCTATGGAGCATTATATAATTGGTACACAGTAAACACCATGACGCTTTGCCCCTCAGACTGGCATGTTCCAGACGCAGATGAATGGACAATTCTCGAAACATTTGTAGGAGAAAGCAATGTAGCTTCAGCTATATCGGCTCTCCCCGGAGGTTATCGCGGAGATCTGGCCGCTTATATAAACCTTGGGGAAACCAGTCTTTTCTGGACATCTAGCCCTTTCTCTACCGATCAGGCCATTGTATTGGGAATTTAGCACTAAAAATCAAAAAATATCGAGAGGAACTTACTCTTTAGGTTGGGGAGCTTCAGTAAGATGTGTTAAGAATTAAATAACCAGCAATTTGAATCCTAGAATATTTACCAGTTTCTGACCCGGGCAGAAAACCTGATATGCTGCCGGCCATACTTTGGAAAGATGCTTATCCTGGGCTTCCCTGAACTTAACTGCCAGTTCATCCATTGCAGGCATATTCGAACCTTCTCTGTAACTGTATCCTAAAGCTTTTATTATCTGTGTAAGGTCATTGAATTTACCAAGGTTTTGTGTCATACTGTCAAGTTTTTTTTCAAGAGCTTTTACCACAGGCGGGTTCAATGGCCGGAAAATAACAAGCTGGTATAGAAAATCCTTGGCTTTTTTCCTGAATTTATGCATCAGGGCAGGTTTTGAATTATTACGACATAACAGGTAAATATCCTTTATCATTGTAAATGATTTATCAAGCTCTTTTAAAAGCAGCTGGGGATCTGCTGATTTCATTGATTGAAACCTGACACGGTAATTTGTTTTGCTTAAAAGGTCATCAATTTTTTCAAGGGCTATTTTTAGTTCCTCCGGCGAGCCTGTCACAGGTTCATTTTTTTCAAGCAAATGCGTCAACCTGGAATTTTCACGAAGCTGGAAAAAAATATCAGGATATTTTCTCTGGAACGATTTAAGGAGCTTTCGCTGAACCGATGTCTCCCTCCATGAGCACATTATTGTTCCAACTTCCTTAAGGCTGGAAATATTCCTGTCGAAATATATATTATCCTGCTGCGAAATAGTCAGTTTCACCAACGCTCTCGACTTCTTCATCAACACGCGAACATCATGGATTGCTTTTTCGTCAGGCAATTCTGAGCGCTTAAGTAAAGCCCTTGATGCCCTGATAAATCCTGAAAGTGCAGGTTTAATCTCTTTCAGTTTCACATAATCCGGTTCCATATGTAATATTCTATGTTTGATAAAGTTAAATAAATATAACTATACAGACAAAGATATAATTATAATCATATGATTTTCAGAAAGCTTCCCTGTGCAACTATGTGAGTCATCTGAGCCACTCAGTGTAACTAAAAAGAACGTGTACAACTTGTCCCGCTTCGGCGGGAGAGAAACATGGAGAAGACACAGAGAAACACAGAGAAAATCATAATATTTGTAACAATTTATTAACTTCAATCTACTTATAAAGAGTTAAATTTGCTTTAAACTAAAATTTAATTAAAGTATAATGGGTAAAATAACACGGGGCCAGAGAATTGGGATACTTACAGCCGGAGGCGATTGTCCGGGGATCAATGCAGCTATACGCGGAGTGGGCAAAACAGCAATTGTGAAATACGGAATGAATCTGGTCGGTATAAGTGATGGATTTACCGGGATGATAAATAAGGAATACCGTGAACTAACAGAGGCAGACCTTTCAGGGATCCTCACTCTTGGTGGGACCATTCTGGGAACTTCACGAGAGAAACCATTTAAGAGTAACGGAAAAGGGAAAAATGAAATAAGTAAACCTGTCCTGATAAAGGAGCATTATGAACAGATGGGTCTCGATTGTCTTGTATGCATCGGAGGAAACGGAACTCTTAAAACTGCTCACCTCCTTTCACAGGAAGGATTAAACGTAGTGGGTATTCCCAAAACAATTGATAATGATGTATGGGGCACAGACCTTACATTCGGATTCGATTCAGCAGTGAATATTGCTACTGAAGCTATTGACCGCCTGCATTCTACTGCCAATTCCCATAAACGTATAATGATAATTGAAGTGATGGGACATAACGCTGGCTGGATAGCATTATATTCAGGTATTGCAGGAGGTGGAGATGTTATCCTTATCCCTGAGATTCAATATAACGAGAATGTAATTGCAGAATATCTTCTTAAACGCGTCAGTGAAAATAAGCAATACTCTATCGTAGTTGTGGCAGAAGGGATAAAGAATCCAATAAAGGACAGCTGTTCCGCAGCTCAGTCGTTAAGCAAGCGGATTAATGAACTGACCGGCCTTGAAACAAGAGAAACAGTACTGGGTTACATCCAGAGAGGTGGCACTCCCTCTCCCATGGATCGTGTACTGGCGACAAGGTATGGCTCCGCAGCAGCGGATCTGATTGCAGAACGGGATTTCGGTAAAATGGTTGCTCTGAAAAATACTGAAATTGTATCTGTGCCTCTTTCCGAAGTTTCCGGAAAGCTAAAACTTGTTGATCCAAAAGATTCTATTGTTATCCAGGCTCAGAAAATGGGAACTAATTTCGGCATATAGAGAATCTTTATAAGTTTATCATTCACTTTTCTGGAGATAATGAAAAAATTAATATTTATCCGGCATGGTAAAGCCGAAGACGAGTCTCCTGAGATTTCTGACCTCGAAAGGTCTCTCACTCTGAAGGGGAAAGCAATCTCACAACGAATGGCCATTAAACTTTTGGAGAAAGAAGGTTCGTTGGGAACTGTTGTTACTAGTCCTGCTTTCAGGGCTCTTGAAACCGCACTGATCTTTATGGGTGAATATGGTATAAATGCTGAAGATCTAATATTAAACAACAGTATTTATTTCAGTTTGAGTTTAAAAAATCTTCCTTCTGTATTGTCATGCGTCAAAGAGGATGCGGATATTGTGACACTTTTTGGCCATAACCCTTCATTTTCACAGATCGCAGACAATCTGTCTAAAGAAGGATGCGCCTTTATCCCGAAAAGTGGAGTAGTCTGTATCTCTTTTAATATCCCCACGTGGTCAGAAATAAAGCGCAATACCGGCAGGATAGAATGCTTCCTAAAACCCGAAAACATACTATGAACAAAAAATATATTCCAAAAGAGATCAGCTGGCTGTCATTCAACGAACGTGTTTTGCAGGAAGCCGAAAACAAAGAGGTTCCTCTTCTGGAAAGGTTTAAGTTTCTGGGGATATACTCTAATAATCTTGACGAATATTTCAGAGTAAGGGTAGCAACTTTAAAGAGACTTTCATTGTTTGGCAACAACTCTAAAGAAATTCTTGGGTACAACCCGAAGGCCACACTTAAGAAAATTCAAGAAATTGTTCTTGCCCATAATGAAAAATTTGAAAAGATATATACCGGTCTCCTACATGAACTTGCAAAACATAATACGTACATAATAAATGAGAAACAGCTCGATGTCGATCAGGCTGAATGCGTAAGGCAATACTTTCACAAGGAGGTAAGAACCAGGTTAATGCCATTTTTGATCGAGAAGGATACCAGTCTTCCAAATCTCACTGACGATGCAATCTACTTTGCAATCTACCTTTCCAAAGCTGATTCTCAGAAAAGACGGTATGCTCTCCTTGAGATTCCATCCAATGTACTTCCGCGATTTATTCTTCTTCCTAAGAAAGAGGAGAGCAATTATATTATTTTCCTTGACGATGTAATAAGGTTTGGCCTTAAGGAAATATTTTTCATATTCGATTTTGATGAAATATCTGCATACACAATTAAACTTACAAAAGATGCTGAGCTTGAGATAGCCGATGATATTTCAGAGAGTTACATTGACAAACTTTCAAAGAGTTTACAACAACGTAAAAAAGGTACTCCTGTTCGTTTCATTTACGATCGGACAATTCCGAAAGATCTTCTGAATATAATAACCAAAAAACTGAATTTCGGACCTGATGATGTAACAATTCCCAGCAACAGGTATCATAATTTCAAAGATTTTATGAGCTTCCCTAACCCTGGCCGCAAAAAGTTGTTTAATGATGCCCTGGGTACAATTCCTCATCGCGATATACAAACCGGGAGAAGTATTTTGTCTGCAATAAAGAAGAAAGAGATAATGTTGTTTTTCCCGTATCATCCTTTCGACTATTTTATAGATCTCCTGCGTGAATCATCTATTGACCCATACGTCACCTCTATACAGATAACCTTGTACAGGCTGGCCAGGAACTCAAGCGTTATAAATGCCCTGCTGAATGCAGTGAGAAACGGCAAGTCAGTAACAACTGTTGTCGAACTTCAGGCCAGATTCGACGAAGAAGCCAATATTCTCTGGGGAAATAAACTTCTTGGCGAAGGTGTTAAAGTAATTTATGGCGTTCCAGGTTTAAAGGTGCATTCCAAGCTTTGTCTCATAACACGTGTGAAAAACGATGTAACCCAGCGGTACGCTGCGGTCGGTACAGGCAATTTCAATGAGGATACAGCAAAAGTATATACCGATCTTCTTCTTCTGACCACAGATAAAAAGATCACGAACGAAGTATTTAAAGCATTTAACTTTTTCAGTGTAAATTATAAAAAGGATAACTTTTACCACCTGGTTCTTTCACCATTTTTCCTGAGAAATAAGATAATTCTTTTGATTGAAAATGAGATTAGGAATGCCAGGGCCGGGAAAAAAGCCTATATCTACCTTAAAATTAATAACATTACCGACGTCGAGATCATTGATTATCTTTATAAAGCCAGCCAGACGGGCGTAAAAATAAGGTTAATCGTCAGAGGAATGTTATCGCTTGTACCCGGAGTGAAGAAACTCAGTGAGAAAATAGAAGCCATCGGAATAGTAGACAGGTATCTTGAACACTCAAGATTTCTTATATTCTGCGACGGAGGCAATGATCAGACGTACATCTCTTCCGCGGACCTTATGACCAGAAACCTTGACCACAGAATAGAAGTAACCTGCCCTGTTTATGACAAGAATATAAAAAGCGAAATAAAGAAGATATTTGATATCCAGTGGGGAGACAATGTTAAAGCCAGGATATTCGATGCTGATCAGTCTAACAAATTCGTAAAACCAGGAAAAAATGAAATAAACCAGTCTCAGGTTGAGGTTTATAAATGGCTCAGAAAGGTTAATGAGAAAACAGGATAGAATTTGAGTCTGAGAGTCCGGGAGTCTTGAAGTCTTGAGGTCTTGCGGTCCTGGGATTGTTTGGTTATTTTGAATTTTGAATTTAAAATATTGCCTTATGAATTATATTGCGCTGATTTCAGGAACTGTTATAATAGTACTTTTCTCATGGTTTTTATCTCTCAGGTTCAAAAGATACCATGGTATTGCAAGGTTTTTCGCATTTGAAAGTGTTTTTATCCTGGTCTTATTAAATTATAAGGTTTGGTTCACCAATCCGTTTTCCCCTGTCCAGTTGGTTTCATGGATACTTCTTATCCTTTCCGCTTATGTTGTTATTACCGGATATATGTTACTAAAGAGAAAAGGTAAACCAGACAGTAACTTTGAAAACACATCATTACTTGTTAAATCGGGTATTTACGGATACATAAGGCATCCGCTGTACCTGTCAATTTTCCTGCTTGGAACAGGTATTATGCTAAAAAATCCTGAGAAAGTACAGCTGGTTTTAGGGATCGTAAATCTGATTGCTGTTTACATTACAGCACGGATAGAAGAAAATGAGATGATCGCAAAATTCGGAGATCAATACAGAATCTATATGAAAGATACAAAGATGTTTATTCCGTTTATTGTCTGATTATTGTACTGTCTTGAAGTCTTGGTGTCTAGGTATCCAGGTTTAAGTCTCCCTTTCTTCCGTTTTCCAGTTGTACAATTGTGACGTTAAGCCGTTTTGCCATTATTATTTTGAAGTAATCCAGGCAACTACTTTGTCTGAAGTAGGCTTTTCTTTTGAATATATTACATCAATAAGTTTCCCGTTTTCATCAATAAGGTATTTCTGGAAGTTCCACTTTACTTCAGAGTCCATAACCCCGTTTTTATCTTTGGAAGTGAGCCATTGATATATGGGAGCCATATCATTTCCCTTGACAGATATTTTCTCCATCATTGGAAATGTAACACCATAATTGTCAGTGCAGAATTTTCTTATTTCAGTAGCTGTTCCCGGTTCCTGGCTTGCAAAGTTATTAGCAGGAAAGCCTATTATAACGAGATTTTCACCATACTTTTTATAAACTTCTTCAAGATCCTTATATTGCGGAGTAAATCCGCACTTTGAAGCTGTATTAACAACCATTACCTTTTTTCCTTTAAGTGTGCTGAAATCAAATATGCCGCCCTCCAGAGTTTTTACCTTAAAATCATAAAATCCTGATGATTGTGAGAAAACTGTTCCTGAAAACATCATCAGGAATAATAGTAAGCTTAATTTATTCGTTTTCATATCTTATAATTTACTTTTGCAATTCAAACAAACTGGAGAGGGTTATGTTCAAAATAGAAGGGAAACATATAAGAAAACTTATAATACCGATCATCGTTTCCTTATTGATTCCTCAACCCATCTTGCCTCAAATGACTAATAATGGCGGAGCAAATGATCTGGAGAATTATATTGAGCTTAATGAAAAAGAAAAAGGGCTCATTGATTTTAAAGATACTGAGGAGTCGCTGAAACTAAAATTAGTCCAGCTCGATATCATCAATAAAAGCAGGATGAAGCATAATGCATTACCCGTTAAACTAGATATTCTAGCATCCAGAGTAGCAAATAAAATGTGCAGGGAAGCGGCTGAGAATGGATATATCGGACATTGGAACATGGCCGGGGAAGAACCGTATCTCAGGTATGCTTTTGCCGGAGGATATGACCATGTGTCTGAAAATGCTTACGGAGAATGGTCATCAGATAATTATAATGTCTCTCTGATCGGCGCTCTTATGAAATCAGGACATGATAAATTCATGGCTGAAAGAGCACCTAATGACGGTCATAAACAAAACATAATTGATAAATCCCATAATTGGGTTGGTATCGGCTTATGTATAACAGGAAGACAATTCAGATATTATGAGGAGTTTATCGACAGGTATTTTGAGTTTGAAAACATACCTGATGAAGTAAGTATTGGGAAACAGTTCAACATAAAAGTAAGGACAAATGGGCAGAGGTATATGTATTATCTGATTATATACCGGGAAAATTGGCCGCATCCTCTTTCACCTGCACAAATCAGCAGGAAAGGAAGTTACAGGGATTATACGTACGAGATATATAAAGATATATACGCATGGGATCTGTCGGCTTACAGGAACGGAACTTCTTATGAAATTCCCCTTACTTTTTCAAAGGAGGGGTTATACTACATTCAGATCTTTACTGACAATAAAGAGATAACAAAACCGGCGTCTTTCAATACAAAGGGAAAGGCGCCGGAAAGTGGCTTAGTAATCAAGGTCCACAAATAAAAATAACCTTTTATTTTATAATTTCATTCGTTGATGTTATAGTCATAACTACGGGGAATGACATATTCTGATCGGGTATTTCAATATTGCCGGTCATTTTGGAAACTACCGTTTGCTTAACAAAGTACCCTTCATTAACTGCAAAATACAGAGTTTGGGTGCCGGTAAACGGACCACTGGTATGTATTTCCATTCCCTGTGATTGCGTGGTCATTTTTCTGGTACCAGTAAGTGTTGCTGTAATTTTTGCACAATCTGATCCATTTATCTTTTCGATTCCTTCAAATTTATAAGCTGCTTCTAAAGGCATAAATACAGAGTTTGCTTGAGATTTGCTGTCAATTGTGTCATTTGATGTCCAGGTTTCTCCCGGTTGAACAGAATTTTTGGGCAAAGACGGAAAATAGTTGAGAAATGACTGATTCATATTGCTCTCCCCGCTTCCTTCTACAGTATAAACTACTTTGGAAGCACCGCTAAGGTCTATAATCTTGCCGGAAGTAGATATTATCAGATTAAATACTTTCCCGTTCACTTCGTTGATTGGTCCGCCTGCGCTTCCCTGAGGCGATTCGACATTTTGAGCCATTGAGTCTATCCTGATTTCGAGGTTCAGGTTTTCACCCTGTTTCCCTGCAGATTTCACCTCGCATCCAAGACTCATAGATATATTGACAAGCATCGATTGTCCATTGACGTCCATATCCTGAACAATTTTCGTGTTTGAAAGATATTTGACATACTTATCTGCCGGGTACTTATATTCAAGTTTTATGCCTCCCTTTTGAACAGATGCATCAGATTTTTTTTGTGAAAAACCGATAGAACAAATCCCTGACAGAATCAGGGCCAAACCTGTAATCACCGAATTCTTGATGTGAAAGTTTTTCATTGATTATTAATTTTTTATGAATAACTGAAAGTTTCTAATGAGTTTAACTCCAAATATCGCATTTTAATTTTAATTATCTGGCTATACATAAAGATAATCTGACTAAACTAAACACCAGGCAGGGTTTTTGCCAGGATGATTGATAAATTTTCTGCATGATATCCATTTATAATATTACAAACAATTCAGTGTCATTAACCTGTAAATTATATAACTTTTTAAAAGAGTTATATAACACTCTTTTTATCTTGATTTTATAACTTTCTTCCAGTAAAATAATTATGATTTACTAAAAAGCTGGCTTTAAAAAATAATGCACTATTATGACAATACACATTTCAAAAAGCAGAAGAAAATGATTAATTTAAAGGTTGTGGATAATGCGCTTAAGCGCAGTTGGACAAATGAATTGCCTACGGAAAATAAGGACAGTCTTACATCTGTACTGGTACACGATATTTTTGGTGGTGAAATTTTAAAGACCCATAGAAAAAATGGATGGCATTTCTATAACCGGATTGATGGCCGGCGAATAGATTTTACCACACCGTATAAAAGCAATTACAGCAAAAAAAACAGATTTGAAGACATTCCTGCAACTTCTGATGAGACTTATAACGATATGGATCAGGAAGATTATTCATCATTTTTAATCAGGTTTGTAAGGGTATTCGAAGAAGCAGTCGGACTCGAAAGATATCAAACTGTCTGATTCTTCGCAGGTAGCTGCGAAGAATCTTCGATCCCCTAAGGTAAATTCTTAATGCTCGTTGACTCCGCAGCAAGCAACGGAGAACCGATCCGCCACTTGGCGGAAAGCTCGGCGAAGCCAATGCGCTCGTGGGGATTCAATTTATAGTCAAGTTTGATATTTAAAGGCTGCGTTTGAGCATAAAATTTAAGAGTATCATATTTATAACCATGAATTGTGTAGCTATTAACCAATGATGTGAAATTTGAATTTAAGTTATAGCTGGTTAAAACAATAGAATCCAGATCACTTTGATTGAAATTATTAAAATAGACAGTTTGAATCATATCTGAACTTGCCTCTATACAATCGCATTTTGGAAAGGAACAGGAGGCAAATACAGTAATTATTAACACAGTTATTGTAAATCTCATGAACAAAGAAATTTTAAGATTGACCTAAAAGTATAATCACTGATATTGTATTTAATTAATTCTTTTATAACGACTTGTAAAAGATACGAAATCAACTCCATTCATTAGCGACAGGGTGTCATGAGCTATTGAGAATATTTCTGTATCCCCTGTATCAAATTTAACGGCATAACTGGTATTCATTCCATCCTCCGAAACCGATTTGTAAATTTGGAATGAAGTTGATTCTATCAGAGTGTCATTCTTAAATATAGTAAAAACTGCATTTGAAGTAAATAACATGATGGTGGAGGTATTGGTTGAGGCCGGTGTCATACAAACTGTACCCCCACCAACACAAGTACTTATCCAGTTCCATTTACCAACTAATCCCGATGAATTATCAATTGTATTATCCTTTTTGCATCCATAGAAAGATACAAATATTACTAGAAGAAATAATATCTTTTTCATGATGTAATTATTAGAGCTATTTCATTGAAAATGAATCACTTTTTACTCCTATTTAATTCTTTTATAATTAGACGAGAAACAATCAAAACATAAGTTATTGTAAGTAAAATATAACGTGTCGCGGATTATCAGGAACAACTCACCAATTGAGCCATATTGAAGGATGGTTGAAGTATCTTTTGTATCAGGGGTTATTGATTTATAAACCTGAAAATTGCCTGAGCTTTTTAAGGTGTCGTTAATAAATGACTTATACATCGAATCCGCTGTAAAAACAAGATTGATCCTTTGATTTGTTGATTTCGGAGTATAACAAATTCCTGCAATTCCTCCACAGGTGCTTATCCACGACCATTCGCCGATCAGACTTGATGAGGAGATAAATGAAACATCCTTTTTACATCCATAACAGGATAACATTATAGCCAGAAAGAACATTATCTTTTTCATAATATTAATTAATGTATGATTATCATTACTGAATATTCATACCTGAAAAATTTAGATTGTTACCACAAATTTCCCGGTTTTCATAAGAACCAGGATCAATACTATACCACGAACGGTATTTTAATAAATATCACTTTCTTAAAAATTTCGTTTCCATTTGCCTGAAGGCATATGGTGGTCGTTTAAAGTCGATTGTCAGCATATTTCCGTTTAATTGGTAATAGGCTGGGGTTGGTGGTCCCATATAAATATATGGCATTGCCCTGCCCCTGTAATCGATTGTAATGCTATCGCTTGTATAATTATAGATAAAATGGTCATTAAAGCCGTAAATCATTTTATACAGATCATGGTCGGATGTAAATTCGATTGTATCAGTCAGATCATCAGAGATCCATGTGCCAAGAAATGCAATATTATTTGTATTGTCTTTTTTGCACCCTGACATTATTATAATACTCAATACCAGGATTATTTGCGTTATCCGGCAATTTACATCATACGTTTTCACCGGGAAAGGTTTCGTTTATTTTATATTGCGCAAAAATTATGCCGAATATACAAGCTCTCAACGAGAACACCGGTACTCAAAAACTCATTGCCTATTTTCAGATTTTCCAGTTGTTCCTGTTCTTTCCATAAATACTTACTTATCTGTGACGTAATGACCGGCAGGTTCACTCATTCTGCAGTAACAGAAGGTCAATAGATTGTTGCTCCGTCGTTGTCAAAGTTTCGACTCTGTTAAAGTTTGTCCAGTCAGGATTCGTTCGTTTGACTCCTTCCCATGTATAAACATCTGAAAACCTTCCTCCATATATTAATTTATCCATAGTATAGTATTTAAAAACATGAACCAGGTTTCCGGTATCAGAATCATACCCTATTACTGTGGTACGGATCAGGGAAGTATCGGGATGTTTTAAAAGTGCCTTCAGCTGTTGAAGAGCTGGTATGCTTTCCTCACCATCCAGACGAATTTCCAGAAACCAGGTCATCTCTACCAGTGGAGTATTAATTTCCCGTTTATATAAAGTCCGTTTCACATTATTTGCAATTTTAATTAACTCTATTGTTGCAGTGCAGTCTACCAGGTTTTTTCCTTTATTGCCGACCCTGGAAGAGAGATAAATACGCTGATCTCTGAAACGGATAAAAAAATTGTCTGTCAGCAGAATATCATTAGGTCTCTGTAAAAATTTATATGCAAGATACCCTCCAAAAACAGGTATGAAAGTTAACTCAAAACATGATTCAATAAAAACGATTACCTGCCCGGCTCCATCTTTAGGAACAATATCACCATAACCTATTGTTGTAAAAGTTACTGCGCTGAAATAAATGTAATCCAGGAAATGCACTGTTTTACTGCTAGCAGTCGATTTAAAATCCAATGCACCAAACAAGAAATAGAGTAACCCAAACAAAAATGTTATTCCGATATAGATCGCAACACCGATTATAACAGCATTCAGGATTCGATGGGACCAAAAAGAAGATGCAATGTTTCGAATTGTTTTTGCAAGGGGTTTTAAGATCATAAGTGGTTTTTTAAGTCTTGAAGAATGCTTTTGTAAAGGCATAGTTATTTTTGCGGCTATTCATTCATTCTTTTTTATTATATCCATCACAATACTATTGTCTGTATAGACCTGCCAGACCTGAATTTTATCACCTTTTGTTATAGCTGTCCAGGCTGCAGGAATTCTCCAGTGATTACTATTAATTGTATTTTTCAGATTTTTATATGTCCCGCTTGCATATCCAAGAAGACAAATTATCGGATCCTTAACAAGGATTTCGTTAACCTCAATTTTATAATCAGGGAATAATGCAAAATAACCGATCCATGCCTTTTTCATATTTTCCTTACCGGTCTCCCTGTTATCCCGGGAATCAATAAAAAGATGATCATTTGTCATTAACCCACAGATCTTATCTATATCAGCGTTATTGATCGCTGCTACAAAATCCAAAACTCTATCAGCATTCATCCTGTAGAATATTAGTACTTTTTAGAGAACTTTGAACAGTTAAAGTTAAGAAAAGCTTTGCCATGCTGTGCATGGCAGCGGGGTTTTTTCATACTCTCAGTTATGGTGAAAAACCTGCAACATCGAGAGTGAAAAGAGGCAATTATTTTATACCCATGGAACCGGATACTTTCACTGTAATTGCAGCAGGATTACCTTTGGTGATCCAGGGGAGGGTGATCAATATGAAAAAGCCTGTTATTCGCTACGCTCATTTGCGGGTTTTGTTTTCCTTTAGCTTATGAAAGCAAGCTTTCAATGCAACGGAAAAACAAAGCCCGGCACTTTCGTGCCAGGCTTTTTCTTTTGTCGGGGTGGCCAGGCTCGAACTGACGACCCTCTGGTCCCAAACCAGATACGCTACCAACTGCGCCACACCCCGCATTGACCTCCGTAGCTTTAGCGAAGGAGGTAATATCTTCGCCTTCGCCAACGCTTCGGCGGACAAAGGAAGCGCAAAAATATCATAAATTTTCTGATTTCATAATATATCAATAGCAATTTGAAAATTTTCTTTAAATACATCATAGCTAAACTGATGTGTTCGACATGTTTACCCTGTCAAAACCAACTACATAAACAATTTCATTTTCCTATGTACTCATGTAGGTGACAAGATTACTCATGCGAGATAAAGCTGAATAATATCCATTAAGTTAAATGTATTCTCAGTTTCGGGAATATTTATACAAAAATCGTTGTCTAATAGTTTATAATCAGTGTTCAATTTATGGATAAAACTGATTCTCGTGTTCTCAATACCTGCATCAGTTTTATGATTTTGCTTTAAGACAACAACTTCAACAGATAATTTTACTAAAGAGTGATTTCCCTAAAAATTTAAACTTATTCAAATGAAGAAAATCATTTTACTCTTTTTAGCTGCCTGTTTTTTTATTTCATGTTCAAACAAAATATATAATACATCTGGCTGGCAAACCAGGCAAGTCACAGTTGATGGGAAATTATCGGAATGGTCAAACCCATTAAGATTTTATGACCAGGAAACAGGAATCAGTTATAATATTACAAATGACCACAATAACCTTTATTTTGTTTGCAGCATATCGAATGATTTCATGCAGACAAAAATACTCCGGTCCGGTCTCGAGTTCCTGATAGACACTCTCGGGAAAAAGTCTTTTAAAGTAGGAATTAAATATCCCATAGGAAATGTATCAGTCACAGATATAAAACCCGATAATCAGCAATCCAAAGAAAGTCAGGGCCAAAGACCTGACCGATCTTCTTATAAATTAAAACTTCTTGCACAGGCAACTGCAATACAGCTTACCGGATTTAAACAATCTCTGGGGAAAATTATCCCCTGGTCAGCGGTAAACAACTCAGGTATCTATGCAGCTATCGATTTTGATAAGAACGGTATTATGAATTATGAAGCCGTCATTCCATTTTCAACTTTTTACAGAGATAAACTGGTTCCATCTGACTCGAACAGAATATTTAACTTTCAGATTAAAATTAACCCGGTTTCCGGATCAAATAATGATTCCGGCAATGGTGCAGGAAGCAGAGGAGGAGGCATGCGTGGTGGAGGAATGGGCGGTGGCGGTGGCATGCGTGGAGGTGGAATGGGTGGTGGCGGAGGAATGCGTGGTGGCGGAATGCGCGGAGGGGGAATGGGTGGTAGCAGGGATTATGGAGGAAACGGCTATCAGAGAAATGCTAATATGTCAGGAACTACAAAGACTACTATAGAACTGAAGCTTGCTTATAAATAGTCAGTATTTTTATGTCACTCTGGAAGAAATAAACCAGTCTTTCCGTTCCGGCTAGTATAAACTCTCTCTCCTTTCTGTAAGAGTTTCATCTGAAATATACTCATCATATTCCATCTGTTTGTCAATCATCCCTTTCGGTCCGATTTCGATTACCCGGTTACATACGGTCTGAATAAACTCATGGTCATGGGAAGACATCAAAATATTTCCTTTAAACCTTATTAAAGTATTATTGAATGCCTGGATTGACTCAAGGTCCAGGTGGTTTGTAGGGCTGTCAAGAAGCATTACGTTGGCATTTCGTATCATCATGCGTGCTATCATGCACCTGACTCTTTCTCCTCCTGAAAGCACATTCACTTTTTTGTTCGCCTCTTCTCCTGAAAAAAGCATCTTTCCCAGAAAACCTCTCAGATACAACTCACTGGTCTCCTCCGAATATTGAGCCAGCCAGTCAATCAGGCTTATATCCTTTTCAAAAAACTTTTCGTTTTCAAGAGGAAGATAAGCTTTTACAATTGTCTGTCCCCATGCGAATAAACCATGATCAGGCTGTTCGTGACCTTTCAGAATTTCAAACAGGGCTGTCATGGCCCGGGAGTCTCTTGACAGGAATACTATTTTATCATTCTTGTTGACTGTAAAATTAAGGTCTTTGAAGAAGAGTTTTCCATCAATAGTTTCGCTTAGTCCCTTTACTGTAAGGATACTATTGCCGGGTTCACGGCCCGGAGTAAAAATGATACCGGGATATTTACGTGTAGAAGGTTTAATCTCTTCAATATTTAGTTTCTCGATCATTTTTTTCCGGCTTGTCGTTTGCTTTGACTTCTTTACGTTTGCCCTGAAACGCGCAATGAATTCCTGAAGTTCCTTTTTCTTTTCTTCTGCTTTTTTGTTCTGGGCAAGTTGTTGCCTGAGAGCTAGCTGGCTCGATTCATACCAGAAGCTGTAATTTCCTGAAAATTGCTGCACTCTGCTAAAATCTATATCGATGATTTGTGTGCATATCGAATCAAGAAAATGCCGGTCATGTGACACTACTAAAACCGTGTTTTCAAACTCAGAAAGATAATTCTCCAGCCAGTTTACGGTATCAAGATCAAGGTCATTTGTGGGCTCATCCAATAACAGATTATCAGGTTTTCCAAACAGGGCCTGGGCAAGAAGCACTTTCACTTTTTCTTTCCCTGTAAGTTCTTTTAATAACTTATGATGTTGTTCCTCTATAATTCCAAGACCGCTCAGCAAACTTGCCGCATTACTTTCAGCATTCCATCCGTCAAGTTCATTGAATTTCTCTTCCAGTACTGATGCCCTTAATCCGTCCTTATCTGAAAAATCGGCTTTTGAATAAAGACTTTCTTTTTCCTTAATTATACTCCACAACTGTGTATGGCCCATCATAACTGTATCGAGGACAATACATTCGTCGAATTCAAAGTGGTCCTGTTTCAGGACAGACAAACGTTCTCCATGTCCAAAGGAAACTGATCCGGTACGGCAATCAACAGCGCCGTAGAGCATTTTCAAAAATGTTGATTTACCAGCCCCATTCGCTCCTATAATACCATAGCAATTGCCAGGGGTAAAAATGAGATTAACATCCTGGAATAATATGCGTTTTCCAAATTGGATACTAATATTTGATGCTGTAATCATGCATTAGATTTTCTGATAGAAATTGTTACTTGCCGCCACTCGGGAGGAAAAGTGTGCAAAAATAGTCATTTAAATTAATAACCTTCAATAGGACAGAGTGGAGAAGTAAATTTCAGCAACAACCAGGTGAGGTTAAGGTTGAGGCAGAGGTTGAGTCTTAACCTTGACCTTAACCTTATTTGTTTTCCGGGAACCGTCCGGTTAACTGCCTGTCAACCATCCATCCTGGATATTCGGGAGTAAGGGCGCTTATTGTATCAAGTTCCTTCACTTCGTCGGCGGTAAGCTCCAATTGTGTGCAAGCCAGATTATCCAAGAGCTGCTCCTGGTTTTTTGCTCCGATAATAACACTTGAAACACCTGGCCTGCCTATGGTCCAGGCTAAAGCAACCCTTGCAACTGAAGTATTGTGGTGTTCCCCTATTTTTGCCATTATATCAATTATATCAAATGCTTTGTCTTTATTAATTGGAGGAAAATCGAAATTATCCCTTCTGCTGCTTCCGGTTGTTTTAATATCCCTGGTGTATTTCCCTGACAGAAAACCTCCTGCCAGAGGGCTCCATGGCATAATGCTGATTCCTTCACTGAGTGCCATCGGCACTATTTCTCTTTCAATGTCACGGCTGGCAATACTGTAAAAATTCTGGGAAGCAACAAACTTTGACCAGCCCATATGTCCGGCGAGACTATTCGCTTTCATAACCATCCAGGCCGGATGATTACTAACTCCGAGGTACCTCACTTTCCCTGATCTTACAACATCTTCAAGCCCTCTCATCGTTTCTTCTATGGGCGTTACAGGATCAACTCCATGAATATACAACATATCTATGTGGGAAAGATCAAGACGCCTGAGGCTGTCCTCAACCGAATCCTGAATATGAAGTTTAGACAAGCCCACCTGGTTTGGCCCCTCTCCCATTCTGAGCCTTACCTTGGTTGCTATAAATACTGATTGCCTTGAAATCCCGAGATTTTTTAAGCCTTTACCTAAAAGTGTTTCAGCCAAACCCTCTGAATAGGCATTGGCTGTGTCAAAAAAATTAACGCCCTTATCAATTGCTGTTTTTAGCAGTAACGTCACTTCATCTTCGGGCAGTTGCCCGATTGCTTTCCAATAACCTTTTCCACCGAATGTCATAGTCCCGAGGCAGAGCTCTGAAATCAGGACACCTGTTTTACCTAGTTGATTATACTTCATGCCTGAATAAGTTTTAATTTTAGTCTATATACCGTATTTGAGAACCAAATTATGCTGGTTAGTTAAACTGTCAGATTTTGTATTATAAGAATAATTAAATGACAACAGAATATAATCTCAAACATGTTTTGAATGAATTTGTTCATTCATTTGCTGAGTTCAGAATATTGATCAGAGACATTCTCAGAATAATTTAACCGGCTTAAATTATGTTCTTGAAATCATTAAGATTAAAACCGTCTGGATTATCGTTGGTGATCTTTCTGAAATTAAAATAGTACAGGTTGCCTTCAGAATCAAATAACATATCGAAACATTTTCCGGAACCCGCATCTTTGGCAGGACCTACGTGAAAATGGAAAAATTTACCGGTAGAACCGGCAGTCAGTTCCTCCTGTATCTGTGGTATGGTAAGAAGTTTAAAATTATAGGGGTATGCAGCCTTAATCTTTTCAGGTGAATCGGCATTTGGCGCCATTTTATCTTTATTTAGTAACAAAACCTTGTCCTTGAAACCTGATTTGTCGTAGTATCTCAATCCATTTAATGATATTGGAAACCGATCCTTCTCAAGATTTTTCAGATGTATCTGTATGAATTTTATTATGGCTGGAATTACATATTCATAATCAGCATCCAGATCACCGGAATATGAAATAGGGACGCTGCAAAATTCAGGCATTTTTGTCAGATTCCCTGACGCATCACCAAGAACCAGGCTAATAAAACTGTAACTTACCCCACCAGGATCCTTATCATATTCACCCTGCATAAGCACAATAAAAGAATACTTAGAGTCACTTCTCCGTTTTTCAAACTCTGCCTGATCGATAAATTCATACCCGGTAACTTTCCAGTATTTCTGAATTGCATCTTTAACCGGAGCATTAAAAAAGCTAACTCCGCTTTCCACTACAACACATGTTTTGGAGCTCTTAAACATTTCTATTTGTTGCTTTGTAGCTAGAGGATTATTTGCGGTCAACCCAAGGCTGAAGATCAATAAATAAGTGATGAAAGAGAATTTTTTAATTATTTTGCCCATGGTAAATACTGATAAAAGATGAATTAATACTAGTTCTTTATTGTAGCGTTTTGTTAATATTAACATGCAAAGGTTGTTTTTGTTGTGTTATGTCACTCCTTTCCTATCGTCACTTCCCTGAGAGTTGTTTTATCGGCTCCAAAAATGATTTCATACAATTCAACTGTATTTGAAGAAGCTTTCACAGGCTGCATGCTTTTTAATGCATTCAGGTCTGTCAATGCGTCGGTACTTTTTGTAAGCAGCGCACCCAGCGCATCGACAGACTCGCCTACCTTGCCGGTGGAAGTGTATCCAAAATTATCAATGGACCCATTTGTAAATTTGAGATTGACTTTTCGTGAATTCAATCCTTCACGCAGTATCATATATTGGGGATTTGCCAGATCGGGCAGATAAATAACCGTCGCTTTTACAATTCTGCCGGTCTCAGGATCTCTTTCAACATGTAAAAATGGTTTAACGGTATAATACTTCAAACCTGATTTTTCAGTAAGAGCCTTGTTTGAATAAAATTGAACAGGAGCGCATCCTCCCAATACAAAAATAATTGCACTAACTAATAGAACGTGCATCGTGTTTTTCATAATGTTTAGTTTAAAGATTGCAGAATCAGAGTAATAAAATTAAAAAATTATTTTAACATCCGCAAGAGCAATCAGTTATAGTGACAACTGGGAATAAGTTTGCTAATTATTTTTCAGGTTGAGTCTGGTGAAACAGTCTTTCTACAATTCTTTGATACCCCAGAATTTATTGATATCGGTCCATTTCGAAACAAAAGGTTTCACGAATTTTCGTGCAACACGCTCAATTGGTATACCACGGATTTCAATCTCATCCAGATCTGCTGGTCCCATCCCTGACTTATGTGCAAGATTTATAGCAGGAATTGAATTAAATTCAAATCCCATTAAGGCAGATCCGACCATATCAGTTGCAAGGGGAGATGTTCCGGCTATTATTAATCCCATGTCAACAAGAGGACCTCCGAACGGACCATTTCCCTCCATGGCAGTTGAGGCATCGATTACTGATAGGCCTGTCTTAACGGCTCTGTTCATATCAATTACTTCAAAAGCGACTCCGGGCGATCCCTTTTCAGCTGCCCGGTCATGAAGCCACGACCTGACTGAATAGTATTCGGTTCCCGGATAAAGGCCTATCAGGTTTTTCATAGACAGGGTCACTGTTGCAAGCGAATGAGTTTTCATCATCGGTATGGAGCAAACCAGGTCCACTTCGGTAAGCACTTTATGAATCTTCACTGATTTTGCAGCAAATCCTTCAGGAAGCGCCACTTCAACGATATCACCCGAGTGCAGATTTATCAGTGGAATTTTCATCGCTTTAGCCATTACTGTATAGCCTAGTCTATCAAATACGTGCTGTTGCATCCTGTCAAGAATTTCTTTCTTCCTGGTCCTGAATGTTTCATTCCCGATCACATTGAATGATTCAGCTGCAGCAGATGCTTCTCCGATCATTACTTCTTTACCGGCATTTTGCAGCAATCTTGCAACTGCTTGTACGACTTCAGGTTTTGTTGTGCAACGTATATCAGGAGCAACGAGATTTGGTTTGAGTAAAATACTGTTTTTCCCTTTTGTCACACTTTTTATTCCTCCCAGGAGATCTATAGCCTCTTCAACAGCTTTTGAAATATTTCCATCTTTCACTCTTACAATACTGACAATTTCCTTTCGGTCCCCGGCATAAATTTCCTTTCCATAAACACTGTTCAGGCTTATGAATGTGGATCCAACTGCTGCAACACTTGCAGTTTTAATAAATTTCCGTCTCGAGATATTGCTTTTTTTCATTTTGTGTAATTATTAAATTTTTCAGGCAGCAATTACTGAGCAGACTATATTTTTAAAGGAACTGTCACCTTCTTATTAAATATCAGGTCGAGTATGCCAACTGCAGCTAATGAAAGAATAAGATAGTCGTTTCTGATAACCATATTCGCAGAATTTCAGCATAAATTTATGAATTAATATAAGTCAAGTCAATAGTCGCATATTCAAATTCTTCAGTTCCAGGCAGAGGCCCGGTTTCGCCAGCGGAATGAGACCCAGGTGAGATAACCCTAGAACCCTTTCTTTGGCATGTTATCTACATCTTCACTAGTGCGATTTAGTTTATGAATCGCTTCTCCTGAATTAAACTGATAAGTAAATTTCAACCAGACAGGCACTGCAGATAATCTTACGTCTCCTTCCGAACGGCTGTAAAAATTCATGCCCTTGATTTCCGTACCCTCATAAGTGAACAATTTAGTAAACGGAAGAGCGCTGGTAATCCCAATTTTGAATTTTTGACTGAATGATTTTTCAACTGAAATAAAATAAAGAGCATCGCTGAAAAACAAACTCTGGATATCAATTTTGGGACTCATATATTGAAATTGTAACGACGCAACAATATCGTATTTGAAAGTCACAATAGCTGACAACCCTGATTCGAAAGCAATACGATGCCTTTTAACTATATCATACTGTCCGGCAAGATTATCAGGACTTGTAAGTATTTCTGACAGCTTAATATATGGATTTATGGCAATAGCCTTTTGGATCTTCAACGCTCCCGACATCTGAATGCCCAGCTCATGAATATTTCCCAGGTTGGCCACCCTGGTTTCAATAATCCCTGTATCATTAATAAAAGTATAATGATTAATGGCATTGGTTCTGTCTTTATAGAATAATTTAAATGAAATATAATTATTACCGATGTTGTTCGAGTAATCAACTGACAAATTTTGCTGGAATTCCGGTCTCAGGTCAGGATTTCCGATCACGACGGTAAAAGGGTCATCAATGGAAATGGAAGGATTTAAGTCATATATGTTTGGACGATAAACAGTACGGTTGTATGATAATTTTATGTTTTGCTTAGGAGTAAGTTTATAGTTTATCGATGCATCCGGCAATAAAGCAAAAACATTGGTATTAAATCCGTTGGTTAGCCCCGATGTTGATTTTTCGGCTCGCAGTCCTGTATTGAGTGTAAATTTTGCAAAACTGTAGGTAATTGTTCCATACAATGCAAAAATACTTTCATCATATTTAAATCCGTCGGTCTTCCTGTCTTGCATTATTTGTGATTTAGCTTTTAATCCTGCATCAAATTTGAGTTTTTGACCGACCGGTGAACTATAATCAATCTTAAGACTAAAGGAGTTTTGATCCGGCTTAACAGTATTTACCTGATTTGCCTGATAATTGCCCGGCAAACTATCAATAGAAGTATAGGTTGTGGTGTTCACTGCCCTGAAATTGAAATAGTTCAGATCAAATGCGATTTCGCTTCCCGGTTTATTAAAAAGATGTTTGTAAAAAAGAGAGTAGAATGAAGAACGGTTAATATCTGCATCTTTCTTCGATGCTGACCAATGCTGAATACCTGAAACATCACCTGTGACTTGTGTTCCGACATTTCCATTAAGTTCATTTGAATAAGGATTATAAAAAGCATAGAAATTAATCTGATTCTTATCGTTTAACATATAATCAAATCCATAATGAAATCTGTGCGACCAGTCTTTTTGCCTTTCAGACTGGACGGATTTTATCTCCATTGTCCCCATTTCGTTCTGAACATTGCGGTCATTGTTTCCGGATATATCAAAATAACTGAATGCACCATTGTATGAAGTATATAAATTAAGTTTGCGGGTGCTATAATTAAAGCTGTAATCTGGAAAAGAATAAATCACAGATGCCGAGGTCGGTATATCTGCATGAATATGTCCGCTGATGCCTGATTCTCTATCTTTTTTAAGTATAATATTAATGACTCCGGTAATGCCTGCATCATAACCCGCCCCGGGAGTATTGTTAACTTCAACTTTATCGATCTGTGCGGCATTTAACTGGCTTAAATAATTCCTGTCGCGCTCTTTACCGTCCACCAGAATAATTATGTTCTGGCTGCCTTCCAGCGAAATGTTCTTCATTAAATCAACATTCACACCCGGGATAAAATTCAATACATCGACCCCGTTATTCGAGGCATCGTACATTTTTTTATTCAGGAAATAGGTTGTTTTATCCGGTTCGGCTTTGGCTTTAATCCTTTCTCCGACAACAACAATTTCGCCCAGGGTCAATGATTTTTCCTGCAACAGAATAATCCCGGTATTATAGTCATTGATCAAATCGATATTCTTTGATACACCATTATATCCAATGGCGCTAATTATAAGGCTATATTTTCCATGAGCGACCGATTCGAGAATAAATTCACCGTCCTGATCAGTAGCAGTTCCCGTAATAAGAGTTGAATCTGATAATCTGCGCAATGCAACAATAGCATAAGCCACAGGCTGGTTGTTTACCTGATCCTTTAATTGTCCTTTAATGAATTGTTTTTGCTGACCCTGTCCCTGCAGCGCAGTAAAAATTGTTGCAATTGAGAATATCAGCATCAGGCACTTTTTGACTTCCACGTTTCCCAAAAATGATTTCATAGTTTTAATGATTAGTTGAAATTAGATTAGCAATTACTTGCGCAAAGTGAGGCATTAAGAGCGTTCGCTCCAACTATCTGGGATATATGGCAAGGATTTGTTACCCGCTGTTATTGCAGGAAAAAGATATGGACAATACCTGTTACGGGCTGCAATAATTTGTGATGGACGGTATCTTCCTAGTTATGATAGAGGGCAAGAAGGTTATTGAAAACCTTTGTGTTTTTTCTCGAAACAGGGATTTTAAATTCCGATTCAGTAAGTTTTATCAGGTAACCCAGGGTGTTTCCCTGTCTGCTCCTGACTTTTTTCAGATTGACAATGAATGCCCTGTGTATCCGTAAGATGTAAGGAATTCCCGATAACTGCTGTTCAATATTGTTTATCGAATTACGGATTATCTCCTTTTTTACCTGGTTATTTATATTTAAATAAAAAACCACATAGTTTCCGTCTGATTCGGCATACAAAAACTGGCTCGGGTAAAAGCTCAGTTCTTCTTTTTTCAGCTGGGAGCTGATTTGTATAAGATCTTCTGGAGGCTGGCTTTTTGATCCTGGTCGGACAACACTATCTTCAGTTTGATTTATGTTATCCGACAAAAGGTAACGATAATTGGTTGCTGTAAAAAAAAACAGAGGAATAATACCGGTTAAAAAAGCTCCTTTTAACGAATTCAGAAGAGTTGAAATATTTAGTCTGTATGCAGATGGTTCAATAATAAAGCCAAGCAGATAAATAGCGATGCCTAAGGCCAGCAGGACAATAAAAACAGATAAAAGCTCTTTGAAAATGTTCCAGTCGGTGCTGTCTGAAAAGTATCTGAAAGTTTTCAGAAGCCTGATGGACAGGAATATGAAAAAACCGGATAAAAAACTATAAACGGCCATGGTTGCTCCAAAATTCAAAGCCTTCGCAGCATGCGCATTAAACGGTTTGTATAGAACCGCGAACCCAAAAACAAACAGGGCGATCAAAAAAGTCCCGGTTAAGGGATTCTTTATAATAAAATTCTGAGGGTATCTGATTTTTAACCACTTATTTATCAGGCCGGTCATATAATGAGGCTTGTGTTCTGTAAATGAATACATACCAAATATAGGAAATATAAAATCAGATCACTAATATATGTTTTTTCTCAATGACAATGTTGCACTTTTCATCTTGTCCGTGTCCGAAAGTCAGGTGTCAGCAACGACAAACAAGTACTTAACAACACTAAATCAGAAATATGTTGTCCGGTTTGTAAAAGGGACTAACATTCATAACCAGGTTTTCAATTACTTAGATTATAGAAAACTGATAATCCAATTCTTATCCCATCCCAATCAGGTTTTACAGAAACCTGGTTTTTAGTATCGAATAATATGTTCTTTTTATTGTTACCAGTATAAAAAGCCTGATCGCCAAATTGTACCAGGTATCCAAGGTTTATTCCAAAACTGAATGCTTTTAAAGGAAGAAGAAAATTAATACCCGGTTCAATATAAAAATTCTGAGCTTTAAATTTATAATTAGCATTTCTTAACACTGTATCTGCCACATTAAAGTATTCTTTAGTTTCCAAGTTTGAGAATGACGGTCCGATAATTGAATATAAATTGAATCTAAAATTGTCTACAGCCGATAGCGTTACCTCACAATAAATACCCGGAGCATTTGACTTAACTTTCATATCAAAACGATACTCCCCCGAATAATCCTTTGCTGAGATACGCGAACCGGTGGATTGAAAAGAATAAACCAACCCTAAACAAAAATTATTAAATCTGATTAACATTGTTGGCCGGAAATAAAAATATGCCGGGAAATCAGCTACAAGTTTTGTATCAAAAGGTAATCCCTGTGGCACTTCACTATTAATATTTTTCAGCCCTTTCATTGAGTATGTTCCAATTCCGGATTGAAATCCAAAGTTGAATTCCTGTGAATTGGCTCTAATGAAGGAAATCAGTAAAAACAGGATTATCAGAACTCTTTTTATCATTATCAAAACTATTTAATAAAATAAATTACACCTTTCCGGGAGACGATTGTGTGATTGATAAGAGAAAAGGAATTGTTATTAAATGACGCGTCTGTATTAATAGGAAGATCTTTAATTAAGGAGCCATTTAAATAGCTTTTTACGTACAAATGTCCTGAATTATATGTGAGAATTTCTTTATTATAAAAATCAATATTCAATATAGAGTTATCGGAAAGTGAGAATTCATATACATCTGAAAAATCATTACAAAGCTTTACAGAAAATGTTGTACCGTCCCATGTAAACATTTGCTCAGGGTTTGCTCCGTCAAACCCAAAATATTTTGGATAATAAAACCGATCATGACTCCATATATTGGTGAACTGAGAATTGGTAAACCTGACTAACCGCAAAGAATCATCAAATAAAAGAAGATAGTCACCATTTGGTGATATAGATAACCCATTGCCTCCATAAATAGTCTTTTGATAAGCAGCCAAAGCTGCGTTCGAATTAAAATCATAGACAAAAAATCCTCCATTGGCCTTATTAACGATGGCAGTACCCACATCGGAAGTAAAAATTTCAGGAGTGTAATTTTGACCTGAAAACGGCTTCAGGTCGCGTATTATGTAATTATGCATGTTACTTGATGTCACCAGCATCAGATCCGAGGTGCAATTGACATAATTGGTTATATGTTTACCGGAAGAAGAGAATATTATATTGTTAAATTCGCACTTGCTGCATCCTGATGACCTATAACCTAATTGCTCTACAGTGCGTTTCTCCGAAACAGAATATCTTATTATACTGTCGCATCCCGCGAGGTATACAAACTCGTCTAGACTTACCTGATCTATGCTGGTCAAAGGAGTGTTTGGCCTAATAAAAGGGAATCCAAGAATTACTGTGGATTGTGATTCAAAATTCGGATAATAGTCAAAAGTATACCTGATATTTCTTTTTTTTGGAACAAATTTCAGTATGAGATCAGCCTTGTCGCCGAAAAAACCTGTTTCCAGAACATAAATTGAATCATTTGGATCGCAGGTTGTTTTAACATTCACGTATTTATAAGTAAGATTCAGACTCTGGCTAAGTTTAATTGTGTCCACTGCGTTATAATATTTATTTTTCCCCCATTTTAAAATAAACGGATCGCTCTCGGTAGGCAGAAGCGTTAACTTAGGCAAATTTCTTGCCAATTCTATATTACCCCAATCCAATAATTTGGTTTTCTGATTATTGACTCTCACAATGTAGTTGCCTCCTTCTCCGACATAGGAACTATCGACGAATTCTGTAGATTTTAACCTTTTAATCACTACTTCGTTATTATAATTTAATACACGGGATACAACATATTCTTCAAAATCATAATCGCGGTATTTTGGCCAGGTAAGTTTCAGATATCCATTTGAAACAGATGCCTTTGTTCTGGAATAATAACTTCTGTCAACAAAAACCTTCCATGATTTAGAGAACAGGAATCCTTCCGCCCCCATAAGCTCTGCAATGCTATTAGAGCCGGAAGCGGTATATACTTCCAATAACATTGTATGCATTCCATCCGATAAAGTTCCATAAGTTAAATCGAAAGTACCATTATCTGAATATACTGTGAATTTCGGATCATTATCTATAACAAATCTTACCATCTTAATCTCCTGGTTGCTACTGGAAAATCTGAAGTTTATGATTTTTTCAGAATATAGAAAAATCGTATCATAATTAATATCCAGAATAAGAGTTTGAATCTGCGGAGGCGTAACATCCTTTGTAACAGGACGTTCATATACATCCACCGGATTGTATTCACATGACTGCAAAAAAACAGCAAACAATAATAAAAATGCAAATTCAATTCTTTTTATCTTCATAAGGCTAGTAACAGGATGGGTTGTACTCCTTAAATTTTATTTATTTACAAATTGTAAAAGGGTTTATCTTTCATACAAACTTTAAATATATTGAATGAAAGGATTAATAGAAATAATCCTGCGATCTTAAGCATGCTTTTCATATAGCCAAAAATGGTTCAACGGATCAGAGTATAGACCCATTAAAGATAAAATTAGTTGCAAAAAAAACAAATGATATATATAATAAAATACTTCCTTCTGAAATTTATTCCAGATGGACGGTAAGTACCATTTGTTTTCAGTGATTCAGTTAAATTGACAATTTTCAAATGAAGTTATTTACTTAAGACCTGTTGGAATTTAATTGAAATATGATCATTAATTTGCCTACAATTGTCTAGGTACGGTTGAGATATTTCACAGGTTCCCGAAGGCAGAAGAAGTGACCCAGTTCAATTGTCGACGGCCAGTGGAAGCAAATTTAATGAGATAGTGCTATTTTTTTAATTCAGGCGTAGAACTTGCAATTATCTCAGGCGATGTAAAGACCAAAGATGATGCCCGGGTTTCAGTGTGAGCTTTTATATAGTTTTCAACTATCCTCCAACCGATTGAATATCCAGTCCAGTGAGGGATCGGGTCGCCTCCTGTCCTGCCAAACATCCATGGAACAAAGTATTTATCATTAAATTCCTGAGTCCAGGATTCAAACTTTATTCGCGTAAATGGTTTTACACGGATCATATTTTGCTGGATTTGCTCTTCTGTGAGAGCACTACTAAAAGGCGTGATTTCACAATTGAGGACTTCGAGCATAAAATGATCGGCAAGCATTGCCGGAAAGGGTTCTTGCAATATCCATTTTGTCGGTAGGTATTGCATATAGCATTAAACCAGATACAAACTTGTAGTTATATTTTATGCTCTAAGCCGAAATGATACAAGAATCATCCTGGCTTTGAATTTCAGCTTTAGGCGTTCTCATTCTTAAGCCAGGATCAATTCCTGTATAAACTTATAAATTAGTCGCTTCATTCCCCGTGGGAAAAATAAGCAAGTAATTATAAAGATTAATGATAGAAGATTCCCTTTTATTCTTAATAATTATAAGACATAATTTTGATGCTAAAAAGAAGCTTTATCAGTCTACTCATATTTAAGCGATTTTGCAGGATTTACATTGGCTGCCCTTAGTATTCTGTAACTTATTGTTATTAAGGCTATCCCCAGAGCGATAGTAAGACCTGCCACAAAACTAAATACACCAAGAGTTATTCTGTAGTAAAAGTTCTGTAACCAATGTTCTGCAATATAATAGATCAGAGGACAGGCAATCAGCGATGATACTGAAACAAGGATGACAATTTCGCGTGATATTTCAACATAGATTCCCGTAACTGAAGAACCCATAGCTTTCCTTACCCCGATCTCTTTGGTTCTCTGTTCAACTGTAAAGGAAGTGAGTCCGAATAATCCAAGTGCAGCGATGAATATTGCCAGGATGGAAAAGATCACGGCCATCTTTGCGTTTTGTTTTTCCTGGATGTACATCTTTTCAAAGTCAGCATCAACAAAATAGTATTGCAAAGGTGTGTTTACCGCATAATCTTTCCATACTTTTTCAATGTCATTGATGGTTTGGGAATAATTTCTGGCATTAAGTCTGACAGTTATATAACCCCACAAAAAATTTTCTGACTGGAAAAACAGAATACATGGGCCGATTGGATTTCTGAGTGATTCAAAGTTGAAATTTTTTACCACTCCGATAACAGGAATGTACTTTCTGTCTTTAGGGTCTCCAGGTTGTATGAACCTGGCTTTCAAAGGATCAGCAATATCAAATTTCTTTGCTACACTTTCGTTAATCAGGCAGGCTTCTTTATCTTTTGAAAATGATTCAGTGAACGATCTTCCCGAAGCCAGTTTCATACCATAAGTATCGAGATAATCATAATCAACCCAGTTTGTGACCATCAGGAAGGATTGATCTTTTCTTCCTTCGAGGCCATAACCATTGTTATTGTTAACGCGCCCCGGGACGGCTGTAGAGCTTGATATGTTTTCAACTCCTGAAATTCTTTTAACTGATTCTTTAAATGATTTCATCTTCTGTCCGATTGCATCGGCCCTGTCGATTACAATCAGCTGTTCCTTGTTGAAGCCGACATCTTTTTTCAGCATATAATTAATCTGACGGTACATAACCATTGTGCAAACGATCAGCAAAATAGAAACAGCGAACTGAAATACAACCAGTACCCTTCTGAGCTTTCCGTTTTTCATACTGTTCTTCACGCTTCCCTTTAATACTTCGTATGGATTAAAAGACGAAAGAAAGAATGCCGGATAACTACCTGAGAGAATCCCCACTACTACAGAGAAAAGGATCAGGGTTGGAATGGTGTACCAGTTTGTAAGAAGATTTAGTGTGAGGGATGTCCCGAGCAGATTATTGAAATAGGGAAGAGTAACTTTTATGAAAACAAGAGCGAGGATCATGGAGGTGAATGAAAGGATAAATGACTCTGTCAGGAATTGAGCTACAAGCATTCCTCTGGTTGATCCTCCGAGCTTCTTTATTCCGACTTCCTTGGCTCTTTTTGCTGCCTGGGCAGTAGAAAGGTTCATAAAGTTTATAGATGCTATCAGTACAATCAGGACTGCAATGGCACCAAATATTTTCAGATATTTCGGATCGCTTGCAGCTTTAAACTCCTGTTGAATTGATGGATCAAGATGGGCTTTTTGAATATTCTGAAGAAAAAATCTGTATTTATTGCCCTGCTTGGTAAAATCAGTTAATGAGATCCCCATATATTTTTCGGCCTCCGGTCCAACGTACTTGATGAGCAATTCAGGAAACTTGTTATCAACACTTTTATAATTTGCGTTTGGTTTGAGAAGAAGGTAGGTGCTGAAACTATTGTTCATCCAGATTGGGTTATTTGCTCTGGGATTTGTCATAAAAGATGTAAGCATACTGGCTTCAAAATGGGAGTTTCCCGGCACATCGCCCATAACACCGGTAACGATATATCTTACTGTATCTGAACCGATTTTAACAGCTTTATCAATAGGATTCTCATTACCAAAAATCCTTTTTGCGGTTGACTGAGCTAATACCACCCTATGAGGAGCATTAAGAAGATTTTTCGGATCGCCCTTTAAAACGGGTATTGAAAAGATATTAAAAAATGAGGAATCGGCTTCAATAATATTATTATCCGTAAAAGTCTGATTTTTATACTCAACTACCGACGGGCCATCTTTTGTCATCCTGCAATAATCTTCAATTTCAGGAAATTCCCTTAAAAGGGTAGGTCCCATTATAGAAGGTGATGTAGCATATGTTATTTCCTGACCACTTATCTTTCCATTAAGTATGGTTCTGAAAATCCTGTCTTTCTTGGTATTGAATTTATCATAGCTTGATTCATTGATCACATAAAGTGCAATAAGAAGGCTACAGGCTATACCTATAGATAATCCAAGAATATTGATTATTATGTAAGCACGCTGTCTTTTGAATGATCTTATGCTGTGCTTTAGAAGGTTGTTTAACATGTCTGTTAGTTTTAGTTAAGTTATTTCAAATCGTTTTATTAAAGAGACCCATATCCGGTGTTTATTTGTAATCTCCTTTAATAGACGAAATAAAATCTTCTTTGCTGCAAAACAATACCAGACAAACAAAAATAATATGACCGATCAACGCATGATCAAGACATCTGTGGGCCGTTTCCGACCTGCACTTTACCTTTAAAATATCGAAGTTTCAATTCGGAGGATCTGTCGAGGAACTCTTCAATTCCTGAATTTTTAATCAGGCACAGGTTGAAGACTTTCAAATTATGTGGAAGAATATCGGCTCTGTCAGCTGCCGGATGAAGCTTCCGGCAAGGGAATTCATCGCATTCAAAACAATATGTAATATTTCTGCCAGAATAACAGGTATAAGTCCTGCATTTTTCTTTAATCACCGGGCACATTCCGGCTATTCTCCTGCAACCCTTGCATGGAATGCTCTCTTTTTGGATTCCTCTTTCAATCAAACGATTATAAAGCGGCGAATCGATTTCGCAGGTATGCATTTCACATATCCCGCAATCCATACCGCATGGAGCCACCATGTCAAGTCTTTCCTCTGTTATCATTTTCCCCTTTTTGAAATCCAAATATTAAAAAAAAAAATTGAATAACAAAGGGGAAATTTCAGAAACAAAAGGATCGTACAACAAGTTCATTCCATGAATAAAGAAGAACTTTGCCGGAATTAAATTGTTTCTTTACATAACAATCTTCAAATGATGAAAAAGAAAATATATTCAATGCCCCAGCGCAGGGTTGTTATAATTGGCGCAGGAGCAGTAGGCGCTACGTTTTGTTATGCATTGGCACAAAGTGGTCTTGCAGATGAGATTGTTTTAATTGACAAAAATGAAGATCTGATGAAAGGCCAGGTACTTGATCTTGTTCATGGACAAACCTTTTTCCCAACTGTAGGAATTCGTTCGGGAACAATCGCTGATTATGCTGATGCACAGGTCGTTGTTGTTACTGCAGGAGCATCTCAGAAACCCGGGGAAACCAGGCTTCAGCTTGTAAAAAAAAATGCTGAAATAATAGGAAATATTGCTGTAGATATAGATAAATCAGGCTGCAAAGGAGTTATGATTATAGTCAGTAACCCTGTGGATGTTCTCACTTATGTTGCTCTGAAACGATCGGGATGGGAAAAAGGCCGCGTAATCGGATCCGGAACTGTTCTTGACAGTTCCAGATTCAGGCATCTACTTAGTAAACACTGTAATGTTGATGTTCATAATGTACACGCGTATATTCTGGGAGAACATGGGGACAGTGAGTTTGCCGCTTGGTCGATGACTAATATTGCAGGAATCAGTATAGATGACTATTGCCCTGTTTGCAGCAATTGTTCAGACTGGAAAATCCAACGTAATCTGATTGAAGAACAGGTAAGAGATTCGGCATATCATATAATAAACTATAAGGGATCAACCCAATTTGCTGTAGGACTTGCACTTGTAAGAATAACAGGAGCAATATTGCGAAGTCAGAATACAATCTTGTCTGTCTCAACACTGGTGGACTCTGAATTTGACATAAAAGATATCTGCCTTAGTGTGCCGTGCGTTGTATCAGATAGCGGAGTAACAAGGATTATCGAGAGTCCTTTATCACCTGAAGAACTTGGCTTATTATCAAACTCAGCCGGTGTTTTGAGAAGAGCAGTCGATTCAATATAAAAATTACCAAATAAATCTCAAAATTATAGATACCCGTAAGCACTAATTAAAATATCAAGTTTCTACATTTGAAGCATAATTTCAAAATCAAGACTATGAAAAAACATATTTTTCTTTCGCTGATCCCTATTTTGACGGTAATTGTCATTTCTTCATGCAGGCATTCTCAGAAAGAACCGGTTACTGATGCTCTGGCATCGCATATAGATTCTGCCATTAAACCGGGAGATGATTTTTTCCTCTATGCTAATGGGAAATGGTTCAGACAAAACCCTATTCCTGCCAGTGAACAAAGCAATGGGATCTGGCAATTGATTCAGGATACTATCAATGCTCAGATTCGTCATGTTTGTGAATCATCAGCTGCAATAAAAGATGCTCTCAAAGGAAGCAACAAGCAAAAAATCGGCGACTTTTTTTATACAGGGATGGATAGTGTAGCATTGAATAAAAAGGGAATCTCAGATTTAAAAAGCGATTTTGAGATGATCGATGCGATAAAAGATATCAAGGGTATAGTTAAAATGGCATCTTATATACATACTGTCGCCGGTTCACCATTATTCGGGTTCTATGCAGGTCAGGATGACAAAATAAGCAGCAAGATCGCAATTGATATTTACCAGGGAGGACTAAGCCTGCCCGATCGCAACTTCTACTTCGACAATGATTCAAGGGCAGTTTCTATCCGTCAGAAATTCATGGCTCATCTTGAAAATACATTCTTAATTATTGGATATAATCCCGAAAAAGCCAAAACAGCAGCCGGAAAAATCATGAAACTTGAAATGGCAATTGCCGGAACTTCGAGAAAAAGAGAGGATACACGGGATCCGTGGATGAATTACCACAAGCTGACTTTTAAACAGCTTTCTGAATCAACACCAAATATTGACTGGAAAATATTTATGGATGGTGTCGGACTGCATAATGTTGACAGTGTAATTGTAGGGCAGCCTGAATTTCTGAAATCTCTAAATGGTTATCTCACCACTTATCCCGTCGAAGACTGGAAAAACTATCTTAAGTATCATCTCATAAGAAATCTTTCTGGCAGCATGGATGATAAAACCTATATTGAATTTTTTAATTTTTATTCCGGAGTGCTTCGCGGAGTCAAAGAGCCTAAACCAAGATGGAAACGCGTTATTCAACAAACCGATCGTTCTCTTGGCGAACTGATAGGACAGGTATATGTTGACGAATATTTGCCTAAGGGAACAAAAGAGAAGCTGATAGAGATAGGGAATGAAATAAAAACCATTTTTTCGGAGCGGATAAAAGCTCTCGACTGGATGAGCACCACCACAAAAGAAAAAGCTTTGAGTAAACTTTCATCGGTTATAATGAAAGTTGGTTATCCCGATAAATGGAAAGACCTCACCGCTATGCAAATAGATCGCACATCTTTTGTAAGGAACGCAATGAATGCCAATAAATGGGAAATGAATTATATGATCTCAAAATATGGAAAACCAGTTGACCGCAACGAATGGGGGATGGAGCCGCAGACATATAATGCATATTATAACCCTTCAAATAACGAGATATGTATCCCCGGCTGCAATATAATAGTTCCGGGTTATGAAGGCAAAATGGCTGATGATGCCCTTCTATATTCGATTATCGGAGCGACTTTCGGACACGAAATAACTCATGGTTTTGACGACCAGGGCTCAAAGTACAATGCCCTTGGTAACCTTCAGAACTGGTGGACACCAGATGACAGCATCAAGTTCTATCGCAAAACGAAAATGATTGTCAGACAATTCAATAATTATATTGCGGTCGACAGTCTTCATATTAATGGCGAACTCACACAGGGCGAAAATATTGCTGATCTCGGCGGAACAATAATGGCATATGAAGCTTTTAAGAAAACCGATCAGTATAAAAAGAACATTATTATTGCCGGTTTAAACCCTGATCAGCGCTTTTTCCTGGGGTATGCTCTTGCATGGATGGTAAATGAACGACCGGAAACAGTCGCAAGCCAGGTAAAAAGCAACGAACATTCACCTGCGAAGTTCCGGGTTAACGGACCACTATCAAATATACCTGAATTTTATGGCGCGTTCGGTGTCAAACAAGGCGATGCTTTATGGGTTCCTGACAGTCTGAGGGTTAAGATATGGTAAGCATTTATGATTAGATATATCTGAATGAATGCGATGAACTTCAGAATTCATTCTCATAAATTCTCAGCCTGTTTCTGAGTGCAGTTATTTCATCCTGCATCGAATTTATCCGATGCAATAAATAATTAATGGTTTCGATACCTTCAAGGTTTATATCCAGCTCATAATACAGGCGGACAAACTTTTCCAGCTGCTGCAGCTGGTCCGCCTCAATAAAGGCTGAATCTTCGATTGTGGTAATCTCAATAAGCCCGCTTTGCTGCAAAGAACTTACGAATGATATCTCAATGTTGTGACTCGAACAGAATTCGTCTATTGCTATCAGATATTCAGTTTCCATTATTTTGTTTATTAGATTATAATTCAGACAGTTGTTTAAATAATGACTTTTGCTTTTCAGTCAGATTTATGGGAATTTTAACTAAGTAAGTCACATATAAATCCCCAAATTTGCCTTCATTTTTATACACTGGAAATCCTTTACCTGTTAGTTTCACTTTACTCCCATTCTGAGTTTCAGGTTTTACTTTGAGTTTTACTTTACCATTTAAAGTCTCAATTGTTATCTCACCGCCGAGCACTGCTGTGTACATATCGAGATTTACCGTTGTAAACAAGTCATTTCCTGACCGTTTAAAATCCGGGTGATTAGCAACGGAGAAGGTAATATATAAATCACCATCCGGACCACCGTTTATCCCTTTACCGCCGTGTCCGGCGATTTTGATTGTCTGACCGTTCTCAATTCCGGCCGGTATAGTAATTCTGATTTTCTTCTCGTTAATTGTCAAGGTTTGTTTATGGGTTTTATAGGCGTCAATCAGGTCGAGCTGCAATTCTGCATTGTAATCCTCCCCTCTGAATTTCACCTGCCTCCCATACCCGGCGGTTTTTCCCCTGCCAAACATAGATTCGAAGAAATCGGAAAAGTCTCCTTCAGATTGTGATCCTGAATATGAATTTCCTCTGGAATCCTGCGGTTGTTGCTGATACTGTCTTTGTTTTTCAAATTGTTCGGAGTGCTGCCAGTCTTTCCCGTACTTGTCATATTTTTTGCGTTTTTCCGGATCGCTCAATACTTCATTGGCTTCATTGATCTCCTGAAATTTCTTTTTGGCATCCTTATCATTAGGATTCAGATCGGGGTGAAATTTTCTTGCTAGTTTCCGGTAAGCACTTTTTATATCTTTCGATGTTGCTGTTTTGTTAAGACCTAACAGCTTGTAATAATCCACAAAATCCATCTATTTAATGTATTGGGTTAATCAGTTTGCAAAACTAAAATTAAAAAATTCACAGATATAAGAATTAATATTGTTATTAAGCTTAGTTAAATAACAGAACACTAAAGTAAGATAAAGGTTTAGGAATAAATTGTGGAATTAATTATATTATCTCCTTACAACAACGTACCCTTTTGCAGTTGGGCCATTATCTGTTTTTACAATATAGAAATATGTATCGTCGGAAAGTGGCTTGCCATTATAATCAACGCCGTTCCACGAATTATCATAATTACTATTCTTATAGACTTGCACTCCTCTCCTGTCAAAAATTACTATTTCCATTCTCCCTGCAGCTTCTGATCCTTTTAAGATAAAATAATCATTCTTTCCATCCATATTCGGAGTTATCAATGTTGGCACAATCAGATTACGAACGCTTATTAAGACTGTGTCTGTGGAAATTGAACATACTCCATTGGTTATAGTCCATAAGAACGTATTCTTTCCGACTGAAAGCCCGCTCACTTTGGATTTTGGCATGGTGTCATTTGAAAACTCTGCAGAGCCTGAAATTACTGACCAGATCCCGGTCTCATAATTGTTTGCCAGTTGAGCATCCATTGTAGTTACAAATATATTTGAGAGAACCTGATCAGCTCCTGCATTTGCAACAGGAGTCCGATAAACAACCACAGTTACAGGTTCTACAGTAAAAAAGCCATCTGCCGTTGTGCCTTTAATATAATAAGTACCTTCAGTCGCCATGGAAGGAGTTCTATAAGTAATTGTTGCAGATGCATCTGTCCAGTATGAGTATGATAAACTCAGGGTAGAACCGTCAACAATTTTTGGATTTGTCAGATCCACTGTTGCCGGAAAGCAAACAGGAGCAGGATTTGTTATGACAACCACAGGAGTATCTGCTGACGAAAAAATTCCGAATGCGGCAGAAGATGCCGAAACACAGCCTGCGGAGTTGGTCACGGTGAATGTATAGGTTCCTGCGACCAAACCGGAAATACTTGTTGTAGTTCCGCTTCCGGTGGTCGTTAAGTTACCGGGAGAAAGTACTAATTGCCAGGTTCCGTTATCAGGCAACCCGTTTAAAACCACACTTCCAGTCGGCGAATTGACACTGGGTTGGGTGATTGTACCAATTAAAGGAGGAGTAGGAAGATCCGGCTGGGATGTGATAACCACATTTGCTGATAATCCTGAAACACAACCTGCAGAGCTGGCCACTGTATAATTATAGATACCGCCTATGAGACCTGAAAGAGTTACGCTTGTACCAGTTCCTCCTGAAGTTATTGTTCCCGGATAACGTGTAAGGGTCCATGTAACGGTTGCAGGCAAACCTGTCAGAACTACACTGCCGGTTGGTAAAGAACATGTTGGTGCTGTTATTGCTCCTATAACTGGAGGAGCAGGAATTGCCGGTTGTGCTGAGATGCTAATGCTTGCTGATGAGGGAGATATACATTGATCGGAATTTGTCACCGTATAAGTATATACTCCCTGCGACAGGTTCATAATTGTAGTACTTGTACCTGACCCTATAGCAGTTACACCACCGGGTGAACGGGTCAGAGTCCAGGTACCGGTCGAAGGTAATCCGTTTAAAACTACTGAGCCTGTTGATACTATACAAGTAGGCTGAGTAACCGTTCCTATAACAGGTGCTGTCGGAACTGATGGCTGAGGATTGATAACCACATTTGCTGAGGCACCCGAAGTACACCCTGTTGCATTAGTTACTGTAAAGAAATAAGTTCCGGAAGCAAGTCCGGTTATAATAGTACTATTCCCGGATCCTGTTGTTTTTGTACCTCCGGGCGTACTGGTTATGGTCCATGAACCGGCCGATGGTAATCCATTTAATTCTACACTTCCGGATGGAGCAGAACATAACGGTTGTGTTATGGCTCCGACCAATGGAGGTGATGGATTTTGGCTAACTGCAAGTGTGAATATGACGGAAGCTGCTGCACATGGCAGGCCCAAAGGATTATCAGTTGTCAGGGTAACGATTACTAAATTGCCTTCATCTCCTGCCACAGGAGTATAGGTAAATGAGAAAGGAGTTGTGTGCGTGACTCCAGGACTTATTGTACCCAATCCATTATCAGTTATTGTAACAGTTGTTGTACTCCCTCCGAATGTATTGCCAGTAACCGTTACAGGAGCTGTGCCACATGTATTACCATTGTTTTTGGTTAATGTAACTGTTGGTGAATTAGTGCATCCGCATGAGACCAGAAAGTTTGCTCCTGTAGTGGTACACCCATTCGAATTTCTAACTGTTATAAAGTGGGTTCCTTCGGGTACATTATTAAAAGTAGTTCCACTCTGAAAGGTACCACCATCAATATTATATGTAAGTCCTGTACCGGTAGGACCCGTCACTTTAACTACAGCCTTACCTATGCCCAGTGAACAATCAATAGTATATGTCGGACTGACGGGAGACACAGGTTGCGCCGGGATTACTACATTTGTAGATGGCAAAGATGTGCAACCTGCTGAGTTTGCAACGGTATAGGTGTAAGTGCCGGCAGCCAGACCTGAAATTGTTATACTTGTTCCTGTTCCGGAAGTTATTACTCCGCCGGGAGTACGTGTAAGAGTCCATGTTCCTGTCGATGGCAGTCCGCTTAGTACTACACTTCCTGTTGCCAGCAGACAAGTTGGCTTGGTGATCGTTCCAACCAATGGTGCCGAAGGGATAGCATTTACAGATAATGTATAAGTTGCCTTTGCTGCCACACAAGGTGCCTTAAAATTGGTTGTTACCGTTATAACAACAGATTTACCGATGTCTCCGTTCTTTGGCGTGTATGTAAATGAGAAAGGTGATACTGTCGCTGAGGCCGGACTGAATGTTCCGGTACCATTTGAGGTAAATGTAACCCTTGTCGCAGTACCTCCGAAAGTATTTCCTGATAAAGTTACCGGTTTGATTCCGCATATTGTTCCAGCGGAGCTGCTTAGTGTTACAGTCGGGGCATTCACACATTGCCCTAATGCAACTGTTGAAAAAAAAATAAAAAGAAATACCAAAAGAAAAGCTCTGGTCATTTTCTATATTACTAACCTTATCTGAAAGATACAACAATTTCGTGGTATAAAGGTTCTGTAATTATATAAAAGTTAAATAGCTTGTAGATTTCTATAAAATTTAAATTTTCAACAAATGAGGTTGCCAAATTAATATAGAACCCAACATTTAAAATACTTCAGAAAAAAAATGAATATTATTAGTAAACATAGGAAGTATTACCGTTTTTGCTTACCGGATATCCTGCTGCATTATAAGTATAAGTGGTTACGGTAGTCTGCACATTATCAGATCCTAGCCCGGGTGACATGTGAATAGTATAAGTCTCCTTAACAATATTATTAGTATTTGTATTAATTCCTGGCAGCATCGATTTGTTTACAGTTTTATAGGGATTCAGTTTATTGTCAAATTCATATTGAGTAGTAGTAATAAGTTCAGTTACTCCCGGCGATGGTATGTTATACAGCATCTCCTGTACAAGGTTTCCCTGTCCGTCATACGTATAATCAATATAGCCGGTGGCAGTGCTTCCCCAGTACATAGTTTGTCTGCCTATCCTACTGTTGGCGTCATAAGTGAATTCAGAATATTCTGATGTTGCGGATAAAGGTGTGGTATATGTAGTTTTAATTAATTGTCCGTTAGTATTATATTCAAATGACATAGTGCCGCCATTAACACCAGTTGCGGTTGTAACCCATACTGTACTGTTTACTGCAGCCTGATAAACCGTCGGATCACTGCTCAGAACATTATCATTTGCATAATAATCTGCAGTGACCAGCTGATTTTTGTCATTATAAGTATATATTGCAAGATTGAATTTGCTTTTTTCCTGATTTATAAGATTTGAGTCATTATAAATATATTCATAAGTTGACTGTTTATCTACCAAAACCTTGCTCAGCAGTGGAACATTGGAACCAGTCATATTACCATTATTAATATTCCCAATTACTTCCTTTTTACAAGAAAAAAATAGTGTTACCAAGGACAGACAGCAGGCAATTATTCTTATTTTCATTACGCGATAATTTTAATAATTAGTTATAAATAATTTTCCCCAGAGCTAATTAGTTATCTTTGAACTGAACCTAATGAAAACCTTGTTTACTAATTAAATTTCTGAATTATAAACATTTTAAAACAGATCAGATTATGTTTCAAACATTAACTGTACTTCAAAACGGTCGATTGAAAATAATATTGCTTATAAAAATAAAATAAAGTATTTTAGTGTAATAATTATGCAAATATAACGTTTGATTAGATATATTAGTCAAAATTTTTAAGTTATTCGTCAAAAATATGTTTTTATGAAAAATACACTAATTATACTATTGTTCTTGCTTAGCAATACTATCGGAGCTACTACTTATTACATTAGTACTTCAGGTAGTAATTCTAATAACGGTTCAAGTGGTTCTCCTTGGGCAACGTTAGCCTATGCGTGCACTAGAACTACAGCAGGCGATGTTATAAATGTCGGAGTAGGAACATTTAACGAAGGTTCTAATCAAGCTATAGTACCAGCCGGAGTTTCAATAATCGGACAAGGAGTTACTTCGATTATATCATACACATATGCAGGCGCAAGTGAAACTAATCAAGATGATGGCTGTATGATATTGGCTTCAGGCTCTGGAATATCAACCAATGGCAATCAATCTATAAGTTATCTTAATTTTAATGGAAATAATTGGACTGCTACAAGATGTTTATCAGTTCATTTTAGAAACAATGTAGAAATTCATCATTGTACTTTTACCAATTTTTATTATTCTGGTATCAATTTTAATGGAACTACTAATGGTTATCCGCAAGTTATAAGTACCTATCATAGCACAGGAAACAGTATACATGATTGTACTATATTAAATTGCTCAAGAACATTGAACGGAGATGGAGGTATTAATGGAATTTATGGTCAACTTCTTGTGGGTGGACAAGATGGAGCATTAATTTATAACAATACTTTTGATAATATAGGTATTACCACAAATTATATGGGTGACACTTGGAGGTCGATGTTGATGAAAAACTGCAAGTTTTATAATAATGTTTTAAGTAGAAATAATGATACAAGTCCTTGGAATTTCTTTTCAGAATTTATGGAAACAGAAGGAGGATTAGAAGTATATGGCAATACATTTAATGGAAATGCTACACTTGATATAGTTGACATTAGACCGGGAACTTCTGGTTTTGGATGTAAGATACATAACAACACTTGGCAAAATACTACACAACCAGCATTAAATTCTCATGGAGTACAATGTATAGATTTTGAAGAGAGGGGTGGAATACAATATTGTTATGTTTATAATAACCATTTTAAAAACACCGATACTCCTATTCAGTTTGATGCAGAATCTGATGCCATTAATCCAAAGACTCTTGTCAGTGGCAATGTTACAATAGATCACTGTTATGTTTATTATAATCTAATTGAGAATCTTGGAAATACTACAAATAATTACTCAATAGGGATTTCTTTAAAACCCTATGGAGATTCTTATGTATATACTACAATTTTTGATAACATTTATATTGATAACAATACCATAATATCAGGCACTACTCATCACGGATATACTGGAGTATCCTTGGAAACAGTTTCTAGTATGACTAATATTTACGTTAGGAATAACATTATACAGGGATTTGGTAGTTATCCTATATTGTATTCATATGCTTTTGGTACACCTTCTGGTTCTACACATTATATACAAAATAATATATTTTATAACAATAATACTAATTCCGTTGGATTTGATGGCGTTACAGTTAGTGGGATCAATTACACTCCAACTGGCGGTATTTATTCAACATCAAATCCTCTTTTTGTCTCTGCCAGCGACTTTCATCTTCAGCCAACCAGCCCTGCTATCGGTGCAGGAATACACATAACAACTCCTCCTATAGCAACTGATGTTGAGGGTTCAGCAATTAACAATCCTCCTGAGATCGGTGCGTATAAATCAGGTTCTGCAGCTACATTGCCGGCAGCCCCGGTCTATCAGAGTTCTGCTGTTGCAAACGCAACTCCATCTGTTCTGGAAATGACATATAATATGCCCCTTGCAAATATAGTTCCTTCTGTTTCTTCTTTTGCAGTTCAGGTTAATTCAACGGCAAGGACCTTTAATGGGGTTGGTATTAGTGGTCCGAAAGTTCAATTGACTCTAACAAGCCGTATTCTTCCGGGTGATGTCGTAACAGTATCATATATAAAACCTTCTGCCAATCCTTTGCAGGCTACCTCAGGCGGGTTAGCTGCAAGTATCTCGAACCAGCAAGTCGTTAATAATTGCATTAATACGTCTCCGACTGCAGCAATAATTTCACCTTCCCCAAGTAGCTCATTTACTTCTCCGGCAAATATAGCTATATCTGCAAATGCTACTGATGCTGACGGTTCTGTTGCAAAAGTGGAGTTCTATAATGGCAATACCATGCTTGGATCAGTTTCCACACCGCCATTTATGTTTACCTGGAATAATGTTGCAGCAGGAAATTATTCTCTGAAATGCATCGCTACTGACAATCTTGGCTCGAAAACCACATCATCCCCAATCTTAGTTTCTGTAATCGATAGTAAACACACTCCGAACAGACATCCGATTGTCAGGATATCTAATCCGCTTAAAGGAAACACTTATGATAATCTTTCTGCAATTGAGATCGAAGCTGTTGCTACCGATTCGGATGGAACAGTGAGCAGGGTAGAATTCTATAATGGAAATACCCAACTCGTTGAGATGACTTCAGCCCCTTATACATATACCTGGAAAGATGTACCTGCCGGAATCTATACAATAACGGCAGTTGCAACTGATAATATGAATGACACAACAATCTCATCACCTGTTGAATTCATAGTAGGGAATCCTGTCAGGTATGACCCTAAGTCAGAAATATTTAATCTCTATCCAAATCCAAATAATGGTCATTTCTCGATTGAATTTGTCAACCCGCTTAAAAGTGAGAGGAATGAAATAATTATTTCGGATTTAACAGGTAAACAGGTTTATAGCGGCTTTATCATGAAAGAAGACATTTTGAAACAATTTGATATTTCTAATATCAGATCCGGCATGTACGTTATGCTGATCAAGGACAAAGAAATTTTAGTGACCAAGAAATTTATTAAACAATAATCAAGTTAAAATTACATGGAATCAAACGATCTGACCTTACTTCAAAAACAACATTTATTTTGATATAAACCTGATCCATATAGTCTGCAATTTTTCAATCTGAGAAAAGTCCCTTGTTATGCCTGATATGCAAGGGACTTTATTTTTAGAAATTTTTTTGTCCAGTTTAAATTAAAACCGCAATCCATGTTCGATTTTTAAAACATTCTGTGGAATAACAAGCGATTGGATATAATTCTTTAAATGATCTATAAAAACATTTTATCTGTGGACCTTTTTATTATAGCAGGAAATCATGAGATCGGGAACATAGACGGGTATTTAAATAATGGATTTCCTTTAAGTGTTCTGGTCTTTATTATCTCAATTTCTTCTTTATTCAGGGGCTTTATTTTATCTCTGAGATTAAGGGCCATCCTGAACAATTCTTCTTCGCCGGGAGGTATTGCGCTTGAAATTGGATGAGATAAGGTAAAGCGCAATCCAGTCAATATATCTTCTTCATTTGAAAAGGGTTCATACCAGCATTTTTTGAATTTTGAATGGTCTGCATTTTGTGGCCACGGTTCTTTCGCCATAGCCTTTAATGCAATGATTCCCATTTTTTTTTCCTGTGCCAATGCCAGTACCTGGGGTCCAAAGTTCCCGGTATACCAAGAATATAAATTAAATGGGAACATAATTGTATCGAAATTGAAGCCGTTTATCAAAGCCGTTGCAGCTTCCACAGAATGGGCTGAAAAACCTATGAAGCGGATCTTTCCCTCTTTCTTTGCTTCCAGGCATGTTTCAATCGCTCCTCCTTTTCCAAGAATGGTATTGACGTCGGCAATAGTTGTGACTGCATGCAGCTGGTAAAGATCAAAATGATCCGTTCGCATATTCTTAAGCGACTGTTCCAGTTCTTTGCGGGAATCTTCTTTTTTGCGACCATCTGTTTTACAGGAAAGGAAGACATTTTTTCTGTATGGTTCCAGAGCTTGTCCCAGTTTAATTTCAGCATCACCATAAGACGGGGATACATCAAAATAATTTACCCCTGCATCAATTGCCAGCTTAACTACCGAAGAGGCATCATCAGGGGTTGCATTCATGACAAGGATTCCACCAAATCCGATCATTGACAACATCTCGCCTGTATTGCCAAGTGATCTCTTTTCGAGTTTTCCCATAGTATAATTCCTTTTTATAAGTGAAAGATCAGCAGGAAAAAAGCTCATTACTGGAGCTATAGCCGCTGTTTTTTTGATAAAATCACGACGTTTCATTATTTTTGGTTTTTGATCCGGATATTCAATTCAAGATTTAGAGAGTTCCATATTATAAACAATTATTATCAGTTATTGTTAAAAAGAATGCCGGGCATTCAGCTTTAAATGAGGATTAATTTCGGGCCGGGTAATGTATCGCATTAATAACTGGCATTCTTGAAGTTTTGGTAGAAAAAGTAATTCAGTTTAGAAAATGAAAGAATCAAAAACTTCAGAGAACAATAATTCCCGTAGAAATTTCCTTAAAAAAACAGGTGCAATTTCTTTAGGATTGACAGGATTGACGGCAGGTGCAATTCCGTATCAGACAAATTCCGGCACCAAGGACAATCAGGAAAAAAGGCCCGGAAATCTCTTTAAAGGGAAACCCTCATCTCTTCAGGATAGAATCGATAGAGTACTGGTAGCGACAATCGGAATGCAGCGCTATAATTGGGAGCAGGGCACTGTTGCTCAGGCCCTTTTGGAAATGGGTGAATATGATCTGGTTGTCTCCTTTGCACGTGCTGCAATTATGAGACAGGAAAAGGGACGGTTCTCTGTTATAGGTGGAAATATGCCTGTCAATGACTGTTCAAGCATCGGTGAAGCTGTTTTGTTTTCCGGGAAATTAACAGGAGATCCTCTTTTTATAAAAGGCGCTGATGATATGCTTGAAGTGATAAAAACCACGACCCATAAAAATAGCGAAGGAATTATTTATCATACCCAGGAACCGGCAAAATTCATTATGTCTGACGCTTTCTATATGCTGCCACCGTTTCTTGCAGCAGCAGGAGAATATGACGAAGCACTTAAACAGATTGAGGGTTACAGAAAATATTTGTACCACAGTAAGGATCAGCTCTATTCTCATATATGGGATGGTCCTAACAATAAATTTGAAAGAGAAGATTTTTGGGGTGTAGGTAATGGCTGGACGGCAGCAGGATTAACGAGGGTAATAAAGCTACTGCCTGAAAACAGAACTGAAGATAAGAAAAGACTCATTGCTTATGTAAAAGAGGTAGTTGACGGTTGCTTAAAATACATGCGTGAAGATGGTCTGTTTCATAATGTTATAAACAAACCTGATACTTTCACGGAAGTTAATCTGAGTCAGATGATCAGCTATACAATTTACAGAGGTGTGAAAGCCGGATATCTTGAATCAGGCTATCTCGAAAAGGCACAAAAAATGAGAAAAGCAGCCAATGAACAGGTTGATAACCTGGGTTATGTTCAGAATGTATGCGGAGTTCCTGGTTTTGATCGGCCATATGTTGCGCCTGAAGGGCAGGCTTTTTATTTATTGATGGAAGCGGCAGTAAAAGATCTGAACAAAAAATGAAATACCACAACTATAAAAATAGAGGCAGGGTTAAAAAAAAATTCTTTATTCAGATTTAAACTTCACAAAGGCTCATAATCATGAGCGGACTAAGGGGAAAGTAACTTTCATACAAATTTATTTAGAAGGTTTTACAGTCCTTCTGAATCCTGAAAGTTGCAATAGGTTTTACCTGATCCAGATATTTTTGCAATTTCATCATATGTTTTTAATCATCTGAAATAACGCTCTGATCAGATAACCCATACATAAGGCTACGAATGCGATCGGAATTACTATTAAAATTCCCATTTTCCCGAATATTGTTTTTAAAAAGTTTTATTTGTTTTGCTTGTCCTTTCCCATAAAGTCTTGCTGAGTAAAAGTAATGAGCCGGCATTACACTGTCAAGTCACAAATGTCCAATTGATGTATTATTGTGTGGATTTTACAACCTCTATATCTTTTAAAGATTACAGATCGTTTAGCTGAATCGACTCTTTACCCACGAAATTGGTATGGTTCATCAAAATTAATCCTGAATTTATCAGAAATCTTTCTGGGGACATTATTTAATAATTAATATTTATGTCTATAACACAGATTATCTGAATAATAAAAAAGCAGCCAATAAATTGGATGAAAAATATTGATTTTGATGAACAGTTAAAAAACAGGGATCAGATTTCTGGTTTATAGTACAATTTTAGCTCTCTGATGGGTTCTTCTCTTGATGGCAGAGGAGAACAATGGCTAACAACTGAGTTATGAAAGCCTTTCGGTCCTAGATATTCCTGAATAAATTCATACATTGTGATATCAGTATTTAAATGCTTTGCCATGCTTAATCAAAGGAATCTGATAAGAGCCCTGGGTATGGGCTATGTTATTATTTTTGTTGTTGCAAATATCATCGGATCAGGAATATATAAAAAAATTGCTCCGATGGCCGCCGAACTTCACTCTTCAGTATGGATTCTTGTTGCATGGATTGTCGGAGGGATTATTACTCTCTTCGGAGCATTGAGCAATGCGGAAGTTGCCGGATTGCTGGCCGATACGGGAGGCGAATTTATTTATTTAAAAAAAATTTACAACCGTTTTTTTTCTTTTATGTACGGATGGTCCCTCTTTACCGTTATTCAGACTGCCACGATTTCATCTCTTGCGTATGTATTTGCTCAATCCCTGAACAGTATCGTTATAATACCAGGCATTCATGGTCCGCTACAGCATTTTACAATCGGAGGTATTTTCTATCCATTTCAGGATTTTGGAGTCAAACTGACAGCAATACTCCTGATTTTGATTCTTACAGGGTTGAATATTTCTGGATTAAAAAGTGGAGCAGCAGTAAGTAAAGCCATCATGTTACTTGTTTTAACTGGCCTTATTACAATTGTAATTTTTGGTTTGAGCAGTCGCACAGCCAAACCAGCAAATTTTATGGACTTTAAAGAGTTAACTGGAGGTACTGTCACTCTTTCTGCATTTTATACAGCTATGCTGGCTGCATTCTGGGCTTACCAGGGATGGGTTTCTGTCGGATTTATAGGCGGGGAGGTAAAGGATCCTAAAAAAAATATCCCGAAAGGAATTGTAACAGGTGTTTTTATTGTGATATTCATCTATCTTATGGTTAACCTGACCTACCTGACTCTCTTATCCATTCCTCAACTTGTTCATATTCATGAATCCGGTAATCAGATTGCTGCAATTGAGGCTGTCAGGACTTTCTGGGGAAATGGAGGAGCATTGTTTATTTCGTCGTTAATACTAATTACTACTCTGGGATGTACTAACGCCAGCATACTTACCGGAGCCCGGCCCTATTTCGCTATGGCCCGTGAATACCTTTTCTTTCATGGAATGGGGAAGATAAACAGGGCCAGCGTTCCATCCAATTCACTTTTGTGGCAGGGAATATGGGCATCGGTGCTGGTTCTGTCAGGAACCTTCGATCAGCTCACTGACATGATTATTTTTGCCGTTTTTATTTTTTACGGAGCAACAACACTCGGAGTATTTATTTTACGACGCAGAATGCCTGAAGTGCACAGACCCTATAAAGTATGGGGATATCCTTTCGTGCCGGCTATATTTATACTGTTTTGCATCGGTCTGTTCTTAAACACCATAATTACCAGACCGAGGGAAGCAGCTATTGGTATGATACTGATTTTTTCAGGTATTCCGGTCTATTTTTTACTGAAAAGGAAATATTCAAAATTTAAGGCAGATTAAAACCAAAAACCCTGGTCGGGTATGCTGTTTGCCGGCTTGTTTGTGTAATTCACCTATTTAGTTTATGATCATGACTATTTCTCTGATTTCTTTGGAAGAAACTTACAGAACTTATTTTAACAATCCGGATTTATAAAAACGATTCAAAATGGCTAAAAAAATTGTAATTATCGGAGGCGGAGTTGCCGGACTATCAGCAGGCATTTATGCCAGCGTGAATGGATTTGATGCTGAAATTATTGAAATGCATTCCATTACCGGTGGACAATGCACAGCATGGGATCGGAAAGGATACAGATTTGATTACTGCCTGCACTGGCTGGTAGGTACGAGGAATGGAACTTTTAACGACATCTGGCGAGAGACTGATGTCATAAATAATAATGTGGAGATAATTGATCATGAGGTGCATACGAAAATTATTTCAGAAGACGGTAAGGAGTTTATAATCTATACTGATCTTAACAAATGGGAACATTATCTCATAAATTTTGCACCCGAAGATGAAAGAAAAATAAAAAAGATGTGCAGTGATATGAGAAGATCCTCTTTTCTTCAGCCGTTTTCAGACCCGCCCGGATTAAGAAAATTTGGACAAACTATAACATCAATGTTCGGTATGATGCCCATAATGACTCTTTTTATGAAGTACGGACGTAAAAACTGTGATGATTACTTCCGGAAGCTTGGATTTAAAAACGATTCATTGAAATACTTTCTTAACAGCATATTTGGATCTATGGATTTTTCTGCCCTTGCTTTTATTATGATGTTTGCATGGTTCAACCAGAAAAATGCCGGCTATCTTATAGGTGGTTCTTTGCCACTGGCACAGCGAATGACTAAAAGGTATATTGATCTGGGCGGTAAGCTCAGAACGAGATCCAAAGTTTCAGAAATAGTTGTGGAAAATAATAAAGCACAAGGTGTTATTCTTTCAGATGGAACTGAAATCAATGCTGATTATGTTATCAGTGCAGCTGACGGATATTCTACTATCTTTAAAATGCTTGGAGGAAAATACCTGAATAAGAAAATATCAAACGCATATAAGAATTGGAAATTATTTAATCCAATTGTACAGGTATCTTTTGGTATTGCTAAAATAATTGATTCAAAAGTCCCCTCTGAGTCATGGTTAATGAAGGATCAGGTAATAGGCAGAACAAAAACCATAAATGGCTATACCATTATGAATTATTGCTTTGACAGTACCATGGCCCCAGAAGGAAAGTCAGTAATTGTGATACGGTTTGAATCGCCATGGGAGCTATGGAATGACATTGATCCAATGGAGTATAAAAATGAAAAAGAGCAGATTGGAAAAGAATCAAAGGTAATTCTGGAAAAGCATTATCCGGGTATTAGTGCATTTATTGAAGTCTGTGATGTTGCCACTCCGGTTACAGACGTAAACTATTACAGGTGTTTGGAAAGGGTCATATGAGGGATTCCTTCCATCGAGTAAAAATCTTATGGATAATCTTAAACCTACACTCCCGGATCTTAAAAACTTCTATATGGCCGGACAGTGGCTCTCACCTGGCGGAGGATTGCCGCCTGCCGGACAAACCGGTAAGTGGGCTATTCAATTTATTTGTAAAAAGGAGAAAATCATTTTTAAGACTAAGTAAAAGTAAAACGACTTTATTATACACGATGAACTACCACATTGCTGGTGAATGAATTTATAAGGAAAGTTAACCTGTAAGGTGCTTAATGAGGACGTTAAATAACTGTCAGTTTATTGAAAAACCGACGTTTGCAGATTGTTCTTAACTGGCAATATTCTGTTATATTGTCATTTATTTTTTAAATAAACATAACTTTAGCCCTCTAACCTCTTTATTGTTATGTACAAAAAATCTATTCTTGTTTGCGCATTTCTTTCACTTTTCATTCATCTGTTTTCACAGGTGAAAGAAATCCTTATCTATCATCCTATTCAAACTGATAAAAGCGGGAAAATTATTTCCTGGTACAGTGAAGATCCAGGCAAGTCCTATAACCACGTGATTAATCTTGTCTGGAATTTCTGGGATTACATGCGTAAGGATATGAATGGATTGCCTTATTACATGAATCATCAGGTATGGAATCCAAACTTTAATGATCCCCGTGGTATTGGTGGTGACCAGTTTGCAATGGCTCTTTCCTCCTGGACCATGTTATATCCTTATACAGGGAATGAGAGGATCAAAGCGAATATGAGTTTTATTGCGGATTATTATCTTACACATGGATTGTCACCTGCAGATTCCAGATGGCCAAATATTCCTTTTCCTTACAACACTTTTATCTATTCAGGATATTATGATGGAGATATGCGTAATGGCAAAGATATAGCTCAACCCGATAAGGCCGGATCCTTTGGTCTAGAACTTATACATCTTTATAAAATAAGTTTGGGTTACAGTGTTAGAGAGAATAAGCTTTACCTGGATGCGGCTGTCAAAATAGCCAACACACTTGCAGACCACATGAAAGAAGGTAATCTCAATTATTCGCCTCTGCCTTACAAAGTGAATGTCTTTACCGGGGAAACAGTTTTACTGCGTTTTCATGATTTTACCGGTACATGGATTGATAGTGCAGGCTATACAAGCAACTGGGCACCGACAATGCAGCTGTTTCTTGATCTGATAGACCTGAAAGCCGGCAAGACGGATAATTACAGGACTGGATTTAATACTCTGGTTAGCTGGATGAAAACCTATCCACTTAAAGAAAATAAATGGGGCCCGTTTTTTGAAGATGTTGACTGGTGGAGTGAAACCCAGATCAATGCTATGACATTTGCACGATTTATTATGAAACACACGGAATACTTCCCGGATTGGAAAAATGAAGTGCGAGGAATTATTTCATGGGTGCACAAAAACTTTGCCAATGAAAAGTGGGGTAAATATGGGGTTACAGTTACCAATGAACAAACAGTATATCAACAACCGGGCAATAGCCATTCTGCCAGGCAAGCTGCAGATGAATTGTTATATTTTAGCTTAACCGGAGACAGCAGTATGTATGAAAATGATGTACGCGAGCTAAATTGGGCTACTTATATGGTAGATTTTGACGGAAGGAACAGATACCCTGGTGATGAACCATGGTTGACCGATGGATATGGCGATTACGTCAGACATTACCTCAGGGCAATGGATGCAATACCTGCATTGACGCCTCCTGATGAAGATCACATATTATCTTCCACATCGGTAATCCAGCAGGCAGATTATGAGGGACATTTGAAAAAATTCTATGGGCTCAACTTTGAAAAAGTGGATAGTGCAAAAGTGCGCTTATTTTACAGAACATTTGATTCCTTGGGCATTGAAAAAATAAAGCTGAGAAAAAAGCCTTCAGCCGTGCTGATAGGGTATGAGTCAATGATTGAAAAGAATATTGGCGAGGGATACGAGTGGAAACCTATGAAGAGTGGTGGTTTGCTTACTATAAGACGGGAGAAGGGGAATAAGGTTATTCTATTGAAATAATATTTATTGATATAGTACTTTCAAAAGGTCTTGAATTCTTAGCTCAACAGGCTGCCGTGAATCTTCATAGATATCAAGCTTCCCATTTTTATTCAAATCTCTGAATGAATAACGATGAATAGTTTTAATCAACCCTGATTCAGATCATACGGGAGACGGTAATTTGTTTTCCGGCGATTTATTGCAGGAAGAAATCAATAAAGCAAATGCTGTAAGGTTAGCAAGACCAATAATAAGTTTTCTGGTTGACAAAGCAGAATATTTTAAGGTTGAAAAATAACAGGCTAATTTTCTTTTGTCCCTTTTATGTCGAACATGTCCATCATGTTTCCGGTTACGTTTTTGTCGTCTTTTATCTTTAACAACAGTGAAATATCCATTCCCTGCGCACTGAACGTAGCTTTAAATGTACTGTCGGCAACCTCAATATTAGCCAGGTCCAGAGGAGGAACTGTCTTGGCGGAATCTGCCAGATTGCCGATTAACTTATCATCTTTTTTTTCAATATTGATAGTCATCTTAGTATCACCATCAGGCAGACCATATACCATTAAGTTCCATTTCCCTATAAAATATTTTTCTCCGGTATTTTTAACCTGAGCATTTATTGAACCGGTTTTAACAATAAAGGCAATTATAATCGTTGAAAGGATGAATAATGCTTTTTTCATAGATTTTAAAGATTAGTCTTTTAACGTTAAGTTATTTATTTAGGCAGGAATCATCATTTCAGACTCCGGATGTAAATTTATTCATGCAAAATTAATATTTTCTTTTGTATTCCGTAAAAAATACGTAATATTATATTTTAATTATTTTTATGCTGGATCTGGAAATTCTGCGTGATGAAATTTTGAATGGGCATATTCATTATCTGAGGAATGTATCTATTGATAATGTAATTTTTGGTTATCACAAAAAGGAATTGAAGGTTTTGTTGCAACGGCCCCAGGGATTAAGTAAATGGACTGTCAGCGGGGGTTATATAAAAAGGACTGAGACAATTGAAGAAGCTGCATCACGTATTGCCATGGAAAGAACAGGGCTGAAAGATTTATATCTCAATCAGTTTAAAGTATTCGGGAACCCGGATAGAACCAATGACGCTTCAATCCCGATAAAATTGACAGGTGAACTTGTCAATGTTAAAATTGACAAAGGAAACTGGATGCTTGATTATTTTGTAACGCTTGGATTTTATACTCTTACTGAATTTGATCTTGTAAGGCCATGCGGGGAATTCTATACTGAAGAATGTCAGTGGTGGGATATTCATAATCTTCCTTCTTTGATGTTTGATCATCAGCTGATAATTGAAGAGGCTTTGAAAGCTTTGCGGCTTCACATTTATAATTACCCTATCGGATATGAGCTGCTTCCTTCAAAATTTACACTTCCTGAAATAACATCGTTGTACGAAACTATACTAGGGAAAAAACTGGATGACAGAAATTTCTCAAAGAAGCTGTTAGCTACAGGGATAATTATGAAATTAATTGAAAGAAAATATATAGGTCCGCACCGGTCTCCCTTTCTGTATGTATTTAACAAAATAAACTATGAAGAAGCTTTGAAGAACAGGATGGTATTAGCTATCTGACCTGATGAAGATTATTACAGGTCACATAGATGACTGAGTTGGCAGTGAAGATTGATATATATTAGAATGGTCATGAAGTTTGACCGCAGAAAATGATATATGCTTTTATTAAATTATCTATAAATTTTATTCATTATGAAAAACTTTTTATGTTTATGTGTGGTGACAGCTATGACATTGTTTGTAACATCTTCGTCACTTTCGGGAGCTAACGCTCCAAAAAAGCACATGGGGATACAACTCTATTCTGTAAAAGGCTTTGAATCCGATATTCCCGGTTCACTTAAAGCTCTTGCTGACGACGGTTATTCCGTGATAGAGATTGCCAATTACGATGCTAATACAGGTTTGGTAGCAGGTTACAAACCTGCCGAGTTTGCTGCCCTGGCTAAGAAATATGGCATGGAGGTTATTTCGAGCCATGCCCGTGCAAAATTTGATGTCAAAGATGAGGCAGGAACGCTGGCGGCATGGGGTAAAGTATTTGACGATCATAAATTAATGGGCTGCAAATATGTTGTATTACCTATGAATATATGGGCAGGTACTGTCGAAGGACTTAAGGCAGAGTGCGACCTTATGAACAAAATCGGTGATGAAGCTAACAAAAGAGGAATCAAATTTGGTTATCATAATCACAATATCGAATTCGCTACTCTTGCTAATACAGGCGGGTTATATGAAGATTTCCTTATAGCCAATACCAATCCTGACAAAGTATTCTTTGAAATGGATGTCTATTGGATTAGTGTAGGCGGTCAGGATCCTGTAGCTTATCTGAAAAAATATCCAACCCGTTTCAAATTGTTGCATATCAAAGACGAATATGTGGTTGGTGCAACCGGAAAAATCAACTATAAGGCTATTTTCAATCAGTTCTACAAAAACGGTTATCAGGACTGGTTCGTTGAACTGGAAGATAAAATGACCAAAGAACAAAGAGTACAATCAATGGCAATGATGGAGAATATGAAAAAGATTCAGGCTCAGGGGGGAAGTATGAAGGACGTAATGGATCAGCTGGCAAAAAATCAACCAAAGGGTGATAAAGGTGCTGCTCCCTCCGGATCACAGGATCCAAAAGCAGTAGCAGAACAGCTTAAAATATCCCTTGAAGGTATTAAAGAAAGTGCCGATTATCTTTTGAAATCAGATTTTGTTAAATAAGGTGACAAAACTCCATTCATGTAGTTGTCTCAAAAGGTATTTATCGGCTTGTTTTTCCTTAGTGTTACTTTTTTAATCTCTTTGTGAATTTTTGTGGTTCAATAATTTAGCATTTGCCCAAAACGTACACAATCCCGTGTATGCGGGATCACGAAGGTCACAAAGATTTTTGAGGCAGCCTCATTTGTTTTATGACTAATGAGGCCGCTTTAAATAAAAGATTAAGCAGTACTGATTACCATTCCGGTTTTATATCGGAACGAATGCCGTCGTCCCGTGTAGCCTGGACAAGCGATCCCTCATCCACCTGGATGCAGAAATATGACAGTGATACATTATCATCAGCTTTAAGGCACCGTACCGTGGCAGGAGAAACCCTGACTGCACTTCCCTCTTTGACATGAACGATTTCTCCGTCGAGCCAGAATAATCCTTTCCCTGCCGTGAACAAGTATATTTCCTCATTCCTTTTGTGTGCATGGGCAAAGGGGCTGGATTTTCCGGCTGGCATGCGATTGGCTGAGATCTCCGCACCGGTGAGTGACAGAGTGTCTTTCAGCATCACTCTGCTGATACTTTCCGTTAGACCGAGTTCTGTTACACTGTATTTCTTTTGTTGTTCCATTTTGTACGGTTAATTGGTTAATATATAATCACTTATCAGCTTTTACACAGATTAACCGGCTTTGATCGCGGATCAGAAGCTTGCCGTCTGCAAGTGCCAGCGGTGCCCAGTTTTGATTTGATGATCCTTTAAAACCAGGTTCTGGTTTGAGCAAATCTGATGTTGCAATCGGCTTAAAGGCTGAAGGATCAGGTTCAATAAGATAAAGCTTACTTCCGCCATCGGTACTGAGCAATAAACCGTCGGCTAAAATGATGCCCCCTTTATCAAATAAAGGAGACCTCCCGGTTTTCCATTTAATTTTGCCGTCCATACTCATGCAAACCAGACCGTCTTTTCTTTCGTTTGTCGAATATTGAGCATAAAAATAGCCGTTTACCAGAACCGGAGGTTGCGTATGCGCTCCAAAATCAGGATTTTTATAAAGTTCTGTAACGCCATAGCTGCCATCAGCTTTCTTGGCAACTTTTATCATTGCTGCACCTGCCTGGTATCCACCTGTAATCAGCACTCTGCCTTCACCGGCATCAACCGCCCCGGGGACCGGAATTCCACATTGCCAGTTTGTATATTCCCAAAGTATTTTCCCGGTAAGCGGATCAATTCCAACGACTTTGCCACCGCTGACGCTTTCCCCGCGGCCAGCTGAAGCTGTAATCATAACAACATGACTCTCATTTCCAACTTTTACGATTGCCGGGCTTACATATCCGACTTCTCCAAGAGACGGTGTTGTCCATTTAACCTTACCAGTGAGTTTTTCATAAGCCACTACACCTGCCTTTGGCGCCTGCGAAGCCAGAATAAGCAAATCACCATAAACCAAAGGACACTGGGTAATTGCCCATCTTGGAATTTCACCGCCACCGAAATCGGTCCACACGTTTTTGTTCCAAACTGGCTTGTGAGTGTTGATGTCAATGCAATAAAGGTTTCCGTAAGGACCGCAGGAATAGATCCGATTGCCGTCTATAGCAGGTACGCTGCGTGAGCCTGGAAACATAACAGATCCGGGGGCATCATAACCAAAACTCCAGAGTTCTTTTCCATTTGAGAGGTCAAAACACCTCATTTTATCGCCAATCTTGTCATCCCTGTCAAGTATATAGACCTTACCGTCTTTGACCACGGGCCCACCGTAACCTATGCCAACATGAGTAGTCCATAGAACTTCGGGTCCCTGCTGAGGCCAGGAGCGTAATATATTTTTCTGGGCCGACGAACTATTTCCGTTGGGACCAAGATACTGGGGCCAGTCTTGTGCATAGGTATTCAATATGCAAACTGATAAGAAAATCACCAAAATTAACATCTTACTTTGTTTCATTTTCATTACACCTTTCATTTTTGTTAAGAAAACTATTATTCAAATCTTTAAGATTCTAATGTAAAAACTATTATGCAATAGTTCGCCTGATCTGAAACACACCGGGTACAATTTTATTAATTTTTAACAAATTTTTTGTTAATTACTCAGGTATTACTTCATTTAAACATCTTAATGCATTTAAAGTTCTTGGGTATCCCACATAAGGTAATAATTGTGTCATAACGCTTAATAAAGTTTCTTTATCGTTACCAACATTCATATTACCCTGAATATGACCTTTTATCTGAGGTTCGGTTCCTCCTAAAGCAATAAGCATTGAAAGTGTAAGAAGCTCTCTTGTTTTGATATCAAGTCCTTTCCTGGTGTAGTAATCTCCAAAACAATTTGCAGATAAATATTTTTGGATATGAATCTGATTTGCAGGAGATTTCTCGTACATCTTATCTATCGTTTCTCCGAAAATTGATTTTTGGACTTCCAATCCTTTTTCATACCGTGTTTCCGGTGTGGTTGTGGATTGACCTTCCAGTGGTAGTGCAATCTCCCTTTCGGTAAAAATTTCATTGGTGAAATAGATAAAATCCACCACTTTAGCAATACCCACATAAGGAACAGCCTGGTACAAAATCTCTTTTACCTCAATAGGGGTAACACCCACATTCAGCGCAGCATTAACCATCATTTTGAATTCGCCATGAGCCTGGCATGCTATGGTGGAACCTAAGATCATCATCACACGAATCCTGGTATCAAGATTGCCATAGCTGATTACCTCATCGAAAGCAAAATTGTCAAACAATTCAATCAGTTCCGGATCGGTTTTCGTTGCTCGCGATTTGTAATCCGGCCACAGTTCTTCATGATTTTTAAGTGCTGTTTCAGTTATACTCATTTATTGATCCTCCATGGTTTTAAAAATTGCTTATTCTCCTTTACGACTCTGTGTAACTCTGTACTCCTCAGTGTAACTCTGTGTAACAAACAAGATAAGAACTTACACGGAGAACCACAGAGGATCACTGAGAGCCACAGAGATCATCTGTTTTAACCGCTTATCAGTTTGTTATACCGACATTCCCGCCTTAAATGCTTCTTCCATTGCCGGTTTGCCTTTTATTTCTCCCTTATCCCAGGCTCCCGTACCATAGATGACACCTTTTTCCTTTGCATCTTCAAGACAGTAGGTAAAACCCTTGAATTCTTCCAGAGTCCTTTCCATTGCCCGGTTGTTGGTATCTGCCGCTGTAACAATGAAATAAAACTCCTTATTTTTGATTTCAGTATACCTGGCACAGGTTCTGTCAATCAATGTTTTCATCTGTGCGCACATAGTATAAAAGTATACGGGTGTTGCCATTACGATTACATCAGCTTCAACCATTTTATCCAAAACTTCTGCCATGTCGTCTTTCTGGGAACAGCTCTTCCCTCTGTCAATGCATGTTCCGCATCCTGTGCAGTAATTGATCTTTTTATCTTTTAGAAATATTTTGTCTACATGGTGTCCGGCCTGCTGCACTCCATTAGTAAACTGGTCGCACAACAGATCGGAATTTCCTCCCCTGCGTGGGCTGGAGGATAGAACTAAAACCTTTTTCTTCATTTAATTTTAAAAACTAGCGATTAATCAATTTTGCACTGCCTCCTGAATATCTGTCACCCTGCACCTTAATTTTTGAAGAAGCTGTGTTTATTTCCTGAAGTTCGCCAGAAGTGAGTTCTACATTTGTGGCGCCAAGATTCTCTATTAAACGATGCATTTTAGTAGTGCCCGGAATCGGAACTATCCATGGCTTCTGAGCAAGTAACCAAGCTAGAGCAATTTGAGCTGGCGTAACATTTTTACGTTTTGCGACTTGTATCAGCAAATCGACAAATGCCTGGTTTGCTTTGAGATTCTCAGGCGATAATCGTGGAACTGTGCTGCGGAAGTCTTTACTGTCAAAAGTGGTGTTCTGGTCCATTTTCCCTGTAAGGAAACCTTTACCAAGCGGACTAAATGGTACAAACCCTATTCCGAGTTCTTCGAGTGTCGGGATTATTTCTGTCTCCGGTTCCCGCCACCACAATGAATATTCGCTCTGTAAAGCAGTAACCGGTTGCACTGCATGAGCACGGCGAATTATCTTAACACCTGCTTCGGAAAGACCAAAGTGTTTCACTTTTCCTTCTTTAATAAGGTCCTTGACTGCACCGGCAACATCTTCAATTGGAACATTAAGGTCGACACGGTGCTGGTAGAACAAATCAATAACTTCTACCCTGAGTCTTTTTAACGAAGCCTCGGCAACTTGTTTGATATGCTCCGGACGACTGTCAAGAGCAGAAGCTCCGGTTGTATCGAAGCCAAATTTTGTGGCTATCACCACTTTACCGCGAAAAGGAGCCAGAGCTTCTCCTACAAGTTCTTCATTAATGAACGGTCCATAAACTTCAGCAGTATCAAAAAATGTTACTCCGCTTTCAACTGCTTTATGAATAAGTGCGATCATCTCCTTCTTATCAGCAATGGTTCCGTAGCCAAAGCTCATTCCCATACAACCAAGCCCCAGGGCGGAAACTTCAAGGTTGCTTTTTCCTAATTTGCGTGTTGGAATTTTAGTATTCATAATTATAAGTTTTTGATTATAGTACAAAAATATATACGAATAATGCGATAATATAACTAAAACGACACAAGAACTTACGAAAATCAAACATTTCTGAATTTCAGAGGACTTAATTGAATATGTTTTTTAAAGAAGTTATTGAAATGGGTAGCTTCAGTGAAGCCCAGTGCATATGCAATTTCGGATACGCTCCAGGTACTATGCTTTAACAGGATTTTTGATTCCTGCAAAATGCGTTCTGCAATAACCTGAGATGTGGTTTTTTGTGTTGTCTCCTTTATAGCTCTGTTCAGATGGTTTACATGAATGTTCAACTGGTCTGCAAAATCTGAGGCTGACCGGAGGCTGAATCTCTGATGGAGGTCATCAATCGGGAATTGGCGCTCCAGAAGTTCTAAAAACATAACAGAAATTCTTTTCGAAGCATTTATTTGTTGCTTGTCAAAATTTGTTGTCGGCTGAAGTTTCATTGCAAAATGCAGGAGCTCAAAAACAAGATTCCGCAATACATCATATTTATGTTGATAATCAGAATTGATTTCTTCAAACATCCGTTCGTAAATAGCTGCTGATTTTTCTACCTGTTCATCAGACAATTCAAATATATGTGTACCGCCCGGTTGGAAAACTGAATATTGATTCAGGTCACCGTATTGATGAAAAAAATGTTGATTGAAAATGCAAAAAGCACCACTCCGTATATTATCAAGATGTTCCCACTTATATGGGATCTGCGGATTGGAAAAGGAGAGTGCCTGTTTTTTAACTTCAATGACCTTATCGGCATAATGCACCTGGCTTTTACCCTTCACAAGCATGATTTTATAAAAATCACGCCTTTTGTATGGTACAGGCTGAGCCTTATCTCCGACAAATGGCTCTAACCTGAAGACATTGAAATGGCCGATCTCATTCTTTAAATTATCAGGCATCCAGTCGAATTTCCTCTTGTAAAATTCTTCTATTGTTTCAATTTTTTCCATACCTGCAAAATTACAAAATTCAAATAAAATTACATTTTTTAAGTTAAAAGAAAATCTCTGCAAATTCCAAAGAATCATTGATTTTGACTTTGTAGAGCTCGCACTAACGTTCTTGGTTCTTCGTTTACCCCGGCCCCAAGGGGAGCGAAGAAAATCAATTTACTCCCATTGGGGATGGGGTAAATAAATTGATTTTCAAGCGATTTAGGGCTTAATCCTCGTGATTTCCAATAGTAAAATTTCATTTTTTAACATAACTACTATTGAAAGAATAGATCAAACTTGCATTCCAGACAAAGTCTTTATGTCCTGGAACGTCCGATTTAATTGTTTTGTTACCGAATACGGAGAATAAAACCGGGAAGTTTTTTCTTGCCAGTATCAATGTCGAGGTTACATTGTATCCGTCATTCCTGTTTATTCTTAAATAGTAAATCTGTGGCATGTAACTCAGAAAGAACTTATCTGATAACTTAATATTTGAAAAATTCATATTTAACATACCAAAGTGGGTATTTCTTACATACTCGTTATCAAAACCATATGAATAGAGGTAATACAAGCCGACACTGATTTTTTTTGTCAGAAAATAATTGGGAGTAAATTCTCCTGCAAGGTACCGCTGAGTAACAATGTTATCTTTGGATTCTCCGTTTGTTACAACGGACAAGGTTGAATATGACAGTGACTCATGTACCCCAACCCTGACAAAGAACTTAGAGGTATTTACTAATTTATACCGCCACCAGAAAAAGAATGTCCATGGCTTTCCGTCAAGCGAAAACCGGAATTGCGGCTCAAAGCTGAGTTTTCCCCTTCCCGCTGTAAGATCGAACAAAACAGCAGGTTTGTCAATTGAAAAAGTAGGGATCAGTGAAATCCCGTTGTTGGTAACTGTTACTGCACCACCAAAATAGTTGTCAACTTTTGTACTGTCACTCTTTTGAGAAAAAGCTAAAAGAGAAAGACTAAAAAGAACAAATAACAGGAATGCAATTTTGCAAAGATTTTTTTTCATCAGCTTGTTTACTAATTATTTCAAGCTGCAAAAAAATCTTATTTATACGCCTTTTCATAACTAATTTCAAAGCATTAATTACGATTTTCAAATAATCTGTAATTTTTATGCCCTGAATTAATCTTCGGCTGATTTCAGCAGGCAAATATTTCAGTTTTCTATTTCTTGTCCGGGATGAAATCCAAAGCAACTGAATTCATGCAATATCGTTTCCCGGTTGGTGGCGGACCGTCATCAAATATATGTCCTAAATGTCCTCCGCATCGGCCGCAAAGAACTTCAGTCCGTATAATACCTAAAGAATTATCTGATCTGAGTATTGTACTTTTAATATCATCCTGCTCAAAGAAGCTTGGCCATCCGCATGTACTGGCAAATTTTGCTTCGGAACGGAATAATTTTCTGCCGCAGGCAGCACAATAATAAGTTCCTTTTATATCTGCATTCCAGTATTTGCCGGTGAACGGTCTTTCGGTTGCAGCATGTCTCGATACCTCATACAGATCTTCAGGCAGTATCTTTTTCCACTCAGCATCAGTAATATTCAGTTTTGTCGTATCGGTGTTGGAATAGTAAGGGTTATTTGGTTTACCGATGGAATTCATATTCATAGCAGTCTGATTAAGGTTTTTATTTTGTCCACAGGCATTTACTGTAAGCACTAAGAAAAGCGATAACAGGAAGATCCTGATTGATTCTATTTTAATATCTTTCATAATGAAACGGTATTTAATTGGTCCTGATATCATTTAGCCAGAATCAGTGAAGAAATTTACGTGAACATCTGTTTTAAATTGTGGCCACCTTATTTCTTTAACCGGTCCTTAAACAGCTTTTCAAATTTTTCCAGTTTAGGTTGTATTACCAATCTGCAATAAGGCGCCTGCTTATTCTGGTTATAATAATCCTGATGATAATCTTCCGCCTTATAAAAGCTGGTGAATAGGGCCAACTGTGTAACTATAGGTTTTGCATATACATGTTCATTATTTAAGTCATCAATAATACTTTTGGCAATGTTTAGCTGTTGGTCATTCCGGTAAAAAATTACTGACCGGTATTGCGGACCTGCGTCATCGCCCTGTTTATTCAACGATGTCGGATCGTGCACAGTAAAAAAGACTTTCAGGATTTCGTCCACAGAAGTCTTTGAATTATTAAAAGTGATCTGCACGACCTCTGCGTGTCCGGTACTTCCCGTGCATACTTCCCTGTATGACGGATTCTTCACAGTACCTCCTGAAAAGCCTGATTCTACCTTTATTACCCCGTCCAGCATTTCATAAACTGCTTCCACGCACCAAAAACATCCTCCCCCCAGGGTAATAGTGTCGAAAGATGATGTATTACCCAGTTGATCCGATACTTTATCCACCGGAATCAAATTATTTTTGTTTGCCATATTAATTTTTTTATTAGTTGTTTCACCACATGCGACTGAGATGAGTGAAAAAATAGTTATCAGTTGAAAAAAGATAGCAAGTGATGTTGCTTTGTTCTTTTTAATAGTATTCATTTTCACTCTTCTAAAGAGATTCATATAATTAATTTATCTACGTACATAAGATTTATCATTACTAAACAAGAATAATTACTTTATGTTTAAAGATCGGAAGAAACAGTTTCCGGGTTCTGATTTTTTAAACCCAATCTTTTGTGGTGGCCAATTAATCATTTTTTATATTTACCTGCAATTTTTCTATGCCTTCGGATTAAACAAATGCATTAATTATATTATAGCAAAATGAAACGTATTCTTGTTTTCTTATTAACGATCCTGGCTTTTGCTTCATGTCAGGCTGCCATAGTCGATACAATACAGATATACAGTAAGTCGATGCAGAAAAATATTAAAGCTGTAATAGTAACGCCCGATAATTATGCCTCTGCAAAAGAACTGCCAGTGGTATATTTACTTCACGGATACAGGGGGAATCACCTCGATTGGATAACCAAGGCCAAAGGTTTTGAGAAAGCTGCCGATCAGTAAAACCTGATCATTGTTTGCCCTGATGGTGGCTTTGGCAGCTGGTATTGGAATAGTCCGGTTGACCCGAAATCACTATACGAAACCTTTGTATCGGACGAGCTGGTAAGAGCAATTGATGCAAAATATAAAACCATTAAAGACCGCACAGGACGTGGAATAACAGGTCTGAGCATGGGTGGACATGGAGCCCTGTACCTGGCTTTCAAACATCAGGATGTTTTCGGAGCGGCCGGAAGCATGAGCGGGGGAGTCGATATCCGTCCTTCCCGAATAACTGGGATATAGCGAAACAGCTCGGGACATATGCAGAACAACCTGAGCGCTGGGAAAAGAACACCCCGTTTGGGTGCGCACACCTGGCCCTATTGGACCAATGCTGTGAAATACCAGTTGCTTTTTATGAGGAAAGATTGGTTCGGTTAATTGTTTTCGATGGGTCTTATTCATGCGATTGATGTTAAGACCGTTAATTTAAGTTATTCCCTATATCAAACCTTTGGAATCAGGCGGTTTACTCCGCATTCATCTGTAGGTAATATCCAGAATTTCATAAACAATATCTTCTTTTGCCCGTTTCAGAACAACTTTGTCCCCGGTTTTTTTATTTATCAATGATTTAGCAAAAGGTGAGATAAAGGAGATCTTTCCTTTGGAGATATCAGCCTCATCGACACCCACAATCTGAAAAGTCTGAATGCTATCTGATGCTTCCGTTTTGAGAGTTACCGAAGCGCCGAACCTTATTTCATTTTGCGGTTGCTCATTCAGATTAACTATCGTGGCTTCAGCGATTCTGCTGTTCAGAAGCTGTAATTTGGCATTGATATAGTTCAGCGCTATCCGTTTCTCATTCTCACTTGTGCCGCCCAGGCTGTCTTTTTCATTGATCAGCGCCTGTTTTTCAGCCAATAGCTGATCCATACCTGCCCGGGTAACGAAGTTTGCTACTCCTTCAGGTAAATAAGCCCTCTGGGGTACAATCGGAATTTCTTCCTGATCGTCTTCTTTAACAAATCCTCTGCTCATTGCTCATTAAGTTTAATCATTGCCTTCCTTTCATGGAGCGCAGATATGGACCTCTAAATTAACTATAAAAGGTTAATCTTGCCAATTATAGTCAAATTCCGTTTCATCCCGGATAATAAAGGTGGGGACTTTTCACCTCGCAGAAAATGGATATCCTTACAAAAAAAAGTGGTCAGTGATTCCGGAAGGCGAATATACTGACCACAGATAGCAGTGTGATTTTACAGGATTTTGAAGAAGTTTATATGAGAAATTATTATCTAAATTTGAATTAACTTGGGATATTGTTTTTCATAGCTGTCCGTGTTAGCAGTAGGTGTTATTTTTTATTTCCGAATAAAGCATCAAGTTCCTTTTTTTTCAAATCTAGTTGATCATCTATTCGCTGCTTTGCTTTTTCAGTTAAGGTTAGTTCTTTAAAAAGTTGTATAAAGTGCATAATATCATTAAATTAACCATAACTTGCTTATATGTGTAAAAGTACACATAATAAAACAAAACAGGTTATTACAAGTACTTTTGAGATTTTAATTCCTGCTCAATCCAAATGTAATGTCTTATCTCAAAAAGTATATTATAAGACTTTTTATCTTCTTTGAAACAAAGACCCTGGGAGCAATTTATCGCTACTAGTTCGCCAATGTCTAAGTAACGAAAGAAAGTTATGGCTTAAGCTGAATTTATAGTTCCTTGTTTTGATGCTGCTATATTCTCCGGTTCACTTTTGTTGCTCCTCCAAAAGAAATGAATAACGCTCTGCGGCCTTTGCGGTTAATGGATTTAAACTCATAATAAGTTATTTAACTTTCATAAATATTTGTCAACATTTACAACCTGTTCTTTCTTCGACTGTTACTTATGTATATTAATCAACATAAATCCCCGAAATGAAAAAAATTGTGTTAATCGGAGCAAGCGGCTTTGTTGGTTCTGCAATTCTAAAGGAAGCACTGGACCGTGGTCATGAAGTTAAGGCGGTTGTCCGTAAGCCGGAAAAGATAACCATAGTGCACAAAAACCTGGTGGTCATGCAAGGTGATGTGTCAAATAGTGATAAAGTAGCTGAAATTTGCAAAGGTGCTGATACTGTTATAAGTGCCTACAATCCCGGGTGGCAGAATCCGGATATCGTGGGGGAGACTACCAGGGTTTACCGGGCAATAATTAAAGGAATCAGGAAGTCGGGAGTTAAGCGGTTACTCGTTACAGGCGGTGCGGGGTCGCTTTTTGTTTCACCCGGGAAAAGACTGATGGATGCCGGAGTAATGCCTGAATCATTCCTGCCTGCAGTAAGAGCACTGGCAGAAATTTATTTTGTTGATCTGATGGCTGAAAAGAGCATCGACTGGGTATTTTTCTCTCCGGCAGGAAATCTGGAACCGGGTTATCGAACGGGGAAATTTCGTCTTGGTAAAGATGATCTCATTGTTAATGAAGCAGGAGAGAGTAAAATATCTGTACAGGATTATGCTGTGGCGATGATCGATGAGGTTGAAAAACCAGCTCATCACCATGAAAGGTTCACTATTGGTTATTAAATCAATTCCTGAATTTATATTTTGATACTCAGAATTTATTTTAATGTATTATGACTTCCCTCGTATTGAACTATTTAGCAGGGAGGGATATTAAACGATCAGCTTTTTAAGCAACATTAAAATATTAATTTCTATGATTTGATTTTGTGAATTAAAAATTATATCTATTTTTGCATACCAAACGTTCAGTATCATTTCAGATGAATGACACAAAAGAATATATAGTAGAACAGGCTTATAAGCTTTTTCTCAGCCATAGTTATGAAGCAGTAACTATCAGTGATATCAGTAAAGCGGTTGGACTGACAAAAGGTGCCTTGTACCATCATTTTATTAATAAGGAAGAGGTCTTTAAGGCAGTGATTGATAAACATCTCATTATTGATTTAATGGACACTAATGTGAAATACGACTCCCTGCTGCAGTATATTGACGTAAGTATCGAATCTTCCAGAAAAGTCGTTTTTAATACTATCGGATCCAATTCAAACTTTATTCCCATCAATTACTTATCACTTTTAATTGATGCTCTCAGACATTATCCGGATTTTACTTTGAATAAAGAACGGTTATTCAGTTCGCAGATCGAAAAGATAAGAGCCGTATTATATGACGCCGTTGAAAAGCATGAAATCAGGAATGATTTGGATCTTGATATAACAGCAGTAAATTACTTCTCTATAAACCTGGGTCTTGCCTCCAACCTTTTTACAAATAAATCGCCATCCCTGGCAATTGATACACTGAAACGCCAGTTATATGAATTTTATAAAATTCTGAAAATCTGAAAATCTGAAATTAATTCCTCAATGCCGGATAAATTGTTATTAATATTTTAATATAACATACCAAACGTTTAGTATCTAATGATTTAAAACAACCTATAATTACCAATAAGATGAACAAAAACATTTTTTTAATTGCATCATTAAGTCTTCTGGCCGCCTGTCAGCATGGTCAGAACAAGGAAATCCTTAATGATAGAAACAAACCCATTAAGGTTACAACAAAAACTATTGAGCTTGTGAAAGATAACACTGAACTGCGCTACAGTGGGACCATTGAACCATCTCAGTCCGTTGCACTTATGTTCAAAAGTGCAGGCACAGTGGAGAGCGTGTTTGTCGAGGAAGGCGATTTTGTCAAAAAAGGCCAGCCACTGGCAACTGTTAATAAAACCACTTCGCAAAACTTTTATAATGCTTCAAAGGCTTCATATGACCAGGCAAAAGATGCTTATGACCGTTTGAAAACAGTTCATGATAAAGGAAGTCTGACAGACATTAAATGGGTAGAAATGGAGACAAAGCTGAAACAGGCTGAGTCGCAGATGCAGATTACCAGTTCAAGTCTGGATGACTGTACTTTACGTTCCCCGGATAACGGCATGATCGGTCGCCGTGATGTTGAACCCGGACAATCTGTGCCGGGAATTTCATCGCCCTTTGTACTGGTGAAAATAGACAAGATTATGGTGAAAGTTTCGGTGCCTGAAAATGAGATCGGCAAAATCAGCAAAGGGATGAAGGCCTCATTTTCTCTATCGGCCCTGGAGAACCAAACGTTTAGCGGCGTTGTGAACAAAGTAGGTATTGTTGCTGACAGGATCTCCCGCACATATGATGTTAAAATTCTTGCTGATAATCCTGGTAATAAAATTAAACCCGGTATGGTTTGCGATGTAATACTTTATCTCAGCCATGAGCCAGTTTCGCTGGTGGTGCCATATAAAGCGGTAAATAAAGACAATGATGGTAAAGCATTCGTTTTTGTCGTCTCTCCGGATGGCACAAGAGTGATAAAGCAAATTATAACGGTTGGTAACTATCATGAATCGGGTATTGAAGTGTTAAGTGGCCTGACTCCCGGACAGGTTGTAGTAAGCGAAGGATGTGAGAAGTTATCGGATAACAGCTTAATCAGTTTGTAGTATGATCCAAAAGAAAACAGACATTATTGAGGCCGCAATGCGGAATCGTAATATTATTGTACTGGTAACTGCCGTATTGATGGTATTTGGCATTGTTGCTTTAAAAAAAATGCCACGCAATGAATTTCCCCAGTTCACAATACGGCAGGGAGTTATTGTCGGGGTTTATCCGGGTGCAACCTCTGCAGAGGTTGAAGCGCAACTCACAAAGGTTGTTGAGAATTACATATTCGGATATCAGGAGGTAAGAAAAGAAAAAACCACTTCATTGTCAAGGGAGGGTATGATGTACATTTTCGTTGAACTGAACGATAATGTGAAAAATGCTGACCAGTTTTGGTCCAAATTAAAGCACGGACTCGACGAGCTCAAGATGACTCTTCCAACCGGAGTACTGGCGCTGGTCGCCAACTCAGATTTTGGTGATACAGCAGCCGAGCTTATCACTCTGTCATCCGATACAAAAAGTTACAAGGAGCTGGAAGAGCAGCTGAAAAAACTCGAATCAGAATGCCGCAGAATACCAGCCTCCTCAAAGATTAAGCACTATGGGTTACAGAAGGAGAAGATTTATGTAAATGTGAAGCCGGAGATGCTGAATGAGTACAATATAAAAACACTATCCTTGCTTGGCTCTTATCAGATGAACGGAATGGTGAATTATGCCGGCGTTCTGAAAGACGGGAAAAACAACCTTGCAATACATCTTCCGTCAAACTTTGAATCGGAAAAAGACCTGGCAGATCAGATTGTTTATTCTGATCCATTTGGGAATGTTGTCCGGCTTAAAAATATTGCCACAATTGAACGTCGCTATGAGGACCCTGATAGTTATATCAAACAAAACGGGAAAAAAACCATCCTGCTTTCGCTCGAGATGCAACCTGGCAATAATATTGTTGAATATGGAAAGGATGTAGACAAAGCTATTGAGACTTTCAGGAAAAGTTGCCCGGAAGATATCAGTGTGGCAAAAATTTCAGAATTGCCAAAGTATGTAAATGATTCGGTTAGTAACTTCATGAGAGAGTTCCTGATCGCAATAGTCGCAGTTATATTGGTAACAATGTTATTGCTGCCACTACGGGTAGCTTCAGTGGCAGGTATCACGGTGCCAATCACAGTACTTATTACCCTTGGCATATTGTATTTTGTAGGTGTGGAGTTGCATACAGTATCATTAGCTGCATTAATTCTTGTTTTAGGGATGATTGTTGATAATTCAATAGTGATCATTGACAACCATGTTGAAAAAGTCGATCATCGATATTCGCCCTGGCACGCAGCCATGGCAAGTGCAAAGGAACTTTTTATACCTACAGTGACTGCTACACTGGCTATTATGGCAATATATATTCCACTGGGCATAATGGTTCCCGGGAACGCGGGAGAATTCCTTAAGACCTTCCCGGTTGTTGTAAGCATAACATTGATTATATCAATTTTAGTGGCCACTTTACTGGTACCATACCTGAATTTTGTTTTTATCAAGAAAGGATTAAAAACCGGCCGTAATTCTAAAAAGGGCAAATCGTTTTTAGACTGGATTCAGGGCTGGTATAATGTTTCACTCGAAAAAGCATTCGAACACCCAAAATTTGTCATTGGAACGGGTGTTGCATGTATTGCATTGGCAGTAATACTATTTAAAAATACCAATCAGCAACTATTCCCGGAACTTGAACGAAACCAATTTGCAGTGGAAATATATCTACCCACCGGCTCATCGCTTGAAAGCACTTCTCAAATAGTGGACAGTATGGAAACAGTTTTGAATCGGGATAAAAGGGTAACTAATGTAACAAGCTTTATTGGAACCAGTTCTCCGCGTTTTCAGATGGTTTATGCACCCAATATGCCTTCCCCGAATTACGGACAATTACTTATCAATACTGTTTCGGATAAAGCTACACGCGAACTGGTGAATGATTACGGTATTAAATATGCTGATCATTTCGCAAATGCCCATGTAAAGTTTAAGATACTTGCACTTCAGTTGAATAAAGCTAACATTGAGGTTAGAATTTCATCTGACTCTGTTAAAGATATCAGGAAGGTAGAAGGGCAGGTAAATGAAATTTTGAAAAACACGCAACATATTGCCTGGAGCCGTACAGACTGGGATCAAAAGCAGCAGAACATAAAGGTAACCCTCGATCGTGACAAAGCTAACCGGATGGGTTATTCCAAAGGATTTGTATCGACTTCACTTATGGTGGGACTCAATGGGTTACCTCTTACTACCGTCTGGGAGAATGACTATCCTGTGGAAGTTAGACTGACACAGGAAAATGAAGGAGCCAGGAGTATCAAAACTATAGGGGATCAGTATATTACCTCGCTTTTAAGTTTTTCTGCCGCTCCTTTGCGTTCATTTGCCAGTTTTTCACCGGAATGGACAGAAGGCACCATTGTACACCGTAATGGCACACCTACACTGACAATATATATCGATAATGACGCAACAGGCATTGCTTCAAAGATGTTCGATGAAATCAGACCACAGATTGATAACCTTAAGCTCCCAGAAAGGCTTTCAATTAGTTACGGTGGAGATTATGAGGCTCAGGTAGAGGTTTTTATACCAATGGCTATTGCTTTAGCGGTTAGTATAATTATCATATTTTTTATTCTTCTGTTCCAGTTTAAGAAAGTTAAATTGTCACTGCTGATTATGTCAACCATGCTGCTGACACTTCCTGGTGCAGCAATAGGGCTGAAGCTCATGGGTTACCCGTTCAGCACAACCGCATTTGTTGGTATTTCAAGTCTTTGCGGCCTGGTAGTCCGTAATGGTATTATTCTTATTGACTATGCCCGAGTGATCAGAGGTAAAAATAAGATGCCGATTCAAGAAGCGGCTCTTGCCGCAGGTAAACGTCGGATGCGGCCTATTTTCCTGACCTCGGCAGCAGCTTCCGTAGGCGTCATTCCTATGATAATAAGCCGCTCCCCGTTATGGGGACCGCTTGGTTCTGTAATCTGTTTCGGGTTAATAATATCAATGGTGCTTACATTATACATTTTGCCAATCCTTTACTCATTGGTTTACAGTGATAAAGAGCAAAAACCCGGTGGTTTTTGGACACTTCCGCAAAAGGTGGCTATACTGTTGGTAATATTCAGTCTTCCTCTGCTTCCATCAAAGACTGAAGCTCAGACTTTAAGCCTTGATTCATGCAAAAGCATTGCTCTGGCTAACAACAAGAAAATCATGAAATCAGAAATCGATGTAAAAGTTGCCAGAGAACAGCATAGCTATGCGTTTACAAATTATTTTCCGGTAGTGAGTATTTCAGGTATTGCCATGCGTTCATCAGAATATCTCATGAAATTAAAAACACCTGAGATGAACCTTCCGGTATATGACGGTAATCCGGCAAACCTGGCAACGGCGACACAATTTGCGTATATTCCTTCTATACCGATTAATGCACTCGACTATATTAACACGGCAGATATATCTGTGGCATTGCCAGTTTATATGGGAGGCCGTATAAGAAATGGCAATGCACTTGCATCACTGGGTGAAGATGTCAGTAAACAGCAAAAAAACATGGTGGTTACTGATGTATTAATCCATACTGAAGAACTTTACTGGAACCTGATTTCCTTAAAAGGGAAAAGAAAAACATTGATGAGCTATAAAACCATGCTGGATACGCTGTATCGCGACGTTAATAATTATTATACTTCCGGGATGGTTCAAAGAAACGACTTGCTGAAAGTTCAGCTTAAGCAAAACGAAATGGAGAGCAACCTCTTAAAAATCGATAATGGGATAGTAATGACAACCCGGGCTCTATGCCAGTTCATAGGTATTCGGTATGATTCCACCCTTGTATTCAATGAACAGCCGACCAGTGAGGATAGATTGCAGTCACAGATCGGGGATCCTAAAAGCGTGGTTGCAAACAGGGTGGAACTTAAGTTGCTTAATAAGGCTGTTGAAGCTGAGCAGCTGCAGAAGAAGATGGCGATAGGTGAATTAATGCCCCAGGTTTCGCTTAGCGGCATGGGTGTATATTACGATGTTATGAATAAAACCGACAAGGCTGCTATTGCATTGTTAAACGTGAGTATCCCTATAACAGGCTGGTGGGGCGGATCACATAAAATCAAACAGCAGCAGATGAAGGTGGAAAAAGCCAGGATCGATCTTGATGAAACATCTGAACTGCTGACACTTCAGGCTCAGCAGGCCGGCAATGAGCTTAATGAAAGCTGGTCACAGCTGAAGCTTTCTGAAAAATCGGTTGAGCAGGCAAAAGAAAATCTTAAGATAACTGATGATAATTACCGTTCAGGAGTAGTTGGAATATCAGATCTTCTTGAGGCACAGGCGTTGCTTCAGAGTTCAAATGATAACCTTACGGATGCCCTCTGCAGCTATCAGATAAAGAAGGCAAAATACCTGCAGTCGATTGGGAATTATCATTAGTTTAGGACAAGGACCGGTATCTGGCTATAAAATTAGGGGCCGCAAATATGTTGTTGTGCCAGTGAACATTTGGGCTGGACCTAATACATATGTACAAAATGAGCCTTGCATATAGCGTTGATGAGAACAAACTCTACCTGGAAGCAGCAGTTAATTATAATTTGTAAAACAACTGTTACTGGTCTATCCTGACTGCAACCTCCGAGCCTTTTAGTCCTTTAGAAGCTGCTTTAACTTTAAATGAACCATTTGCTCCCTTTTCGGCTTTTACTATTACAAGACACATCCCGTTGAATGCTTTTCTGTATGATGCATTGAAAGGATCATGACTTGTTGCATCGCCGTTATCGACTGCAACTATTTTCCCTGGACCTTCAATGCTGAAATTTACAAGGTTGCTGCTGCGGGGAACCATAAGTTTATTAACATCTTCGATCTTGATTGTAATGAAAACAAGATCATAACCATCAGGATGAACTGATGAGCGGTCGGCAGAACATGAAAGCTGCGAGGGTTTGCCTGTTGTAACCATTTTATCTTCGGCCCATTTGACTCCATTTTTGTATGCAACTATTTTAAGTTCACCGGGCTGGTAAATAACATTATCCCATATGAGACGATATTCATACTGATGCTTGCTCTTTTTTCCGAGGGATTTGCCGTTCAGGAACAATTCAGCCTCATCTCCTGAAGTATAAACATGAACCGGAGTAACCAGGCCTTTTCTTTCCGGCCAGTTCCAGTGAGGAAGAATATGAGCCATGGGCAGATCGGGCCTCCACCTTGACTGATACAGATAAAAGCGGTCTTTTTTAAACCCTGCGAGGTCAAGAATCCCGAAATAACTGCTTCTCGAAGGAACTTCTTTAACACCTTGTTTATCAAGCATCTCCTTGGTTTTTTTATACTCTTCTGTCCCGGGTTTCATCCCCGTAAGGTCATCGTTATAGGGAGTAGGTTCACCGATATAGTCAAAACCTGTCCATACAAACTCACCATAAGCTGCAGGATATTTATCAAGCATGGTCCATTGCTGATCAACGGTTGAAGCCCATCCGGGATAAGCTACATCATAAGATGTTATCTGGAATATACCTTTTCCCGGCTGATTTTTTTCCAGATCACCCTGGAATACAGGCCAGAAATACTCGCCCCTTGAGCTTACCGTCGATGCTGATTCGCTTGAATGAAACCCGATGTTTTCATTATCCTTCAAGGCAAAGAATTTTTCATATTCATTTTTATATACATGATAATTTATTCCAAAAACATCAAGTGTTTTCTCGAAACCATCAGTGCCCGATTCTTCCCAGTCGCATCCTGAGGTTACAGGCCTGGTATTATCTTCCGATTTAACTATTGTTCTGAGGCTTTGCGAGATATAAGATTTGTCCTGGTCATTAACTTCATTACCTATGCTCCACATGAATACCGACGGATGATTCCGGTCACGCCTGACCATAGCACGCAGGTCTTCTTCATGCCATGCATAGAACAGCTTATTATAATCGTTATTTTTCTTGGGAGTTTTCCATGCATCAAATGCTTCGTCCTCGACAAGAAATCCCATCCTGTCGCAGAGGTCGAGCAATTCCGGTGCCGGTGGATTATGGCTGGTTCTTATCGCGTTACATCCCATCTCCTTCAGTAATTCAAGCTGGCGCTCAAGGGCACGGGTATTGATGGCAGTACCAAGAGCACCAAGATCATGATGATTGCAGACTCCCTGAACCTGGACTCTTTTGCCATTCAGAAGGAATCCGTCACGTGGTGTAAAATTAAGGGTCCTGAATCCGAAATTTGTTTCATAAAGATCGGTTACAGCTGTTCCCTGTAAAATGGTAACAGCAACTTTGTAAAGTTCAGGATCATCCAGATTCCATAAAACGGGATTGTTTACCGGTATATCAAGCCTGAATATATGATCTGCTAAAGCCGATAGGGTAGCTATCGGAGTTGTTGATTCTGCAACCGGATCAGCAGAAGCTTTTCCCTTTTCATCCAGTTTATAAACTGTTGCTTTGACCGCTATGTCAACAGGCTGTTCAATGTGGCTCTCAACTTTGGCTTCGACGCTTAGAAAAGCCTTATCTTTCTTAATCTCAGGTGTTGTACAAAAGACTCCATTACACGAAATATGGAGCTGCGATGTCTTTACCAGCCATACATTCCTGTATATTCCGGCACCCGGATACCATCTTGAATCCCAGCTCTTTGTGTCGAGTCTTACCGCAATCAGGTTATCTTTGCCGAAATTGACATAAGACGTAAGGTCAAGCCTGAATGAGGTGTAGCCATACGGCCATCCACCGACGTATTTGCCGTTTATCCAGACTTCAGAATATGCCATAGCACCATCAAAATCAATATAAATCCTTTTGCCCTTATCGGTTTCATTTAATGTAAAATGTTTTCTGTACCAGCCAATTCCTTTCCAGGGAAGCAGGCCGGTATCATTTTCCAGTGTATCGCTGAAAGGACCTTCAATGGCCCAGTCATGAGGCAGATCGAGAGTGCGCCAGTTGCTATCATTAGCCGATGGTAGCTGAAGCCCCACGGGTTCCTTATCAGTTATCGCAGCATCGGTTGATGCATTGAAATATTTTATGAATTTCCATCCCTGATTGAATGATTCGCGGGATCGTGATGAATTCTGAGTCTGTGATAACCCGGTACTCGAGATCAGTAGGTCAGAGATAAGAATTACAGCGGTAAATACTCGTTTCATAATATATGATTTAAGCTTTGAAATTTTTCTAAAATTAGCAATATTTTTTCGACTGGCCAATGTATCTATCACTTAGTATCTCATTTGATTACTTTAAAAGAGGAAATTTCTTTTTTACTAAATTGATAATTGAATAAATACAAAATATGGAAGTAGTTACCAACCTCCTGTATCTTTTACGAATTATCCGTTTTGGAGAATAAAAAGTCACGACTTTCCCTTTCACAGAACTCCTTCAATTTACCCTCATGATAAGTTGGGTTTAGGGAAGTTCCAAAAAAACAAGAGCTCGATTTTGACCTCTTGCGCCGTTTTATACCACAAAAGGTCAAAAGTGGCAGCCAGATAAAACCTTCTGATTTTACAATAATGTTGACTTCAATATTTAACTTTACAGCATGAATGAAATTCTTGATACACAGCTAATGCATCCCCGCGACCAGATAACAATGATTATCAGCCGGATTTACAAAAGGGGAATGACAACTACCTCAGGTGGTAATATTTCAGTGATTGATGAGAACGGAGATATATGGGTCACACCAGCGTCAGTTGACAAAGGATCTTTGAGGCCGAGTGATATAATGTGCGTCAAAGCCAATGGTACAGTTATCGGGAGGCACATAACATCTTCCGAGTTTCCGTTTCACAAGGCAATATATGAAATGCGGCCTGATATCAAGGCAATCATTCATGCTCATCCACCTGCCCTGGTATCATTCAGTATTGTACATGAAATACCAGACACAAATATTATCAGTCAGGCTAAATATATCTGTGGCCCGATAGGTTATGCGTCTTATGAACTTCCCGGAAGTAACCTGCTGGGAAAGAGAATTGCCGCTGAGTTTAAAAAAGGATTCATGGCGATCATAATGGAAAATCATGGCACAGTATTGGGTGGCAGCGATCTGCTTGATGCTTTTCAGAGGTTTGAAACCCTTGAATTCTCTGCCAGGACAATTCTGTATGGTAAAACCATCGCTACACCACAATATCTTACTAATGAACAGATTGATGATTTCGAGGCCCAGATACCGGGATTATTGCCGGAGATGAAAAGTGTCAGTTATCCTTCAGATGAAAGAGAAAAGCGCGACAGTATTTGTAAAATTGTTCATCGTGCCTGCGATCAGGGTCTTATGATCAGTACATATGGGACCGTATCCATACGCTGGCGTGATAACGACTTCCTTATCACACCGACCAACGTTCCCCGCTGGGGTCTTCAGATAGGCGATATTGTACAGATAAAAGGAGGAAAGCGGGAACCCGGAAAGATCCCAAGCAGGGCAACATGGTTGCATCAGGAGATTTACAGGAGAAACGTTGATGTCAATTCTATTATTCTTACACAGTCGCCTTATCTGATGGCCTTTGGAGTTACAAATACCCCGTTGAATGTCAGAACTATTCCGGAAAGCTGGATCTTCCTGCAGGATATTCCTTCCCTGCCTTTCGGGGCACACTTTATGGGAAGAATAGATATTCCGAAATTAATATCTTCAGGTACACCGTCAATAATTATTCAAAATGATTCAGTTCTTATTACAGGTGATAAATTGCTTCAGACATTCGATCGCCTGGAAGTGGCCGAATTCAGTGCTAAGTCGATTGTGATGGCGAAACCAATTGGTGAATTGCTGCCCATAAGCGACAACCAGGTAGATGAATTAAGAAAGGTTTTTCTGAAAAAATAGCCATTTAACTCCGGCTTTCAATCAGAGTTGAGAATCAAAAGAATAATCACCGGAACCTGTGGTAAAAACGGCATACCCATTCTCCATCTTTTGAAAACTCACACCGCCTTTATCATTTATTTTCTTACCGCTTTCAGTTACGTTTTTTGCTTTTAATGCCGGAACATAAACAGTAGCTGTACTTCCAACCGGAACCTTAATATCCAATTTGAAACTGCCAGCATTCTTTTTCCAGCTTACAGCTGCCATTCCATTGGGAGTTTCATTTGAATAGGAAGCAAATGTAACATCTCCTGCCGGGCGGGGTTTAAAAATAATATTCCGATAGCCAGGAAGCAGTGGGTCAGTATTCATGCCGGCAAGCTCCCTATAGAACCATGTGATAGCTCCACCGAACATTGGATGGTTACGAGAACCACTGCCATCCCATTGTTCCCAGGTTGTGGTGGCACCCTGTTCGATCCACCACCCAAATGAGGGCCGTGTTTTTTTGTTCATAGCCTCAAAGGCAAGATCCTGCATGCCGTTTTCTGCAAGAACTTCAAAAAAGAACTGGGTGCCAAATATTCCAGTATCCAGGTGACCGCCATTAGCAGCGATATCTGATTTAAGTGAAGCAATTACACTTTGTTTCTGGTCCGGTGGTATCCCCATTTTCAAGGCAAAGATATTTCCGCCGTAAGGTCCATACGTCCCTTTTTCCTTATTATAGAATTTATTCTGAAAGGACTTTTTCGTTTTTTTCGCGAGGCCGGCATATTTCTTTGCTTCATCTTTATAACCAAGAACCTGAGCAGTTCTTGAAGTAAAATCTGCACATCTCCAGAGATAAAAAGTATGGACCAGATTATCCGGAGGCAACTTGTCAGGAACAGCCCAGTCTCCAAGGTTCAGCCATTGATTTGGATTCGCAGGATCCGGAGCCTGTGAGAACATAATCCCTTCTTTGTTTGTCCATGTGAGCATATACCGGATGTATTCTTTCATCCCTTCGTAATTATTCTTGAGCATATCGATATCTCCGTAATGCAGATAGAATTCCCATGGCATTATGTTCATAGCAGCGCCCCAGGCTACTCCTCCTCCGCATCCTGGTTGCCATGGAGCTCCGTTAGGGACATAACCAGTCTGCGGATTCTGGGCACCGAGTATATCCTGAATCCATTTTGTGTAAAATGCAGTTGCATCAAAATTGTGCATTACGGTTACACAGGAGACTTGCCCGTCACCAGTATAAGGTGAACGCTCACGGTGAGGACAGTCACTTGCTATTCCTCCGTGCATATTATCTTTCTGGCTGCGCACCCATATCTGATTAATCTTATTAAATAAAGTATCTGAAGATTCAAATTTTCCAGTGGTCTCAATGTTTGTATATACTGCCTCGGCCATTAGCTGTTCAGGTTTTAATTCCCCAGGCCAGCCAGAGATCTCTGCCTCTCTGAATACAAACCAGGTAAATCGCGCAGCGTACGATTCCGGACCACCTCCTTTCAGGGTGTAAGAATTGTCTCCCACAGGTGATTCACAGATGTATTTGATATTAATTTTTCGCCCCGCTTCACCTGTTACATTAATCAGATGGAGCCAGCCTGATATTTCCTGTCCGAAATCAACCCTGTATTTCCCTTCTCCCAAAGACTCAATTTTTGCGGGCACCAGTTTTTCCATTACCCTGTCGGCAGGAGACATGTGTGCCTTCATTTTACCCTCAGGAGCCTTCCTGACAGCAACCTGTTTCCACCCTGAATCATCAAAACCGGCACTGCACCAGCCAGGTTGCTCCAGGCGTGCGTCATAATGTTCGCCGCCGTAAACAAGGTCCATAACGATCGGACTTTTTGATGCTTTCCAGCTCCGATCGCTTATAATGATATCTTCGGTGCCATCGGTATAGGTAATATATATTTGACCCAAAAACCTTGGAGAACCATAGGATTGGGTCCAGTTTATCGGAGCGTTATAAAATCCATTTCCAAGTATTGCCCCAATTGCATTTTCTCCTTTTTTCAACAAATCTTTTATATCATAGGATAAATACATTACCCTGTATTCCCTGAAATTGTCGGGTATAGGAATATAGTTTTTTTCCAGTCCCGGACGTTTTCCATATGCAGTGAGGTTGGGTACTAAAACATCTTCACTCACCTTTTTCCCATTCAGATAAAGTTCGAAATAGCCAAGCCCGGTAACAAATGCACGGGCTGAAGCTATTTCCTTATTAATGATAAATGATTTTCGCAGCATAGGTGCAGGAGGAGGTAACTCTTGTTTACCTGGTACCTCTCCTTGTCCTGTCCTTGCAGGTTTGGGTAATGCAGCTTCTTTCTGCCAGGGCGCTCCGATCCACAAAGCTTTCCATTCTTCAGGTTTCAGCAACCCCATGCTCCAGAAGGCAGGTTCACTCCATTCTGATACGATACCATTTTTATCCCATGTTCTTACCTGCCACCAGCAATCCTGCCGGGTTAATAATGTTTTGCCATCATAATGGATATTAGTAGACTGATTTGAAACAACTTTACCGCTATTCCATAAATCGGCCTGACCATTAAGCAGTTTTTCTTTTGTTCCGGCGACCCGGATCTCCCAGGCAGTCTGAACCTGACCACGATCACCTTCAGCAGCAATATTCACCCAGGATAGTCGGGGATTCTGTACGTCTACAACCTGGGGATTCTTCAGATATTCACATCTTAATCTGGTTGGGGAAATTTTTGCTTCAACCTTTGTAATCAAGGAAGTAAATAAAATGAGGAAAAGAAGGTATTTCTTCATATTTTAAGTTTTTTAGAAATCTGAATGAATGCAAATGCCAATTAGCCTGACCACTTCCCAACGCAGTAAAAACTGATAACAACGATTTTGGCGTATTAAAATTGTTTATTCGACGTGAAAAGTGGTTATACAAATTTATCTTTTAAATTCAATTTAATAATTGTGAAGCCGACAAAACAACTCCTCAAAACTTAAGCTTCGATTTTCAATTATAATCTGCTCAAGATCCGGATACGTTAAAGATTGGAAATAAATTAACTGCAAGACAATGATTAAGGCTGGGGGATGTAATTATTTACTCCTGCTTCTTACAGTTATCACCTGCTTTTTCCATGATGAAGGTGAAACAAGCATCTCAGTACCGCGTGATTTTACTCCACCTGTAACAAGGTAATTCAGTAAGGGAGAAGAAGTGCCGCGTGTACGCACTGCCTCTGAATTGAATAAATCAACATTGGGTATCTGTTCATCCAGGGCGAGCAATATATAATGATCATAACCGAAAGGCGGTGCAACTCTGAATAATTGGCGCCTGCCCAGAAATATGGTATCAGGCAATTCATCACCTATAGGATAGTGGTTTTCAACATTCGACAGAGGAAACATCAGGGTACTTTTACCCCTGCTGTCGATTGACGAAACATAAACAAATCGTCTGGAACCGTCCCAGTTTTTTGAATTAACGGTGTCCTTTACCAGGATAAGCCCATAGATTTCATTCCCCATAATACTGCCGGATGAAACGACTTTTCCTGTAGCAGCGTTTCGCAAAGCCAGGTAATAGGGGAATGTACCATCATCAGGAGGTGAAGACAGGGTTAGCCATGCCTTTATTTTTGCAATACGATAGGAGTACTCCATTAACGTATCAGCAGCTTTTTTCAAGTTGTCAGGTTCCTCGCTTAACTTGACAAAATTTGTCCTTACAGGAAATACTGTTAGACTATTAACGGTCGGTGGGGTAGTGGTGATAAAAGCATATTCGATAGCGCCGTTGTTGAACCTGCCGCTTAGCACATAATCAGCTTCAGCTGAATTCTGAGTCACGGAAACAGATGAATTACTTTTATACAGTTTATTAAGGATAATACTAAGACTTTTAAATGCAGGCAGAGATAGAAACATCTTACCTCCTAAAGGCAGAGTCTGGTGAACTAAAGAACCCGATAACCCTTTTCCCAAGACTGTTGATTCTCCGGTATCTTTATGTAACATCCAGTTTTTGCCGTTATAAAAAACCGTAAGAATGCTATCGTCAATAGCAGGGTCAGTTATAAGTTTTATCCTGTTATTGGATTTTAAAGTGCTGTAAAATGATTGTGCTGAGACCATTAATGCATTATAATCATCTTCGGATGAAGGGATATAAACTTTGAGGGCATTTTGAGCTTCCAGTGCCCATTCAGTAACCTGAAACATATCTCCCGCCTTTATCTTGTTGAAGTCCCCTTTGATCACCTTTGCCAGTGAACTGTTAGCACCGTTTACCTGGATAACCTGGATCAGAAGGGTATCCCGGTCATATATTTTCGTCAGTTTGCAGTTCGTCCTGATGCCTGAAATATACCCGCCCTGAAGGGTAATACTGTCTCTGTCTTCGTTTTTCAGGACAGCAACTGTAAATGTATTTGGGACTGATTCGCGTGGCAATCCGGTAAGAGTGGAATTCTTCCTTAGATCATTTCCTTCAAAAACGGGTTCCTGCAATTTGCCGTTATACCTGATAATAGCACGGGTACTTTCAATTATTTTAATAGCAGGGGCATTGGCGGGCAACGTCATTAATGCCTGAATCAATGCATAGGTGAAAGCTCCGTGAGGATTTCCATGTTCATCCACCTGCTCTTTGGCAGTTTCTTCATCCTGAGCCGCCGAAATAATCAATACGTTTTCAGATACCAGGTCATGGGGGATTACAGGATCATTCACCCGGGCATTGGGAACAGGTGCCAGGTACCTTGATTTCGGTTCATGGTCAGCCAGCCCCCTGCTTATCGAACCGCTATGGCAGCTATCGAAGATAGCGGTCAGAATTACACCTTTTTCTGAAAGCTGGTATAACAGCTCATTAATTTCTTTGTCCCGGATATCCGCTGCCCCAAGGTAAGCATCTGAAGGGACAATAGTTTCATCTTTTTGATCAGCTTCACTGCTGGCAATATTCCTGATCTGTGAACCATGTCCGGCGTAATATATAACCACTATATCACCCTTTTGTGAAGTCTCTGTCAGGCGTTTTATGCTGTTAATAATACTTTCCCTAGTCGCTTTTTCATTGGTAAGAAGGCTAATATGATCTTCGCCAAACCCGTATTTTGCCTCAAGCAATGTTTTGATTGATATAGCATCATTTACGCAACCATCCAGATTGATCCATGAAGTCCTTCCCGAGTTAACTTCGGTAACATTCGCGGGCAGGTATATATCAATTCCAACAATTAAAGCCCGCTTAATTCCTTCCGCAAATAATGAGCCGGAAAGTAATGTAAATAACAGGATGAATGAAAAGGAAAAAAGCTTATATGGGTTTTTCATAAATGTCGTTGTCTTTTTTGTATGAATTAACTCAATTCAGACTTTTATTAAACTCACTTTTATGAGCTGGCATTATTTAGCCTTCGTTTTACTGGATTTACCAGACTGAGGAATGCTGGCCCCTGCCTGTTCTAAAATTCCTATCGAGTTATCAAACAACATTTTCTGCACAAAATTTGGCCGGGAAGATTCATTAACTTTTACCACAATGTTATACATTCCCTGCCCGTAAGAAGGTTTTATCTGACGTTTCGAATCATAATAATAACCGAACGAACGGGGAACAAGAAATGACCTGCCTATGATGGTGTCATTCTTTACATTGGCATAGAACTTATCGTGGGCAGGATCTGTTTTGTCCAGAGGTATATTACGGAGAGTAAGGTAGAATTTCCCGAGCGGGACATCATCACAGATGACTCCTTCACGGGTCACATATGAAGAAGTGAAAGTGATCTCAAAGTCCATGTTTAAAGTCGGGTATTCCGAAACCATGCCCCATGAGAATGGCTGATACCATTTCTTTGCCATGATCTTGGCTTTCGCGTAATTTACTTTCAGTTCGTCGAGTTTCAGTTTAAACATGGAATTGTTTATGATTTCATATGCATTATTTTCATCTACCCTGAATTTTGCATATACAGCAGTATCGGTCTTCCCGAGGTTATCTGTAACACGTCTCAGAAAAGTAAACCCGGCGAACTGCATACCGGTGGGATCTAAAGCGCTGCTTTCGGAGATCTGGTCATAAAAATAACATTGCCCTATCGAATTCTGATAGCTGGCTGAATATTTGTTTTTTTCTTTATCCACAAGTGAAATAACCCCGTTTGCTGCTACAGAAGCTACTTTCCCTATAATATCCACCATGCCTCTGCTTTTAGATTCTGAGGCGAGTTCAGGCGTATTCTGAGGCTGCATGGTTGCATATTTTATAAGGTTTGCATCTTCTTTAACCTTAAGCGCCACCGATTCGCCTTCTACTTTGGAAGAATACTTGTTGGTGGCGCAACCCGAAAACAGGATTGCAAATCCAACAAGAAAAACGGCTAAATGGAATCCTTTAATGCCAAAGGAAAGAGTGAATATTTTCATCATTCAGATAATTTCTGACAAAATAATGGTATTTTATAACTTTCTTCCAGATGCGTCTGCCAATAGTCTGCCTCTCTATTTCTTAAAGTAAAAATCACCCGTTAATTGTGACCATTCCTGCGGACTTTGTGCCCCGTTGCTGCGTTTTTGAACCTGAACCCGTGTCTTTTTAAATACACTCTCAATCGGTTGTGGAATAGTCATTTGCTTAACTAATTCCTCCGTAAACAGTCCGTTTTCCCCGCTTCCGTCTGATGCAGTTGAACCTTCTGAGGTTGCAAATGATATTATTGTTCCGCTTGTTGGATTTATTGCTCTAAATCCACCTTCTCCACCTCTTGTCCAACTTCTGAAAGGGTTACTTCTACACGCGTCTAATATTACAATATTTACATTATTGGGATATTTTTCAAATTCCTCAATGACATAATTAACCTGAATTGCCTCAAATTTGCAATCATTTTTATCATTTAATTTAGCGTCAGTCGGTATTAAGTAATTTATCCCGTCGACCTGTACTCCATGACCTGCATAATAAAACAGGGCAATATTACAATAAGGCAGCTGTTTACTAAAATCTCTGACAGCTTGTTCCATTGATTGTTTATTTGCATCAATTCGTTTTATTACTTCAAATCCAAGACTATGCAAAGTTTCTGACATTAAATTAGCGTCATTTGCCGGATTTTTCAGAGTCAGGCCGACACCATAATTTGAATTACCGATTACCAGAGCCAATCTTTTTTCCTTGGTAATTACAGGATTATCGTTTATCACAACAGCATTATTTTCCGCTTCTGATTGCCTGTTCACATTAAAAGAGAGAGAACCTGTATTATTCTTTATATCAGTGGCTTTTACAGTAATAGTATTTTCACCGACGGCAAGTTTTACATCTTGCTGAAAATCCCCGTTTCCATTTACCTTTGCTTCTATTCCATTTATGGTAACTTCATAAATTCCATTGTCGGCGGATACTTTCCCCTTGACTGCTATTTCTTTATTTGCCTCAATTATTTCTACACCCCTGCCGACAGATGGTTCGTAAATGGTAATTTGCGGTGTGGTATTATCTGCAATATTATTTTGTGTTTCTATATAAGATACTTTTAAATAGTCAGCCTGAATAGTCAAACCACCTCCGCAATAAAATCCAACCTCATCTCCATAAAATGACTCGAAAGGAATAGAGGAAATGAAATGTTCATTAATGAAAAAGTAACATTTATCATCCACTTTTCTAACCGTCAGCTTATTCCAATCAGATTTGTTTACAAAACGTGCAGGAGCCCAATCTTTATAATTTATAAAATTACTCCCGGGTGTATCCTTTTTTTGTATTTTAAAAAGACCACGGTCATCAATAAAAAAGAAATATCCTTGTGAATTTACATCTTTATAACCCCAGATCAGCGCAAAGGCTTTAAATACTGAACCACCGGAATATTTTATTCGCGTCTCAATTTCCCAATTTTTATTCTGATTAAGATCCAGAACAGGTATGCATTGTAACCCTATATTATTTTTATCTGGAACTTTTATTTGAAAATATCCGTTTTTTATTTTATAATCAGCTGAATTATCTGATGAATTATTTAATGTCCATTTATCGCTATTATTATTAAAATCCTCATTAATAACATTTTTCTTTTTATTCTCAGGATAATCATTATAATTTGATTGCGAAAAAGATACAATTGCTGAAACGGGGAAAAGTAAAGCAATTAATAGTACTTTTTTCATGGCATAATCTTTAAAAACTCCCCTTTCTCAAGGCACCAATTTACAAAAATAAATTTTCTTTACCATTGATAGTTCTTTTAAAAATATCTCTTTAAGCAAATACAAAAGCCAGAAGCATTGTCCGCATCTGGCCTGATCATATTAACCAATCCTGACCGAATTAATTATTTATTCCTAAGTTATTTGTGCTAATCTCAACCTCCCCGGCCAAAAGTGGTCAAGGTGTCCGTTTTTTGCAGCTCGACAATGAACTTGTTCTAATAAAGGATAAACTCATTGATTTACAACAACAGACATCCCCTTTCAAAGTTTACATTCAGAAGGAACTTATAATGTTAGAGAACCTCCTGGAGTATTACAGGAAGTCAGACAGTGCCACCATAAAGAAGATACCTGGTTGCATCTTTTCCGAATAACTCGTTTTAAAGCACAGGGCATAGAGCACAGCGGAAGAAGGTGGGAGTGAGAGGCGCAAGGCGCAGGACGCAGGGCTCAGTAGGGAAAGACATTTTACGACTTTTGGATCTCATTACTGCAAGATTGCCGGATAATAAACCCGGTGAGGTTTTGTAAAATTAGAAAAAAAGAAAGAGGTCGCAATTGACCTCTTGTCTCGTTCAGCACCCAGCCCTTTGAAAGTGCAGCAGATTGAAAGAACTATTTATGCAAATTGTTGTTTAATCAATAGATATAGCCTAAAAAAATAAATCAGGAGGTTTTAGAATGAATTATGATGATACCGTATCAACGGATGTATTAATAATCGGAGGTGGTCCTTCAGGGTTAGCCACTTCTATTCATCTTGCTGATATATTAAAACAAAGAGGACAGGTCGGAAGAATATTACTGATAGAAAAAGGCAGTTCTATCGGTAGTCATATACTTTCGGGTGCAGTGATTAAACCATCTGTTTTTAAAGAATTATTGCCAGAAGCAGATTTCCAGGAGATCCCATTTAATGCCAAAGTAAATAAAGACCGTACAGTTTTTCTTACAGAAAATAGAGCATTTATCCTGCCATTTCACATGCCATACATGAATAATAATGGCAATTACACAGCCTCATTAGGACAAGTATGTAAATATTTAGCCATAAAAGCCGAAGAAAGGGGAGTAGAGATATATACCGGTTTTGCCGTGGATGAGATTTTGTACAAAGACGGGAAAGTTATAGGTGCCAAAACTAAAGATACCGGGTTGGATCATAATGGACATCAACTAGATAATTTTCAGGCTGGTAACCGTATTGAAGCCAGGATTACCATTTTTGCCGAAGGAACCCGTGGCAGTTTAACAAAAATGCTTATTAAAAAATTTAATTTGGATAAGGATAGCAACGAGCAAGTTTACTCTTTGGGTTGCAAAGAACTATGGAGCGTTCCTCCGGGTAATATTGAGGCCGGTCAGATTTATCACACTATGGGTTATCCTCTCAACAATGATGAGTTTGGAGGAGGATTTATCTACGGTTTAAACGATAATAAGGTGGCAGTTGGTCTTGTTGTCGGGCTTGATTATAAAGATCCAACTTTCGATGTCCATGATGCATTACAAGTATGGAAAACCACCTCATTTGTTTCTAAGATATTAAAAGGTGGTAAACTAGTGCAATATGGCGCCAAGACACTTCCTGAAGGAGGTTATTATGCTATACCCAGATTGATTGTCGACAATGCTTTAATCGTTGGTGATAGTGCAGGACTGGTTGCTATGCCCGCCTTAAAAGGAATACACTTAGCGGTTAGATCAGGCATGTTAGCCGCACAAACTATAGCCGATGCATTGTTAATTAATGATACCTCAGAAAAAAGCCTTCAGAAATACGAGACCCTTTTAAATAATAGTGCCATCTACAAAGAATTATATGCTGTTCGTAACTTCAGGCAAGGATTCGCGAAAGGACTGATCTTTGGAGGATTGCATTTTGGAACTCAGTTATTAACCGGAGGAGCAGGGTTCTTCGGCAGACTGAGTTCTCATGCCGACTATAAGACAACCCTTAAATTGAGCGAATTTAAAAAGAAACCATTCAAAGACCGGTTTAAGGGTAAACTGGAATTCGACAAAGTTCTGACTTTCGATAAATCAACTGATGTTTATCATTCAGGGGTATATCATGATGAACAACAGGTTGTTCATCTTCACATTAACGACAAGGAAAGATTTAATGCCGTTAACATTGAACAGTTTGGCGCACCTGAACAATTTTATTGTTCATCAGAGGTATATGAACTTCATACCAACAAAGCTGGTCAGAAAGAGCTTAGAATTCATGCTGAAAATTGCATGCATTGCAAAACCTGTGACATCAAATCCCCAGGCGAAGGAATTACCTGGGTAGTCCCCAATGGCGGTAATGGTCCGGATTTTCAAAATATGTAAAAATTAATAGAAATTGTTATAATGGCTTTGACGATAATAAGTTTAATCAAACAAGTCCCGCTTCCAAGTGAAATGAGAATGGGTGAAGATGGACTGATGGACAGAACAAAAGCAAAATCAATTATTAATATTGATTGTCAGTTTGGACTTGAAGCCGGGTTGCAACTAAAAAAACAGCATCCTGATGCACGATTAATAGCATGTTCCATGGGCCCTAAATCATTTGAGACTGCGCTCAGAACTGCCGTCTCAATGGGCTATGACGAAGCATTCCTTTTATCTGACCGTAAACTCGGTGGAAGCGATACTTATGCTACTGGACTTGCAATTTCTACCATGCTTAAGCACTTAGGATTTACTAAAGACTCCAAAGACCCATTTATTATTTTAGCCGGAAGACAAACAAGTGATGGTGATACAGCACATGTTCCATCACAGGTAGCGGAGAGCATAGGAATTCCTCAAGCCACATTTGTTGAGAGTATAAAATCCGATGGAGCTGGCTATGTAACTGCGAAGAGGATTATAGAAGGAGGATTTCAAATGATGAAACTACCATTGCCTTGCGTAATATCATTGACACCAACAGGAATTCCGCCAAGGAAACCTTCATTGAGTGGAGCCATTAAAGCCCGCACATTGAAAATTACAACTTTCGGAATTGAAGATATTGGTTTAGGAACCGAGAAAATCGGAATTAACGGATCGCCGACTATTGTTGCAAAAGTAGTGAATATCGTAAGTGAACGCCCACCAATTACAATGTCAGAAGGCCATAATGAAGTTACTTTAGTTGATAGTTTAATAGCAAATTTAAATAAAGGCGGAAATGTTCCGGAAAAGAAGGAGAAAGCCGCTAAAAAGGAAATTGAGCGACCTGATTTCCCTGATAAAGACTTCAGAAACGGAGCAAGAGGGATTCTTACGTGGGCTGAAGTAACTAATGGAAAAATCTCCAGACCCTCCATTGAACTTTTAACACCGGCCCGAAATCTGGCAACACAGTTAGGTGACGATACTAAAGTAATGACATTAGTGATTGGGAAAAATGTTCGTCCCTTTGCGCAAACACTTATTGAACATGGTTCTGATGAGGTTATTCTCGTCGAAAATGATAAGCTTGAGGAATATCTGGTTCTTCCATTTTCATCGATTTTTGCACAGGTGATTAAAGAGAGGAAACCAGAAATTGCTCTTTTTGCTGCAACTACCTCAGGAAGAGAACTTGCTCCCAGAATAGGAATGAAAACTGATAGTGGAGTGACAGCAGACTGTACTGGACTTGAAATTGGAGAGTATATAGATAAAAAAGAAAAGGTGATTTATAAACCCATTCTTGAATCACGGCGGCCTACCTATGGTGAAAGCAAGCTTGCAACTATTCTTGGTTTTGTTTGTCCTCAAATTTCAACAGCCAGGGCTGGAACATTTGAGGTTCCAATACGAATGGAGGGAAGACATGGGATTGTTTCAAGTTTCAACCCTGTTTTAAATGATAAAGATTTTGTTGTTGAAATACTTAAAACAGTTAGAGGGGAAGGAGGTTTACAAAATCTCTTCGATGCTGATATCATAATTTCAGGTGGAAGAGGTACTACTATTGATAATTTAGGTCTGATAAAAACACTTGCAGAAGAATTAAAGAATCAAGGTGTAAATGCTGAATGGGCATGTAGTCGTCCTGTGGTTGATGAAGGTGTTGCCGAGTATGCAAGACAAATTGGACAAACAGGGAAAACTATTCGCCCTAAAGTATATGTTGCCATTGGTGTCTCGGGTGCAATTCAACACATTGCAGGTATGAAAGAATCTGAAAAAATTATTGCCATAGACCACAATCCAAAAGCACATATATTTCATAATGCAGATTTCGGAATTGTAGGTGAATACGCTGATATTATACCGGAATTAATTGAAAGAGTTAAAGCTGGCTTTAAATTCGGTATAGAGTCAAAGAAAAATTAGAAGGTAAATTTAAAGTCTTTTATAATAGTCCATTTTATACCATACTTATCCTTTTTGTAAAATCGTCATCCTAATTCTTGATTTACCAGACTGATTCTAAATGTTGGATGAATTCTCATTCATTGTTTTTCTATGATTAAATATGAAATGATGTGCAGATAAGGAACTTGTTCTTTAATAAGATAAACACAATGAACTTAAACAACATATATCACCTTTCAAGATTTACATACAAAGGAATTTAATGATTTCAGATTTGTTGGAAGTATTGTATTTAGGTTATACAGAGTCCATAGAGAATCAGTAGAAGTAGATATATTTACTGATGCTCAATATTGTTCAATTGACTTTAGATAACGATTTTCTTTATTTCCCGTTTATTATGACCGAATGACTTATGCAATTAACGATTCAGGTTTATGTTATTTACCAACAACTTAATTGCTGCAATCAGTTGAAAAAATTACATTTGGACTCCCTGTTGCATCTATTGACATATCTACGGGCGGAAATGTGGTTTCCCAAACACAAACCTTGTTAAGAGTTGGCATATCATTGATAAACAAACTTGTCAAAGGGTATGAATTTTTCAAAGCTGCATTATGGGAAATGTCAAGACTTGTGAGCAGGTTGGCTCCACAACTTAGCGTTTGAAGCCCTGGATTCTTTGTAACATCCAGGTTGGTCAATTTATTATGGTCACATTTGAAACGCCACATTAGGAAATTATTTGATATATCCACGCTGGTAATCTCATTCTGTGAACAGTATAATGTAGACAATGCCTGATTTTTTAAAACATCAAGACTGCTAAGATTATTGTAGTCACAATTCAATTCTTCTAAGGTGGAGCATCCCGGCAGATCCAATTGTGTTAATTTGTTGTGATTGCAATCGATACTGTGTAATGCAATATCCCCGGTAAGATCCAGGGTTTCTATTAAACCCGCTGTCGCGATACCCCAACACTCCAACTCTCTCAATACAGGAAGATTCGAAATATTTAAGTGGTGAAGCTGAGTGGGACCGTTACACCAAACAACCTCAAGCAACACATTATGGGAGAGATCAAGATTTTCTAAAGGGAAGTTAGAACTGATATCCAAACATTCCAAAGCACTGCAGCTTGAAAGATCCAAAGATGGAATTTGGTTATAACCGCATAATAATATTTTTAAAGCAGTATCGCCCTTAACATTCAGTGTGGTTATCTGGTTATGGTCACAATAAATGTAATACAAAGTTGATTTTCCTGAGATATCCAGAGAAGTTAATTTATTTTCATAGCAACCGAGAGTAACAAGAGGATTTTTTGATAGATCCAGGCTGGTAATCTCATTCTGTGAACAGTATAATGTAGATAATGCCTGATTTTTTGAAATATCAAGAGCAGATAACTTATTCTGTTCACATGATAAAAACACAAGGTTTTTATTCATTGATACATCAAGTGATGTTATCATGTTGCCATCACATGTAAGCGTATCCAGATTTACAAATGATTCTATACCCGTAAGGTCCGAAATAAATCCATTGACTATTCTCAGAGTTTTAACAGCTGAGGCTTCTGCAGAACTGATATTCCCATCTCCATCAGTATCAATTCCCGCTTTGATAAGGAATTTCTTAAAATTATTGTCGGGAATAGCTATTGGATCAGATGTCTGCTTTTTACATTGTGTTAATACAAGGAAGACCGGCAGGATCAGTAAAAATTTAAGGTTAGTTTTCATGACTACGAGTCTTTAAGATTGCTTGAGCATTAACTGTGATGTTAAAGATAAACAAAAAAAATCCTTTATCCTCTATTAAAAGGTCGAAAAACTCGTTTTAAAGAACAGGGCTCAGGGCACAGAGTTCAGTTCAGGAAAGACAATTTGCAATCATCAGTCGCATTACTTGAAGAAGCAAGGATAATAAACCCTGTGAGGTTTTGGGAAGTTCCAAAAAAAACAAAAATTACAACCGGCTGAGCAACATTTTATTGCCAAATCCCTTTCTAAAAACCCTACTGTGGTTTGGATAAATTTTAGGGAAATAAACCTTTAACATGTCAGGTGATGGCTTCAGGGTATTTCAATTTCTGTAGGATCATCTGGACTTTCTGCAAGAAACCATTCATCATTAATAAATGTATCATTTGTTATTCGATCGATGGTTACCTTCATATATTTTCCCTCTGCAGAAACTGCGATTTCCCCGTTTGGAAGAACAATTTCTGCGGTACCTTCAAAAGTACGGGTTCCTTCACTTGTAACACGTCCCAAAATTTTCAACTCCTGTCCAAGTGGTATAGGCTTCCTGAATTTGGTTTTCAATTCCAGCGTCACGCCCCATATTTGTTCATTTTTTCCGTTGCAGATAGATCTGGCAATTGTTTCGTCAAGAATGGTCGCTGCTATACCTCCATGCATTCGTCCCGGATAACCCTGGTGTTGCTCTGATGGATTGATCAAAGCGACCAGTTCTTTGGCATTGGTTTCGTAAAATTTTGCGTGCAGCCCAAAATCATTCTTTTCACCGCATACAAAACACATCTTCGAGATGTGCTGCTTTTTCAGTACTTTATGTTTCACATTACCCAGTTTTGTACTAAAAATAAGAATTTATATTGAGAGTCAATTTTTTCTGTGAAAAAGAACCTAAATTAACGTTTTACAAGTAAACAAACATTTCATTTTAAGATTTCAATTTATTGTCATGAAAAGTATTTCAAGAAAGCAATTTTTACTGCAGTCGGCTCTTGGCCTGGGCTCGGTGATGTTATTTTCAGGATTCGATTTTACTTCAACAAAAAGAGATAGTGACTTTGTTATTGGAAAAACAGCCTTTGGAAAAGTACGAGGTAGAAGGGAAAGAGGTGTGAATATTTTTAAAGGGATACCCTATGGCGGTAGCGTTTCGGGCAATTATAGATTCGCACGTCCGGCTCCGCTGGAGCCATGGAAAGGAGTAAAAGATGCAATAAGGCTTGGAACTCCTGCAATGCAGAGTCCGAAAACTGTCTATGGCATTGATGAACCGCAACCAGGTGAAGACTGTCTTTTCCTGAATATCTGGACCCCAGCTAATGATAATAAAAAACGTCCTGTGATGTTTTATAATCACGGAGGGGGATTCAGCACAGGCTCCGGAGGAAGTGCCGGTCAGGATGGTGCCAACCTTGCAAGATATTTTGATGTTGTGGTTGTCGAAACAAATCACAGGCTGAATATTTTTGGATATCTCTATCTTGGCGATGTGGCAGGAGAGGACTACAAAACCTCGGGCAATAATGGAATGCTGGATATTGTTGACGGACTGAAATGGGTAAATCAGAACATTGCTGAGTTTGGAGGTGATCCCCACAATGTGATGATATGGGGTGAATCGGGTGGAGGAGCAAAAACTTCCTGTCTGTATGCTATGCCTTCTGCTGCTGATTATTTTAACAAGGCTTCAATCGAAAGCGGGCCCGGGGTAATGATGACGCCTGTTGAAACAGCCATTGAAACAACCAACCTTCTCTTTAAGGAACTGAATATTTCGCCGAAAGAATGGCACAAACTTCTCGATCTGCCGGCTGACAAACTTTTTGCAATACAACCTCAGCTGATGAAGGCAGCAGCTGCAATGACAGTAGCAAAGACCAGTTCATCTCAGCCAAGAGGAATAGGCTCATCAGGAATCGGAGGATTCTCACCCGTTGTTGACGGAATAGTTCTGACAAGTCATCCGTTTAGTCCTGCCGCCCCTGCGATATCAATAAATAAGCCTCTCATGGTTGGTTGGAATGAGGATGAATATACATTTTTTGCCACCTCTTCCGGAGATATGTCCGGATGCCAGTTGCAAGACTTCGATGCTTTGTACACAAAACTGGAGCCGCAATTCGGAGAAAATACATGGAAAATAGTGAAAACATACCGTAGCTCAAGGCCGAATGCATCTCCATCATCCATTTTCGTTGAAATAATGTCAGTGACTATTATGGGGTTGGGTTCAATTGAAATTGCAGAAAAGAAGACAAAACAAAACGCGGCACCCGTCTATTTGTATAATTTCGGATTCAAGTCAGGGCTGAAGGTACCCAATACTGATTTTCCAATGGGAACAGCACATGCTATGGATATTGGATTTAAGTTCAATAATGTAAGGCCAGAAATGCCCGGACAGTATCTGGCAGGTGACAAGCCTGAGCGATTTAAAACTTCATTGAATTTTGCCTGGCTCTGGACCAGCTTTGCGAGGACAGGGAAACCAGGTGTAAAGGATCAGCCGGAATGGCCTGCTTATGATCTTGTCAAACGACCAACATACAGGATAGATACAGAATGTGAAGTTCTATACGATCGTAATAAATATGAACGTGAACTGTGGGCTTCACTGGGTTATTTAGGCAGTCAGGATTAAGTCATAAAAACAAGAGGAAAAACATTCAATATATTTTGCTGATAGGGCCGGAAACATTCTTTTTCCGGAATTGTTTCATACAAATGGCAAGGATATTCATCACCGGTTCATCGGATGGTCTTGATAGCATGGCTGCAAAGTTGTTGATCAATCAGGGTCACCGTGTCGTCCTGCATGCACGCAATGCTGAGAGGGGAAGGCAGGCACTGGAAAAAGTGCCGGGGGCAAAGAAAGTTTTGATAGGTGATCTTTCGAATATCGAAGAGACTAAACAGCTGGCTGCGGAAGTTAATGCAACAGGCCATTTCGATGCAGTTATCCATAATGCCGGAGTCTACCAGGTACCAAACAAGCTGATTTTTGCTGTCAACACTCTTGCACCATATATTCTGACTTGTTTGATTCAAAGACCTGAACGCCTGATTTACCTGAGCTCGGGACTGCATTTGCAGGGTGATCCCGGGTTGAAGGATTTTTCACATGACACAAGCCGGTATGGTTACTCCGATTCCAAACTACATATTGTAATCTTGTCTATGGCTGTCGCCCGCAAATGGCCAGGTGTATATTCCAATGCGGTCAATCCCGGCTGGGTTCCGACAAAAATGGGTGGTAAGGGTGCGCCTGATAATCTTGAGAAAGGTGTAGAGACCCAGGCCTGGCTGGCTGTGAGCAACGATAAAGAAGCCAAAGTAAGCGGCAGATATTTTTACCATATGCGGGAAGAATATTTCCGGCCAGAGGCCGGTGATCCTGTTGTGCAGGAGAAATTTCTTGCTTTATGTGAACAGATAAGCGGGGTAGGGTTTCCGGCATAGTCTTAACAACAAACAATTTAACTTAGTTTTCTTTGGGAATGGATAGTTTTTGCCCTTTTCCTCCGAGGTAAATAGCAATTATAATCAAATCAGATTCTTCCTGATTTGTACCATTGTGATATATATCCATCACTTCGGCGTAAGTTGAATTTTCTTTAAATTTAATTAACCGATGATCCTCAAGCTCCACTGTCAATATTCCTTTTAATACATAAGCAAATACCGGAAACGTATGTTTGTGCCATCCAGTTGATTGTCCCGGATGGATAGTTATTTTCGACATTGTAATCTCCGGATCATTGAAATTGGGATAAGCAATTTTCTGTCCGATAGAAGTTGTATCAGTCTGTAACAGTTTTTCTATAACAATGCCACTTGAGTATTGCGACTTTGCAGACAAACTTAAGATCGCCAGGAGGACCGATGCTAATATGTACTTTCTCATAGTGATTGTTTCATTATAAACAGTTATTGCTGCTGTTTGCGGATGGGAATCATAAAAGCTATGAACGATTTTTAACTTTGTGTACTTTGTGCGTATTTTGTATACTTTGTGGTTAAATATTTTATTATATGGCAATATAGATGACCACTAATCCAACATTATTTCGTGAAAAGTCCCACTCCCAATTCTGTCCCGGGCGTTCCAGGCATCAATTGAAGATAATTGCGACTAGTTGGATCTTCATCTATTTGTAAGGTACCTTCCTTCTTAACAATTACATTTTTGCCAAATTTCAATTTAGCCGGATCAGCTTTTTCGCCAAAACCTGCAGATCCACCACCTTTATTAACCAGTTCGTTATAACCTGAAATCAGAGAGTTTGAAAGCGAGAACGATGCTTTTTCATCACTGTTTAAAATCCAAAAAACATTGGTGTTGTCAATAACATTATTGTAAAATTTTAAATCTTCGGCAGCAGACCATGACCAAACAGCTGCGCCATAATTACCAATAAAGAGATTGTGATGTACCTCACAATGTTCGGCAGGCCGATCAGAATGCCAGAATACAATTGCATCTTTACAATGATAAAAAACACAGTGATCAACTACTATTCCCTGTCCGCTGGCCAGAATTGCCAGATGGTTAGGAATTGCAACCTTATCCCCCACAAACAGGCACTGAGTAATTCTGAGATCATCGAGATTTCTGCCTTCTCGCACAATGGGATAATTTCGCCTTACCATTCCTTCCTTTGGCCTTTCATGAACCGGAGTACCTAAGACTCGCAGACCCTGAATGGTAACATAACTTGTTTCAATCTGTATTCCGTATGAAGCTCCGCCAAGTGGATCCTGGTTCCCATAAGGTTTAAAATCAAGAGGCATTGTTGATACAATTACCGGCATCATTCCAGGGTTCCAACCGGCATCATCCGGTAAAACTGTTGCACGGATAGTCAATCGTTCATCTTTAGAGAAATGCCAGTTCACAGGATGAAAGGTCACTGTGGCATCCAGCCCATATATACCTTCAGAAAGATAAATCGTAACAGCTCCTTTACCATTCGCATGATTGACCCTTTCAGCTGCTTCGTGCAATGTTTTCAATGGCTCTTCTTTCGAACCGACGCTATGGTCATTTCCGGAGTTTGCATTGACAAATAAATCAGAAATCTGTCCTTCAATAACAGGATTCATTACAAATACTATCAGTATTATAATGAATAAGTTTTTATATGTTTTCATAATCTTGATATTTAAAACTTTACGAGGTTCTGTTTTGTCAGTTCGGTATTACCATCTTCTACCCATCCATTTAATTTGTTCAAATTTTTTATCTATTTTATATTTGATTATTATCTGCAATAATACGCCAACATGTCGGAACGAGCAAACGTGTATGTTACGCACGTAAATGGTTAGAAATATTGATTATCAGTAAAATATGTATTTAAAAATATTTATAATTTTAATATCCTTATATAATAGTAATAACCTTATTTAATTATTACTCTCTTTTTGAGTTTAACACTTATATTTGCAGCAGCAAAATAATAATATGAAAGAACTTGATCTGAAATTCCCGACATGTCCGATAAGAAATGTATTAGGACGGTTTGCTGATAAATGGTCTTTGCTGATATTATGCAGCCTTCAGGCGCAGGACAAGATGCGGTATACGGAAATAAGTAAAGCAATACCCGATATTTCACAAAAGATGCTTACAAGCACACTGAAACAACTTGCACAGGATAACCTTTTGAAACGAAAGGCTTATGCTGAAATACCTCCACGGGTTGAATACTCGCTGACAGAACTTGGTATAAGTCTGATGCCGATAGTCGCGGAAATGATAGAGTGGGCTCAGGTGCATTTTGATGAGGTAACAAAATAATTCTCTAAGTATATTGTAAAAACAGTAATTGAAATAATTGAACATTCAATCACCTAATAACAAAAATCCGATATGAAAAGACTTATTTCATCCATCCTGTTTGTCTTTTGCGTTGTATTTCTGAATGCCCAGACAAACAACCGTGTCATCGATGTTGATGCATCAAATGTCCGTGGCAAACTAAACGATTTTTTCAACGAGTGTGTAGGCGCTGGCAGAGCAAATGAAGGTTTGCGGGCAGATTGGCAACGCCAACTCCGGTATGCAAAAGAACAGTTAGGATTTCGATACATACGCATGCATGGTTTATTGCATGATGATATGGGTGTCTACTTCGAAGACAAGGGTAAAATTGCTTATAACTGGCAATACATTGATGAGCTTTACGACTTCCTGTTGAGCATAAATGTAAGGCCATTTGTTGAATTAGGCTTTATGCCCAAAGCACTTTCAAGTGCCGACAGGACAGTTTTCTGGTGGAAGGGCAATATCAGTCTGCCTAAGGATTATGACAAATGGAGCAATTTAATTAAAGCTTTGGTGCAGCATTGGACGGACCGTTATGGGGAAGATGAAGTAAAACATTGGTACTTTGAAGTGTGGAACGAACCCAATCTGTCTTATTTTTTTAATGGGAATCAAGCAGACTATTTTCACTTATACTCTGTAACCGCAAATGCTATCAAATCTGTTTCCAAGAGCTACAGGGTGGGTGGTCCGGCCACAGCAGAACATACATGGATTACGGACTTTATAAAGTATTGTGTTGAGAATAAAGTGCCTGTTGATTTTGCAAGCACTCATGTATATGGAATTGAAAAAGGTTCGTTTGATGCTACTGGTATTCAGACTTACCTGAGCAAAAAGGATAGTTCTGTATGGGGAGCTGTCGTAGGTTCAAGGAAAGAAATAAAACAATCTCCGCTGGCTGACCTTGAATTGCACTATACTGAATGGAGTTCTTCATATACACCAACCGACCCTATTCATGACTGCTATCATGAAGCTTCTTATATCCTTGAAAAACTAAAGAAAACAGGTGATGCTGCCACATCTATGTCTTACTGGACTTTCACAGATATTTTTGAGGAAAATGGTCCAAGAATAACACCATTTCATGGTGGTTTTGGATTGATAAACTATGAAGACATCAATAAACCTGCTTTCTATGCTTATCAATTTTTGAACAGGCTTGGCAAAACGGAATTATCCAATGCAGATAACTCATCTTGGGCTTGCAAAGATATTAAGGGTAATGTACAGTTGCTACTTTGGGATTTTACAAATACTCGTCCAGATTCTCTGAGCGACCAGGTTTATTTTAAAAGAGATTTACCTTCAAATCAAAAAGGGAAAGTCATTATCAACTTTAAAAATCTTCCAGCCGGAAAATATGAAATGAATGTGTATCAGACCGGCTACAAGGTGAATGACGCATACACAACTTACCTCGAAATTGGAGCTCCTTCTCAGTTAACCAGAGAGCAGGTGCAAACCATAAAGCAAAAAACCAGTGGAGCAGCAATTATTCAAAAAACTATTGTCATCAGCGCAGGCAAAACATTTAGCGAAACGCTCGACCTTAGAGAAAATGATGTATTTCTTGTGACTATTAACAGAATATAATACGATATAATAGAAGGTTCCTGCAAGTTCCAAAAAAAACAAGAGGTCAATTTTGACCTCTTGTGCCTCTGTGTACCCGGAGCGGGACTTGAACCCGCACAACCGTAATGGTCACAGGATTTTAAGTCCTGCGTGTCTACCATTCCACCATCCGGGCGCTTTTGGGTGGGGCAAATTTAAAACAAAAAATCCTTAATTGAAACAGTTAACTGCTTAACGGATCAAAAATCTCTGTGGTTCTCGTATGTTTGTTCTTTGAAATATTTTATAAAGTTATTGATTTATTGTTTTACTTAACTGGCAATAATGTTCTGTGGTGTAGGTCTATTGAACCTGTCGCAGAGTTTATTATGT
>Ga0224523_1000016_pt1 | contig 121943 bp, 99 predicted proteins | sample CFST50metaG_FD_182732 | JGI IMG/M metagenome (GOLD analysis project Ga0224523, IMG submission 182732) | Peat soil microbial communities from Stordalen Mire, Sweden - C.F.S.T50 | ecosystem: Environmental > Terrestrial > Soil > Wetlands > Peat | place: Sweden: Norrbotten County, Stordalen Mire... | reverse complement strand
GACTAGGTGTTGATGTCAATGCATCATAGACTTGACGGCTTTCTCTGCATGGGGCAACGCTTAAATTTAGAGTATATTTTCAAGTTACTCGTTTTGGGGCCATATTCCCAATACTGAGGGACTAGGTAATAAATGGTTCAAGTTAAAATATAGTTAAATGTTTCACCGTTACACTCAATTATGTTTATTTTGCAACGCTATTCGATTTATATATTAAATACAGCGGATAAAATTGAATAAACTTTTCTATACATTACTACTTTTTATCCTTGCCATTTCTTTTAATTATGGCCAGACAGTTGAAAGTGAAAAGTATGTTCAGGTAAGCGGAATAATAACGGATAAATCATATAATCCTGTTGCAGGGGTGGCTGTTGTATCGAAAAAACTTAAAAAAGGGGCACTTAGTGAACCTACCGGAATTTATTCCATTACCAGCACACCAGGCGATACTGTTTTCTTCAGAGCGTTAGGATACAAAAGATATCATACAATTATTCCTATAACATTTACAGAAAGGCACTGTGAAGTTGATATTGCTTTGGAAGCAGATACTATTCAGATTAAAGAAGTAAGTATCATGCCCTGGAAAAACTATAGTGATTTTCTTAAAGATATTACCAAGGCACGGCCGGTTGATCCGATTATTGAAAACATGAATGATAATATTGCCTCTATTTATGTTGCAATAGCGAACCAGGGAGATTACAAAGTCTCTCCTGAAGCCGGTTACAGATATTTAATGGAACAGAACTTCAATGCCTCTGCAACTCATGGACAATATCCGATTAATAATCTTCTGAACCCGTTTGCCTGGGCAAAATTTATCAGCGGTATTAAAAACGGTCTTTTTAAAAGCCAGAAATTCAACAAACCTGTCAGGCCAAAAGTCAGAAAGAAGATTAAAAAATCTGACAGCGACAGTAAATAGCCTTGCTATTTCATTAAAAAGCAAGATTTGATCGGGAATTTTTGAATACAAATTCTTTAACTGATTTCCTGGTCCGTCTGTTTTCATCTCTCTTTAATAATTCAGGTGTAAGAGTTGAGCCGTCACCAAGATATCCGACAGCCATCATAGCAACAGGCTCTATATCGTCATCCAATTTGAAATAATCCTTTACCTTTTCTACAGAGTAACCACCCATCTGATGAACATAAATATCCAATGACAGGGCCTGTAACAACAGGTTGTTTAAAGCCATTCCCGTATCATGAAAAGCAAATCTGTTTGTTTTATCATTATAGGAAAAATTAGTCCGGGCCATGCTGAGAATGAGGGCATATGCGTTCTTAGCCCATACTTTGTTTCCATCATTTAGGAATCCCACGAAATCGTCGAAAACCTCTTTTTCATCCTGTGTTGTGAATACGAACTCCCATGGTTGTTCATTATTGCACGACGGCGCATAGCCTGCAGCTTCGAACATTGCTTTTAATTTAAATTCTTCTACGGGTGCTGAAGAAAAAGCGTAAGGGCTCCATCTTTCCTGAATGATCTCAAGAATTAATTCTTTTTTCATAATTGCATATCTTAATTAGAAATAGTAACAAAATTATTAAAGCTTTCATTCTAGGTCTAAAATTATAGCCCATACGAAAACAAATAAATAAATCACTGGATTAGCAACTACAAATTTATTGATTTTCTTCGATTACCCAGACCCCAAGGGGAGCGAAGAAAATCAATTTGCTCCCCTTGGGGATGGGGTGAATAAATTGATTTTCAAGCGATCTGTATAGTAAATAAACACTAAAATGTCAAATAATTAAATGTTATATATACAGATACAAAAGTAATAATTTATAATTTTGCATCATATGATGAGATATAAAGGGAAACAGGCTGGTATTTTGGGAACTCTGATAATTCATCTGATTGCCGGAATAATATTCATGTCATTACAGCTCAGATCATTACAAAAAGCAATATCAACAGAATACCAGGTAGAGCTGGCTCCTCAGCCAGAACCTGAAGTAAAGAAGGATAAAATTGCCGAGTTGGCTCCAACTACTGTTGAAAAAGTTCTCAAAGGTGATGAGGAGATGCTGAATATCGCAAGAAATCTTTCAAGCAAGTCCACGGAAAAGATAAGTCCTTCAGATTATATAGATAAGGTCAAAGAGGAACTCATTAAAAGCGGCAAGCTTGGAGTTGACAATTACATTGATGAGCAAAAGAAAATGAAGGAATCAAATGGCAACGAAAACCTGAATGTTGCGAAAGATACAATACGCAATAAAGAGAAAGTTAAACCCACTAAGTCTCAGGAACTGGCTGCAAATTTCAAAGGACCCACAAGAATTTATTATGACCTGGTAAACAGGAATCATCTTTATCTCCCGATACCGATTTATAAATGCGAGGGATCAGGCAAGGTTGTTCTTTCAATTGAAGTTGACCAGAATGGAGTCGTTCAAAAGGCGCAAATCGTTGACAGAGAAAGCACTGCTTCAGATCCATGTCTGATTGAAACTGCTATAAATACTGCCCTGATATCCCGTTTTAATCCCGATGCCAGTTCACCCAGAATTCAACTAGGCATGCTTACTTATGAATTTGTGGCGCAATAACCGGTTACCGGTGTGCGGCACGCGGTGGGTCTTCTTTCCGCAAACCGAAAAACGCGTACCACATACCTTTCTTTAAAATAATAAATTCTCCCCGGGATAGATGTATGGTTGAATGATCTCAGGGGTATTCCTATCCATTGACCTTGAATTAATAAGAGGACCGATAGTATGGGCTTTAAGAATCCCGTCAGGTAAAGGCTTTAAAATATCAAGTGCATCAGACTCCGTAATGGAATTGTTTATCCATCTGGTTTCAGCAGATTTACTGAGAATAGCAGGCATACGCTTGCCTGAGTTATGAATATGTGCCATCATATCATTTGCTTCAGTGGTAACAATCGAGAAAGTACTTAAGACCTCCCCTGTGTTGTCTTCGATCCAGTCATTGTAGATTCCGGCGATAGACAAAATTTCATTTTCAGAATGATAAATATACCAGGGTATCTTCTCATTGCCAACATGCTGCCACTCATAGAAACCAATTACGGGAATAATGCATCTTTTTGACCTGAAAGAAGAAGAAAATGATGGTTTAGCTGAGATTGTCTCTGATCTGGCATTAAATGTTTTATATCTTATTATATTGGCGTCATCAATGCTTTTTGTAAAGGAAGGTATCAATCCCCACTTCAGGAGTTGAATTTTTGAAGGATTGGCTGAGCAAACGGCAGGAATTGAAGGTAGACCGAACGCATGATAATAATAACTGGGACGATACTTATCAGGATCGATCAGGGTGGCACCATAACGGTTTTCAAGCTCCTCTTTTATAAGGTTAACGTTTACCGTAAAGCACATGATCACCTGCTTGAATATTCCGACAAGTTTGTTTTCAGAGGTACCGGTATTGAAAAGTTGAAAAGGTCATAATCAGGCCATGGGTCAATTTTAGCTATCGCCCGAGTCATCATATTACTGATATAGTTGTAGATTTCAGGACCGTTCCATGCGCTTGAATTGAAGAGAACAACCCAGGAAATTCCGTCAGATTGTCTTTTCATCATACCTGCACTACCGGGAAAAGAACCGGTCCTCCACCATGTGCCATCTAATACTGTTCCTTTCCATCCGACTGGTGCAAAGCCATTGTTGGCGTCTGTCATGAATCTGATGCTCTGATCAGAAAGAATATCCGGACGGGTTTTAAAACCATCTATAGCTAATAAGATCCTCATAAGATCTGGAGCAGTAGCAATCCATGCACCTGCACCTCCCAGTGTTTTTATATCATTTCCTCCGTAACATGAAGGCACCATTTCTCCTGTACCATATATTGAAGGTTTCTTTACTACATCAGAAGGTTCATAATAAGTAACTTCGAAAGGCGCTTTTTCTGAAGGCAGATTTCCGGCAATTTTCATATCATAAATACCCAGCGGTTCCAAAATTGTCTTTCTGCAATAATCTTCGTAAGGTATACCTGATACTTTTTCAATGATCAGGCCCAGTATACTGTAGCCCAGATTTGAATATGCTTTTTCTGTACCAGGGGTATAATTAAGATTTTTTCCAAGAACAAATTTTACAATTGCTTTAGTGTCGACAGGAGGTTTAATTCCCATCTTCTCAGCTACCACTAAGGGCATAAACATCTGATCTCCATAACGTTGTGTCCATCCGGCTTCATGGCCCAGAAGCTCGGCAACGTTTATTCTATAAACTCTTTTGTCTCTGGGCACACCGTAGTAAGAATCATTCAGAATTCCTCTTGAGCCAAAAACACTATCGGTCAAAGCCAGCTTTCCATCTTCCTGAAGCTTCATGATTCCAACAGCCGTAACCAGCTTCGAGATGCTGGCAATTCTGAACTGGCTATATGGCTGGGTTTCAATTTTTAAGGCCGTATCGGCATATCCAAATCCTCGTGCAAAAATCAGCTTACCGTCTTTCGCGATGGCTATTGATGCGCCTGCGATTGTCCACTTTTTTAAAAATGCATCCACTGTTTTTTCGACACCGGCGAACTCACTCCCCGATGAAAAACTATTTGTCAATCTTACATTATAAGGTACAAGCTTATCAACCAGAATGAAGCTGTTTTCTTTTGCTCCAGGATTGGAACTTAAGAATAAAAACAAGAGTGTAATCAATAATATTTTGCCTTTTCTCATCGGCTCCGAATCAGTTTTCACCAGACAAAAATAAAAAGTATTCCTTAACTCACGTCAAGATTACTATAAAAAATCCTAAATTGAATAATAATTAAGGTTTTTAACACAGGAATTATGATGTAGCCTATAACTGAACGTAAATTATTGGTTTAAAGTATATAGAAAATATTTTGTCATACGATTTGATTTGATGAAACGGACATTACCTGTCGTAAAAAAAAATGAGTATCAGAAATTACTTATAATTTACTGTGAAATTACCTTCGGTTAGCTCTATTTTAATGTCAGGGAAAAAGAAAAAAATGAATAAATTTAGGAGCAAACCTCTTGAAAATCAATTTATTTACCCCATCCCCAAGGGGAGTAAATTGATTTTGACTGCGTCGAGCTCGTCCCGATAAATCGGTACCGGGTTCCTCGCTGGTGCATCTAATGACAACATTTATTATTTTGCTTGCTTAAAAACACTTAATCCATAGTAGTACAGTTTGAAGTCTTTGAGATTGTGGAACTTAAATTTAAATTCTAATGCCATTGGTGAAATAATCCGGACCAGATTGTTTTTGATTAGCCCCGTCAGGGGCAAAATACATTAAAGCAGGGCAACGCCCTGCAAATAAAGTTACAAAAGCTTAATGAGCCCCGTAGCGGGCGAAATAAATCCAGACCATGACTCAGGCTGATCTTGCAGAAGAGGTCAAAAAAAGTTCATCTAAGTGGATAAAAACTAAGGGAGTACATTACAGCAACTTCTATTGGCAGGATGGTTATGGTGGATTTTCAGTCAGTAATTCAGGTGTTGATGCACTTTTTATTTCGCCCACTACGGGGCTTGATAATTTTTGTTGAAGTTCGACATCGGGCAAAGCCCGATGTTACAATATCTAAGGCCTACGGCCTTTCTTCATATTATATCGATTCTTAAAACCTCAAACCATAGATTAATTATAATATTTTATATGTCGATAATAATCTGATACTTGTATACTTGTCATAAATACCTGGTGTGCAAAATTGCATGAGGTCTCCGAATGACACTGTATTTTTTGTTTAAGGGAAAAAGAAAAAAAATGAATAAATTTAGGTGCAAACCTCTTGAAAATCAATTTATTTACCCCATCCCCAAGGGGAGTAAATTGATTTTGACTGCGTCGAGCTCGTCCCGATAAATCGGGACTCGGTTCTTCGCTCTCCGCCAGTGGCGGAGCCGGGGTAAACGAAGAACCGAAGCGTAGCGGAGCTCGGCGAAGCCAAAATCTATCGGTTTTTATGCATGATTGCCGATACTCATAAAAAAATATATAATGTGTGTTAGTTTCTTTTATAAAAAGAATCAAAAAATTAACTTTGTATTCTATGCTGTCAAAGAACCTCCAAAAAATAAAGATTCTTTTTACACTGACACTAATTTTAGTATCAGGAGATATAATCTCTCAAATTCCAGATAATGATACTGTCTATATTGATACCACTGAATATATTCCTTCATTTTATAAAGGAGCACTTGACTACAACCTGATGGTTGCCGCTTCAAAAGGGTACGTCTCTGAAATTACCCGGCTTATCAATAATGGAGCTGATATCTTTGCAGAAACCGATCAGGGCGCCACTCCTCTCATTTTTGCAGTTTCCAATAACCAGACCGAAGCTGCCAAGTTGCTTATTGATTATGGATCAGATGTAAATAAGGTGACTTCCCAGACTGTAACTCCACTTATAATCGCAGTAAAAAATCAGAATCCCGAGATTGCTGAAGCTCTTATAAGAGAGGGTGCCGATATTGATGCCAGTGACAAATATGACGCAACAGCTCTTCATTATGCTTCAGTTTACGGATATTTTCAATTGGTCGATCTGCTGCTTTATTATAATGCTTCAATAGATAAAAAAACTGTTGACGGATCAACTCCTCTTTTCGCCTCTATCTGGGCTGGCAATGCTGATATAACAGATATTCTGATTCAGAATCACGCTAATCTTGAGACAAGGGATAATGAGGGATTTACGGCCTTTCTGATGGCGGCACTTAACGGAGACACATTACTAATGAGACTTTTGTTTGTAAAAGGAGCCGACATCTATGCAACAAATAATTCAAATCACAACGCTTTGTCGCTAACTATAATCGCCAATCAGAAAGATGCGACTCAATTTCTTCTTAAAATTGGTGACAAATGGGCTGCCTTGGAAAATAATGCTATCAATCCGTATATTATTGCCTCAAAATACCGAAGAAAGGATATTCTCAAAATTCTTGACACCAATAAAATTCCGGGGAAAATTAAGTATGAGATAGACCAGGTAGATATAACGGCATCCACAAGGTTTTTTACGCGTGACATTTATACCGGGGTAAGTTTGTCATTCAGGGAACCATACCTTAACGGAGGTATAATATTAGGTATGGATACCAAATTATGGTACACCAGAGTGCTCGTCAAACAATCTGAACACTTATTCTATCAGTACATGGATAAGGGTTCACTTTTTTATGCAGGGGTATTTAAAGATTTTTCTCTGACAGATGACCCTTTCAGAGGCAATTTTGGATTATCAGCCTCACTGACTGCAGGATATTCTTTTGGAAATGAACTCAAAGGGACCTTAATGGTGCCTGCCAATAAATTCAGGATAATCCCGGCCTTCTCAATTGTATGGACAAAGAAGGATCTTTCGTTTTCTCTCGGTGCCGATTATCTGAAATCTGATTTTTACCATATAGGTCCGATATGGCTCAGATTTGGAGCATCTTACAATCTTTATTTTGACAAGGTCAGAACAAAAGGAAAAACTTTAAAATGGTATTAAAAAAAATTTGAGTATCAGTTATCAATAATAGTCTTAAAATAATTGAGTATGAGATTACCTTCGGTGAGCTCGTACCGACAGATCGGTACTCGGTTCCTCACTACGTTCGGAATGACAAGCGCAGCGGAATGAGGAATCTCATGAGTTTGAACAAATTTTGAAAAAACAAATTTAATGAGAAATATATTTAAAATTATATTGTCAATTGTTCTTATTTTCTTCTTCTCGTGTGAAGATCAGTCTCTTATTATCAAATGTCCTGATTGCACAGCAGATGAACCGGTAAAAACAAATCTCGATGTGAAAATGGATCCGCCGCATTATGGCAATTCAATACTGATTAATGTATATGAAGGCAATATCGAGGACAGTGTATTATATGACTCATTCCAGGCATCAGGCTCACAGGCTACAATTCCTGTGACTATAAATAAAAAATATACAGTAACGGCCACCTATTACATATCTGATAATTATTACATTGCGGTAGATTCCGCTACCCCCAGGGTAAAATTTGACAAGACTCAATGTGACAATCCTTGTTATTTTGTCTATGATAAAAAGATTGATCTCAGGTTAAAATATACGAAGTAAATACTGAGAGACAGAGATCCCTCGCCTTCGCTCGGGATGACAGCAAATAAGGGGTAACAAGAGTAGCGATGGCGGTTCGCTCGGCGAACCGCCATCGCTACCCCATACTTCAAAAATTGCTTGTCATTCCGAATGAAGCGCAGCGGAATGAGGAATCTCATGAGTTTGAACAAATTTTGAAAAAACAATTTATCTCTTCACCTTTCCAATTCACGCGATTTGTTATATTTTTGATCACAATCAAATTCCTAATTATGAAAAAGAGTTTTTATATATTATTTCTTATCCCGCTTCTTTTATCCTGCACAAATAGTGGGAAAAAAGATGCTAACGGAAAATATGTTTCACCACGTGTTAAGAAGGAAGTTCTGGCACTGGCTACCAATTATATAAACGGAAAATTTAAAGAACCGAAGAAAACAGTTTCAAAGGATGGAATTATAACCGTCGGAGAAGATCAGTCAAGTTATGTGATAGACCCTGCAAAAATTTATACAGGCCTTATTGATGATGATAATACTGAAGACGCAATTATTTCTATGGATTATTATCATGGTCAGTATATTGTAATGTCCGAACATTTGATACTAATAAACACAGATGGAAAGCTTATCCTAAGCAGGGCAATCGAATCTGATATGAGAATCCTGGGAATAAAAGACAGGGTAATAACAGCCGAAATCTATACCAAATCGCGCAATTCCCCTCTTGCAAATTGTTCACTCTGCAAGGAAGTGGTTAAATACCGGTTCAAATCAGGAGACCTGATCAAAGTAGAATAGAATAAAGACTTTTACTTTTTATCAACGTGTTCAAACACTGATACTTTTGACCTGTTAATACCTGCGACAACCAAAGATGTATCGCCTTTAAAGTATAACAGCGATTCTACCACTCCCTGGAGAAACAGCCCGCTCTGAGCAGCAGACAATACATCGAAAGAGGGTTTTCCTTTTTCCCTTTTAGCGCCTTTATTCATTAAGATCAGTCCTTTATTTGCATCATAATATCCGGTTGACACATCATAAGAATAATCATTACCGCCTACAAGCACATCGGGATAACCGTCGCCATTGAAATCATTAACTATCATTTTTTTAACCGGAGAGACCTGGACGGCTTCAGGTAACTTTTCCCATCTGAATTTTCCTTTCTCATTCCATAAAATGTAGCTCGATGTTGTATTGACATAAAGCTTAAACTTTACCTTTTTTAACAGGTTTTCATCCAGAATATCGCCTATAGTGGCATAACTAAACGTTACATAGTCATTGAATTTTTTCTTAAAGAAGACTGATTGCGACCAGAGTTCATCGAGATAATTGACTGGGTATTCTTTCATTATTCCGTTCTGATCAGGCCAATATCCAGTCATCAGAGGGTCGATATTACCGTCTCCGTCAAGATCAATTGCATAAAGCTTCAGAGGATATTTATCACTTACATTAAATCGATTGTTGTCACCAAGATTTCCGACAATATAGTCCTGGTAGCCATCCTTATTGAAATCACCGGCAATAAGTGAAGACCACATACCGTGTTTTTCTTCCAGCTCCGGTATGTTCTGGGGAACAAGCTCTTTCCCGTTCATATTTTTGAGTAATACCAGAGAATTATCTTCTCTTGCAACAAGCAGATCTTCCCAGCCATCATTATCATAATCGGTCCAGATCGCATCCGTAACCATTCCAAGATCCCAGCGCGAAGTTGAATTAACAGTAAGTTTGCCTTTATCATTAATTATGAGCCATGAATGATTTGAATATGGAAACATTCCTTTCTTTACCCTGGCGCCGATAAACAAATCCACATATCCGTCGTGATTAAAGTCACATGGCCGGATAACTGACGCCGGGAATGCCGGAATCGGAAGCTCTGATCTTATAAAAGTGCCATTCTGGTTTTCATACAGGTAGTGTTTATATTCAGCTTCCTCTTTATTCTCATAACCACCTGCAACAGCCACAACATCGTTTTTTCCGTCATTATTTATATCAACTATTGCAAGGTCAGATTCAGAGAATGGCTTTTGCGTGGTAAGTCCATCAAATACGGCTTCCTCGAATGTGTTTCCTTTCCTGAGGAACACTTTAGTTGGTAAGGTATTAGTTGAACCTATGATAATATCTTCCTGTCCATCATTATTAAGGTCCCCTTTTGCCATCCGTGGACCAATCTGTGAAAACTTATGCGGCATTATTATCTGATTGAGCCCGAAATCGTTAAAATCTTTCTGCTCATGAACATAATTTATAACATTCTCACGCTTGTTGAACAACAGGTGGCTTTTACTTAAAGTTTTAACGACCGGATGTGACACGACAGAACTAATTTCATTCACTTCAATTGTCTGATCAGCTTTAATATTCTTAATAACCGTGGTATTGCCGCTGGCCGGCCATGTAATTCTTACTGAATCAATAACAGTTTCCTTTCCGATGCCAAAATGGACTATAGGATCAACAGATGAAGCATATCCTCTTGTCAGATAATGTTCCGTGTACTGGAACTTACCGTTGCTCCACAATTCTATTTTTGCTCCAATAGCCATGGTATTTCCTGTCTTTCCAACCAACTTTATCTTTATATAATTAGCGTCTTTTTTGGATTTTTCGACAGTATAATTCCTTAGAATAAAGGCTTCGTCATTCAAATTATTTACAACATAATCAAGATCTCCATCGTTATCGAGATCAACAAAGGCAGCTCCATAAGAGTATGAAGGGATCTGGGGAAGCCAGTCTCTTCTCTCTACGAAATTTCCAGTGCCGTTATTTTCAAATGCTTTATTCGGAATTTTAACTGCAGGAGCCATATCAATAAGCAGCTTATTTGAAGCATAATATCCTTCAGCTGTCACTTTGAACCTAGTCCAGTCTTTATCGGTCTCGTCTTTGGGGAAACCATTTGAAATGATAAGGTCCTTATTGCCGTCATTATTGTAATCGGCAAACAGCGGGGACCAGCTCCAGTCAGTTGCAAAAACACCTCTCATCTGACCTTCTTCGCTGTAAGGCAACATTTCACCATTCAGGAATCCATTATGCATATGGAGCATATTGCGAACATACTGGTGTTCATATCCGAATTTATCTTCCAGTATATAGATGTAATAGAAAAAACCATTAACGGTCTGTTTTCTTTTAGCATATTGTTCGGGAAACATATCGAGTGTGAACATGTCAAGATTTCCGTCATTGTTCACATCAGCCATATCATCACCCATTGAAGATTTTGACTGGTATGACATGTATTTAGCTATTTCATTTTTGAACGTGCCATCACCCTGATTTATATATAATAAGTCATTGGAATTAAAATCATTTGAAATATAGATATCAGGGTATCCGTCCTTGTTCACATCGCCTACGGCAATCCCCAGCCCAAAGCCTTCATAAACTATTCCTGCTTTTATGGTCACATCGGTAAAAGTTCCGTTTCCGTTATTATGATAAAGCCTGTCATTGTTTGGAGAATTACCGTCATTAATTTTAGCACGGTAATTGGTATTCATCCTTGAATTAACTGTGTTATTTAAAACATACAGATCGAGGTATCCATCTCTGTCATAATCAAAAAATGTTGCATTGACCGAATAACCAGTATCTGCAATTCCATATTTCTCTGCCATCTCGGTAAAAGTGGGATCCATTCCGTTCTTTGCACCATTGTTGACCCACAACCTGTTTTTCCGTTTCTGGGGATCTTTATTACCAGTAGCAGTCAGGTAAACATCGGGCCATCCGTCGTTGTTGATATCCACAATTGCGACACCGCTGTACCACTCATCATTGGTAAGTCCCGCAAAGTTTGATGTGATATCCTTAAATTTAAAATTACCCTGGTTCAAATAGATCCTTGGAGATACCTGGTTCCCCGCGAAAATTATATCAGGTAAACCATCATTATTCAGGTCGGCAATACCCACACCTGCGCCATTATATATATATTCATATTTCATCAGGTTAAAACTGTCCGATTCAACTATCTTATTATTAAAGGTGATCCCTGTCCTGTCGGATTTCAATGCCCTGAACTTTGTTGGTTGAGAACAGGAAATTGACAGAAATATGATGCAGATAAACAATATTGAAATTCTCATGCTATATATGATGGTTTTGTTTTTATTTCTATTTCAAGTGCCTCTTCCCCCAATCCATTTGGGATCCACCTCTCCCCTAATCCTTCCATATATTTTCTTGCCTCTTCCCCCTTGCATTTGGGATTCACCTCTCCCCAACCCCTCCCCCGGGAGGGAGGGGCTAATACAGTATTTATCACTGTCAACAAGTTACCCCCTTCTATCCCGGGAGAAGGGGGCAGGGGGATGAGGTAAGTATTCATTAACCCGCCAAATGTATAAAAAAATAGTGGACTGCCCGAACAGGCAGTCCACTATGAATATAATAATTTATAAAGATATTATCTGTTCTGAACTATAGCACCGTTGCTCAGGTCAATCTCCTGTTGTGGTATAGGATAGTTAACATCTTTTGCTGCAGCTTTCGATCCGTTGTAAGTGGTCGGACCCCAGGGCGTTGATTCCTCATAGGTTAAAGCTCTGTTGATTTCGCTGATCAGATAAGTAGCTCCCCATCTCTGGAAGTCAAAATACCTGTGGCCTTCCTGCCCAAGTTCAAGTTTTCTTTCCAGGCGGAGCGCAGTACGGGCATAATCCTGAGTCGGGAAAGATGGGTACTGACCTACGTGATAAGTAGCAGCAGGAGTTACGCCATCGGATTCCATAACAAAACCCAGAGGATTAGCTGCTCTGGCTCTAACCGCGTTAATATTGACAAGTGCACTGGCCAAATCATTAGTTTCAATCTGGCATTCAGCAAGCATTAAAAGTACGTCAGCGTAACGGATCATGCGGTAGCCATTTGCTGTCCAGCCGGATGTCCAGTTTCCAACTTCTGTAAATTTACCTTCCTGTGATTTCTTGTAAACCTGCTTCTTAGGACTGTATGGTCCGCCATAGGTTTGGTCACGGATCCAGTCTGAACCGGTATGTACGCCCCAATCCCAGTATGGAATACCTCTCCTGCCAGCTGACCAGTCAAGACGCGGGTCAACAGGTTTTGAATTGTCTTCTGTCCACGTCAGAGACCATGCAGCCGGGCTCGTAAGAGGGTTATTTCCTTTATTAGCGTCTATAAGAGAAACATATCCCAGATCTTTAAACGGAGCTCCCGGAGCATAAGCAGTGACACCCTGGTTTTTAGCATAAGTTAGAGTCGCATCCCATATTTGACCACCGACAATACCTTCATCACGCAAATTCTGATTTGCAGGTGAGTCATAACTGTTATCCAATAATGGGAGGCCATTAGCATCGACGTCAAAGGAATTAACAAATTCCTGGGTTGGCTGGAAGAATCCACAGCACGTTCCGGGTTTGCCAGTGCCATAGGGATAATTCAATAGTTCGTTTTCTGTACCGGTAAATCCGCCCGAACCAGTGTTTACTGAAGTCTGAACTGTGTAAACAGCTTCAATTCCATTACGGTGTTCAATATCAAATATCTCACCATAAGTTGGAGCAAGTCCGATAGCTGAATTATCGGGTTTTTTACCGCTTACTTTAACATACTGAAGGAGAGTTAAAGCGCCTGCATAGTCATGATTACACTGCATCAGGGCTTTTGCGAGAAGAACTTTTGCAACGGTTCCGTTGAATTTCCCAATCTCTCCCATGTTATCTGGCAGATTGGTACCTGCGGTCAGGTCAGCAATTATTTGCGGAGTAACATCTGCTGAGTTAGATGCTTTGGAGGGATCAGCATTTTCATCCATGTATGGGATTTTGGTCCACATTCTCCAGGCGACAAAGTGGTACCATCCACGAAGTGTCTGAGCCTGTTCGAGATAAACAGTAGCCTGATCCTGGGTAATTTTGCTTGCAGCCAGTGCTTTGTTGGTAATAATAATAGCATTATTACACCTGGAAATAGCCTCATAAAGGAATCTCCATGAAATATCAAGGTAAGAATTTGTAGGATCTTCTGTAAAGCCCTGTATAGGCTGAATGTCCTGCTGGTCACCCGAGTTGGATCCTTTATTTGCTTCAACACCACGTATAGAACCCCACACCCAGTTGGATCCTGGAGCTTCCCAGCTCCAACCTTGCTGATTGTCTGCGCCGGTCAACATTGAATAACAACCGACTAACAAAGCATCGAGACCGGCAGTTGTCTGTAATAACCCCTGGTCAAGACTTCCTGTCGGAGCGACAGTAAGAAAATCGCTTTTGCAGGAACCCCATGTTCCGATCACTGCAATGATTAGGATAAATATAATATACTTCTTTTTCATATTTTAATATTATTTAAAATTAAAACGTTAGATTGAGTCCAATAATATACTGTTTGACAGCAGGATAGTTACCATAGTCAACGCCTCTGATCTGGTCGTTCCCACCCTGGGTGTCAATTTCCGGATCAAGTCCTGAATATTTGGTAATTGTGAAAAGGTTTACTGCCTGAACATAAACTCTGAGAGCTTTTACATTTATCTTGCTCATCAGGCTTGATGGAAAGGTATAACCTAACTGGAGGTTTTTCAGCCTTGCATAAGAACCGTCCTCAACATAAAAGCTGGTTGATTGTGTGTTTGTTGAGAAGTTAGACAGAGAGGTTGCCTTTGGTATATCTGTATTTGTATTGGTTGGTGTCCAGCTTTTGTACAAAAGATCTGTACTCTTCTGTCCTGCAAATGATGGCCAGAAATCAATCCACCAAGCGTTCCAGTTATATATTTTGTTTCCATATGAACCCCAGATGAAAGCGGTAAGGTCAAAATTCTTATAGGTGAATGCCAGATTAAATCCATAAGTTAATTTTGGAAGTGGACTACCCAGGAATACCCGGTCAGTTGCATCAATCTTGCCATCGCCATTGGTGTCCTGATATTTGAACAACCCCGGAGCAGCTCCATCTTGTGTTGGAGAAGAAGCAACCTCAGCAGCACTCTGGAACAGGCCGATCACCTTGTAACCGAAAAATTCTCCCATCGAGTGACCTACCATACTCCTGTTGAAAGCTCCGATCCTGGAACCTCCATTGGCGTCAAAGTAGTTTATACCTTCAGCAATTTTATCAATGGTATTTTTACCTGTTGTTGCAATAATACTTCCGTCAAATCCAAGGTCGCCCCATTTATCTTTGTATCCCAGTTCGAGATCGAGTCCTGTATTGGTCATGGCGGCAATATTTATATAAGGCGCTGTTGCTGCCCCTGCAGTACCCGGTAATGTAGGATTGTAAAGAAGGTCTTTGGTCTTCTTCTGGTACCAGTCGGCTTTGATCGAGAATTTACTGTTAAGGAAAGATGTTTCAATCCCGATATCCGTGGTAATGTTGGTTTCCCATTTTGCATTAGGATTACCGAGACGTACAGGGTGGAATCCCTGCGTTGCTGAACTGGTCGCCCCGTCTATAGCATAAAAAGATGTAGAAGGATCGCCACCATAAGCAGAGAACTGGTTCTGCGGGTCAACGGCCAGCTGGTTACCCATCTGACCCCATGAACCTCTTAATTTCAGGTCATTGATAAAGCTGATACCTTTGAAGAATGGTTCATCGCTTATGCGCCATCCTGCAGAAAATGAAGGGAATACACCATAACGGTTAGAAGCGCCGAATTTTGAAGAACCATCACGACGTATTGTAGCGCTCAACATATACCTGTCCATGAAAGAATAATCAGCTCTTGCGAACTGGGATAACAGTGTTGTTGCAGTATACAAATTTGATCCTGCACCGGTAATTTTAGCGCCATTGGTCAATGTACGGTAATTCACATTATCTGTGAAGTATCCGCTGGCTGTAGCATTTAAGTCAGCTCCGACGCCAAGATCATTACTTTCATAACCTGCAACAACAAGGATCTTATGCTGACCAAATGTTTTATCCAGGGTCAGCTGGTTTGTCCAGGTCCAGTCCCTGTTATAACCTGCACCCTGATTCAAAGCTGGGGTAGCAACATTTTCTGATCCTTCGTAAGTTGCGTACGTATAATTTGAATAGTAGTAATTGGACCATGTTCCTCCGAGAGTTGATCTGAAATTCAGACCCTGGAGAATTTTAACATCTAAATAACCACTTCCGATCAAATTGATGTTCCAGTTAACATTATCTTTTGCTCTTGTAAGTACGGCTACTTCATTGGCAGCCTGTCCCAGACCAGTGGAAATTCCTGTTCCTCCCCAATCGCCGGGTTGATAAAGATGACCTGATGCTGGAATTGTCTCACCTGCGGGAATAACAACCGGTATGATCGGCTGGCTCCTGTAGGAACCCATCTGGAAAGGGCTGCTTTCGTTCAGGTTCGCAACAGTGTTTGTTGATCCGTACTCGAAAGCGAATGTTTCTCCAATTTTTACATGGCTGTTCAGGAAACTAAATTCCGAGTTGAACCTTGCTGTATATTTCTTTGAATAGTTATAGATAATAATACCATTCTCATCGTCTACTCCTATTGCTCCAAAGAATTTAGCATTATCAGAACCACCTGAAAGGGTGAGGTCGTGATTCTGCTTATAAGCAGTATGGGTCATAGCCTTGTACCAGTTGGTATTTGCTGCCCAACTGGGTAATGTGGGTGTAGGATTAGTTGAAGGACCATAAATGGCGTCGTTTGTTGTAACTCCATCATTTTTGTAAATGAGCCACTGAAGATCGGCATATTGCTGAGTATTACACAGGTTGGTCGGGCCTTTGCCAGGATCAGAAATGCCTGCATACATGCTGTAGCCTACTTGTGTTCCTTTTTGCCCTTTTTTGGTCGTGATAATGATAACACCGTTAGATGCCCTTGATCCGTAAATAGAAGCGGCTCCGGCATCTTTCAGTACGGAGATTGATTCAACGTTACTCGGGTTCAAAGAGGAAATGTCCTGGGTCGGAACTCCATCAACAACATAGAGTGGGTCGTTGGCCTGGAATGAACTGAATCCCCTGATCCTCACTGATGCTGTGGTACCAGGTTGTCCGTTTCCGGTTACCACTACCCCTGATGAACGTCCCTGCAGTGCATTACTTACGTTCGGAACAGGAACAGCAGTAAGTTCGGTGTTTGCAACAGTTCCAACAGATCCAGTAAGGTCCTTTCTCCGTTGGGTAGTATAACCTGTTACAACTACTTCACTCAGAGCAGTTACGTCTGATAGAAGAACCATGTCAATTACATTCTGCGTGCCTACAGCTATCTGTTTGGTGCTGTAGCCGACGGATGAAAAGACAAGTACAGCTGCCGAACCCGGCACTTTGATTGAGTAGCTACCATTCAGGTCTGTGATCGCACCGATCGTCGTTCCCTGAACTGTAACGTTCACACCAGCCAGAACTCCTTCGCCTTGACCGGTGACTTTCCCTGTGATGGTCTTCTCCTGAGCAAAAAGAATGCCTGAAGAGAGAACCATGCTTAGAAAAAACAGCGCAATGCGCCGTACACTTGTAGAAATTTGCATAGTCAGTCGTTTTTTAAACATGTTAGTTAAAAGGGTTTATAATATAAAACAAGAATTTTCTTTATTCATCGATTGGTGATAGGTTCACGGGTAACGAAGGTAAAAATAAAATCAAGAATAACAACACTAATTTCTCATAAATTATTCCCGCTTATTAAAAAATTATTAAAAAAGGAGTCAAAAAGGAGTCAAAATCTTGTCTTTAAATATTATACAATAAATTTCCCGCTTCATATGAGGATCGTAATTTAGACACAATCCAAATAATAATTTTGATTTTTGATCTGATAAGCAAAAGAGGTAGAAACAATTTTCATCTATAATATATAAAGGTATATCCTGAATTAAACTGTCCGTTATTTCATACGATTGCTTCGTCGCTTCGCTCCTCGCCGATTCTACCTAATTCCTATAACAACCAGCCACAAACTATCTTGCCTGCAGAGTCATTGCGAGTCCGACAAAGGAGGACGCGGCAATCTTACGGCTTTACACTGGGTTATCTAAAAGACTCTGTGACGTGTGCAAGGTCCCTTGTCCCCATAGGCGTCAACTTAAGCTTTGGGGATGAATGAGATACTGCATAAAAAAGTTTCCCCTCCTTTTGAAGGAGGGGTGGTCGGGACGATTGATTATCATATATATACAGTATTTAATTTCCCGACCGGGGTGGTTGATTCATTGATTTCTTCTTACCTTTATTGGTATGAAAAACCAAAACCTCTTTAACAGGAAAAGCCTTAAATTCTTCAGATCATCACTTAGGAACAAGTCCACTTCTGCTGAGGCTGTGTTATGGAATATTTTAAAATCAAAAAAACTTAATGCAAGAAAATTCAGAAGACAACATAGTATAGGTAACTACATAGTTGACTTTTTTTGTGCTTCAGAAAAACTTGTAATTGAGCTTGATGGGAATCCGCACGGTGAATATCAATCAACCACCCCGGCCGGTATCAGCATTTGTATCATAATTATAAAGTGGTCCGGCCACCCCTCCTTCAAAAGGAGGGGAAATGTATCAGGCTTAATTTCATTACTTTACATTCTGTTTTGTACTAAACTCTCTCCATATTTTACTATATTCAACTCCTTAAGTTGACGGCTATGCCCTTGTCCCCCCCTTCTTCTCCTTTGCGCAGCCGCTTCAGCTAAGCAAGGCAGAGGCTGGGGGTAAAACTCAAAACAAAAAAATGTATATTTGCTACCATATTTCTAAGGCGTTTGATTTAAGACAAATCTCATCAATTCCTGTAGTCTATAATATAAGGTATCAATTTCATATAATTGAATTAAATGAAGATTCTGATTGTTGAAGATGAAAAGAAGGTAGCATCATTTATAAAAAAGGGACTTGAAGAGAACAACTATGATGCTCAAATTGCCTATGACGGTGAGACTGCGGAAAAACTTGCACGTTCAGAAAAATTCGATCTTTTCATACTTGATATCATAATTCCGGGAATTAACGGTCTGGATCTTTGTAAAAAACTTAAGAGAATAAATTCAAATCTGCCTGTCCTCATGCTTACAGCCCTCGGTACAACTGATGATAAAATTGAAGGCTTTGAGGCAGGTGCAAATGATTACCTGGTAAAACCATTTGAATTCAGGGAACTTCTGGCTAGAGTAAAGGTGTTGCTAAAGAAACCAGGTCAGTCTGATGGCAGATCGAACAGTATTGTCGTAGGCGATGTGGAACTCGACCTGGAAAAGAAAGTTGTAAGAAGGGGCAGTTCATATATTGATCTTACTGCCAAGGAGTTCTCATTGCTTGAATACTTCATGAGGAATAGTGGAAGAGTATTATCAAGGATCGATATTGCTGAAAAAGTATGGGATATAAATTTTGATTTCGGTACCAACGTGGTAGATGTTTATGTAAACTTCTTACGCAAAAAAATTGATAAGGGACATAATAAAAAGATGATCCATACCAGGGTCGGTTTTGGCTACGTATTTGGAGATTTTTAGAATGCAGATAAGGACCCGATTGACATTACAATTCCTACTGATTGGAGGAATAATTATGATAATTGCATCAGTTGCAATTTATATTTCCTCCTCAAAATTCAGAAGGCAGGATTTTTTCAGCCAACTGAGCCAAAAGGCAATGAGCACCGCGAATTTGCTGTTTAATACCGACAAGGCGGATGCTAACCGGATCCTGAGCATTGAAAGCAAAAAACCCGTTTTCCTTCAAAACGAAAAGATAATAATCCTGAATTACAAAAATGACACTGTTTACAATTCAGACGAGAACTCCGATATCAAAATAAGAAACAATATCATTGAACATGTGAAACAGGGTTTTGATATAACTTATAATCAGGATCCATATGATATTCTGGCTACGTTATACTATACAAAATATGACCGGTTTGTTGTTGTTGCAGCCGCCATCGATAACGAGGGATCATCGCGTCTAAAAAAATTAAAGATCTTACTGATAATTGTTTGTGTAGTCAGCCTGCTGTTATTTTTTGTGGCAGGATGGTTCTATTCGGGAAGAGCCCTTAAACCTATTTCAGATGTAGTAAAAAAAGTGGAAGATATCACTATTACAAGTCTGAACTTAAGAGTTTTCGAAGGAAAAGGGAATGATGAGATCGGCAAACTTGCCAGAACATTCAATAAAATGCTTGAGCGGCTTGAGACCTCATTTTCGATGCAGAAAAATTTCATTGCAAATGCCTCTCACGAACTCAGGACTCCGCTTACATCAATAAATGGTCAGCTTGAGGTACTAATGATGAAAGAACGCTCCTCAGAGGAATATAAGTCCGCACTTACGTCGGTGCTCGATGACATTAAATCTCTCATAGTATTGTCAAACAGATTATTACTCATAGCACGCACAAGCGCAGAAGGTCCTGTGAATTTTAATAAAAAAATCAGGATTGATGAAATCTTATGGCAGGTACAGGAAGAAATACAGAGATTCAACAGCAATTATCGCATAAATATTTCAATAGACAATTCAATTACCGATTCGGAACAGATGATCGTCGTGGGTGATGAGAATCTGCTTAAAGTGGCTGTTTCAAATATTATAGATAATGGTTGCAAGTATTCCCCGGACCACACTGTGGAGATTAAGCTTATGCCAATAGAAAAGTCCATAGAAATAGTTTTTGAAGACAGAGGTATTGGTATTCCGGAGACGGATGTCGGGAAAATTTTTGAACCTTTTTATCGTGGTGGTAATACTATCTCCATTTCAGGTACCGGAATCGGTCTTCCACTTGTCAGCCAGATAATTAAAATCCATAACGGGACGGTTAATCTATCCTCAAAGTTAGGAAAAGGCACTACTGTAACGGTTTTGCTTCCGACGGTTTAGTAAAACTTTAAAATATCCTATAAAATTTCATTGTTTTCTTAACCCTTTCCCCCCTTCAATTAAACAACAACTAACCTTTGTACATATCTTTTAAATCATAGTTTGCGAATAGGACTATCTAAAATTGCCCACCGCGCAATTTTTTTACCTCGGCTCTGTTTATTGCCAGGTTTGCCAGTTTGTATAGATTTTATGACTTTCAGTTCAGAAATATGCGATGGTTGATGGCTGTTAACAACTTTCTACTTCACATCATATCAATAATTTTATTCAACCCTCATAAGCTGGTAAGCATGCTGTATTTTTTCCCTGTTATTCTGAGATGGTTCCTTACAACTCTTAAAATCTCATGAACCACTGAGAAATAATAGTGCTAATTCCATCCATCTGGGTTAACTCTTGGGTGGAATGTTAAAAAAGTTTAAAAAAGGAAATAACCCCGAAAATCATGGAAGAAATTTCATACTTAAAATGTCAATTTTAACATGATCGGTTTTTTTAATAACTTTACATAAGAAATCACTGCCAGGATCTAGGATGGCATTTCTGGCCCTTGAACTTCATGCGGTGGAAACGTTATTTTGATATAATCTGTTAAATATATAATTATGAAAAAAATAACTGAGTGTTATCTGGTAATCATTTATCTTATTGCAGGAACTATTTTATCTGGATGTAAAAAAGAAAATGTACCTACTGTTAGAACAACACCAGTTTCGGATATTACTGGAGTTAATGCAACAAGTGGCGGAACTATAACCGATGAAGGTAGTTCATCAATCATAATTCGTGGAGTATGTTGGAGCACAGATGTTAACCCTACTATAGCCGATAACAAAACGATAGATGGTAGGGGTAAAGGAAGTTTTTCCAGCAACATAACAGGTTTGAATGTAGATGTAGTTTATTATATCCGTGCTTATGCCGCAAATTCTGTTGGAACAGGATATGGTAGGGTTGTTTCTTTCATTTCTTATGGACAATCACCAACTGCAACAACTTCATCAGTAACAAATATTGAAGCAACCACTGCAACATTGATTGGTAATGTAGTTGCCAACAATCTATCCACAGTAGTAACCCTGGAATATGGGACAACTACAAGTTATGGCACTACTGTAACAGCTGCTCAAAGTCCTTTAACAGGTGTAACAACTTCTTCTGTAAATGCAGATATTGCTGGACTAACCGAAGCGACTATCTATCATTTCAGGGTAAAAGCAGTTAATTCTCTTGGGACAACATATGGAAGTGATTTGACATTTACCACTCTTTTGGCAGATGTTGAAGGCAATACTTATAATACTATAAATATCGGAACTCAGGTATGGATGCAAGAAAACCTCAGAACCACCAGGTACCGTAATGGTGATTTAATAGGAACGACATCTCCTGCAACATTGGATATCACAAATTTAATAATACCTGAGTACCAATGGGAGTGTACAAATGTTACTTATGGTAGATTTTATACTTATTATGCAATAACGGATAGCCGTAATGTTTGCCCCGCAGGATGGCATGTTCCTACTGATAATGATTGGACAACTTTGACCTATTTTCTCACAAATAATGGTTATGGTTTTGAAGGTAGCGGAAACGATATTGCCAAATCTTTGGCAGCGACTTCTGGATTTATTGCAGATACAACAGCAGGGAACGTTGGCAACGATCAGGCAAGCAATAATAGTAGTGGTTTTACGGGTCTTCCAAGTGGCGGCCGTTTCAGCTCTGGTGTAGTAAACTTTGTTAACTTGCACGGTATCTGGTGGAGTTCTACGGAAGGATCTCCAACTTTTGCCTACTTTCGGTGCATTGGTTACATTCCCGCCCAAGTCTACAGGGGCATCTTCAGTGAGTCATATGGCTTACCTGTTCGTTGTTTGAGGGATTAAAATATAAATAATCAGGTAAATAGGTGGTCGGGTTGCTCTCTTTATGAGAAGTATTTCCTCTGATATTTTATATTCAGCTCCTTCAGATCTGTAGATTGTTTGTTGCATAGACCCCCGGCTGGCGCCAGGGGTTATTCGTATTTAGCTCTTTCAGAGCTATTTAAAAATATAAGTCGACTTTGGGAAAAAAGATGTGTATAAAGGGTAGCCCAGGAGAGAAAGGGGTCCTAAATGGCATATATTGCAATAGCCTCTCCCTCCTGAGGGAGGGTTGGGGAGAGATAAACCAATAGAAGGGCGCGATGAGAATCGATCAAAACTTTAATCCTTTTTTAATTTTATTTTAATCCACGTTTAATAGGGCATGCGTAACATTGCCTTAGTCAAAAATTAAATCTCCTGAATAATTTGCATAGTCAGGAATCGTTTCAAGGTTATAGGTTAATATTGTTTAGGTTAGTTTTAGAAGGTAAACAGGGTAACAGGTTTTACAAATGAGGTCGTAAGGTTAAGAGGTATATGAAAATTATTATATTTACGGCCTTTTAGTTTGTTCAGCCGGTATTTTTTTTAATAGAAACTGATTAGGACGGCAATATTATATTCATAAAATATAACCCTAAAAATGCGTGCAATAAAGAAGTTTTTCAGTAATTCAGATGAATCCTTTTACTTAGTTTTCCTTTTTATTCTCCTGCTGTGTGTTTCAGCCTGCCAGTCAAATAATAAATCATCAGGTGTAAAGAAACACTTTGTTCCTGCTCCGAATGGTGATTATTTTCAGGAGATCGGCAAAGAGATCGGTATTGATTTTGTTCACTCTATCGGTGACAAAGAGCTGACTAATATAGTTGAATCAAGCGGTGCCGGAGCTGCCTTTCTCGACTATGATCAGGATGGATTTATAGATTTATATGTCTGCAGCGGGACCTGGCTTAAAGGTGTGAGCAGCGGGGAGAAACCTGCCATAATGCCTGAGAATCATCTCTATCATAACCTCGGTGACGGAACCTTTGAGGACGTTACAAAAAAAGCAGGAGTTGGTGGCCCATGGTACAGCATGGGAGTAACAGTCGGCGATTTCAATAATGATGGATATCCCGATTTATATGTCAGCAATTACGGAACTAATGTTCTTTATAAAAATAACGGTGACGGAACGTTCACAGATGTGACCAAACGCGCCGGTGTCGGAGGAAAAGAAACTGATTTCAATACAGGAGCTGTCTGGCTCGATTATGACAACGACGGTTTCCTCGACCTCTATGTTGGTAAGTACATCAATTTTGATCCAAACTATAAATATTATTACGCTCCTGACGGCTTTCCCGGTCCACTGGCCTATGATGCCCAGCCTGATGTTTTATATCACAACAATGGAGATGGCACATTTGAGGATGTTACGAAAAAAATGGGAATAGTCGACCTGGACGGAAGAGCTATGGGTGTTGGCGCAATAGACTATGACGACGATGGATTCGTTGATATTTATGTTGCCAATGACCATTCAATGAATTACCTCTGGCACAATAACGGAGGAAAGAGCTTCACTGACGTGGGCACTCCTTCAGGAACTGCGTTTGGCCAATCAGGAGAATCGGCAGTCAGTATGTCTGTAGATTTTGCTGATTATACAGGTTCTGGAAGAATGGGCATGTTCATTTCTGATGACAAGTACTGCAGGCTTTATGAAAACATGGGAAACGGCATCTTCAGCGAACAATCATACCCGTCGGGAATAGCAATGCCTGCAGGACAATTTGTCGGATGGTCCTCTTCCTTCTTTGATTATAACAATGATGGTCTGGTTGATATTTATAAAACAAACGGAGCGCTGAAACATCTCTACGGGCAGGAGGACCAGGTTTTTGAAAACCTTGGAAACGGAAAATTCAAGGACGTTTCATGGGATTTGGGCAGTTACTTTAAGGAAAAGCTGGTTGGACGAGGGGCCTGTTTTGGCGACTACGACAATGATGGAGACATTGATGCATATATTGTGAATCTGAATGACCGCGGGGCATTCCTGAGAAATAACAAAGGAAATCAGAACAACTGGATAACTCTCAATCTCATCGGAACGGTAAGCAACAGAGACGGAATAGGTGCCAGGATAAAGGTGACATCAGGAGGCAAAGTGCAAACGAATCAGAAGAAAAGCACTTCAGGATATCTTTCTCAGAATGATCCTCGGATGCATTTTGGTCTGGCTAAGAATGAGATGGTTGACAGAATCGAGATAAAGTGGCCCTCAGGGAAATTACAGGTGCTTGAGAATATCAAAGTCAATCAGATTCTTACTATTAAAGAACTGCAAAAATAGCCTCCGGATGAATAACCATCGATCGACCATAGTCTTCTTATTTATAATGGCCACAGGCATTAGCAGCCTTTTTCTGACCTCATGCAGGGAAAAATTAAAAGAAGCTAGTATAGTTATAACAAGAACTGCAGGAAAGATTGAAAATTCAAATTTCTCTGCAGCAAGTTCACGGAAATATATTCTCCGGTCAGAGATTGTTGCAATTGAGCCGGGCAAGCCTGACCCATCACCAAAGCTACTCACATCCTCTTTTTATTCAGCCAGGTCTCCTGAAATATCAAGTGACGGACATTTCATGATTTTTGCCGGTCAGAAAAATGAAGGTGATACATGGCAGATTTGGGAAACTGATCTTGGAAACCTTAAGACAAGGCAGTTAACAAAACTGAAAACGGATTGCACCGATCCGGCTTATTTACCGCTCGGACGTTTCCTTTTTACCAGTCATTCAGCTACCGATTCATTGAAGGCAAATGAATCCATTTTTACAAGTAATATTGATGGCTCTGACCAGAAGCGTATAACTTACAATCCGGGCATGTATGTAGCTTCCAACGTACTCCGTGACGGTCGCATTTTGACGATCGGAGTGCAGGAATTCCCTGAAACAGGGGATCAGAAGTTTATGGTTATGCGACCCGACGGTACCAAGTCAGAACTGTTTTACAAGGGCAGCGAAGGCAGTGAATTATCAGGTCGCGGATTGGAAACAGACAATGGAAGAATAGTTTTCATCGAATCGGTAAAGAGTAACCCGGATAAAGGAAATCTTATTTCAGTCAGTTATAATCGTCCGATGCACTCCAGGCTCAACCTGTCCTCTGAAATTGAAGGTGATTTCAGGGCTGTTTGTCCTCAACCCTCAGGGAAGCTGTTGGTCTCATTCCGCAAAACCACCAATGACAGATATGCGCTTTATGAATTCGATCCTGAGAATAAATCTCTGGGCAAACCCATTTACAGCAATAATGAATTCGATGTACTTGAAGTTGTTGATGCAGTGAAACATATCAGATCCAGAAAGCTGCCAAGCGAGGTGAATGCCGTTATAAAAACCGGCCTCATTATGTGTCAGGATGTGAATGTAGAGGATAACCCTGCAAAGATATCCGGTGTCATGCTTAAAAAGATTTCAAAAGTAGAGATAATGGGAATTGATTCGTCACTGGGAGTATTTAAACCTTCGGGGGATGGGTCATTCTACCTTAAGGTGATAGCAGACAAGCCTTTCCAGATCCGTACACTTGATGAAATGGGAAACGTAATCCGGAAATGTGACTGGATATGGCTACGTCCCAATGAACGAAGGGGATGCGTAGGATGTCATGAAGATCAGGATATCGTCCCTGATAACCGGATTCCTCTTGCAGTAAGAAAAGCACCTGTTGGCATCCCTGTCCACATAAATAAGATTAAAGATAAAATGATCGACACCGAATAGTTATGAAGAGATCAACTCTATTTATCCGCTTATCGGGAATCATTCTTGTTCTGGCTCTGCTAATCTATTTTCCGGGACGAAAATGGGCCAGGGCGCATGTTAACGAAAAAACAGCGACCACTGATCATCCGCTTTTATGTACTTCATGCCATCTTTATATTCAGAAAACAGGTCTCTCTGCTAAACTTGTAAATGCCAGGTACCTGTCACCGATTAACCTTACTGTTTCGGGCGACGGCAAAAGATTATATGTTGTTGCTCAGGAAAGCAATGCATTGCTTATTGTTGATGCAGAGAAGAATAAAGTTATAAATAAAATCGATGTTGGTAACCAGCCTCATTCAGTCATACTAAGTAAAGACGGTCTGAAAGCTTATGTCAGCAATCAGTGGTCGGATAATGTTTCCGTAATTGACCTTTCAGCAGGAAAAGTCACAGATACGCTTAAAACAGGCAACGGTCCTGCCGGCCTTGCATTGAGCAGTGACGGCAAGGCACTTTATGTGGTTAACTCATTTTCGTCGGATGTTTCAGTTATTAATCTTAATTCAAAAGAAGAAATAAACCGCATCACTGCCGGTAATAACCCTACCGGTGCTAAACTGTCTCCTGACGGCAAGTTCCTCTTTGTAACAAGCAGACGTGCCAAAATTGCTCCTTATGGCGAACCGCTTGTTAGCGAGCTCACAGTTATAAATGACAGTTCCAGGAGGATTTCTGAGTACAAGAAAATTGAATCTGCTTATATGATGGAAAATATCGCATTCACTCCTCGCGGTGACCTCGGATTTGTGACATTGATAAGACCCAAGAATTATGTGCCCGCCATACAGGTTGAACAGGGTTGGATGATGACCCATGGATTCGGTGTAATCGAACCAGGGAAAGACGGAAAAATCAGCGAGTTGCTGATAGATGAACCTGATTCCTTCTATTCCGATCCATTTGGCATCGCAATCACTCCCGATGGTAAAAAAGCTTTTATCTCCAGTGCCGGTGCAGATTATATTTCCATTGTAGATGTTGACTCAGTAAGAACACTGTTAGCAGGTGCATCTCCTGAAGCACGGAAACAATTCTCAAATAATCTTGGTATCAGCAGCCGATATATTCTGAAGCGCATTCACACAGGTGCGAACCCGAAAGGGATTGCACTTTCACCCGACGGTAAGCTGCTCTATGTGGCAGAGATGCTTGATGACAATATTGGCGTTATTAATACAGAGAGCCTGCAGAAAGTCTCAACCATCGACCTTGGAGGTCCTCACAGAATAACTGTTGCCCGTCGTGGACGCAGGCTCTTTAACAATTCTTCGCATACCTTTCAGAATCAGTATTGTTGTTATACCTGCCATCCGGATATGCATGAAGACGGCCTTGTTTATAATATGTCAGGTAAGGACATGGGCCGGAATGTAACTAATACAATGACACTGAGGGATATAAGTGAAACTGCGCCATTTAAATGGTCGGGAACTAACCCTACTGTATATAAGCAGGACGGAATGCGTTTTTCCACTTTCCTAACACGTACAGAATCGTTCAGTTATAAGGATCTTGATGCCCTCACTGCTTACATCCTTACAGGAATAAAGAATCCTCCTAATCTTCAGTATAATCCTGAAGGGAAACTTACAGAAGCGCAATTACACGGAAAGGAAATATTTGAACGAACAAAGGATAACTACGGAAAAGAAATACCTGAAGCCAATCGTTGCATTACCTGTCATACACCTCCTTATTATACCAATCGTAAGCTGGCATATGTTCAGACTCTGTCCTCAACAGATGATTCAATACTGTTTGATACTCCTCACCTTAATGATATTTATGCTTCTGCACCCTATTTACATGACGGTCGTGCTGCAACTCTGGAGGAAATCTGGACCAAATACGGGAAAGGTGATAAACACGGAGTGGTAAATGATATGACAAAAATTCAGCTTAATGAACTTATTGATTATCTGAAATCACTAAGATCTCCCCAATACGAATATGTGGATTTAAAGAAAAATCATGCTAAAAACTAATCTATTAACAGTGAAAATCATGGGAAAATTATTAGTTAAAAAGGTTCTTATGGGCATTGTTGCATTGATACTTTCAGGCGTCTGCACCATGAACGGACAACCTTCAGTTAAGACCAATGTAAGGGATGACGCGAATAAGATGCCAGTATACGGTCATTGGCGCAATTTTACCACAAAGGACGGGCTTCCTTCCGATCATGTTTATTGTGTCCGTGTTGATGGTGACAGGGTATTGGCAGGAACCCATGATGGACTGGCTGTTTATGAGAATGGGAAGTGGAAAACGTATACCACAACTGATGGTCTTCCACACAATGGAATATTATCCATTGATGTAAGCCAGGTAACCGGAGATGTCTGGATCGGAACACTGGGAGGACTAAGCAGGTGGTCGGGAGGCAAGTTTGAAAATTTCACTCAGTTAAACAGCGGCATGCCAAATGATCTGGTTTACTGCGTCATATGCGACGGAAAAGACGTTTGGGTAGCCACTGGTGGCGGCGCAGGTCATTATGATACGGCAACCAGGCAATGGGAGATATTCACCGAACAAAATGCCCCCATGCATGAGCCTTGGACTTATGGTGTCTCCGAAGGCGATGGCAAGATTTTTATTGCTGCCTGGGGAGGCGGTGTTATCGAATATACTAAGAAGACGAAACAATTCAAGGATTATACCGATCCTGACGGTGAAATGGAAATTGACTTACTCCCCGATGATGGAATAGTTCATGATATAACAACAGCAACTACCTGGGGAGCCGGATATCTGTGGGTATCGACCTATTTTGGTTTAAGCAGCTATGACGGCACGCACTGGAAAGGCTACTTTAAAGAACATTGCGGTCTGGCAAGCAACTTCATCAATTTTGTCAGAGCTGAGGGCCCTGTGGTATTCATTTGCAGCGACAACGGGCTAAGCAGTACCAACGGGAAAGGCTGGGTTACTTATAAGAAAAATGATAATGACAGTAACGGGAAAGCTATCATATCCAATTTCAGCCGCGACGACGACAGTACAGCGAATAAAACTACCAGGGAAATTCCAATGAGTCCCTCAATAGCTCATAATTTCATTATTGGTGTCGATGCTGATAAAGAGGTGCTTTGGGTAGCTACTGAAAAAGGTGTTAGTCGTGGAGAATTACTTAAATAGTTGAAAAATTGAAAAAGTCGAATGAGTTAATACTTGTGATATGATTGAGATAATAGAGAAAAAACAATTACTCATTGATCTGTCAAAGCTTACTGATGGAGAAAAACTCGAGATGAAAAAGCTTGGTATATTATCTGATTATAATGAAATTAACACCTATAAATATCCTGAGGTACATGAAGATCGTCCTCCTATTGAAAAACTTGTTGTTCATGCTCCACATGTTATAAATGAAGCATATAACTATCAAAAACCATCTTCCTTTTCCCGTGCATTACGTCTGGATTTCGGAGGTCATAAGGTATTGCTCATTTCAGGCACTGCCAGCGTAAACGAAGAAGGCAAGGCAGAGCATATCGGCGATTTTAAAGCCCAGTTATGGAGAACTTATGTAAATATTACCAATCTGTTGTCTGCAGAAGGAATGAGCTGGCATGATGTTGTAAGAACAACAAACTATCTCAGGGATATTGAAAGGGATTATGCAGAATTCAATAAGATCCGTACATCCTTCTATACATGGATGAAGCTCGATCCACTGCCGGCCAGTACAGGTATTCAGGCAAGATTGTGCTGGGAAACCCTTCTTGTCGAAATTGAAGTCTATGCAATCTGTAAATCAAATTAATTCACAATCATGAAAACTAGACATTTTTTAGCAGCAGCTTTTCTGATCACACTTTTTGTGCCAGCTTCAATTTTAAACGGACAGGAACAGAAACAAAATTATGGCAAAGCTCCCGATGAACTTTTCCCGTATCAGAAATATACGAAAGCGTATATGTACCATTTCCTCAACCCTATTCAGTTCTATGGTGCCGGACGTGAATTAAAAGCACCTGCTGATCTTAAAGAAGTAAGAATAGGATTTCTTGGGCCTCTTAGTGGTTCAGTAATGGTGCCTCAGGGAATACAAATGTTACAGGGTGCAAAACTTGCAATGGAGGAGGCTAACAAAAATGGCGGCTACAAGGGAATTCCTTTCGTTTTAATGCCACACAATGATGCCGGATTGTGGGGAGCCGCTGCAAATGAAGTGGTTAAAATGGATGATGAAAAAGTATGGATATTCATGGGGTCAATTGATGATATAGTTTCCCATGTGGCCTTACGAGCAGCATTAAAGCTGGAAATTTTCATGCTATGTGTCGGTGATCCTGATCCGACTTTTACAGAGACAAATATACCATGGCTGAATCGTGTCATCCCCGACGACAGGCAGAGCGGATATCAATTGGTTACCAGAATATACAAAAAAGACGGCCATGCCCGTGTCGCTGTCATCAGGGCCAACAACAGGTATGGCAGAGTCGGAATAAAAATCTTTTCGGAGAATGCTACACGTGTCGGACATCCAATGATCATTGAGGAGAGGTTCAATGATGGAGAAACTGATTTTAAAACACAGCTGGAAAGAATTATGGTTACAAACCCCGATGCAATTCTCGTTTGGGGAAATGCAAAAGAGTCGGGACTTATTCTGAAACAGATGCGTGCAATCGGACTAAAACAACCGGTATATTTTTCCGACCGGGTTGTGAATCCCGAATTTCTTACGATTGCCGGGCCATTGGCTGAAGGAATCATTACCACATGTCAATATAATCCGACATCAGATAATCCAAAGCTGAAAGCATTCCAGGCTAATTATTTAAAGAGATTCGGCCAGGAACCTGATGTATTCGCTGCACATTCTTATGATGGAATGAACATTATAATTGAGGCTATCAGGAAAGCCGGATTAAACAGGGTGCTTATCCGTGATCTGCTAACTGACAGAAAGACTTTTCAGAATTATGACGGAGTTACCGGCAAGATAATACTGGATGGAAGCTGGAACAACATCAGAGATATTTTCATTGCCGAAGTTCATAACGGAAAATTTGTATTTTCTCCTGCTCCCCCGCTTGATCAGAAATACAAACGCGGAAGTTCGACAGGAGGCTATTAATAAAATAAACGAAGCAATAATGGAAACAAATCCATGCAATAATAATGTAAACGGAAAGTCTGCTATTCCTTCTAAAGTGAGCCGGAAGCCATCACAGAAAGACACTATAGTGAATATTAACGGCGTGCTGGTTGGAGGAGCTGAAATAGTAGTTATTGCCGGACCATGTGCCGTCGAGAGCCGCGAACAGCTTTTCGAAACTGCCAGGTCTGTAAAAGCCCATGGTGCAGGCATTCTGAGAGGCGGAGCATTCAAACCACGCTCTTCACCATATAATTTTCAGGGACTTGGAGAAGAAGGATTGAAGTTGCTCAGTATTATAAGTAAAGAGATAGGTTTGCCCGTTGTAACAGAAGTAATGGATACAAGACAGGTTGAGATGGTCGCTTCATATGCCGACATGATTCAGATCGGATCGCGTAATATGCAGAACTATCCTCTCCTAAAGGAGGCTGGTATGTGCAAAAAACCTGTTTTACTGAAGCGTGGTATGATGGCAACAATTGACGAGTTCCTGCTTGCCGCTGAGTATATTCTTAATCAGGGTAACGACCAGGTTATTTTATGTGAGCGTGGAATAAGGACATTCGAAACCTCCACAAGGAATACACTCGATCTGAGCGCTGTTCCCATGCTGAAACGGCTCAGCCATCTTCCGGTAATCGTTGACCCAAGTCACGGAACAGGCCTGAGATGGATGGTGCCTTCTATGTCAAAGGCTGCTATAGCGGTTGGCGCGGATGGGTTAATCATGGAAGTGCATTATAAACCTGAAGAAGCAATTTGTGACGGCTATCAGTCGCTTAACCTTGATGAATTCAGACTCCTTATGGCCGGTCTGAATAAAATTGCCAAGGCTGTAGGGAGAGGAATTTCAACACTCAAAGCTGCCCATATATGAAAAAATAGTGAGGTCTTTTGATGAAATTACAGAAACTACTATTGCCTGTCTGTCTCATTTCAGTACTCTCCGGATTCATTGCATCTGACTTACAGTCCGGCAAAAAGCATGAAGAGTCTGATAAGACTGTGAAAATCGGACTGTTAATTTCTGATAATAACTCCCTGTCTGCAGTAAATGGTGCAGAAATGGCAATCCGCAAAGCCAATGAGCAGGGAGGCTACAGGAACAAGCCCTTCCAGTTAGTCGTTCGTTCAATGGAAGGTCCGTGGGGAACCGGCTCCAACCAGGCAGTCAGCCTTATTTTTGAAGATAACGTATGCGCTCTGATGAGTTCAGGCGATGGTAGAAACGGGCATCTTATTGAACAGGTCGCTGCAAAAACAAGGATAGTCTATTTATCTTCATGGGCAAGTGACCCTACTCTGGCCGAGGCGTTTGTACCATGGTACTTCAGCTGTGCACCAACTGATATTCAACAGGCAGATGCTCTTATTGAAGAAATTTATGATAAAAGAAAACTTACTAAAATAGCAGCCGTTTCAGGGAATGATTATGACTCGAAACTGGCACTTGAAAATTTTGTGAAACAGACAAAGCTTGAAGGTAAAACTGATCCGTTGCAACTATTATATGATAATAATAATAAAGATTTTAAAAGCTTAATCGACCGGATCAATAATGCTGACATAAAAGCTATTGTTATGTTTGGCAAACCTGCAGCTTCCATAAAATTAATTGATGAGTTTAGAAAAAGGAAAATGATTCAGCCTTTATTTGGATCTTTAGCTCTTCTGGATGAAAATGATATTTCAGAACTGGATATGAAATCGTATGAGAATGTTGTTTTTGTCTCTTCAGTAAACTTATCGGGGTCAAAGGGTTTATCCTTCCGGGAGGAGTTTCAAAAAAACTATGGCAAAGTACCGGGTGCGGTTGCTGCATATTCATTTGATGGCATAAATTTACTTATTGAAGCTATTAAAAATGCCGGTACCGAGCGCAGAGAGATTCAAAATTATTTGTCAAAAATTCATTATACCGGGGTGACCGGACCAATTCAGTTTGATAATAAAGGGAAACGCATGGGCACTCCCGGTTTGATGCAAATAAAAAATGGAATTCCAGTGTCGGTTGAAAAGTAAACACGGGTTATGTTCCTTTAATTTCATAATTTTGATAAAAATAACAAACTGAATGTCCAATTAGCCCTTCGTGTACCTTAGTGAAAACCTTCGAGTACCTTTGTGGTAAATTGTAAATAATGAACCACAAAGAGCACTAAGTACGTCACCAAGGAACACAAAGTTAAAAAGCGAATTAACAATGCCATTTCAGAAGCATAGAATAACATTGTTGTCTTTAAAAAACCTGATTAGTATGAATAAATATATCATTTTATTACTAATTGCATTTTGCTTCTCTTTTCTTTTAAGCTGCAAGGATACTGCAAAAGACGCAAAACAAAAATCGGTCGAATTGATGACGACCCAGACCCTTGGTCTTGCAGATCTTGAGGAATTCAAACTTGATGACGCAGAAAAGGAGTTTTTAAAATTCATCAAAATGGCTCCTAAGGAGAAGCTCGGATATGCAAATCTGGGCCTGGCATATTTAAGAATGGGTAAATATCCTGAAGCAAAAAAGCAGTTGTTTGAAGCCATAAAAATTGACCCTAAAGATGCGGATATAAGATTATTGCTGGCTACGGTGTACCAGATGAATGATGAACGTGCAAAAGCTGTCTCAGAACTTAAAGAGGCTCTTAAATTTGCTCCCGACCATGTTAAAATTCTATATGATCTTACTGAATTATTTTCGTCGGCAACAGATACCGCATCAATACAGGAAAGGAAGAATTTATTGCTACAGCTGGTTGCGAAAGCTCCTGATAATCTTGTCCCTAAACTAAGTCTGACTGATATTTACATCCGCAACGGGGATTATGACAAAGCAACTGAACAGCTGGAAACTATTCATAAACAATTTCCTGAGTTCCCTAAGGAAGCCATTGATTATTACAACAAAACACTCTCTTTACTGAAAAAGGCCGATAAGGAAAATGCAATAGTTCAATTTACAATATTCCATAATTATCTTAAAGTTACCTCACCTTACCAGGCCGGTATCATGGATTTAAAAGGACCCGGAGGATCATTAGTCGGTTTCCCTTTGATTTCTTATGACCAGCAGCCTGTATCAGAATCATGGGAAAATAAATCAATTCTTTCTGCAATAAAATTTACCGATGCTACAGCCGCAGCCGGTTTAAATATTATCCCGGCGAATATTGATGATAAGAATACGGAATTCAGATATTCCACTCATGTGGAAGCAGCTGATTATGACAGCGATGGAGATGTTGACCTCTATGTGGGCAGCTATGATCAGGCTTCCTCGACTTATAAGCATTACCTGATGAACAATGATATGGGCAGGTTTAAAGATGTTTCAGAAGAAGCCGGAATAAAGCATTCGGGTAAGGAATCATCGGCTGCATTTGCTGATTACGACAACGATGGATTTCTCGACCTTTTTATTGCAAGAGAAGGCGGTGATATATTATACAGAAATGCCGGAAAAGGAATTTTTGAAAATGTCACTGAGAAAGCACATATAGGCAGCAAAACCGGTGGAAACAGAGCATTATTCTTCGATATGGACCATGACGGAGATCTTGACTTATATGAAACAGGATCGAATTCAAATCTGATGTTCAGGAATAATGGAGATGGCACTTTTCAGGAGCAGGCAGAAAAAATGGGAATGTCGTGTAAGAACGCCAATAGCCGCGAGGCAGCATTTGGAGATTTTGATGACGATGGGGACATTGACCTGTTCGTAGTAAATGAGAATTCAAGCAATACCTTATTTTCAAATCAGCGTCAGGGCAATTTTAAGGATATTACTGAAGCCAGCGGTCTTAAAAGTAAAGGAGGATCGGGTGCAGTGGCAGTGGGAGATTATAATAATGACGGATTTCCTGACCTTTTCATCACATCAGTTAATGGAGGTGATCATGAGCTAATGCGAAACAAGGGTAATGGCACTTTTGAACTTGCAAAGAATTCAAATCAGATGTTCGCTGCATTAAAACATGTAAAAGTTTATGATGCTAAATTCTTTGATTTTGATAATGATGGTTATCAGGATCTTATTGTTGCAGGTGAATCTGATGAAAAAGGCGGTCGCGGAGTATTCCTTTATCATAATGACGGGAAAGGTAATTTTGAAGATGTCTCCAGACTTCTGCCCGAAGAACCCAGATCAGGAAACCAGATAGCTTTATTTGATTATAATGATGACGGCGATATTGATATAGTTATTGCAGGATTAAATGGAGGTGTTACCCTTTTACGGAATGATGGTGGAAATTTGAACCATTATGTAACTATGAAGCTTGTGGGGTTAAGAGCAGGAAGCGCCAAGAATAATCATTTCGGGATTGGAGCAAAGGTTGAAATACGTGCCGGTGATCTTTACCAGTCTATGGTAGTCACTGATCCAAATATACATTTCGGACTGGGAAACAGGGCAAAAGCTGATAATATAAGGATCACATGGACCAATGGAGTACCGCAGAATATTTTATCAACGGGAACTAATCAGGCGCTGATTGAGGCACAAACACTTAAAGGATCATGTCCGTTTCTATACACATGGGATGGAAACGAATTTACCTTTGTAAAGGATGTCATGTGGAGAAGCGCTCTCGGTATGCCGCTCGGAATAATGGGGGGCAATACCGCATACGCATTCCCCGATGCATCCGATGATTATATTAAGATACCGGGCGAATTACTGAAACCAAGAAACGGAATATACTCTATACAGCTTACATCAGAACTTTGGGAGACTATGTTCTTCGATCAGGTGCAACTGGTTGCTGTCGATCATCCTGATTCTGTAGATATTTTTGTTCCTGAACAGTTTTCTCCCCCACCCTTCCCGGGCAATAAGTTATTCGAGGTTAAAGGAAAGCACATCCCTCTGAGTGCTACAGATTCACAGGGGAACGATGTTCTTTCATTCATTTCTGCAAAGGATGATAAATATCTCTCTGACTTTGGACCTGATAAATACCAGGGAGTTGTGGAGATGCACGATCTTATTCTTGATCCGGGCGATGTGGGAAAAAACAAGAATCTATTCCTTTTCCTGAATGGCTGGATTTTTCCTACCGATGCCAGTATTAATGTTGCTATTTCACAATCCTCTGCACTGAAAGTTTTCCGTCCCTTCGTACAGGTGATTAATAAAAAAGGCGAATGGGAAACGGTTACTGAGAACCTGGGATTTCCAATGGGAAAAGATAAGACCGTAATTGCCGATCTGTCAGGCAAGTTCCTGTCAGCAGATCACAGGATAAGGATCAGAACAAATATGGAGATCTATTGGGATTATATCTTTTTCTCTGATAATGTCTCAAACGCTCCCGTGGTTTCAACAATACTTAATCCGGTTGCAGCTGATTTGCATTACAGAGGGTTTTCACATAGCTACAGAAAAGGCGGCCGGTACGGTCCTCACTGGTTTGACTATTCCAGTGTTGATAAAGCTGTCAAATGGCGCGATCTGTCAGGCAATTATACCCGTTACGGTGATGTATTGCCCCTGCTTAAGAAATCTGATAACAAATATATTATTTCAAATGCAGGCGATGAAACATCAGTTGAGTTTGACTCCAGGGTATTGCCGGAATTAACGAAAGGGTGGAAAAGAGATTTCCTGATTCACACCGTAGGCTGGGTGAAGGACGGTGATATAAACACAGCGCTTGGAAGCACGGTTCTGCCGCTTCCTTTCCATGGCATGAAAAGCTATCCACCGTCTGCATCTGATATTTATCCAAAGGATGATGAACATCAGAAGTATCTGAAGGATTACAATACCAGAGTTGTTACATCGGATGATTTTCGAAATGCATTAAAAAAATAGCGCTAAAAAGGCCTTAGTGTTCCTTTGTGGTAAAACTAATTAATTTAATCACAAAGTAAAGTACAAAGTAGCACAAAGGGAAGACAGAATAATTAATTTATCGAAAAAGCAGGTATGAAATTAACCGGTTTTTTATGTTTGTTCTTGTTGATACGGGTAACTTCCGAATCCGCTGCTCAGAAAAATAATGTGACTTTCACTGATGTAACAAAAAAGGCAGGCATCACTTTCAAATATACCTATGGAGATGACACATACAAAAATATCCTTGAGAGCAGTGGGTCGGGAATTACAATTTTTGATTACAACAACGATGGGTTAATGGATCTCTACCTTATGAATGGAACATACCTTGAAGGCATATCAGATCCTGAAGGAAAAGTTTACGAAAATTCACATAATGATCTTTATAGAAACAATGGTAATGGCACATTTACAGAGGTTTCCAAAGCGGCCGGAGTAGATTGCCGCCACACGTGGAGCATGGCTGCAGGGGCCATTGATCTCGATAACGATGGATATCAGGATCTTTATGTTCTGAATTATGGACCAAATGTCTTCTACCATAACAATGGCAACGGAACATTTACCGATATAACATCTTCATTAGGCCTTAGCGGACCTGATACGTTAAACGGTTTTACTAAGTGGAGTATTGGTGTCTCATTCTGGGACTATAACCATGATGGAAGGCTGGATGCTATGGTTGGCAACTTTCTGGCTTTTAACCCTGCTTATTTTACTCCTGCTTCACCAAATATGATGCCGAGTCCAACTGAGTATAGGGGCCAGGCATCAATGCTTTACGAACAACAAGCCGATGGAAAATTTATTGATGTTACCAGGAAAAATAATCTTTATTACCCCGATTCTAAGTGTATGGGGCTGACAGTATTTGATTACGATGATGACGGTGATCTTGATATATTTCAGGCAAACGATCACCAGCTGAATTTCCTTTTCAGAAATGACAATGGAATTTATAAGGAAGTCGGGGTGCAAAGCGGTGTGGCAGCAAACAGCCATGGTGAAGGAACAGGTTCCATGCACGCATCAATTGGTGATGTTGATGGCGATGGATTGATTGATATCCTTGTATCAGACCTTGATTATGGAGCTCTTTACCGCAATCTTGGTAATGGCCTATTTGAGGATATTACTGAGGAAAGTGGCGTTGCGGCTGCCATGGCAGGCAAAGGCAGCTGGGGTGCACAACTTTTTGATTATGATAACGACGGTAACCTCGATATAGTGGCCGCAAATGGAACTGCAGAAGAACTTGTCCCGCAATATCCATTATTGCTGGAGAATGATGGAACAGGTCATTTTAAGAATGTAGGAAAAGAACATGGTTCTTACTTCTCAACCAAGCGTTCCGGCAGAGCTTTGGCTGTATGGGATTTTGACAATGACGGAGACCTCGATATTATTGTTTCTCATCTTGATAAACAAGGAACGCCTGTCCTCTTAAGAAACGATGGAGGCAACAAGAATCACTGGCTCGGATTGACACTCAAAGGAAAGGACGGTCCAGCAGCTGCAATAGGAGCAAAAGTAACCCTTACCGCCGGCGGGAAAAAACATGTCATGATAAATCAATGGGCAACTTCCTATCTTACTAACAATGACCCAAGAGTACATTTCGGACTCGGTAAGGAAAAGATGATCGACATACTTGAAATCAGATGGTCCGACAGGAAAAAGGAGGTATACAATAAAATTGCATCGGACCGTTATATTACTATTAAAGAAGGAACAGGAATTGTATCGAAATAGTTGAGACGCCCAATCTGGGTGTCTCCTATTTCTAATTTTGTGATAAATTTGTTGTAGAGACGCCCAAATTGGGCGTCTCTACAAAAGGCAATTTGATTTATAAGAACATTTAAAAATCCAATTATATGAATAATCATTATGTTAGCAATGTTACGGATCTCACAAATCCAGAGAAAAATGTCATTTATAATATGACGCATGAAGAAGCCGTAAATATCGTAAAGGCAGGTGATGTCAATGCTGTAAGGACGATCGACGGACAGTTTTCACTGGTCTCAGTTGAGGGTAAAACAATCAGGATGGCCAGATCGATAGGACGTCCGATCAGGTATTTTATAGCTAAACGTCCGGGTGGTCCCGAACTGGTTATCGCTGAGCGAATTGATGTAATTTACAACTACCTGAAAAAGGAAGGACTTGATCATCAGTTTCATCCATCTTATACAAGGATGGCTCCGGCCCATTATATTACTAAAATTGAACTTTTGGGTTGTCCTGACCCTAACCCCGTCTATGAACGCTTCTTTGATCCTGAGCGCAACAGATTCTCAGGTTATGATCCGGAAAGCATCGGAGAAAAATATATCAGAACTTTATATAATGAGATTAAAAAGTGGCTTAAGTTCCGTGCCAAATCGGGTCCTGTAGGCGTAACTTTTTCTGCAGGGATTGACAGTGGCTCTGTATTCCTCCTGACATATCATGCACTCAGAGAACTTGGTGAAAGTCCGTCGAGATTGAAAGCTTTCACTCTTTCAATTGATGGAGACGGAGCTGATTTGCTCCAGGCCAGGAAATTTCTGGAAGCGGTGAATCTCGGATTATTCCTCGAACCGGTTGAAGTGGATTATTCATCATTGGATTGGAAAAAAGCAGTGAAAGTTGTCGAAGATTATAAAGCTCTTGATATTCAGTCAGCAACAATGAATTTATCACTTCTCCAGGGAATACGGTCGCGATATCCGGGGTGGAAATATCTGATCGACGGAGACGGAGGAGATGAAAACATGAAAGACTATCCAATTGAAGAGAATCCTGAACTAACCATCCGGAGTGTCTTGAATAACCTTATGTTGTATCACGAAGGCTGGGGCGTGGAATCAATCAAACATTCTTTAACCTATACCGGAGGACTTAGCAGAGGATACATGCGAACATTTGCGACCGGAGATCTTATGGGTTTCGAAGGTTTCAGTCCGTATACGCTTCCAAACGTGATTGAAATATCTGAGGGCATTCCCTATATTGATATGACCAACTGGGACCATCAGAAGCTCTATGACCTTAAGGGACAAATAGTTTCTGCTGGAATTAAAGCTGTCACAGGAATGGAAATGCCTGTATTTCAGAAAAGACGTTTTCAGCATGGAGCAACTTCCGATCGCGATTTCAACAGACATTTTCCTGAGAAAGAGCTAGAGTACAGGAAAGAGTTTCTTTCAAATTATGAGTGAAGAGACTGACTTAATAGCATATGATAAGTGGATAGTCTCTATGAGGGGAAACAAGAATCCTGTAGACCCTCAAAAGGCTTATGGCTGGCTGGTAGAAAAAGAACGAACCATTTCCGGACAGATTGAAGATACAGGAATTATATTTCTGACCAACAGGGAATGTCCCTTTCATTGCCTGATGTGCGATCTTTGGAAGAACACTACAGATGAATCTGTTCCTTCCGGGGCAATTCCGGCGCAGATTGAACAAGCCCTGTCTCAAATGCCAGATGTTAAGCATCTGAAACTCTATAACAGCGGAAGCTTCTTTGATAACAGGGCTGTTCCGATGGTAGATTATGAAAATATTGCCTCAATTCTGAAGGATTTTGAGACAGTCATTATTGAAAGTCATCCCAGGCTAATCAATAATAAATGCCTGGATTTCAGAAATATGCTTAAAACTGAACTACAGATTGCTCTTGGACTTGAAACTGTAAACAAAAAGATTTTAGGTAAGCTTAATAAACTGATGACAATTGACGATTTCAGTAATTCTGTCAGCTTTCTTACAAAACATGATATTAATACAAGGGCATTTATATTGCTTAAACCACCGTTTCTTTCAGAATCAGAAGGTGTTTTTTGGGCTGAACGGTCACTCGATTTTGCATTCAGCTCCGGTGTAGAATGTTGTACAGTTATTCCTGTCAGAGCCGGAAACGGAGCTATTGATTTATTGATGAATAAAGGAGATTTCAGCTTACCGGATATTCATTCCCTGGAAGAAGTTCTGGAATATGGAATTGGATTAAAGGCAGGACGGGTTTTCGCAGATACTTGGGATCTGGGACTCTTTTCAACCTGTAATAAATGTTTATATGGAAGAACTGACCGACTTATCAAAATGAATCTTAGTCAGCAAATAGGTACTGTTGTGGAATGCGAATGCAATAAAGAAAGAAGAACTTTCACAGAGTGACGCAGAGGAGCACAGAGCAACAAAGAGGTAAATAACAAGTCAACGAGAAACACGGAACGCGAAACCAAACTAGCAAACAGTAAGCAGCAATATTAAGTATGCAGTAATTTAAATATTAATGATTGGTTGTGTCTCGTAAGAGATCTCCTCTTTCTTGTAATATACTTTTTCAAGAAATAATCCACTCGGTGGGGCTGTAAGCTTTGCAGGTATATCTGTTTTCATTTTGAAAAATGTACCAACATCAGCAGGAGAAAGTTTGCCTCTTCCAACTTCAACCAGAACTCCAGTCATTCTTCTTACCTGTTTCCAGAGAAAGTGTGACCCTACGACATGAAAAACAAGCATATCACCAAAATCATTCACTTTTGCATGTAATACTTCCACTTTTGTTGATAAAGTCTCAGCCTCTTCGTCGGTAAAGTATCTGTAGTCTTTTAGCCCGGGAAAATGTTTTGCAGCTTCGTTCATAAGATTAATATCGAGCGGGTCTTTTATCCACCATACGAATTTTTTTCCGAAAGCAGTTCGTCTTCTGCTAATCTGGTAAATATAACTACGGGCATTTGCATCATGCCTTGCATGGAATTTCTGATGTGCCTCTTCAACATTTATAATGCAAATATCAGGTGGCAGCCGGTCATTAATTCCATATTTTATCTTCAGTGGAGCAAGATCAGTTACAACGTCGAGGTGAGCAACCTGTCCTGATGCGTGAACTCCGCCATCCGTCCGTCCTGCCCCGAAAATATCAATCTCATCATTTTTAAATAATTCGCGACATGCATCCAGAATTTCGCCCTGAATTGTTCTGCCACCCTTCTGCATCTGCCAGCCTGAATAACGTGTACCGTCGTATTCAATTGTTAATTTGAATCTTCCCATCTTTTTCATATTAGTCCGCAAATGTACGAAATTTGTCTCCTTAATCTTAATGATATTAAGATGGTTTGGCGGAGACGAAGCAGTCTTATGTTTAGACGCTAAGAACCTAAAAAGAGGTTATGAACATTATCGACTGCTAACTGTTATGACTGGAGCCATAGATATGCTAAATTTGTATTTATGCGAAAAACTGAAGACGTTTCATATGAAAAAGAAATATATGAATCCGTACATGGCAGGTACTATGCTTGGCATAGTCCTGCTTCTGGCTATGTTCCTTGCCGGCCGCGGACTGGGTGCAAGCGGCGGCCTTAAATATTGCGTAGTCTCAATAGTGGGAGCCGTCGATCGTCCGCACGCAGACGGATCAATATATTACAGCAAGTATTTTGAAGATGGGAAAAAGCCATTAAAGAACTGGCTCACAATTGAAATACTCGGTGTAGTTGCGGGTGGTTTTTTATCGGGAGCCGTTTCCAAAAGGCTGAAATTCAAAATTGAAAAATCTCCAAAGATTTCTAATTCGAGGCGAGTGGTCTTTGCTTTCCTGGGCGGTGTCTTTTTTGTTTATGGGGCCCAGCTGGCCCGTGGATGTACAAGCGGTGCAGCACTTTCAGGAATGGCAGTACTATCTGTAGCCGGATTTGTAACAATGGTTGCAATATTCGGTTCTGCCTATCTTTTTGCATGGTTCTTCAGGAAAAACTGGATTTGAAAGGGCACATGGCGAAGGGCGAAGGGCACAGAGATAATACAAGGCTGGGATTAAAATAAAACGAAAGCCGTGAAACTCCGTAGTTAAAAAAAGTAAAAGACAAAAAGACTTAAAAAATTTAAAATGGGACCTATATCTTCCTTAATATCAATGCCTGAATGGCTCGATTTGCTAATCGCTCTTCTGATTGGGGTCGGTTTCGGCTTTGCTCTTGAACAGGCTGGTTTTTCTTCCAGCAGGAAGCTGGCTGGAATGTTTTATGGATATGATACGACAGTAATCAAAGTATTTTTTACTGCCGCAATTGTTGCACTTGTGGGGTCACAACTGTTAAGTTACTTTGGACTGCTTAACCTTAATCTTGTATTTGTGAATGAGTATTATGTGGCTGCTTCAATAGTTGGCGGAATTATTATGGGAGCCGGGTTTATAATGGGTGGGTTTTGCCCCGGAACTGGTTTATGTGCTCTTTCAATCGGTAAGATAGATGCAATGATATTTTTCCTTGGTGGATTGACAGGTGCATTCCTTTTTGCAGAAACATATCCCTACATTCAAAAACTGGCTAATGGATCATACAAGGGTCCTGTTAAGATCAATGAGGTGATGGGTATATCACCTGGTCTTTTCACTTTTCTTCTTATTGTAGCGGCCGTTGCAATGTTCTGGCTTGCAGAGGTTGCAGAAAAGAAATTTGCAAGACCAGATATTTCAAGCGAAATTTAAATACAAAAAAATGAACGCACGGGAAAAATTTTCAGTTTGTCTGTTGAGTATCGGCCTTATCCTTGCATTATTGCCACTTTCCGGGAGCAGGTCATTTACCGGAAAGCCGCAAAAGCTTCTTTCTGAAGTTCTCGACAATGGCAACTATTTTACAGTTGACCAGGTTGCCAGATTCATTGTTTCAGAGGATAGTTCTGTTCAGATTATTGATCTAAGATCACCTGAAGAATTCAGAGCGGAGAATATACCGGGTTCAGTAAATATTCCCTATGGTAAACTTCTTGAACACGATCCAGTCAATCTTCTTAACAATGGGAAAACACGAAATATCTTCTATTCAAACGGCGATTTTGATGCAAATTATGCCCTGGCAATAACGAGAGGTTTAAAATATAATAATTCCTATGTAATGAAAGGCGGCCTGAATGAATGGTTCCATACTGTTATGAACAGCAACTTTACAGGGGAAAGGATTTCGGCAAGGGAAAATGCGCTTTTTGAAACAAGATCAAGGGCAAAAAAATTATTTACTGAAATGAATAGTCTGCCTGACAGCCTGAAAATGAAATACGTCAACTCAAAGCACTTAGCTGCTAAAAAACTTGACGGAGGATGTGAGTAGAAGGAAGAAGGATAAGGGCGAAAGGAAAAAGGAAAAAGATTGCTTCGCTCCGCTCGCAATGACGCTGCAAGTAATCAAGGTCTGATTTTAACGAGGAACGAGGAACGCAAAACGAGAAACAATATTCAAGAATCAAAGATGGGATTAATAAAAAAATTCAAACTGGCAATTGGAGTGGTACTCCCAATATTGATTCTTATACTTATCAGATCATTAGGCGTGAATCATTTTAAAAATGATGCCAAAAAATGGGCTGAACCATCAATAGATAAATCGAATATCATAAGCATCAAACAGGCAGGTTCTCTAAAAGGGAAAGTCCTGATGATCTCTCTCGATAACGATGTAAGCCGTATTATGGAGTTACCAGGTGATTCCAGAATTATCCCTCCTGATTCAATATTGAATAAAAATCATGAAAGTCTGATCATGAAGCATATTGGCCCCGTATTGCTTTATTCTTCCGATCCTGGTTTATCGGCAAGAATATGGATGCTTCTGAGTCAGATGGGATGCAGGAATATTTACATTCTAACTGATTCTACTGACAATGAGGTTCTTAAATACAAATTCCGGCCAGATACTCTGAACTGATCGGAATTTTAAGTATTAAAAAAGTCAGAAAAACTATTTTACCACTTCAAAATTACTGACATCTTCTGAACCAAAGGGAAGCCACGATAAAGCAGTTCTCTCTTTTACCATCTTATCATACATAAAACCATTGTTTCCATATTTGAGAGTATGTGCATCATAGCCAAACAAACGCAAATAAGCTGTGGCAAACCCAGAATTGTGCCCTGTTGCGCAGTAAACAACTACAGGCTTATCAAAAGGAATAGAAGCCATCTCATCAGTATATCCCAACGTGCCTTCCGGTTTATATCTTACTGATCCGGGTATATGTCCATCTTCATATTTATCCTTCCGGTCAAGGTTAATGATGTAATACTTTTTAGGGTTGCTGAAAACCTCATCGGCTGTTACAAAAATATCTGAGATTCCTCCTTCAAATACTTTCAGAAATCTCGCTGCTCCTATTTCGGATCCTGTAGTTAAGCCTGTTTTAAGCTCAGGCATGCCAAGCAGGGCTGGTCTTTCATTTACAGTATTTTCGAGTTTGGTTTCATACTTTCCTGATACCCCTTTTAGCCATCCCTCTTTAGCGTACATATTATTCCAGGCAGACATCCCCCAGCGCATCGAATAGACATTGCCATATCCCATAAGCCTTAACAGGCACGTCGTATAACTAGACACCTGTCCGTCTTCGCTTACCAAAATTATTTTATCAAATTCAAATGGCTTAATCCCTTTTTCAAAATAGGAAGGCAGATCTTCAAATTTCTTATTCACTGACCCCTTGATGTGCCCTTGAGCAAATTGGTTTGCAGGACGAATATCAACAACAAGAATATTTTTGCCAAGACTTTCATTTACTATTGAGGCTTTGATCAGCGACGGAAATACTTTACTGTTTACATAATCACCATTCTCCTTAAGATCTTTCAGCAAGAGAGCAGTCTCGGTTCCGATTGCAACAGGGGCTACAGGCTTGTTCACCACCTGTTCAGCTTCCTTCCTGGTTTCAGCTCTTTTCCCGTTGCATCCTGAAAAAGCAAAAAGTACCAGAATAAAAAGCATAAATGTGGAAAAATATTTTCTCTTCATATCTATATAGTTTCTGAAGTTGCTAAACCTTTACCGGCGCCATGTCTTTATTGAACGTGAGAGTTTCTGTACGATTTCCCAGTTCATCATATTTGTATTGTGTTATAGCTACCCCATTATCCGGACTATTAATAAGATTCCCGTCTTTATCCATATTCTTTACTTCGATGACGGCACCATGGCTATCATAAGCATTCCGAGTGACAGGAACCAGCTTACCCTTAACATACTCGTTATCCTGATCGAATAAAGTAGTTTCCAGTACATATCCATTCTCATCGACCTTATTAATACGCTTTGACCATCCCCAATAAAGGTTTGACATTTGTCCGGTTACATTAAAAACTGAAAAGTTTTCAAGGTCTCCACTCTGATTTGGAGTGAAAGCGAAATAAGAAACACCGATATCGCCACAATTCTCCGCGGTACAATTATAAAGTGTATCGGCTTTAAAATTTGCCATCCTGATTGTATACCCTTTGTCATTATAAGTAAACCTCAGTTCATAAAAAGGACAGAATGGATTCATAACAGTTTCTTCTCCTTTAAGATTGTAACGGAGTTCTTTTACCATACCATCGGGCAGTACGCTCCATGTATATGAGTGGATTTTATTCCTGTTCTCGACCATCGATCCGTCTTTGCCTAAAAACATCAGACCGGTCCTTTTCCCACCAGGATCTAAAGAATACTGAGCAGCAAAAACGCCGGCTGACTCAATTGGTTTATTATCCTTATCGAAATAATGCTTTGTCTGCAGACTGGTGCTATAATCGTAGGTAATTTTGGCTGCACCCTGCATTGATGAATAGCCAAGAAGAACATTATTTCTTACATATTCTACCGACAGTAGACGTCCAGTCTTATCATAAGTAAATTTATAGCTGTTAATTGTTTTTGCCTGTTCGGCAGTTAACGGATGATTTCCTTTTTCAATATCATATGGAGTTTCACTGAATTGAAGGTTCCTGTAATATTCCACACCTGTGTGAGTATTTTTTTTATCAGCATTGCCGGTACACGATACTATACCTATCGCGATAACTGATGCCAGGATCAACGGAACAATTATTTTTCTGAATTTCATCTTATTATATGTTTTTGTTTAATTTAATTACCAAGAATATTGATTATTTGAATCTGAACACAATTCTGATTATCTCATTAACAAATAAAAGACAAAAAAGTTTAAATCCGGTCTGCAGCAGGGGATACGACATGTGAGGTATGAGGTCCTGTTATTACTATATTTGTTTAAATTATATAATATTCACTGCCATGGATACCTCCTTTTTTCACTCCGGTCTGTTCAGTTACGTACTTATGCCTGTTTTGATATTTCTGGCAAGAATATGTGATGTATCAATAGGAACAATGAGGATCATATTCGTTTCAAAAGGGAAAAGGAACATAGCTCCTATCCTCGGATTTTTCGAAGTTCTTATATGGATAACAGCTATAAGCAAGATTATGGAGAACCTCGATCACTATATAAATTTTGTTGCTTATGCCGCTGGGTTTGCAACAGGTAATCTTGTAGGAATGCTAATCGAGGAAAGGCTGGCAATGGGAATCCTTATGATAAGAGTTTTCGCTCATGAGAAAGGAAACGAACTTGTACAGTCCTTAAGCAGGCAGGGTTTTGGAGCAACAGTTGTTGAAGCTCACGGAGCACGAGAAAATATTCATCTGATTTATTCAATTATAAAGAGAAATGAACTGGCAAATGTACTTGACATTATTACCAGCTTCAATCCAAATGCTTTTTATACAATTGAGGATGTGAAGGCAGTCAATGAGGGTATTTTTACTCCGAGAAAACCAAATAGCATATTTCCCTTCAGCAATGTACTGAGACAGTGGAGAAAAGGGAAGTAGGTCAGAAGTCAGAAGTCGAAGCGAAGACCCCGACTGAAGCATTGGGTTCAAAAGCAAAAAACTAAATAATAAGAAGTCAAGGGAGAAGCATTTCCTGCTCTTCAGAATCAAGTGAGGAAATCATACAGCTTCAGTGTTAGGAGGGTTTATCCGTTAAGTATAAGTATCTTTAGAAAATATATTATTTCCAGCCTGTGTAATTTAAGGTGTGTGATAATTTACCAAAGATCCAAATCATGAAAAAATTCCTGATTACCAGCCTGAATGTTGTCAAATTTTCTATTCCCCTGCTTTTGATAATCCTCATCATTATTGTTCTCTCAGAAAGTACCGGTAACTCAAAGCCCTTTCTGAACCAAAATGGGAAAAAAATCCCGGGGAGCATTTCAATTACAGAAACTGTAAATATTAATGGCCTTAATCAGAAAATGATTATTCGCGGCAGGGATTCCACAAAGCCTGTTCTGTTATATCTGCATGGCGGACCTGGAGATCCGGAGTTTCCGTTTGTGCTTAAGTTTAATCCTGAAATTGAAGATTTGTTTGTGGTTTGTTACTGGGATCAGCGTGGCGCAGGTCTGTCATATTCAAAAGACATTCCACCGGAAACAATGACTCTGGCCCAGTTTGTTGAAGATGCCGGAAAAGTTTCGGAATATCTGATTCATAAATTTAAACGTAAAAAAATATATCTGCTCGGACATTCCTGGGGAACTATGCTTGGGGCATTTACGGCAAATAAATTTCCCGATTATTATTATGCTTTCATAGCTGTAGGACAAGTAGGTGATCAGAAACGGTCCGAAAGAATTTCATATGATTTTGTTTTGTCGAGGGCCAGGGTATTAAAAGACCGAAAAGCAATCAGAAAACTTGAAAAGATAGGTCCTCCTCCCTACTCTGATCCTGAAGAAGCAATTGATAAAATGCTGACTGAGAGAAAATATGTCATCAGATATGGAGGCGCTGTTAAAAAAGGGAATTTTTACCCTGCAGCCGTAGAACCAATTCTTTTTTGTAAAGAATATACTTTAATTGAAAAGATAAATTATTTAAAGGGCATGAAATTTACCAGAAACTACCTATGGGATGCTATTATGAAAACAAATCTATTTCAAGCTATTCCATCTCAGAAGATTCCCGTTTATATCATGCAGGGTACCTTTGATTATGAGACAAGCTTTGCGATAGCGAAAGAATATTATGATAGTTTGCAAGCGCCGATAAAAAGGTTTTATCCTTTTGAGAATTCAGCTCATTCTCCGATTTTTGAGGAACCTGGAAAATTTAACATGATATTACAGGAAATTCTTTCGCGTCAAGAAAAGGATGGAAACCAATAATGTCTAAATTTGCAGACAATTTAAAATCATTTTTCATGGATCAGTTCAGCAATCACCCTCTTTACCGCAGGCATAATATTGACAGTGCCATGAGTTCGTTATGGGCGTTTTATAAAAAGAAATTTCTTTCATTATTCATTATTTCACTGCTGATGTCGCTCGTTTTGCAGTATGTTTCAACCTTTATAAATATGAAGGAGTTGTCTTCAATTACAGATCCAATGATTGTACTTGAAAAATTAAAGAGTTTAATCGTTCCGATATTAGCGATTTCTTTTATCAGCCTGCTTTTTAACACTATTCTTCAGTACTATGTTCTGTATAACCCTGTAGATAAAGAGAATACTATTTTCAATTCCATTGTCAGGTCGCTGAAATATTTTGTACCATATCTTGTAATTATGGTACTTCTTGCTTTTGTAGGCACTATTGCAATAGCTCTTGGCATTTTTGTACTTATTATCGGAGCATTATTTGCAATGTTATATGTGGTAACGCTCTACCTTTTCATTTTACCTGTTATGATGGTTGAGGGTATGAATATTGGTTCCACGATATCAAGAACTATAAAACTCACTCATAAAAATTTCTGGTCAAACATTGGTTGGGTAAGCGTCTTTATCATAATTATGCTTGTTGTATCTGTGATCCTCTCTGGTATTATACTCCTGCCTTTCACAGGCAGTTTTATTAAGACAATTGTCAATCCGGAAGACACTACAAAGCTTGCTGATGTTACAACCAAACCATTATTCATAATACTATCTGCAATAATGAACGCTCTAACCCTGCCTATAATGCCGATTTTTGCGTGCATCCTTTATTTTAATGGAAAGGCTGGAGAAGAACAAAACCAGGCTATAGTGGTTTTATCCACGGAAGAAAACAGGGTCAGAGTTGAAGATCTCTATGCCAAACCGTATGCTGACGATCATCCGGATAATCCGGAAAATAAAGGTTGATTGTTCTGGTGTCATTGTGTCTTTGTGTCTTTGCGCATAGGTCTTTTGGGACGCACTTAAACAACAGACCTCAAAACTTCGAGACCATCAGACTTCCATCCTTTCAGACTTCATTCTCCCCCTTCACGTATCCAAAGTTAGCAAGGATACCTCCATCAACATATAAAATATGACCGTTGATAAAGTCACTGGCTTTTGAAGCAAGAAAGAGAGCGGCATTAGCAACGTCTTCTGGTTCACCCCAGCGTCCTGCCGGAGTGCGCGACATTACCAGATCGTTGAAAGGATGTCCTTTTTCACGCAGGGGTGCTGTCAGGGAAGTCGCAATATATCCCGGACCAATTCCATTGATCTGAATATTGTATTTTGCCCATTCACATGTCATATTCTGAGTAAGAAGTTTAAGACCACCTTTTGCCGAAGCGTATGCAGAAACGGTATTTCGTCCGTATACGCTCATCATCGAACACATATTTATTATTTTACCGCTTCGCTTTTCAATCATTTTTCGTACAACACGTTTTGAAACTACCAGAGGAGCAACCAGGTCAACATCAATTATATTCTTAAAATCAGCTATTGCCATATCAATGATTGGAATTCTCTTTATTATCCCGGCATTATTTACAAGTATGTCAACAGGTCCTGCACTCTTTTCGATCATGGAAACTCCTTTATCAACATCGGACTCATCTGTAACATCAAATTTCAGGGTGAAAATATCGAGGTCGTGTGCCTTGAATACATCCTTGCAGATCTGTAATTTTTCATTATTCCGTCCGTTTACGCATACTATGGCTCCGGCTTTCCCCAATAACAATCCTATTGCCAGCCCGATACCCTGGGTGCCACCTGTAATAAGTGCAACTTTGCCTGTTAAATCAAATAAATCTGTCATAATTCATAATATTATTTTCTTTCCCTCTGTGTCTTCTCTGTGTGACTCTGTGTAACTGATTTTAAGAACTTACACAGAGGTACACGGAGGATCACAGAGTTGCACGGAGGCAAAACCTACTTTAAAGTATCGGGTTGCCGGATATCCTGATCACCATAATCAAGATTCTCCCCTGCCATGCCCCAGATAAAAGTGTAATTGGAAGTTCCAGCAGCGCTGTGAATACTCCATGATGGTGAAAGTACAGCCTGCTCATTCTTCATCCAGATATGTCTTGTTTCATCAGGATCGCCCATAAAATGACAAATAGCTTGCTTCTCAGGTACCTCAAAATAGAAATAGGCTTCCATCCTCCTGTTATGTGTATGTACCGGCATTGTGTTCCAGACACAGCCTGTCTGAAGTTCAGTCATTCCCATCTGTAGCTGACAGGTCTCTATCACACTGTTTATAAGCAGCTTATTTACCGTCCGGCGATTGGAAGATTCAGGTGTTCCAATTACAACTACTTCAGCATCAGCAAGAGTGACTTTTTTTGAAGGATACGCCTGATGAGCTGGAGCTGAATTGATGTACAGCTTTGCAGGATTATCATAATAGACAGAATTAAAGGTGACATCATGAGACCCTTTTCCAAGATACAAAGCCTCCTTAAATCCGATTTTATAAACCTTGCCACTAGCATGAATTACCGCTTCTCCTCCAATATTTATTATTCCCATTTCCCTCCTGCTTAGAAACTGTTCTGATTTCAGTTCATCAGGTGATTCAAGCGTTAATTGTTTATTGACAGGCATTGCACCTCCGACTATCAGACGGTCATACATTGAATAGACCAGGCAAATCTCATCCTTAAGAAAAATGTTTTCAATTAGGAATTCTTTACGTAATCTGGCTGTATCCCAATTTTTTACATCGTCAGGATGAGCGGCATATCTTAGTTCTGTTTTCATAAAATCATAATTAACATAAACTTCCAATAAACTAAACGGCGTCAGGCTTGAGGCGGAAGGATCGAAATTAAATTAGTCATATCTCATGTTTCCTGGTTCCTGATCCCTGATTTCTGATCTCTGATTCCTATTTCTTCCCAAACAATGCCTCTATCACTCCATTATTTATTTTACAGTTTTCAAACTTCACATTTTCAGCTAAATCCATGAATGTAGCCTTTGCCTCTTTAACTGTTGGCTTTGGCCCTTTCCCTGCCCAATAATCTATAACTTTCTGCCAACCTGCTGGTCTTGAAATAGTCAATAAACTGCTTTCCGAGCCAATTTTCTTTATTGTCCACCATGACCAGCCAATATTGTTTGTTTCAAACAAGTTAACCGCAGCTTTAAACCATTCATTGGTATTTTCGCCCGATTCTCCCATCCATAGCGGGATATCATACTTTTCTCTCATATCGAGGTATTTCTGAATTGTCTCCAGGGTAGTCGGATTCCAGTACTTATGAAAACTATAGACCATATTGTTATCCCATGGTGGTGTCAGTCCTGTAAAATCATTTGCGAACTGGTTACCTTCAATGAAGATAATATGTTTTTTATCGGCTTTCCGGATCTCCCGGGTAATTTCTGCAAAAAGTTTTTTAAGGGCTGCATTTCCTTCAAGTTTATAATTGGTTTCGTTTATAAGGTCATATCCTCCGATCCATTCTTCATCCTTGTATCTTTCAGCCAGTTTTTTCCAAAGTGTAACAGTTTTCATTTGATTTGCTTCACTCTGCCATAACCTCGGCTTAAGAGTATCTATATCCGCTATAGGCCTGTCATTTCCCTGGCCTCCCGAGGTGGCATGGAGATCAAGAATCAGGTAGATATTATATTTCCTGCACCACGACAGCAGGTTATCAGTCAATTTAAATCCGATTTCCAGCCATGTATTTTGTCCGGCAACAGGTTCTTTATCTACGGGCAGGGTAAACAGGTTGTAATGCATTGGCAGCCGTACAGAATTAAATCCCCATTTTTTTAGAGCATCAATATCCTTTTCTGTTATCATATTAGTCAGAAAACGTTTATAGAATTCATCGCAGTTCTTCTGACCGATCAATCCGCTTATTTTTGATTTTATGTCAGTTTGATTTCCTGCAACTTCGGAAAGTTGAAACATATATGGTTCCTGAAGCATCCAACCACCAAGACCGATTCCTCGCAGAAGGACATTTTCGTTTTTTTCATTTACGATCTGTTTTCCCTGAACCCTTAGAAATCCCTGGCAATCTGCAAATTGTCCAGCCAGAAAGATTGTTACAAATAATATTAAACTTCTTTGTTTCATAATTGGATAATTAATTTGAAATTAGAAATGACGAATTACGAATTATTATTTGGATAAAGTTTTGACTTTAGTGTTTTAGTGATTGAACCAACAATTTTTAGGATTTCCTCACAATCTTCTAAAAGACTGTCTGCTTGCTCACCCCTTAGAATATTCGAGTCTCTCAGAAGTCTTAACCAGAAATGTGTTTCCCTGGCTTCCTTATAAACAATATTAAACTTTGTATAAAAGTCTTTATCTGTTTGTCCTCCCAGTGCTTCTTCAGTGTTTGCTCCAATTGATGTACCGCTTTTGAGAAGCTGCTTTGAAAGTACAAACTCCTTCTTCTCCTCAATTAGAAACTGATATATTTTTACAATCTTTAAAGCAAAAGCGTAACTTTTAGTTTGTATGACATTGTCGCTCTTCATTCTAGATTTAATTTCTAATTTGTAATTCTCAGTTGATAATTCGCAATTCGTAATTCGTAATTCGTAATTCGCAATTCGTAATTATAAGATTCCTTTATCAATTAACCTGGTAATCTCTGATCCTGCCATAAGAAATCCGCCTACACCGTACACTTCAGTCATTTCCCTGGAAACACTTTTTGGATCAGCTCCAATGGGTTGAATAAAACCTACCTTCCCATCGGGCCATACAGAAGTAACCATTGATTTCCATCCTTTTACTATTGCCGGAAGATATGTTTCCTTATCAAGATATCCCTTATTTACGCCCCAGGCAAATCCATACACAAAAAACGCAGTTGCGCTCATTTCCGGATTGGGATAACTGAAAGGATCAAGAAGACTTGCATGCCAGAATCCGTCAGCTGACTGTAATTTGAGAAGTTTCGCAGCCATTTTCTTATAAATATTCACAAAATACTCCCTATGCTCATATTTTGCAGGAAGCTCTCTTATTATTATAGGCAAGCCGGCAAAAACCCATCCATTTCCTCGTCCCCAGAAAACTTTTGTTCCGTTTGCCTCTTTTTTTGTAAAATAATTCGAATCCCTGTAATAAAGATCTTCATCTTTATCGTAAAGGTAATCCGTGGTGGCTTTATATTCTTTATACATAAAATCGAGGTACTTTTTACTGCCAGTCACATTCGCCATTTTTGCCCATACTGTCGGACCCATGAAAAGCGCATCACACCAAGACCATCGCTGGGTTGACCAGTAATTATCAGTATTCTCAAATGTGAGATTGCCTGTGGCCGGGTTTTTAATTATCTGATCCAGATATTTCTTCATCGGTTCGATCATCCTCTTTTCATTGTATTTGCGATATAATTCAATATAAGTCTGTCCCACACAATAGTCATCTGCATGATATCTCCCGAGAGGATTCTCTCTCTTCATGTACGACCAGCCTGTTTTATCACAAATATTTTTCAGCCATTCATAGTACAAATTATTTTCTGCAACTTCTGCCCATTCAATCATACCCGCATAGAGTGCTCCATTAGTCCAGTCAGCAAGTTCATGGGTCAATGGAGTTCTTATCTGCCAGTCTGCAACTGCTTTTAGCACAGTTTTAACATCCGAAAGTCTCAAATCTGCATTATAGTAAGTTTTTGCCGGTTCCTGTGAGAAAATTGAAATGGAGCAAATTACTAAAGTAATTGCCAAAATACATTTACCTGTTGTCATAAAAATAGTTTTCTATAGGATTTACAGTGTCCCATCAATTTATAATTTTGTCATTCCATTTTTTTCCTGTTTCTTTTTACCAGACGGCCGTTTTGCGTTTCATGTTTAGTGTTGTCAATTCCCGTTTAAATCAGGATTTGATTACTTGCAACGTCATTGCGAGCGAAGCGAAGCAATCTTTATACTTTTATCTTCTGATATTTCTTGATAAATTGATTTGCATTTCATAATTTCGTGATCGTTAACGAAACATCAGTATTCAAAGTTAGAAAATATTATTATCTGTTCGAAAGATATGAAACCATTTATTCATGATAATTTTCTTCTTGGTAATAAAACTGCTGAAAAACTTTATCATAAATATTCTGAAAATAAACCTGTTATCGACTTTCATTGCCATCTTTCACCAGAGTTGATAGCCGGGAACCATCAATTTACAAATCTGACGCAAGCCTGGCTGAAGGGAGATCATTATAAGTGGCGGGCCATGAGAACAAATGGTGTCAGTGAAAAATTCTGCACGGGAAATGCTACGGATATAGAAAAATTCAAAAAATGGGCAGAAACTGTTCCGGCCACAATAGGAAATCCGCTTTATCACTGGACCCATCTGGAACTTTTAAGATATTTCGACATTACTGAACTTCTATCTCCGTCGACAGCTACAGGTATTTATGAAAAAGCTTCTGCCCTTCTCAGGACTCATGAGTTTAGTACCAGATCCATAATACGGAAAATGAATGTCGAAATCATATGTACAACTGATGATCCTGCTGATAATCTTGAACATCATCTAAAACTGAAAGACTCCTTCGAAATTAAGGTCTTGCCCACTTTCCGGCCCGATAATGTAATTAAAATTGAAGATCCGGAGAAATTTATAATGTATATAAAGAAGATGGAACAGGCAAGCGAAAAAGATATCCTGAATTTTGATTCTCTTATTGAGGTACTGGACAGAAGACACAAATTCTTTCATGAAATGGGATGCCGGTTATCGGACCATGGTCTTGACCGCTTCTATTTTGCTACTTCTACTGCTGCAGAAATAAACTCAGCTTTCAGTACCCTTCTCAGTGGCAAAACACTTTCAACAGAAGAGGCTGAAAAATACAAAACTGCTATGATGCTTGAACTGTGCAGGATGAATCATAAAAGGGGCTGGACCCAACAATTCCATATTGGCGCTTTGAGAAACAGCAATTCACGGATGTTCAGACAGATGGGGCCTGATACTGGATGGGATTCAATTGGCCCTGCACAGGACCCTTTTAATATTTCAAAATTTCTCAGCGAACTTGATAGAAATGACCAGCTAGCGAAAACAATCCTTTATAATCTGAATCCTGCAGATAATGAGATGATGATAACAATGACAGGGAATTTTAATGATGGTTCAATTGTGTCAAAAGTACAATATGGGGCAGCATGGTGGTTCCTTGACCAGAAAAACGGGATGGAAAAGCATATGAAGGACCTGGCTTCTCATGGATTATTAAGAAGGTTCATAGGAATGGTGACGGATTCACGCAGCTTCATGTCGTATCCCCGGCATGAATATTTCAGACGACTGGTTTGTAATTTTTTGGGAGAGGAGGTTGAAAAGGGACTGATTCCGGAAGATGAAGAATTATTAAAACCATTAATCGAGGGTATCTCGTACAGGAATGCAAAGGAATATTTTGGATTTTAAACCCCTGTTCTGATGCCTCTACAATCTGCCCCCTTCTCCCAGGAGAGAAGGGGGTATGCATTAAGTCCCTCCCTCTTGGGGGAGAGATTTAAGGAGAGGTAAAATTGAGGTGTACTAAAAGTTAGACATAACACATTTTATATGAATGAATTAAATCTCAAGAATAAAGTTGCAGTAATAACTGGTGGCGCTGGGATAATCTGTTCGGCCATGGCCAGATCGCTTGCCGTTCATGGTGTAAAAACGGTTATCCTTGACCTTAATAAAGATGCCGCAACTTCTGTCGCCAAACAGATAGAGAAAGAGTATACAACATCGTCAATTGGAGTTTCAGCAAATGTTCTCGATAAAGCTTCCCTCCAAAGTGCTATGAATATAATACATGAACAGTTCGGTACCATCGACATCCTGGTTAACGGCGCCGGGGGAAACTCTCCTGCAGCTACCACGAAGGTTGAAAAAATGGATGGGAGTGAAAGTGAAAATCCTGAAGAGACATTTTTCGGACTCCGGATCGAAGAATTTGAAAAGGTTTTTGACCTTAACTTTAAGGGCACACTTATTCCGTCAATGGTTTTCGCAACTGATATGGTCAGGAATAAATCAGGAGTAATTATTAACATTTCATCAATGAACTCTTTCAGACCCCTGACAAAGATTCCTGCATACTCATCGGCAAAAGCAGCGGTCAATAATTTCACACAATGGCTTGCTGTTCATCTTGCAAAAACAGGTATAAGGGTAAATGCCATTGCTCCCGGGTTTCTGCTCACAAACCAGAACAGATTTTTATTGATTGATGAACAAACCGGAGCGTATACTCAAAGGGGAAAGAAAATAATTAACGGCACTCCTATGGAACGTTACTGCCTGCCGGAAGAACTAACCGGTACTTTGATTTATCTTGCTTCTGATCTGTCAAAGTTTGTCACAGGTGTAGTTATTCCGGTTGACGGTGGGTTTAGTGCATACAGCGGAGTTTGACGGCACAGGGCAAAGGGCGAAGGGCAAAGAACAGAATTTGAAGATAAAAGACAAAAGCAAAAAGACAAAGACTATGACTAAAAACGTAATAGTTGCCCAGTCAGGCGGACCCTCACCGGTAATAAATAGTTCATTGCGAGGCATCATCGAGACCTGCATGATGTTTCCTGATAAATTCGGGAAGGTATATGGCGGCTGGCACGGGATTGAGGGAGTCCTGAACGAGGAGTTACTTGACCTGTCATCACAGAAAGAAGAAGAGATCGCTCTTCTTAGAAACACTCCTGCTGCCGGAAGCATAGGTACCTGCAGATATAAACTCCTCGATGCACATAAAAAGGATTTCCAAAGGATAATGGAAGTATTTAAAGCTCATAATATCGGATACTTTTTCTATATAGGCGGCAACGATTCGCAGCATACTGCATTAAAAGTCAGTGAAATGGCGAATTCCAAAGGTCTCGACCTGGTAGCAGTTGGTGTGCCAAAAACAATAGATAATGATATGGGCGACAATGATTTTAAACTTATTGATCACACCCCTGGATATGGCAGCGTAGCAAGGTACTGGTCGAATATTATTCAGAATGCCAATGAGGAGAATATGGGTTCTGCTCCGGCTGACCCGGTACTTGTTATCCAGGCAATGGGAAGGAAGATTGGATATATTCCTGCTGCCGCAAGGCTAGCCGATCCGGAACGAATAATGCCTCTGCAGATTTATCTGGCCGAATCAAAAATATCTATAGACAACCTGGTTGATAACGTAAATGACCAGTTGAAAAGAGACAAAAGATGCATTGTTGTTATAAGCGAAGGTTTTAATGTTGGAAATAAGGGTGATGTGAAAGATGCCTTTGGACATATCAATTTCGGTTCAAGTAAGAGTTCAGTCTTCCAGACTGTGGTTAATTATCTGAACAGTAAAGGACTAAAAGCCAGAGGCACCGCCAGGGGCCAGGTCATGGGAACTGATCAACGCGACACCACCGCCTTTGCTTCAGTAGTAGACCTTGATGAAGCATATAAAGTGGCACAGAAAGCCGTTGAGATAGCTCTGTATGATGGGAATGGCTGGATGGCTACTATTTTAAGAGAATCAGGCTTTATTTACAACGTGAGATACGATAAAGTTCCTCTGGAGAAAGTTGCACTGTCAGAAAGAACCTTTCCTGAACATTGGATTGCGAAAAACCGTTATGATGTCACGGATGATTTTATTGCTTATTCAGAACCTCTGATAGGTGAAGACTGGCCATCAGTACCGATTATCAATGGCAGACAAAGGTTTGCCAGATTTGAGATGAAATTTGCTGATAAGAAGTTGCCTGATTATTTACCGGAAGCATATGAAAAACAATAATTTACTCTTTACTATTTAGTTCCACGTCTTCTCACTTTTAATGGTATCTTTTTAACTTTTAACTTTTGATTTTCGACTTATAAATATGATGAATCCACAGGAGCAGTTATTAGCTTTAATACCGGAGAAGAAGTTTTTTATTGGAATAGATTCCGACGGCTGCGCATTTGACACTATGGAGATAAAGCAGAAAGAATGTTTCTGCCCTAATTTTATAAAGCTCTTTGGTCTGCAGCCCGTTTCAAAGTATGCCCGTGAAACATGGGAGTTTGTTAATCTTTATTCAACCAACAGGGGATGCAATCGTTTTTTGGCAGTAAATGAGACTCTCAGACTGCTCTCAATGCGACCTGAAATAAAAGCCAGAAGTTTCACTGTTCCTTCACCGGCCCCTCTTATAGAATGGACAAATAAAGAGACAAAACTTGGGAATCAGACGTTAAAAAAGTATGCAGAAGAAATTAATGATCCTTTCATTTCACAGACTCTTGAATGGTCACTTAAGGTAAATGAGGATATAAAAAAAATGATATCCGGAATAGCTCCCTTTCCATTTGTCAGAGAATGCCTTGAGAAAACAAAGTCAACTGCTGATGTCATGGTTGTTTCACAAACTCCCCTCGAAGCATTGAAGCGAGAGTGGGAAGAGAACAGAATCGACAATTTCGTTAGGATGATAGCAGGACAGGAACACGGTACAAAAGCAGAACATCTTAAATATGCAGCAAAGGGGAAGTATCCTGATGATAAAATACTGATGATAGGCGATGCAAATGGTGATTTGAAAGCTGCCAGATCAAATGGGGTCAGCTTCTTCCCGATAAATCCTGGTAAAGAGGAAGAATCTTGGGAAAAACTCTGTATCGAGGGTCTTGACAGATTCTTTGCCGGAACCTTTAGAGGGGGTTATGAAGATGAACTGATAAAAGAATTTGAGACTTACCTGCCGGAACATCCTCACTGGAAGCTGGTGTGAGGCATGAAGTGGGCAATATGCATGAGGTGTGAGGTGTGAGGTGTGAGGTGTGAGGTGTGAGGTGTGAGGGAAAAGCTCAGGGGAAGAAGGCGTAAGTGGTGAAGTGTAAGGCGCACAGTTTTAAAAATAGTGTAAGATAAAAGACAAAGGTAAGAAGACAAAAGTTAAAAAGTAGATTAATTATTCTGAAACGGATAAAATTAGGCCCCGTTTAGGGGTGGGGGCCAAAAACAATAAACTATGATATATTGCAAACTAGGATCTGAAAATACAGTTCTTGATTCAAAAGATCTTGAGTCAGGGATTAATTCTGCCCTTGAAAAGCTTGGAGTCAGAAAGAAGGTTCTGGTTGTTCCTCCCGACTGCACTCGTTATCATTCAAGAGCTGGAGAACTTACCGGTTATATATATAGCTATTACAAGGATTGCCTGAAAGATATTCTTCCTGCCCTTGGAACCCACACTCCTATGACCTGCACCCAACTGGACAGCATGTACGGAGGAATTCCAAAATCACTCTTTAGAGTACATGACTGGAGAAAGGACGTTGTTACTGTCGGAACAGTATCTGGAGAATTCGTATCATCAATAACTAATGGCAAGCTTGAATTTCAATGGCCCGCGCAGCTTAATAATCTTGTTGCTAATGGAGGACATGATCTGATCTTATCAGTGGGGCAGGTTGTTCCACACGAAGTTATGGGGATGGCCAATTATAATAAGAACCTTTTCATTGGGACCGGGGGCCATGAAGGGATCAATAAAAGCCATTTCATAGGCGCTGTTTATGGGATGGAACGCATAATGGGAAAAGCTGATAACCCGGTCAGGTCGCTTTTGAACTTTGCCTCAGCAAATTTTACCAACCATTTGCCCATTGTATACATACATACAGTAATTGGCCGTGATAATAGAGGCACACTGGTGGTAAGGGGGCTTTTTATCGGAGATGATGAAGAAGTGTTCAGGCTTGCTTCCGATCTTTCTCTTAAGGTAAATTTTAACGTACTTGAAGAACCTCTGAAAAAAGTGGTAGTCTTTCTTGATCCTTCCGAGTATAAAAGTACCTGGCTCAGTAACAAAAGTATATACAGAACACGTATGGCTATGGCCGATAATGGCGAGTTGATCGTTCTGGCTCCCGGCTTAAAGGAGTTTGGCGAAGACAAAGAGATAGACCGGCTAATCAGAGAATACGGGTATCGGGGAACACCTGCGACATTGAAATCCCAGAGGGAAAATGAAGAACTTAATAATAATCTGAGTGCAGCGGCTCATCTGATTCATGGAAGTTCAGAAGGAAGATTTTCAATAACTTATTGCCCCGGTTTCCTTACAAAAGATGAGATTGAATCAGTAAATTTTAAATATCGTGATCTCAATGATATGATGAAGAAATTCGATCCAAAAAGGCTTAAAGAAGGCTTCAATAGTATGGAATATGGAGAGGAAGTCTACTTCATTTCAAACCCTGCCCTTGGATTGTGGACATCAAAGCAGCGATTGAATCAAGAATGATTATTAAATTCATATTATGATAAACTGGGGAATAATCGGGTGTGGAAATGTTACTGAAGTAAAAAGTGGTCCGGCATTTAATCTGATAAAAGGGTCGAAACTTATGGCCGTAATGAGAAGAAATGCCATCCTTGCTGAGGATTATGCGAAACGATATAATGTCCCTAAGTTTTACTCTAAAGCTTCAGATCTCATAAATGACAAGGATGTAAATGCAGTGTATATTGCCACTCCTCCTGGACACCATGCCGGATATGCGATTGAAGTTATAAAAGCCGGAAAACCTGTCTATATCGAGAAGCCAATGGCCTTAAACTACTCAGAATGTCTTAAAATAAATAAAGCTGCGGAAAAAAATAAAGTTCCCGTCTTTGTGGCATACTATAGAAGAGCTCTTCCTGGTTTTCTGCTGGTAAAAGATCTAATTGATAACTTAGCTATCGGGAAAGTCCGGTTCATAATAATACAACTATTCAAGTCTCCATCTTATGATGAAATAACCGGGAAACCATCTTGGCGGGTCGACCCCGATGTTTCCGGTGGTGGACATTTCTTCGATCTTGCATGCCATCAGCTTGATTATTTAGATTTCCTATTCGGACCAATCCATAAGGTCAGATCCATAGCTGTGAATCATTCAGGCTTTTACAAAGCGGAGGATTTTGTTTCTGCTGAGTTTCTTTTCAAAAATAATATTATTGGATCAGGTACCTGGTCATTCAGTGTACCTCTTGAAAGCGGAAGAGATACAATTGAGATTATCGGAGATAAAGGTTCAATTAAATTTTCAACCTTTAGTTTTGAGTCTATAGTCCTTACAAATGAATCGGGCCGGCAAGAATTCATCAACGAACGTCCTGCTCATGTTCAGTACAATCTGATTGAAAAAATAGTTCAATCACTGAACGGTCAGGGTGTCTCCCCGAGTACCGGAATAACTGCAGCAAGAACAAGCCATGTGATGGATGAGGTTGTGAAGGAGTATTATAAAGGAAAGGCGTGAAAAATGGTGCAAAGGCACAAAGGTATCAACCAAATAAAGTTTTTTCCCCGTTGAGCCGTTGAGCCATTGAGCCGTTAAGCCATTTATTAATAAAATGAATAACTTGAAACAAGTCATAATATTATAAATATAATCTCTTAGTTATGAGCAATTTATCAGATATCGGATTAATCGGTCTCGCTGTTATGGGTGAGAATCTTGTGCTTAATATGGAGAGTAAAGGATTCAAAGTGTCAGTTTTCAACAGGTCGACACAGAAAGTTGATGATTTTCTTTCCGGAAGAGCAAAAGGTAAAAATATCATTGGCACTCATTCTGTAAAAGAACTTATAGGATCTCTCGAACGTCCAAGGAAGGTGATGCTGATGATCAAAGCCGGAAATGCGGTCGACGAGATGATCAATACACTTCTCCCCTATCTTGAAAAAGGAGATATAATTATTGATGGTGGCAATACTCATTTTCCTGATACTAACAGGAGAACTGCTTTTGTGGAATCAAAGGGTCTCCTCTATATTGGAACAGGAGTGTCGGGAGGTGAAGAAGGAGCATTGTTAGGACCCTCAATTATGCCAGGTGGATCAAAAGCGGCATGGCAATTTGTGAAACCTATCTTTCAGGCAATTGCAGCAAAAGTGGAAGACGGAACTCCATGTTGTGACTGGGTTGGGGAAAATGGAGCCGGTCATTTCGTAAAAATGGTGCACAATGGCATCGAGTACGGTGATATGCAACTTATCACAGAGGCTTATCAGATTATGAGAGATCTGCTGCACCTGACAGCTGATGATATGCATACTATTTTCAAAGAATGGAATGAAAGTGAACTAGACAGTTATCTGATTGAAATAACGCGAGACATCCTTGCTTATAAAGATTCTGACGGGAAGCCACTTGTAGATAAAATTCTCGATACAGCAGGACAGAAGGGTACAGGCAAATGGACAGCCGTTACTGCACTTGATCTTGGTATACCGCTGACTTTAATCGGAGAAGCCGTCTTTTCGAGATGCCTATCTGCAATAAAGAGCGAAAGAGTGGAAGCATCAAAAATACTGCATGGTCCTGTTCCAAAATATTCGGGTGACAAAGTTAAGTTCATCAATCACATCAAAGATGCATTATATGCCTCAAAAATTGTTTCTTACGCACAGGGTTACGAACTGATGAAAGCTGCTGCTGAAGAATATAAATGGAAACTTAACTATGGAGGCATCGCTCTTATGTGGCGCGGCGGATGCATAATCAGATCGGCATTCCTTGGCAAGATTAAAGAAGCATATGATCATAATCCATCAATTACTAACCTTCTTCTCGATCCATTCTTTAATGATAAAATAGAGAAAGCACAGAGTGGCTGGAGAAATGTCGTATCCGAAGCTGCTATGAATGGTATAGCCGTTCCTGCCATATCATCCGCTCTCGGATATTTTGACGGCTATCGGTGCGAAAAACTCCCGGCAAATCTGCTGCAAGCTCAACGTGATTATTTTGGTGCTCATACCTACGAAAGAATCGATAAACCGAGGGGAGAATTTTTCCATACGAATTGGACAGGCAGGGGTGGGAAAACAGCATCTTCGACGTATAATGTTTAAGCTTAAGTACATTTAAATAAACCCATTATGTCATTTACTGGTATTAATGAAAAAGTTGGAAAATACCGATGGACAATATGTTCACTTGTTTTTTTCGCAACAACCGTAAATTATTTTGACCGTAGTGTACTGGGTCTTTTGAAACCGACACTGTCTGAAGCAGGAATTTTTGGAGCTGATAAAGGTAATCAGGAGTTATACTATTCATGGGTTGTAATGAGTTTTCAAATTGCCTATGCATTAGGCATGACACTTGCCGGAAGATTCATAGACTGGATCGGAACAAAAAAAGGCTATACATTTTCCCTGTTAGGGTGGAGCATTGCTGCTATTGGTCATGCTCTTGCTCATAATACATTTACATTTGGAGCATGGCGTGCTGCTTTAGGATTCACTGAAGCCGGTAACTTCCCGGCTGCAAATAAAACGATGGCAGTATGGTTCCCTAAAAAAGAGAGAGCTTATGCCACTGGCATTTACAATTCCGGCGCTAATATAGGTGCCATTTTAACCCCGTTGTTTGTTCCATGGATGGCAATACACTGGGGTTGGCAGTGGGCATTCATTTTTGTTGGCCTTATAGGTACTGTCTGGCTTTTTTTCTGGTATCGCATTTATGCTTCTCCTGAAGAAAAACTTAAAGCAGGTGTATTAAGTCAGGCTGAATACGATTATATCAATAGCGATTTAGATGAAAAAGAAGATAGTAAAGAAGAAAAGGGAAGGGTTCCATGGTCAAAGCTTCTGACATACCGGCAGACATGGTCATTTTTTTTTGGAAAGTTACTGACCGATGGAGTATGGTGGTTTTATTTATTCTGGTTACCTGCTTTTCTGAGTGGCGATAATGCCCGGAAAATGGCTGAATATAAATTACTAAATCCAAACTTTACAGGTGTAATATCCGAGATTCCCGGAATAATCAGCTGGACTCTGGCCGTTGCTGTTGTCTATACAATTTCAACTTTCGGATCTGTTTACGGAGGCTGGTTACCTAAAAGACTCATAAATAACGGAATGACTGCTTTCAAGGCTCGTAAATTTTCGATGTTCATCTATGCATTATTTCCACTGACAGTACTATCAGCAAGCTGGTTAGGTCAGTTTAATACCTGGTATGCAGTGCTTGTAATTGGTATTGCATGTGCAGCCCATCAGGCCTGGTCAGCAAATATTTTCACAACGGTTACTGATATGTTTCCTAAAAAAGCTGTTGCTTCTGTTACCGGAATTGGCGGAATGTCAGGCGCGATAGGGGGAATAATTCTATCTCAATGTGCCGGACTGCTTTTAAAACATTATACCGCACAGGGTAAAATTGAAGTGGGTTACGGAATTCTGTTCATCTTTTGCGGAATTGCCTATATCCTTGCATGGATCATTATGCACTTTTTTGTGCCAACGATGAAACGTGTCAATAATTTATAAGATGTAACCACTGAACTACAATGTCTCAGAAAAAAGCAAGGATCAAAGATATTGCTACTATGGCCGGTGTCTCAATTGGCACTGTGGACCGTGTAATACATAACAGAGGCGAAGTCGCTGAAGAAACAAAGCTTAAGGTCCAGAAAATACTGGAAGAGACCAATTACTCACCTAATGTAATGGCACAGGTTTTGAAATCAAAAAGACGATTTCATCTTGTTTCACTTCTTCCAACGCCTTCAGAAGATAACTCATTCTGGAAAAAGCATATGCTTGGAGTAAACAGGGCAATCTATGAACTCGACCCTTTTCCTGTTACTCATAGCAAGGTAACATTTGATATGCAGAGTGAAAAGGACTTCCAGGAAAAAACCGGTATAGTTTTAGGTCTCAATCCTGACGGTATTCTCCTGGCTCCTATTTTCAAGTCAGAATCAACTATATTCTGTTCGCAGCTTCAAAAAGAGAACATACCCTTCGTTTTCATCGATGAATATATTGAAAGTACAGATTTTCTGGCCTATATCGGAGAAAACATTTTCCGTAGCGGAAGAGTTGCCGGACAGCTTACCGACATGATCACTCCTGAAAAGAGTGACATACTGGTGGTAACGATCGCAAGAAACATCAGCAATGTTCACCACCTTATCAACCGTACGGAAGGATTTTTGAGCTATTTCAGTAATTCAGGCAAAAACAAAGGCAAAAAAATTATTGTAAACATACATACCCCTTCTACTGTTGAAATAAAAACTGCTATCGACAAAGCATTTCTGGAGAATCCGGGGATAGGTTCAGTTTTTATCACCGGTTCAAGAGCGTATCTTATCGCTTTATATCTGGAAAAGAGGGGATTAAATTCAATAAACGTGATAGGATACGATCTTCTGGATTCCAATGTAAGGTTGTTAAAATCAGGCAGTATAAGGTTCCTCATAGGTCAGCGGCCTGAAGAACAAACATATAAGGGTATTAAGAAATTATTTGAATACCTGTCGCTTCATAAGATACCTGATAAAATTGAGTATCTGCCTGTTGATATTGTAACTTCTGAAAATGTTGAATTTTTTTTATGAATAAAAACATTATTCCCTTAAATTCCTTTGTAAACCTTAGTGATAGCCTTAGTGTTCCTTTGTGTTAAAATTTAATCTTTTAAATCACAAAGGAACACCAAGTATTTTATAAAGTATCACAAAGGAAAATCCAAATTTTGATTATGCCAAAACTAAAAAACGGATGAAAACTCTTGGTAAATACTCTTTCGGTCTGGGCGACAGATTCGGTCACCAGGGACAAGCTCAGTTAAAAGCAATTATTGCAGCATCAGATAAAGGCATCGAAATAACCCCGGTCTGGAACAAATCGAACAGGGAACATGTTACAATTGGCACCCAACCTATTGACGTCAGGAGAGAAGCAGATGGAGTAACAAAAAATGCCGGATTCAATAAACCATATTTTGTTGATGCCGATCATATTAATATTGGAACAGTCGATCGCTTTATTGAATGTTCCGATTTTTTTACAATCGATGTTGCATCGTATATTGGCATGAAGGCTGAAGAAAAAGATATACTTGATTTCTTGTCAGATGCAGAGAATTATAGCGGTGAAGTGAAACTCAAAGGCACAGAATTTTCGTTTAAAACCTCAAAACTCCAAATTAAAGAAATTGCAGAAAAATACCTTTTTGCAGCAGTAAAGGCAAGGGATATTTACAAAAAAATCGAGGATGTAAAAGGGTATGGAAGTTTTATCACTGAAGTTTCAATGGATGAAGTTACACGGCCACAAACGCCAATAGAGCTCTTTTTCATTCTTAAAATGCTGGCTTCTGAAAACATCCCTGTTCAGACTATAGCTCCGAAGTTCCCGGGAAGATTCAATAAGGGTGTAGATTATACAGGCGATCCCTTATTGTTTGCCAGGGATTTTGAATCGGACCTTTTGGTTATTGATTATGCAGTCAGTGAATTTGGTCTGCCCGATAACCTGAAAATGAGCATCCATTCAGGTTCTGATAAGTTTTCCATATATCCGTTTATTGGTTCAATAATAAAAAAATATGATAAGGGAATACATCTGAAAACAGCCGGCACTACCTGGCTTGAAGAAATAATCGGTCTTGCCGAATCAGGTGGAGAAGGCCTTGAATTTGTAAAAGAGATTTATTTTAAATCACTAGATATAAAAGAAGAGTTATGTGCTCCTTATGCTGATGTTATCGACATTAAAGCTTCTTCACTCCCGTCAAAACAGGAAGTTTCGCTATGGAACGGAAAAAGGTTTTCAGAATCACTTAAACATGAACCCGGTAACTCCTGTTATAATCCTGACATGAGGCAATTGATACATGTTGCCTATAAACTGGCCGGGTTACAGATAAAAACCTTTTACGCGCTACTGGAAGCGAATGAGAAGATCGTTTCGAAGTGTGTTTATGAAAATATTTATTACAGACACATCAACAGACTGTTCGATTTAAATTAAGAGTTGTTATTCAGGTGTTTTCGCACCTGTTACTGTTTTCGCTTCTGTCTGAAGCAAATCAAATATCATTATCTCGTTCATTCCCTCTCTTAACCATGAAGATGGGCAATAGAGCCTTTTTTGTGGTCCGATGTTCCAGTAACGTCCAAGATTATGCCCATTTACCCAGAGAATTCCTTTTGTGTAATTTGAAACATCTATATAAGTGTCGGAATACAGATTACCTTCTCCGCGGGAAAGCACAAAATTGCCTTTAAAGAAGACGCCGGGTTTCTTAAGCGATCTGCCTGATGATCTGAGATCCCATATAAATTTTTTGTCCATTGGAAGATTATATATCTGCCAGTTCAGCAATGTTGTACCATTAAGGGTCACGCTATCAGTAATTCCCTTTCTATCAATTATATCCTTCCCGTAATTAATATGACCCATAGCTTCAACAAATATTTCAAGAACAGGTAAATCGACGTTGCTTTCAGGTAAATCAATGGAGTTTACTCCCTCTCTCCTGTCCAGTTTCCCGATAAAATTCCCGTTCAGGAAAACCGTTGCATAATCATGAATATCATTAACTGACAGTTTCCCGCTTTTTTGTCCGGTAAGCTCAGTTTTATACAAAATGAAACCGTGGTCCTGGCCAAAGGCTTCAAATGGTTTCACCTGAACTGATTTCACAGGTTGAGGCAGATTATCCCAAACAGAAGTGAAGGGCATCATACTCGTAGCTGATATTACAATTGCCTGGACCGAATCAGGAATCGGAGGTAAAATTTTCCCTTTTGGGAGATATGATCCTATAAGTTTCCTTAGAGCCATATACTTAGGTGTAGGCTGACCCTGTTCATTTATCGGAGCGTCATAATCATAGCTCGTAACGTCAGGTTCGTACCCTTTCCCACCTGAATTTGCGCCGGCAGTATAATCAAAATTCGTTCCTCCGTGAACTACATAGAAATTAAAAGACTTCTTGTTGTCCAGAAGAAATTTTACTTCTTTCAATAACTCTGAAGTATCGGGTCTTGCCCATTTTTCACCCCAGTGAGTAAGCCAGCCTGGATATGTTTCACTGCTAAAAACGGGCACTCCGGGATTTATTTTACCGGCAAGTGCAAAATCTTCAGGCGAACTTCCTGAATCCAGACCGACCGCACTTCCCGGCAGAGTTCCGGCTTCAAGCATTTTTGTTGTGGGACCGTCTCCTGTAAATGTGGGTATATTAATGCCATTCGACGCCCATACTTCTTTCAGCCTTAGGAGATAATTCCTGTCATTGCCAAAACTGCCGTATTCATTCTCAATCTGTAACATAAGCAAAGGTCCTCCTTTCGTTATAAGAAACGGTTTGATCACTTCAGCCAGTTTTGCTATGTATCGCTCTGCAGCTGCCATATAGCGCGGATCCATACAGCGTAGTTTAATATCAGGGTTACGCAGCAGGTAAGGAGGAATTCCACCAAGGTCCCATTCTGCACAGACATAAGGTCCTGGCCTGAGGATCAGCCACATACCCTCTTCCTGCACAATTTTGAAAAATTCAGACAGATTATGATTACCCGATGTGAAATCAAAAATTCCATCTTCAGTTTCATGATAATTCCAGAAAACATATGCCGAAATTGTATTGCATCCCATGGCTTTTGCCATCATGATCCTGTGTCTCCAATATTCCAATGGAATACGGGCAGGGTGCATTTCACCGCTTATTATCTGAAAAGGCTGTCCGTCAAGAAGGAATTCTGATGCTCCTAATTTAAAAGTGTGTTTTGGTTTCTGAGCCTGTGCAGAAAATGAAGTCATAAATAATATGACTACTGCTAAATTTAAAATATGTCGCATATTTTATTTATTTACCGCGAAGACACGGAGTTTCACGGAGTTATTGATCGGTCTTAATCCGTATAGCTCCGTGCAATCCATGGTTAAATATCTTTTTATTTTATTATTTTCATATAGCCTGAAAGCTATGCAGTTTTCGGTAAAATCCATCCATTTTCGTCATCAGTTCAGCATGCGTACCTGTCTCAACGATCATTCCTTCATCAATAACTACGATTAAGTCAGCATGTTGTATAGTTGAGAGCCGGTGTGCAATTACCAGCGATGTTCTGTTTTTCATCAGTTTAAGTATAGCATCCTGGACAAGTCTTTCTGATTCAGTATCGAGAGCAGAGGTTGCCTCATCGAGAATCAGGATTGGCGGATTGGCCATGATTGCCCTGGCAATGCTTATTCTCTGTCTCTGGCCTCCACTGAGTTTGTTGCCTGATTCTCCAACTTTGTTCTCATAACCCTGTTCAGTTTCCATAATAAACTCATGCGCATTAGCTATCCGGGCAGCAGATTCAACCTTTTCCTTCTCAGCTATTTTAACACCAAAAGCTATATTCTCTTTGAAAGATGTATTGAAAAGGATGGGATGCTGGCTGACAATGCCCATGAGATATCTCAGTTCCTTTATCTTCAGGTCGCGGATATCAACACCATCAACCAGGACTGTTCCCTGATCGCAATCCATAAACCTTGGAAGAAGATCTGCCAGAGTTGATTTTCCGGCGCCCGACTTGCCCACAATAGCCACGGTCTGGCCTTTTTTTATTTTAAGATTTATATCCCTGAGTACCGGTTCATTGTTATACGCGTACCAGACACCTTTAAATTCAATCGAGTCATTAAATCCGTTTGGTGTGATTGCATCCTTCTTCTCAGTTATTGTCTCCTCGGCATCGAGTATCTGGTCGATTCTGTCAATTGAACCCATCCCTTTCTGTATAGCAAAAAAAGCAGTTGTGATATTTTTTGCAGGCTGAATTATCTGGGAAAAAACAGTAAGATAAACAATAAGGTCAGCCGGTGACATTTTTCCTGTTTTGTTAAGAACAAGAGTGCCACCGACATATAGAATTATCAGAATTACAATTGTTGATAGAAATTCGCTCAGGGGTGAGGCCAGGTAAGCTTTTCTGATTACCCTCTTAAACACCTTAGAATATCTTTCATTTGACTCTGAAAATTGGGCCTTCATCTTTTCTTCCGCATTGAACCCCTTAACAATCCTTAACCCGGTTAATGTTTCTTCAACAATAGTAAGAAGTCTTCCGAGGTTTTGTTGTCCCGACAGTGATGTTGATCTCAGCGTACGGCTGGCCCGGCCTATAAGCCAGCCGCTTACAGGTAGAAGAACAAGGGCAAAGAGCGTCAGCTCATAACTTGAGATAAAAAGATAAATGACAAGAACTACAATTAAAATAGGGTCCCTGAACATCATTGTTAGTGAAGACATAACAGAGACCTCAATTTCCTGTACATCGTTTGATATTCTAGTCATTACATCTCCTTTCCTTGCGTCAGTAAAGTACGACAGAGGCAATCTGAGAATCTTGCTGTACAGTCTTTTCCTAAGATCTCTGACAGTGCTTGATCTGATAAAAGCCATACAGTTATTAGCGAGAAAAATAAAAGTATTCTTAAAGAGACTTGCAACCAGTACGACAAGGACTGCAAGAAGCAATGCTCCGGAGGGTCCATACCTCCCGATAAAATCTGAAAGTATAAATTTTTGAAATTTATCGAGATAGTCTGAATTCAGCTGAAATGGGCCCGGATTTGGAACCGTCACAATTTTATTGAAATCGAAGAGTACAGTCAAAAAAGGTTTTATAAGTGAAAAAGTGACCACCGTGAAGAGAGCACTTAAAATATTATAAAGAATATTTTTAACTGCTGACCATTTATAGGGAGCAATATATTTAAGCAGCAACCTGACGTTATTCATCTATAATGGATATGATTAAAAACCCGTGTAGTTGAAGGGAGTGATAGCTTTAAGTTCGGTTTTCACAGAATCACTCAGTTCAAGGCTTTCAATGAAATTCGAAATCGTTTCAAAAGTGATCTTCTGATTCGTGCGTGCGAGATCAAGAAGTGCCTCATACGGATTTGGATAACCCTCTCTTCGCAATATTGTCTGGATAGCTTCCGCAACAACGGCCCAGTTGTTTTCAAGATCGCTGTTTATCTTTTCAGTATTAACAATCAGTTTGTTAAGACCTTTCAATAAAGAATTAAAAGCGATTAGAGAATGTCCGATTGGAACACCTATGTTTCTTAAGACAGTAGAATCGGTCAGATCACGCTGAAGCCTTGATATCGGTAACTTCATAGAAAGGTGTTCGAATATTGCATTTGCATATCCCAGATTACCTTCTCCGTTCTCAAAATCGATAGGATTTATTTTATGAGGCATAGCAGAGGATCCGATCTCTCCCTTCTTTATTCTTTGCCTGAAATAATCTATTGAAATATATGTCCAGAAATCCCGTGCCAGATCAATCAATATTATATTAATCCTGCGCATATTGTCAAATAAGGCGGCAAGATTATCATAATGCTCGATCTGAGTTGTTGGTTGTGACCGATCGAGACCCAGTTCTTCATTTACAAAGTTATTTGCAAACGTGATCCAGTCGATCTCAGGATATGCAACTTTATGAGCATTGAAATTTCCTGTTGCGCCACCGAATTTTGCAGAGAACGGAATTTGTCCAAAATATTTTGTCTGTCCGTCTATCCTGGCAATAAATACTTCTATCTCTTTGCCCAGTCTTGTTGGTGTCGCCGGTTGACCGTGGGTTCGCGCAAGCATCGGAATATCTTTCCACTTATCGGCAAATGAAGCTAGAGTCTCTCTCAATTCATAAAGAACAGGGAAATAGACATTTATCATTGCATCCTTAATTGATAATGGAATAGCGGTATTGTTTATATCCTGTGAGGTGAGCCCAAAATGAATAAATTCACTCCATTTTCCCCACCCCGACTGGAAAAATTTTTCTTTTAGAAAATACTCTATTGCCTTTACATCGTGATTGGTAATCTTCTCCCTTTCTTTAATTTTTTCGGCATCAGTCAGATCAAAATCCTCGTAGATTGACCTGAGTACCTTGAAATTGTCCTTCTTAAAATCAAGAAGTTGAGGAAGAGGAATATCACACAGTGCAATAAAATATTCTATTTCCACCATAAGACGATATCTGATCAGCCCGAATTCAGAAAAATACATGTCGAGTTCATCAACTTTTTGTCTGTATCTTCCGTCAAGAGGAGATATGGCAGTAAGAAAATTTAATTCCATTATTTGTCAGATTGGGTTTTCACTTGTTATAAGTATATCTGCAAAAGTACTATTTTAGATGTTTAAAAAAAAGGTATGGATAAAATCAGAATTTCAGCCGTCAAATATGCAAACACCTATCCGTTTATTTATGGATTGATTGAAAGCGGATTTGATAAGAAGGTAATCCTCGAAACTGATCATCCATCTGATTGTGCAGCAAAACTAATTAGCGGAAGAGTTGATATCGGTCTTATTCCTGTGGCAGCTCTTCCACTTGTTAAAGATTATCATATTATAAGTAATTACTGTATAGGTGCTAACGGAAATGTCAGAACAGTTCTGCTATTAAGCAACTCTCCTTTTAGGGAGATAAGAAATATATACCTCGACTATCGCTCACGGTCCTCAGTCAACCTCACTAAAGTACTTGCGAAAAACAGCTGGAAAAGAGAGTTCACATGGATAAACACATCAGTATCATTCGATTTCTGCAATATAGGTAACAATGAAGCCGTAGTACTGATAGGTGATCAATGCTTTGAATTTGAAAGCAGCTTCAGATACAAAATTGATCTTGCAAATGCATGGAAGGAATTTGCAGGACTTCCTTTTGTTTTTGCATGCTGGACATCCAATAAACAGTTTGATAATGTGTTTATTAAAGAATTTGATGAGGCTCTGGCACAGGGAGTGAATAATATTGAGGAAGTGGTAAATAAATTTGGACAAACTGGAACAATGAACAGTGAATTCCTCAGGACATACCTTAATGAGAATATCGATTTCAATTATAACGATGAAAAGAAAAAAGCGCTTAAATTATTTCTCAAGCTCATATCGGAACTTTAGCCCCCCGGCAACCCCTACATGGGTACATCTTAAAAAATTATTTAATAATTTCTTTATTTTATCACCCCTAAATCCCCCAAGGGAGACTTGATAAACTGTTTCTTTTCTTAGTCCCGCAATGCGGGAGATGGGGGGTAAAAAAGATATGAGGGTTGGCAGGAAATAAAGATAAAAATAGGATATTATGGATAATATAGAGTTACATAACGATCTGACAATAAGAGATTACAAGGAAGCAGACTATGATGAAATAGTCAGATTCTGGTTGTTGACCGACATGGGAAATCCTGAGCGAGGGGATTCTAAAGAGACAATCAAAAGGACTATTGAATTAGGTGGTAAACTGCTGGTAATGGAATCAAAATCTTCAAAACAGATTTGTGGTACATCCTGGATGACATTCGATGGGAGAAGAATTTTACTTCACCATTTTGGAATATTGCCCGAATGCCAGGGGAAAGGGCTTTCAAAAATCCTTTTAAGAGAGTCTCTTCAGTTCGTAAAAAGCAATGGCGCCCAGGTAAAACTGGAGGTTCATTCAACCAATATAAAAGCTATCAATCTTTATAAAAAATTCGGATTTAAACACCTGGGTGAATATAATGTCTATATAATCAGAGATGTTTCAAATTTGTAGAAATGTTAATCAAGTTGTCTTTTTAATGTTTAACTTTGCTCGTGATGAGATTTAATAATAGTATTGACAAACTAAGCAAAAATATCATGGCTAAAACAATCACTTTTAACGAACTGCGGAAAATAAAAGACCAGTTACCCTCCGGTAGTATGAGACAGATTGCAGAAAAACTGGATATGAATGAGGAGACAGTCAGAAACTACTTCGGAGGGAGAAATTTTGATAAGGGCCAGAGCGTTGGAATTCATTTTGAACAGGGACCCGATGGTGGCATAGTTACTATCGACGATACTACAATACTTGATCTCGCCCGGAAAATGATCAATTACTAATTCGTGAACTGAAAGCCTGTTCAAAGCAAAAGGCTCTGTCTTTTGCTTTTTTTATATTATGAAATTCACCAGACAAATAGAATCTGCCGAAAAACAGTATTTGCAGATCCTTGAAGATTTTTTCATTTCCATATATAATGAAAAAACACTCTCTTCGCATGGGATCGAGCATCATAGAAGAGTCTGGAATTATTCAAAGGAGCTGCTAAAAATTCTTCAATTAAAGAGTACCATGCTAGCCTCGCGGCTTCCAGCTGAGCTTATAATTGCATGTTATATGCATGATATTGGAATGTCTGTTGATCCGGGAATAAAACATGGGAGATACAGCAGAGAATTATGCTGCCGGTTTTTAAGTAAGAATCAGCTTCCTCTTGGCGATTGGAAGATTGTTCTGGAAGCAATTGAAAATCATGATAATAAAGACTATGCTGGCATAAATTCAATGAATGAGGTACTGCAGGTTCTTTCAGTAGCCGACGATCTGGATGCTTTTGGATACATCGGTATATTCAGGTACTCGGAAATTTATTTGACCAGGGGAACTGATCCAAAAAAAATCGGCTATCTGATCTTAGAAAACGCCGGTAAAAGATTAGAAAATTTTATTAGCACATTCGGACATAATATTGAATTGGCTAAGAAACACCAAAATAGATATACTATTGTTGATGACTTCTTCAGTAATTATAATGATCAGCTTCCGTATTATCATTTTGGAACTAAAAACCCCTCAGGCTATTGTGGAGTAGTCGAGACGTTTGTTTTAATGATAAATAATAAAATAGAATTAGAAGAAATTTATCTGCATTCTAAAAAATACATGGTCGATCCGATCATTCTTTGGTATTTTTCTGAATTAAAAAAAGAATTATCCGCTTTTAAAATATATCTAAAATAAAACATAATACTATCGGTTTTAAATTTATATTAAAATTATGCCACAAAGACTCCAAGGCACTAAGATGCACCAAGAAACTTACCATTTGTGAAAACTCCTGGTGAATCTTTGTGACTTTGTGCCTTAGTGGCAAAAAGTATAATTGAAAATGAATAAAATTAAATCAGAAATACCATATCCTTTTAGTCCTGAAGAATTCAGAAAAGATGGCCATGCCCTGATTGATACCTTATCAGATTATCTCAGGGATGCTTTATCAGGTAAGGAGATGCCGGTATTACCCTGGAATGATCCTGATCATCTGGCAGAAGTCTTTTCATTCGAATCAGCCGGCGGAGAGAATGAACTGTTTGATTCTTTTATTAAAAGGATCATTGATAATTCTATCCATATTCATCATCCGCACTACATTGGTCACCAGGTCACCTCACCCCTGCCGGCTGCTGTACTGGTACAGTTCTGCACAACACTCCTGAATAACGGTGCGGCAATCTATGAAATGGGGCCGGTAAATATGGCTATGGAAAGAAATGTAATAAAACGGTTTGGGTCGCTTATAGGTTATAAAACACAATTTGACGGCATCTTTACTCATGGCGGCACATCGGGTAATCTCACAGCAATGCTTGCCGCCAGACAGGTAAAAACAGATTATAATATCTGGGAAGATGGCGTTAAGGAATCGGATACACCCGGTTATATGATATCTGAACAATCCCATTACAGTGTCGGCAGAAATGTTAAAATCATGGGATTGGGTGACAAATCGATTGTCAGAGTGCCGGTTGACAAACATTTCCGGATGAGAACCGACCTGCTGGAAGAAATTAAAAATGTTGCAGAGAAAAAAGGGATAAGAATTATTTCAGTGGTTTCCAGTTCATGCTCCACGGCAACAGGTTCTTATGATGATCTGGAAGCTGTAGCCGGTTTCTGTGAAAAATATGACTTATGGATGCATGTTGATGGGGCACACGGCATGGGAGTCCTTTTCTCTGAAAAATATAAAGACAGGGTGAAGGGAATTGAAAGAGCTGACTCAGTTGTGATTGATTTTCATAAAATGCTCCTCGTCCCGGCGCTTAATACACTGGTAATTTTCAGGAATGGAGAAAGATCTTTTGAAACTTTTGCCCAGAAAGCATCCTATTTATTTCAGAAATCCCAGAAAAATGTCTGGTACAACAGCGCAATCAGAACAATAGAATGTACCAAAAGTGCTCTCGGAATAATTGCATATACTGCTTTGAAATATTATGGTGGGAGTTACTACGGAAGTTATATCGACAGCAGATACGATCTGGCAAGAGTATTTTCAGATATGATAAAATCTGATCAGCTTTTCGAACTTGCAACTGATCCGGAAAGCAATATTGTATGTTTCAGATATGCTCCTGACGGATACAATGAAACACTATTAATAAAATTAATGCTGCAAGAATAGACACAATAATTAAAGAGGGATCTTTCTATATTGTACAAGCTGAACTTGATGGAAAAATCTGGATCAGGCTGACAATAATTAATCCGGTTACTTCAGAAGATGATCTTAGAGCGCTCATGGATAGGATCAGAAAGGTTGGAGAAGATACCGGGGAAAGAATTTAAAAACTTGCACAACTTGTCCCGTTTCGGCGGGAGAGGTTCACAGAGGTTCACTGAACCAGTTGCCAATGGCTCTCTGAGACTCTCTGTACTTCTTTGTGCTTCTCTGTGACAGTTCTTCTTTTTTTTGATATTAACTCTTTATCAATTCTCTAAGAGTTGTCCGGGCCAGAATTCTGGATGTGGTATCTCTTATTTCCTTAAAGACCTTTCTGATCTGACAGGTGGTTTCATCCTTACAAAACTCGCAAGGACGGTAAGAATTTTCTGAAACACAGTACATTAATGAGATTGTACCCTCAAAAAGACGGACAACATCAGCCAGTGTTACATCTTCCGGCCTTTTTAACAAATAGTATCCGCCCGCTTTGCCCAGATTGCTCCCCAGGATTCCGACCTTTTTTAAATCAAGAAGGATATTTTCAAGAAAACTCTTTGGTATCTTTTCTCCTTCAGCTATTTCTCTGATCTGCATCGGCCCTTTTCCATATTCGCGGGCCAGTCGTGCCAAAGCTACAATTGCATAACGGGTCTTTTTTGACAAAATCATATGTAGGGCTGATTATTTTGAATAAAGTTAAGTATTAATACGTAACCAATTGTGGTTTTTATGCCAATTAAATCCAATTTAAAGAACATTACATTTGTTCACAAAATCGGTAGACATTATGAAACTTATTATTTCACTTCTGCTTTTTATGCTAATATTAGCAAATTCATTTTCACAATCGACAAATGATGTTCTAAACCTTCTGATCTCAAACAAAACTATTAGTCAATCTCAGGCTGACTCAATAAGGGCTGAAGCTGCTCTGGGACCACAGCAGGCGGATGCTTCACGGAAATCATTTTTCCTTACTGCAGCAAGACAGATGCAGCTGACAGGATATACACAGATCAGGTATCAGGAGTTTCAGGAGTCAGGAAAGCACAACAGCTTTGATATTCATCGTGCAAGAGTAGACCTGAAGGGTTCAGTCACCCCGGTTTTTTCTTACAGGTTGCAAGCCGATTTTGCTGGGAGTCCAAAATTACTTGATGCATATGGCGAAATAAAGCTTGCCGATTACTTTACAATAACTGCCGGTCAGTTTAAGATACCTTTTTCTATGGAGAATCTGGCACCGGTTAATAAGATGGAGATGATCGACTTTTCACAGGTCGTTGAGGCTCTGGTAGCTAGAACCAAGGATGTAATCGGAAATCAGAACGGACGCGATATCGGGGTACAGGTCGGTGGCACACTTTTGAAAATCAAAGATCTGCCTTTAATTGAATATCGGCTGGGGGTTTTTAACGGTTCAGGAATAAATGTTGCAGATACTGCAAATAATGCTAAAGATATTGATGGACGATTGATATTCACTCCTTTAAAAGGATTCTCATTTGGAGGAAACATTTACAGAGGATGGGATAAGGCTATAAAACCTGATGTTCCAGGTCATAGCCAAACCCGAAACAGGATCGGAGGCGAATTCAGCTATACTACTACGGCCTTTTTGTTGAGAGGCGAGTATATTGCGGGAAAAGATGGCAAGACCAACAGGGCCGGATGGTATATCGAGGCTGGTTATTTTGTCATTCCCCAGAAGGTTCAGATTCTTGCCAAATATGATGTATATAATCCGAATACTGCTACCCCAAGTAACATTTCAACAAACTATGTTTTTGGAGGCAATTACAATTTTAACAGCTGGTCACGCCTGCAGGCATTTTATACTATCCGGCAGGAAGAGGGACCTTCTGTAAAAAACAATTTTCTATCTGTGCAATACCAGATTGGTTTCTGAAAATTTTAAATAGATAAAATGAAAATTATAAGCAGATCCTTCTTAATAATTGCGCTTCTTTTTTCTTCAATTACATTTCCCCGATCATATTCACAGGAAAAGAGTTCGGGCCAGATAAGCATATCAGGCGCTTTTGCGCTTTATCCGATGGTCATAAAATGGGCAGATGAATACAAAAAAATAAATCCAGGTGTTCGTTTTGACATATCTGCAGGAGGTGCAGGCAAGGGTATTTCAGATGTTCTGAACGGAATGGTCGAAATTGGTATGGTCTCGCGTGAGATATACCCCGAAGAACTCAAAAAAGGAGCTTTCGCGATTGCTGTCACAAAAGATGCAGTGGTAGCAGTTGTAAATGAGTCTAATCCTGCTCTTGACGACATTATGACAAAGGGATTAAAGAAAGATGCCGCAAACAATATCTGGATAACTGGCAGGTACACAACATGGGCGCAGGCTTTTGGAGCAAAATTGTCCTCCCCTATCCATATTTACACAAGATCCGATGCCTGTGGGGCCGCTGAGATGTGGGCAAAATTCTTTGGAAAAAAACAAGAAGATCTTTTAGGAGTCGGTGTGTTTGGCGACCCCGGTTTGGCCCAGGCTGTAAAAAAAGATCCCCTTGGAATAGGATTTAATAATATCGGTTATGCTTATGATGCAACTACGCGAAAACAGGTCAAAGGCATAAGAGTGATTCCGGTTGATCTGAATAATAATGGCAAGATTGACAGCGATGAAGATTTTTATACCTCAATGGACGATTTAATGGCTGCAATTGCTTCAGGGAAATATCCTTCGCCTCCGGCCAGAGAATTGTATTTCGTGATGAAAGGAAGCCCTAAAAACAATAAAGTGCTGACAGAATTTATCAGGTGGGTACTCTCTGATGGACAGAAATATGTCAGAGAAGCAGGATATATAGCTCTTCCAAAAGATAGAATTGAAATGGAACAAAAGAAACTCTTATGAAATAAAATGCGTCTCCTGAGAGCTGCAAAAGACAAGACTGTTCGGTATATCATGCTGGGCATTGCCATTTTTACGATACTATTTCTTATTGTAATCGGGTTAAGCCTCTTTTTCAAAGCATTACCCATAATGAAGGAGAAAAGCCTCTGGACATTGCTTTCATCCGCTGACTGGAAACCATTCAAAGGCGATTTCGGCTTTCTCCCGTTTATTCTCAGTACTATCTACGTATCACTCATAGCCATAATAATTGCCCTTCCATTTTCAATTCTTACAAGCATTTATCTTAATTCCTATGCTTCAAAGAATGTGAAACGGTTTTTTGAACCCGTCGTGGATCTGCTTTCAGGTATCCCTCCGGTAATATATGGAGTATGGGGTACATTGACAATTGTTCCTCTGATAGCCAATAAGATAGCTCCCAGATTCGTTCCATTTTCCTCCGGATACACCGTTCTTGCAGGAGGCGTTGTGCTGGCTGTAATGATTATTCCTCTTCTGATAAGCATAATGGTGGAAGTTTTCCGTTCCATTCCAAAAGAGATGACCGATGCTTCCCTGTCTATGGGTGCAACCAAATGGCAGACAGTGAAGAAGGTGGTTCTCAGGAAATCGGTCTCCGGCATAATTGCCGCAACTGTTCTTGCATTATCCAGGGCTTTCGGTGAGACAATGGCGGTTTTGATGGTATGCGGAAATATAACTAAGATTCCTCATTCAATTTTTGATGCCTGCTATCCCCTTCCTGCTTTAATCGCAAACAATTACGGTGAAATGCTCTCAATGCCCAGCTATGAATCGGCCCTTATGTTCTCAGCTTTTCTCCTGTTTCTGATTGTTGTTTTATTCAACGGTCTTTCGAGATTTACGCTGAACCAGATCGAAAGAAGATATCAGTTCTAAATAACAGCAAATAATTTTCAGTTAAGTATGAAAATTCTGGAAGAAAAAATATTTAAGGTAATTATGATTTGTGCAGCAATGATCATACTTGGCGTTCTAGCGTACATAATTGCCACTGTTTTTTACAGAGGTCTGCCTGCTTTGAATCTCGACATGATTACAAAACTTCCGGGAGGAGGATTTTACCTCGGAAAGGAAGGGGGAGTGCTAAATGCAATTGTCGGATCTTTCTACATAATAATTGGATCGCTCATCATAAGCATACTCATTAGCGTTCCGCTTGTGATGTATGTCAATTTTTATCTTCCCCCAAAGTCAGTATTCGCCTCTTTAATCAGATTTTCACTTGATATTCTGTTCGGAATTCCATCAATAGTTTATGGAGCTTTCGGATTTGCTCTCATGATCTATCTGGGAATAAGAGCATCGTTATTAGGAGGAATTCTGACAGTAGCTATGCTTATAATGCCTATTATGATGCGATCGTTTGATGAAATAACAAGATTGTTGTCGCGCGATCTGCCGGATGCATTATTATCGCTCGGAGCAACAAAATATGAGATGGTTAAGGTAATACTGAGGCAACTTATGCCTGGATTGATTACAGCTATCCTGCTTGCCATCGGCAGAGGAATAGGTGATGCAGCAACCGTTCTGTTCACTGCAGGATATACTGATAATATACCGGCTTCGCTCAATCAGCCTGCTGCAACATTGCCGCTTTCGATTTTCTTTCAACTGGGAAGTCCTGTTGAAGAAGTTCAGAACCGTGCTTACGCTTCAGCAATAATCCTTACCGTAATTATTCTTATACTCAGTTTTTCTGCACGATATTTCAGTTCAAAATTTTCAAAACACAAGATATGATCACAGCAAATCAAATTCTGCAAAAGAGCAACCATAATTCATTTATTGAAATGAATAATGCAATACCATTAAAAAAACTAATCACGAATCAGTCAATCAGGATTGAAAACCTTGACGTCTACATTGAGGATCAGCATATCCTCAATGATATTAACCTTACTATTCCCGAAAAAAGCATCACTTGTATTATAGGCCCATCAGGATGCGGAAAATCGACCTTTCTGAAAACACTGAACCGGATGCACGACGAATCTCCTGAGGTAAAGATCAGTGGCAAAGTTTTTGTCGATGATGAAAATATCTATGGCCAGCATGTGAATGTGATTGATACCCGGAAGAAAATGGGGTTACTTGCACAACGGCCCTGTCCGCTGCCAATGTCGATTTATGAAAATGTCGCATACGGACCCCGGATACACGGGATTAAAAAAAGGAAAGCTATCAATCAGACAGTGATCCAATACCTGCAATATGTCGGCTTGTGGGATGAGGTCAGAGACCGGGTACGCACATCTGCCACGCGGTTATCAATCGGACAGCAACAGAGGCTGTGTCTGGCACGAGGGTTAGCAATAGAACCTGAATACATACTTGGAGATGAGGCTACTTCTGCATTGGATCCTCTTTCAACAAAAAAAATTGAAGAGCTATTTGTAAAACTGAAAGAAAAATATACGATTATCCTTGTGACCCATACCCTCAGACAGGCTAAACGAATTGCCGATCATATTATATTCATGTATATGGGCAAAATAATTGAATCAGGGTCCACCGATGAGTTCTTTAATAACCCCAAAAAACAACTGACAAAGGATTATCTTTCAGGAAGTTTCAGCTGATAAATTTAGGTAATCATAATAAAAAGAGCAAACATTAAAATTAATATGAAACAGCAGGATTTAAAAAGAATACTCGAGGGGCTTTCAATAGAGGATCAGTTAGCGAAGCTGCAATCGCTGTTCCCGGATAAGGTTATCTTTACAACAAGTCTGGGAATTGAAGATCAGGTCATTACACATAAAATCTTCTCCAATAACATAGATATTAAAGTCAGCACACTGGATACTGGAAGATTGTTCCCCCAGACATATGATGTCTTTTCAAAAACCATAATCAGATACAATAAGAAAATATATGTACATTTTCCTGAATATGATGCTGTTGAAAAAATGGTCACAGAAAAAGGACCCTTCAGTTTTTACAAATCGGTGGAGAACAGGAAAGAGTGTTGCAGAATAAGAAAAGTTGTACCTCTTAACAGGGCTCTGAAAGGAATGGAGTGCTGGATATCGGGTATAAGAGCAGATCAGTCTGATGATCGCAACAAGCTCGATTGGCTTGAATATGATGCAGACAAGAAGCTTTTTAAATTCTATCCTCTCTTCAATTGGTCATTTGATGATGTGAGTAACTTTGTAAAGGAAAATAATATCCCTTATAATACATTGCACGATAAAGGATATGTAAGCATCGGATGTGACCCATGCACCAAGGCTGTAAAGCCCGGTGAAGATTTCCGTGCCGGCAGATGGTGGTGGGAGAATGACGGATCAAAAGAGTGTGGGTTACATTCAAAGGCGTAAAGGCAAACAACCGCGCACCGCGTACCTCATGCCCCAAATCATTAATAAGAAAATTATTTCAATGAAGAATACACTAAATATAAACGATGAACATCTTAAAGAACTTGAAGATGAGGCAATATATGTGATGCGTGAGGTTGCTGCACAGTTTGAAAATAAAGTGCTATTGTTCTCAGGAGGAAAGGATTCAATCGTTCTTGTTCATCTTGCAAGAAAGGCGTTCTGGCCCGCCAGGATTCCATTCAGCCTGATGCATATCGATACGGGTCATAATTTTGAGGAGACATTAAAGTTCCGCGATGATCTTGCAAAAGAATTCGGAGCTGAACTTATTGTCAGGTATGTACAGGATTCAATAGACGATGGAAGAGTTACTGAAGAGCAGGGAATTAATGCCAGCCGTAATAAGGCCCAGTCGGTTACCCTGCTTGATGCAATTGAAGAACTGAAAATCGATGTGGCAATAGGCGGCGGTCGCCGTGACGAGGAGAAAGCCCGCGCTAAAGAGAGGTTCTTCTCACATAGAAATGAATTTGGCCAGTGGGACCCTAAGAACCAGCGTCCTGAGTTATGGAATATCTTTAACGGCCGTAAACATCAGGGAGAGCATTTCAGGGTATTCCCGATAAGTAACTGGACAGAATTGGATGTCTGGCAATATATCCTGAATGAAAACATTAAGCTTCCGATGTTGTATTATACTCACAAACGAAAGATTTTCAGCCGGAATGGCGTGTACCTGGCCTGGGCGCCTTTCATGCAGTTAAAACCGAACGAAAAAGTATTTGAGACTGACGTTCGTTGCCGTACTATTGGCGATATAACATGCACGGGTGTTACTCTGTCAAAAGCAGATACTCTGGAAGAAATAATTTCCGAGATAGCAGCTATAAGAGTTACTGAAAGAGGTGGCAGATATGATGATAAACGATCAGAAGCTGCAATGGAAGACAGGAAGAAAGAAGGATACTTCTGAACAGGTGTGAGGTGTGAGGTGTGAGGCGTGAGGGATAGATGTGGCTTAATGGAATAAATATCAAAAAGTAAATGAAAATAAACGGGAATAGTAAAAACAAGAGTTTGCTGAGATTTACAACTGCAGGAAGTGTGGATGATGGTAAAAGTACTCTTATAGGCAGACTGCTTTATGACAGCAAATCCATATTTGAGGACCAAATGGAACACATCGTCCAATCAGGAAAAAGACTTGGAAGGGAGGAACTCGATCTTTCCCTGCTGACCGATGGATTAAGGGCAGAACGGGAACAGGGAATAACAATTGATGTTGCTTACAGATATTTTGCAACCCCTGCGAGAAAATTTGTCATTGCCGATACACCAGGACATATCCAGTATACTAGGAATATGGTAACGGGTGCAAGTACTGCCGATCTTGCAGTAATACTTATTGACGCCAGGAAAGGAGTTCTGGAGCAAACAATCAGGCATTCATATATAGCATCATTGCTCAATATTCGTCATATAGTATTCTGTATTAATAAAATGGATATGGTCAGCTGGTCAGAATCGGTATTCACTGATATTAAGAACGAGCTTGCCTCGCTCGTTGTTAAACTTAATATTTTCGACGCGTATTATATTCCCATTAGTGCAAAATATGGAGACAACGTGGTAGACCGGTCTGATAAAATGAACTGGTACCCGGGTAAGACTTTCCTTAATCTGATCGAGACAATAGAGATCACAAAAAATAAAAATCCCGAAAATAAACGTTTCCCAGTGCAAACCATAATCCGCCCGCAAACCTCGGAGTTTCACGATTACAGAGGTTATGCCGGACGGGTTGCTGGCGGAGTTTTCAGACCTGGCGATGAGGTGACGGTTTTGCCATCACTGACCAAGACAAAAATCAAAAGCATAGATGTTTTGGGTAATATACTCTCGGAAACTAATGCAGGAGATTCAGTTGCAATATCTCTTGAGGACCAGATTGATATCAGCAGAGGCGATATGCTTGTATCAAACGACCACGTACCGGAAATAAGTCAGGATATCAACCTGATGATTTGCTGGTTCAATGAACGTCCGATGAGGCTTGGTGGTAGGTATCTAATCAGGATAAACTGCAATGAAGCAGGCTGTATAATAAAATCAGTAAATTACAGGATGAATATCAATAATCTTGAACATGATTTTGAAAATACCACCATTAACATGAACGATATTGCTGATATTAATATCAGAACTTCAAAACCTATCTTTTTTGACAGCTACAAGAAGAATAATATTACCGGAAGCATGATCTTTATTGATGAAGGCACAAACGAAACTGTCGCAGCTGGCATGATCATTTAATAAATTTTCGATGTGGCCCTCTGTGTATCCTTGGGCTGCATCATCCACTTTGCCGTTTCTCATATAAGAGAAGGGCTAAAAACCTTAATTCGTAAACCGTTTTAGTCCCTCCCTCCTGGGGGAGGGATTTAGGGAGAGGCAAAAAAAATCCGTTGATCCCGCTGATTTCCGCAGATTAAATCTTTGCGTTCTTTGCGCTTTCTTTATGTACTTTGAGGTTAATGGATTTTTTGAGTGTAAAACATAATTTATATCATTTCTTTATAATTTAAAAAAGAATAGATTTGACGCCGAATACTTAAGCTAGCGTCAAAATTTATGACTACCGGTATAACAGGAAAAAAAGAAACATTGTTTTTTGCACCCGGATGCGCTTTAATGATTTATAAGCCCGATCTGGCAAAAAAAATTCATCTACTGCTCAATGAAAATTTAGGGGAAATGGATATGTTGCTTACCTGTTGTCAGCATAAACCAGATCTTCCTGAAAATTCAAAAGTTATAAATGTCTGCCCGGGTTGTGATAAGCGCTACGGAAAAGAATTCAAAAGCGTTTCTACAATTTCATTATGGGAAATAATGAACGAAAACAGCTTCATTAAATATCCTGATTATAATGAAAAGAGTATGACAATAATCGATGCTTGTCCGACCCGCGAAGAGGACAGAGTACAAAATGCCATTAGAGACCTGTTGATAAAGATGAATATCAGGCTTGTGGAACCAAAAAATACAAGAAGAGAAAGTACTTGTTGCGGTGATGTATACTACGGATCTATGCCTACCGGAAAAGTAAAGGAATTAATGATAGAAAAAGCGCTGGAAATGCCTGTTGATGATATAGTGGTACACTGTGTTTCCTGTATTCTAGCTGTTAGCAACGGTCATAGGAAACCTCAATACATGGCGGACCTGCTGATGAATGAAGAAACTGCAATTAAATCTTTAGATCTGGATGAGTGGCATAAAGAATTAAGTGATTATATTAACATTCATTGACATACTTTAACATAGTTCTGTGTTAAACTGATTTGTAAAAGCATGTATTTTCGTCTGAAAAAAATGCTTTACTTTGTAAAACAAATTGTTAAGCAATCTGTTTTATTAAATATGAAGAAGGTTATTTCCATTTCTCTCACATTATTGTTGTTAACCGCAATTTTGCATTTGTCAGTTGCAACACATTATTGCGGTGGAAAGATAGCTGCTTCAAAGATCTCGCTTTCAGGCAAACTGGCATCCTGCGGAATGCAAGATGACAAAAGTGATCTACCATTGGCTGGTTTAATTTTAACAAAACATTGTTGTGACAATGTTTTAGCTACCTATGGTATAAACAGTATTTTCTTCCCTTCATTTTCATCTGTTCCGGAATCACATCTACAATTATTCCAGGTTTTCAATATACCTGCAAACCTGCCTCTAAATTCATTTTCTCCAATAAAATCAATTTGCACAAATATTAGTCCACCAGGTACTTTAGCATCCAGCACTGTGGACCTCTCCGACATTTGTGTCTATCGCATCTGATCAATTCCATCTATAGATTTTGCTAAATGGGTTTGTACTCATTTGTAATCGTTTGTATATTACACTAATTACAAATTCTACAACTATTACAACTTTTATAACTATTTCACCATTATTAACTATTTAAATTTTAAAAAAATGGAAACAGTAAAATTATTTCTGGCAATTATATTATTATCTGCATTTGGAGTAACCACTTCAGCGCAAACAACAACGAAAAGCAGTGCTCTGCAGAAGACAGAGACCTTTAAAGTCTGGGGTAAATGTGATATGTGTAAGACTCGAATAGAAAAAACGGTCAAAGCAGAAGGGGTAACAAGCGCTAAATGGGATGAAAAGACTCAGATGCTTGCAGTTACATTTGATCCGGCAAAAACGAATATTGAATCACTCAGCAAAAAGCTTGCTAAAGTAGGACACGATACAGAAAAGTTCAAAGCAACTGATGAAGCTTACAATAAGCTTCCGGACTGCTGCCATTATGATCGGGCAAAATAAAACCACTTATTTCACATGTTACGCCCCCTGTCCTGTCCAACTGTAGGTGGACAGGACTTCCCCCTAAAGGGGGTCTAATTCTCTAAAACAATTAAATTTGATCACATAGGAAAATTGGCCCCTCTATAGGGGGGAGGGGGGCAAAAAGATATTAATTATGTTCAATCGACTTGTAAAATACTTCCTCGATAACAGGCTTATCACTTTTATCTTTCTTATAGCATTTGTGGCAGCGGGACTGGTGACAATGCCTTTCAACCTGAAGTCGGGACTGTTACCACGCGATCCTGTTCCTGTTGATGCTATTCCGGATATCGGTGATAACCAGCAAATTATCGCCACTGAATGGATGGGTAGGTCCCCTCGTGATATTGAGGACCAGATAACATACCCTTTGTCTTCTGCCCTGGAAGGTATTCCCGGAGTGAAGACAATCCGGAGCACTTCGATGTTTGGGATGTCATTTATCTACATAATCTTTAAAGATAATGTTGAATTCTACTGGAGCCGTTCCCGCATACTTGAGAAGCTGAACTCACTTCCGTCGGGAACTTTGCCACAGGGAGTGCAACCCAGTCTCGGACCTGACGCGACGGCCCTCGGTCAGATATTCTGGTATACTCTCGAAGGCCGCGATCCCAAGACCGGGAAACCCGCAGGAGGCTGGGATCCGGAGGAATTAAGGACAATTCAGGACTATTATGTGAAATACTCCCTTGCATCTGCAGAAGGTGTTTCCGAAGTAGCATCCATTGGGGGTTTTGTAAAAGAATACCAGGTAGATATTGATCCGGATGCAATGAAGTCACATGGGGTATCTGTTATGGATATAATGAAAGCTGTAAAAAACAGCAATCTGGATATAGGTGCCGAAACGGTAGAATTAAATAAAGTTGAATATGTCGTGCGGGGTTTGGGTTATATAAAAAATCTTGATGACCTGCGCAACGCCGTTGTATCTGTCAGAAACAATGTTCCTATAAGGATCAGTGATGTATCTAAGGTTAGCTTCGGCCCTGCCACGCGTAGGGGTGGGCTTGATAAAAGCGGAGCTGAAGCTGCAGGTGCTGTGATCGTAGCGCGCTACGGTTCAAATCCCCTGGAAGTTATTAATAATGTAAAAGATAAAATAAAGGAACTTGCACCAGGGTTGCCAGGTAAAACATTGGCTGACGGAACAGTCTCCAAAGTAACTATAGTCCCTTTTTATGATCGCACAGGACTTATCAGGGAAACTATTGGCACTCTTGAATCGGCACTAACCCACGAAGTACTAATCAGTATTATCGTAATAATTGTATTGATGTTTAACCTGAGGGCCTCCGTAATTATTTCCGGATTGTTGCCGGTAGCAGTGCTGATGACATTCATTATAATGAAGCTGACGGGTGTGGAAGCCAATATAGTAGCCTTGTCAGGAATTGCAATTGCCATTGGGGTAATGGTGGATGTGGGGATCATTTTTACAGAGAATATTTTCAGACACCTTGAAATGCCCGAAAACCATGGGGTAAAAGGGACCACCCTGCGTACTGTAATTTATAAAGCAACTATAGAGGTATCGTCGGCGGTGATAACAGCCTTATCGACCACCGTAGTAAGCTTTTTGCCGGTTTTTGCTATGCAGGCTGCAGAAGGCAAGCTATTCCGGCCTCTTGCATTTACCAAAACATTCGCCCTCCTTTCTTCCTTCCTTCTTGGGATTATTGTCCTTCCTATGTTGGCAGACATAATTTTTTCAATCCGCTTCGATAAACGCCGGGTAAGGATGATATGGAATATTGCACTCATTATTGCAGGTTTATTTTTTACAATAATATGGGGCACATGGCCGACACTGGCTCTCGTGCTCATCGGAATAAACAATCTGATGGAGTATAAATGGCCTGAACATCGTAAAAAGCTTCCGAATCTTATCAATATCGGAATCACAGTGCTGGTTGCAGTTTATTACCTGGCATTTGAGTGGTTGCCCCTTGGTGCTCATAATTCATATCTGGTCAACTTCCTTTTTGTTGTTGGTATAGTAGGCTTCGTGATTACCCTGCTGATGCTGATGGTTCATTATTATGAACCCGTATTACGCTGGTGTTTGAGGAATAAGTGGAAATTTCTTATGCTCCCTTTAGCTACGTTTTTGCTGGGTATAACCATCTGGCTCGGTTATAATAAAGTATTCGGGGCCGTAGAACGAGGATTCGATATAACAGGGCTTAATATCCGGCAAAGTTCTCTCTGGAAATCTGCTTCAAAAACCTTTCCCGGAATCGGAAAAGAATTTATGCCTGCACTCGATGAGGGATCTTTTCTGTTAATGCCTACAAGCATGCCTCATGCAGGAGTGGAACAGAATCTCGACTATATTAAAATGCTTGATAAGCGTTTAGAATCAATTCCTGAAGTGGAAGTGGCAGTGGGTAAATGGGGAAGGGTCAATTCAGCTCTCGATCCTGCACCGGTACAGATGTTTGAAAATACAATTAATTACAAATCTGAATATATACTTGATGTAAATGGCCGTCGCATACGCTTTAAGACCAATAAAGAAGGTAGTTTCTTATTGTCCAACAGCACAGTTTTTAATCCGAAAAAAGATAACATAAAAAACCTGGATACAAAGCTGCTCATCCCCGATGATAATGGTGATTACTTCCGCCAATGGAGGCCCGGAATCAGGAAACCTGATGATATCTGGAACGAAATTGTTAAAGTGACCAATTTACCCGGACTTACATCGGCTCCAAAACTTCAACCTATTCAAACACGGCTGGTTATGCTCTCCACTGGGATGCGTGCCCCAATGGGTTTGAAGGTTTACGGACCTGATCTGGAAAGCATTGAGAGCGCAGGTCTCGAATTTGAAAAAATCCTGAAAGAAGTTCCTTCAGTGATACCATCTTCGGTTTTTTATGACCGTGCAGTTGGCGCTCCCTATATTGAAATTAAACTTAACCGTGATGCTATCGCCAGGTATGGACTCACTATAAATGAAGTTCAGGATGTTTTGCAGAGTGCCGTTGGTGGTATCGTGCTGACAACTACTGTTGAAGGTCGCGAACGGTTTCCCGTAAGGGTAAGATATCCGCGCGAGTTGAGAACTACTCCGGAAGATATGAAGAAAATACTTGTTCCTGCCATGACAGGGGTACAGGTGCCATTGGGGGAACTGGCTGACCTTCAATATACCATGGGACCACAAATGATCCGCAGTGAGAATACATTCCTCACGGGATATGTAATTTTCGATAAACAAGAGGGTGTAGCAGAGGGGGATGTGGTAGAAAAAACCGATGCATTTATAAAATCTAAAATTGAATCGGGAGAGTTTAAATTACCAACCGGGGTATCATATAAGTTTGCCGGAAACTACGAGCAAGAGATCAGGGCTACCAAACGATTGTCAATCGTTATGCCAATAAGCCTTGTACTTGTCTTCATGCTTCTCTTCTTCCAGTTCAAAACGTTCACGGCCTCATCGATACATTTCTCGGGAGTTTTTGTAGCATTTGCTGGGGGCTTTATTATGATCTGGCTTTATGGCCAGCCCTGGTTTATGAATTTTTCACTTGCCGGTATAAATATGCGTGATCTGTTCCAGATGCATACAATAAATTTAAGCGTCGCGGTATGGGTCGGGTTTATCGCCTTGTTTGGAATCTCCACTAATGATGGTGTAATAATGGGAACATATATTCACCAGGTTTTTGAAGAACTTAAACCGACTAATGTTCACGATGTTCGTGAAGCAGTGGTGATGGCCGGGAAGAAGAGGGTAAGACCTGCAATGATGACTGCAGCAGTTGCTATCATCGCGTTGTTACCTGTGCTGACTTCAACCGGGAAAGGCGCCGATATTATGGTCCCAATGGCTATCCCCACATTCGGCGGGATGATTATCCAGATCATGACAATGTTTGTGGTACCGGTATTTCAAAGTATCTGGAGAGAAGGTGAAGTAAAAAAACACCAATCGCCCATTAAAGCTTAAGCGAATGATAACTATTTATAAAATAATGTATTATCGCCTCCGCTTCCCTTATTGTTTAAGGGAAGGGGCCGGGGGATGGGTTATGAAAGGCTTAAGCTGTATCAGCAGTTATCAATTATCCAGGATAGTCATATGCTCAAAATTATGAAAAAATTTAGTATATTTTTCATCTTGATATCAGTCTTAATAATTAATCAGGTCTCTTTAAACGGACAGGATAGCCTTTCGTTTTATCTAGAAACGGCAGCCCTGAATAATCCCGGGGTAAAAGCAAAATACCTGGAATATTCTGCAGCTTTAGAAAGGGTTCCTCAGGCAGCATCGATACCTGATCCTGAGATGCAATTCGGCTATTTTATAAAACCTATGCAACTTCTTGGTGGAAACCAGTTGGCCGATATCCGGTTGATGCAGATGTTTCCCTGGTTCGGAGTATTGAAAGCCGCAAAAGATGAAGCTTCAAAAATGGCGGTCGCAAAATTTGAAAATTTCAGAAATACCCGAGACGAATTGTATTTTAATGTCAAATCTTCTTACTATACTATTTTCCGTACGCAAAAGGAAATCAGCATTGCAAAAAAAAACCTTGACATATTACATTCACTTGAACAAATTGTTCTAATAAGATTCAGTACAAGTGGAGACGGTATATCATCTGGGGGCAGCAGTACGATCTCAGCCGCTTCAAATAGTTCATCAAAGAGGTCGTCGCGAATGAACGGCAGCAATATGAATAATCAAAGTGAGGGATCTGGTTCCGGCTTATCATATGCAGCTAAAAATACAATGGCATCTTCCGGCTCAGAAATGGGCGGTTCCATGGGAGGAAGCAGCAAAAATGAGATGGTTAACCTGTTTCGGGTACAAATCGAAATACACGATCTTGAAAACAGGATAGCTCTTTTACAGGACCAGATTAATACAGACAAAGTAAGTTTTAACAGATTTCTTAACCGTGCACCTGCCTCGTTAGTATTTACCAGTGATTCATTAACAGAGGCGCTAATACCATCAGATATCCTTACAAGATCTGACAGTCTTGTCAACCACCCAATGGTAAAAATGTATATTGCTGAATCAGAAGCAAATACCGCAAGGCGTGCAATGGTCAAAGGTATGGGATACCCAATGGTTGGTCTTGGGGTGAATTATTCGGTGATTCAGAAGCGAGAGGGTGTTGATCCGATGATGAATGGGAAAGATATGATCATGCCAATGATATCGCTTACACTGCCTGTTTACAGGAAAAAATATAAAGCTATGCGTACTGAGGCAGAGCTGATGAGCAATGCTGCTTCAGAATCAGCAAAAAACGAATCAAATAACCTCCGGGTTGATTTTCAGGAAACAATGCAAAAATTATCCGACGCCAACCGACGGATACTATTGTACAACGACCAGGCATTACTTGCAGATAAAAGTCTGCAATTGCTGATTACATCCTTTTCAGTCAGTGGAGCAGACTTTGAAGAAGTACTAAGAATGGAGCAACAATTACTCGATTACCAGTTCAAAAAAGTGGAAGCTGTTGTAGATAAAAACACTTCAATAGCAAAGCTGATCTATCTGACGGGAAACTAATTATGAAAAAATGACACACTTAAACGATAAATGATGAAAATCAGAAAACTTATTTCGAATAAATATATCAGGGGTATATTACTGGTACTTGCGGGATTATTACTGGGCCGATTAATTTTTCACAGGTCATACACTGAAAAGATCAGCCAGGAACAAACTGCAGATGAAAGCAAGAAGACTATCTGGACCTGCACAATGCATCCCCAGATAAGGATGGACCATCCGGGCAAATGTCCGATTTGCGGAATGGATCTTATTCCCCTAATACACAATACTGCTCCGATCAACCCTGCTGCTGTTGTAATGACCGAAGAGGGAATTAAGCTGGCAGAGGTGCAAACCAGTATAGTAACAAGGCAAAAACCTGTAAAGAAGATTCAGTTATACGGTAAAATACAGGCTGATGAGCGTCTTATACAGACCCAGCCAGCCCATATTCCGGGACGAATTGAAAAGCTTTTTGTGAATTTTACCGGAGAGGAAGTGCAACAAGGCCACGCTATAGCACAAATCTATTCTCCAGATCTGGTAACTGCACAGAAAGAACTCCTGGAAGCTCTGAAAATGAAAGAGATGCAACCGGCCCTGCTTGATGCAGCCAGGGGGAAAATGCGTCAGTGGAAGTTTACCGACAATCAGATTGCAGATATAGAGAACAGTGGTACTGCAAAAACAGTATTTGATGTATATGCCACTGTTTCTGGAATTGTATTAAACAAGAATGTAAACGTTGGTGATTATGTATCTCAGGGTGCACCATTGTATGAAATTGCCGATCTGTCGAATGTATGGGCATTGTTCGATGCTTATGAAAGCGATTTGCCATGGATCAGAAAAGGAGACAGGATCGCTTTCTCAATCCAGTCGCAACCCGGAAAAGAATTTACCGGCACTGTCTCCTTTATTGATCCGGTGATAAATCCGCAAACTCGCGTGGCCGCTGTACGGATAGAGATACCGAATAAACGAAATGTACTTAAACCCGATATGTTTGCTACCGGCATATTAACTGCGCATCTTGCAACTTTGGGGAACAGCCTGGTAATTCCTCAGACATCTGTTTTGTGGACCGGTACCAGATCAGTTGTTTACGTAAAATTAGCTGATGCAAAAGAGCCCAGTTTTGTTATGCGGGAAATAACCCTGGGACCGGCTTTGAGCAATAGCTTCGTGGTACAGGACGGCTTAATGGAGGGTGAAGAAATTGTTACCAATGGTACATTCAGTGTAGATGCTTCTGCCCAGCTTGAAGGTAAACCCAGCATGATGAATCCTGAGGGCGGAAAAACCAATACAATGCCAGGAATGGTAATGCCTGGTGATTCCAAACCCGGAACTAAAACCAGCTTGAAAGGAATGGATATGTCGCGAGATAGTACTAAAACGAGAATGAATTAGTTGTCAACATTATTAAAGTAAGAGTGTTAATTATGTAATTATATCGATAAATTTTATAACTATTCGGTACCGAAAAGCTTCATATTTGTGTAGTTGAAATTATTCACAAGCACAACTAAAAACCAATTTTATGGAATACTATTTTAGTAAAACAATCAACTGCAGTTTCGACAATGCAGTTCAAAAAGTTACTGAAGCACTAAAAACAGAGGGTTTTGGCATTCTTACAGAGATTGATATAAAAGCTACATTAAAGACAAAGCTTGATGTGGATTTTTATAACTATAAGATTCTTGGTGCATGCAATCCACCATATGCATATAAAGCACTTCTGATTGAAGACAAAATCGGAACCATGCTGCCATGCAACGTAATCGTTCAGGAAAAGGTGCCGGGAAAGGTGGTGGTTTCGGCTGTCGATCCAGCCGCTTCAATGTTATCAATAGAGAATGATGAACTACGTGAAATTGCTACGGATATCAGAGTAAAATTACAATACGTTATAGATCAGTTGTAGTCTATTGGCTATTTACAAAAAAAGTTAAAAACACAGTTTTGTAGGAAATATTTTAATTTTTATTATGAAACATACATATTATGTTTATGGCATGAGCTGTAATAATTGTCGTACTCATGTGGAAGAAGCTCTTAAAAAAGTTGATGGGGTAACCAGCGTTTCTGTCGATCTGCTGAAAACAGAAGCTGTTATTGAGATGGAATCACTTATTCCATTGGAAAAGTTTCAGGAGGCATTGAAAAATGAAGGAGGAAATTATAGTATTTCGCTACCCGGAGATGTTGCATTTGCGAATAAATTCAAAGAGCAAGAGTTAAAACCAAAAACTGCCGGAAAAGGTTCAGGAGTATTCTATTGTCCGATGCATTGCGAAGGAGATAAAACCTATGATAAACCTGGCGACTGCCCTGTATGTGGTATGGATCTCCTGGAACAGCCTTCATTTAATAAAAAAATTCAGTATACCTGCCCGATGCATCCCGAGATCATTAAGGATGAACCCGGTTCATGTCCCATCTGCGGAATGGACCTGGTACCACTGAAAGCTAATGTTGAAGAGGAAGATAAAACCTATAAGAACCTGCTCCGGAAATTTAAGATCTCAATTATATTCACTGCACCCATATTTCTCATAGCGATGTCAGAAATGATTCACAATAACCCGCTTATGAGAGTTATGCCCTGGAAATACTGGAACTGGGTACAGCTTGTACTGTCAATTCCAGTTGTATTCTATACCGCATGGATGTTTTTTGAACGGGCTTGGCGTTCCGTTAAAACATGGAATCTTAATATGTTTACACTTATTGGAATAGGTTCCGGAGTGGCCTGGCTTTTCAGTGTTACAGCACTTCTTTTTCCCGGCATATTTCCCGATCAGTTTAAATCACATACAGGTACAGTTTATGTCTATTTTGAAGCTACCACAGTAATTCTTACGCTTGTCTTATTAGGTCAGCTTCTTGAAGCCCGCGCTCATGGCAAGACAAACAGCGCAATTAAAGAATTGTTAAAACTGGCGCCAAATAAAGCAACAAAAATCGTTGATGGTAAAGAACAGATTGTTGCAATAGATTCTATTCAGAAGGGTGATGTGTTACGTGTGAAACCGGGCGAAAAAATACCGGTGGACGGAAGTATTCAGGAGGGAGAATCGACTATTGATGAATCAATGATTTCAGGAGAACCGATACCAGTTGATAAAACGACAGGCGATAAAGTAAGTTCCGGTACCATTAATGGAAACAAAACTTTTGTGATGATTGCTGAAAAAGTAGGTTCCGAAACACTTCTTTCACATATTATCGAAATGGTCAATTCTGCAAGCCGGTCAAAAGCTCCTATACAGAACCTGGCTGACAAAATTTCCGGCTATTTTGTTCCGGTTGTCGTTGGCATTTCAGTTATTACTTTTATAGTCTGGGTAATTTCCGGAGGTGAACATGCATATATTTATGCACTTGTAAATGCTATAGCAGTACTTATCATAGCCTGTCCATGCGCTCTTGGCCTGGCTACACCAATGTCTGTAATGGTTGGAGTAGGCAAAGGCGCCCAATCTGGAATACTCATAAGAAATGCCGAATCGCTGGAAAAAATGAACTCAATTGATATAGTTATTATAGATAAAACAGGAACTGTCACGGAGGGAAAACCTTCAGTTGAAAAGGTTATCAGCATCACTCCAGAGATATCTGAAGAAGAGATACTTCAGAAAATTATCTCTCTGAACAGCAGTAGTGAACATCCTCTGGCTCAGGCAACTATGCGTTATGGTGCAACCAAAAATATAGAGATCCTTTCTGTTTCTGATTTTGAAGCTGTATCCGGAAAAGGCGTTACAGGTAAGCTTGGTGGTAAAATGGTCGCATTGGGCAATGAAAAACTGATGGAGCAAGTTAATGCTGTTGTCTCTGATGAATTGAAAACACAGGTCAGTTCAGAACAAAAACTTGGAAAAACAGTCTCCTATTTGTCTGAAGATAATAAGGCGATAGGCTTTGTCGTTATTTCAGATAAAATAAAAGAATCGAGTAAAGAAGCTATTCATAACTTGCAAAAAGAAGGACTGAAGGTAATAATGTTTACTGGAGATAACGAAGAAACTGCCAGGGCAGTCAGCCAAACATTGAACCTTGACGGATACAAAGCCCAGATGCTTCCAGGTGACAAACTTGAAGAAATAAAACGGCTTCAGGCCGAAGGCAAAAAAGTAGCCATGGCAGGTGACGGAATTAATGATGCTCCGGCACTTGCACAGGCAGATATAGGGATCGCTATGGGAACCGGAACCGATGTAGCAATAGAAAGTGCCGGAATAACCCTTGTGAAAGGAGACCTTAAAGGCATTGCCAAAGCAAGGTTATTAAGCCAGAAGGTAATGAAGAACATAAGAGAGAATCTATTTTTTGCCCTCGGTTACAACAGCCTTGGAATACCGCTGGCCGCAGGAGTTTTATATCCTATTTTCGGGATACTGCTATCCCCTATGATAGCTGCACTGGCAATGAGCTTTAGTTCGGTATCAGTTATAACAAACTCGTTACGTTTAAGAAATTTGAAGTTGACATAAGCTAACCGGATGGATAGCTGAACAGGATTTATAGATATCTTTGTCCTGAAAAACAATAACAGAAAACACAATATGGACGATAAATTACAGCTGTTAATATCCCGTCTTAAAGAGTATAATAGTGCTGTAATTGCATTTTCTGGCGGAGTAGACAGCACTTTTCTTGCCCGAATTGCAAAAGACGTTTTTAGAGATAAACTGGTATTGATTACCGCTACATCAAGTACTTATCCATTCTATGAACTTGACGAAGCGAAATCGCTGGCAGTCTTGCTGGGAATAAAACATAAGATAATTGTTTCAGAGGAGATCGATATCCCGGGATATGCTGACAACCCTCCCGACAGGTGTTATTATTGCAAGAGTGAATTGTTTGGCAAAATAAAATATATTGCGTCACAGGAAGGATATGAAGTTATCTTCGATGGTAGTAATGCCGACGATCTAAAAGACTTCCGTCCGGGAATGAAAGCAAAACAGGAGAAAGGAGTCATCTCCCCTCTTGCAGATTCAGGTTTCACAAAAAACGATATAAGGCACTTCTCAGCTGAACTGAATCTGCCAACAGCCTCAAAACAGTCATATGCTTGTCTTGCTTCCCGTTTTCCCTATGGCGAAAAGATCACAAAAGTGAAACTCGACCGCCTTGCTACTGCAGAATTCGAGGTCAGGAAACTTGGTTTTACCCAATTCAGGATCAGGAGCCATGAAAACCTTGCCAGGTTTGAATTTATTCCGGCCGAAATGGATAAAGCCTGGAAAATAAAAGACAAGCTGACAGAAATTTGTAAGAGCTCCGGGTTTACCTTTGTAACGATCGATCTTAAAGGCTACAGAACCGGCTCAATGAATGAGGTTTTAGCTGAATCGGTTAAGGTGGATTTTTTAAAAAATGTTCGAAGTAGTCGTTTATAAAAACAGCCTATGCGATGCAATACATTTCTTACGGTTTCAGAACTTAACCGTTATAACAGGCAAATGCGACTCTCTGAAGTCGGAAAGGAAGGCCAGGAAAAAATCAAAGGAGCTTCGGTAGTTGTTATAGGTGCTGGTGCACTGGGTTGTCCCGCGCTGCAATATCTGGCAGCCGCAGGAGTTGGAATCCTGGGAATTGTCGATAATGACTGGGTGGATGAATCTAATCTTCACAGACAGCTTTTGTACGGAGTAAAAGATATTGACAAACCCAAACCAATTGCTGCCAGAGATAGGATTATGCTTAATAATCCTGAGATTAAAATTGTCCCGCACTTCATCAGGTTTACAAAGGAAACTGCATTAAATATTTTACGGGAATATGATATTGTAGTAGACTGCACAGATAATTTTGCGACAAGGTATTTAATAAATGATGCAGCTGTAATTCAGAATAAGCCGATAGTTTACGGAGCAATCCACAAATTCTCCGGACAGGTTATGGTTCTTAATTACCTGAATGGACCTACACTCAGGTGTATTTACCCCAACGCCCCCCACCCTCTGGATGCGCCATCTTGCGAAGAAGAAGGTACGATAGGATCAATAGCAGGTACAATAGGTACAATGCAAGCTACCGAAGTCCTCAAAATCATACTTGGCCTGGAAGGTATTCTTTCCGGGAAAATGTTTTTTCTTGATTCTCTGAACTTTACTTCACAGGTATTTTCGTTTGTTCGCGATCCTGTGAATTCAATTGTAAAGGAACTGGGTACTTATGAAGAATTATGTCTCTCCGAAAAAGAACTTGTCCAGGAGATAACAGCTCAGAAATTAAAAGAACTGATCTTCAACAATCCTGAACTTAAGGTAATTGACCTCAGGGAAGAATATGAAAAAACTCCTATTAATTTCAAAACGTTGTCAATTCCATTTCATGAAATAAATCAGAAGCTTCATCTTATTCCGCAAAACGGACCTAAAGTGTTTTATTGCGGACATGGAATAAAAAGTTCAATTGTTATAAACTACTTGCAAAAAGTTCATTATATGAATGATCTTTACAGCCTGAAGCTCTGATTTAGCTTGAAGAGGTTACTTATTTAAAGGTCCCGGGAATATTAACTAAGGGTTTAAATGAGTGAGGCCAGAGTGGCTTCCTGCAGAATATCATAAGTGTTATCCCTTATCTTTTTGAAAACATGCCGTATTTTACAGGTTTCTTCAATCTTACAGAATTCACATGGCTGATAGGCCTTTTCAGAAACACAATACATTAATGCTATGGTACCTTCAAAATGCCGTATCACATCCAGTAAACTGACTTCAGAAGGTGATTTGATAAGGTAATAGCCGCCAGATTTTCCAAGTTTGCTTCCCAAAATTCCCATTTTCTTCAGTTCCAACAATATAGACTCAAGAAAACGTTGAGGGATGTTTTCCATTTTGGCTATATCGCCGATCTGAATTGCCCCGTCGCCATATTTCGATGCAAGGTTAGTGAGAGCCAGCATTGCATATCTTGTTTTCTTAGATAGCATAAATCTCGGTTTCTGTTATTGCAAAAATAGACATCAGTTGTCGATTGACAAAATTTTTTGACTACTATGCTCATCTTTTTTACCCATCCATTTTTATGCATTTATACTTATATGACAGGTTGATTTTTCTTATTTCTTTTGTACACTAATTCAGTAGACTTAATGTATTTAAATTATGGATCTAAAAAAAATTACAATTATCAGCGGTTATGGCAAAGACGGTTCAAAGGAAGAAGTTGACCGGATTGACCTGAAATTAGGCGACATAGTCAGCATCGTAGGGCCTACGGGTTGTGGTAAAACCACTTTAATAAACGACATTGAACTTTTCGCCAACAGGAATACACCATCAGGCAGGCAAATTCTGATAAATGACGAACCTTTACCAGATGATTTCACTTTGGACCCTTCCAAACATCCTATTGCATTGATTTCACAGCATACAAATTTTCTGAGTGATTTACCGGTAGGTGAATTCCTCACAATTCATGCTAAAGTCAGAGGTGCTTTAAACATTAACGAAGTTGTAGAGGAAACAATTGAGTTTGCAAATAAACTAACCGGGGAAGCAATTATAAAAGAAACCGCCATGACCGAATTGTCAGGTGGCCAGACGAGGTCTCTTCTGATTGCTGATGCGGTTGTTATTGGTAATTCACCCATCATTTTATTAGATGAAATAGAAAATGCAGGTATTCACAAAACAAAAGCATTGGAGCTCTTGAAAAAATACTCAAAGCTATTTGTTTTCGTAACACACGATCCAACTATTGCTCTTTTTTCTGATTGCAGAATTATAATGAAAAGCGGTGCAATGCAGAAAATTGTCTATTCAAACTTAGAGGAACGCGGCGTAGCCCAGGAACTACGGAAAATGGATGATATGATCCTCTATTACCGCGGCCTGATCAGGGCAGGCGAAATAATCAATAATAAACATTTGGAAGCATCAATAAAATAATTTTAATATGAAACTTGTAATATTTGCAGGACCGCCTACTTGCGGCAAAACAACAGTAATCCGTCAGGTCATTAAGAGAATGATCGCCAAAAACCTCAAACCATCGTTCGTTAAGATTGATGTTCTTTATGCTGATGAGGATGAAACTATCAATAAAGAGTTCGGAATCCCCACAAAAAAAATATACTCCGGGGAACTCTGTCCCGACCATTGCAATGTGGTCGTCCTCGATGAAGTTGTGGAATGGGCCGGGAAAGTCGGATCTGATTATCTTTTTGTTGAAACTGCCGGGTTGTGCCTGAGGTGTTCACCTTATGTTGAGAATTCCCTTGGAGTTGTTGTTCTTGAGGCTACAAGCGGAATGAATCTGCCCAGGAAAATAGGACCAATGCTCACATTGGCCAATATAAGCGTCATCACTAAGATTGATCTTATATCACAAGCAGAACGGGAAGTGTTCAGATACAGAGTTCTTGAAGCTGCAAAGGATATACAAGTTGTTGAGACAAATGCACTGTATGGAATCGGTATTGATCCTATTGTAAGACAAATACTTAAAACCAGTGATGTTGAATTCCCTATGTACCTCAGAGGTAACCCTCCTGTTGGTACCTGTACAATCTGTGTCGGGAAGAAAGAGATTGGAGCCAAGAATCATTTTGGAGTATTGCGTACAATGGAACAGGAACTTTTTTATGTAGGTGAATAAACATCTGACATATGAAACAAAAAATCTATCTCGACAACGCTGCAACAACACAAGTGGATGAACGTGTTGTGCTTTCAATGCTTCCCTACCACTCTGAAGAGTATGGAAATGCTTCAAGCCTTCATTCGTTTGGCACTCATGCAAAGGAAATTCTCGACAGGTCAAGAAGAAAACTCGCATCATTCATCGGTGCTGAACCAAATGAAATAGTTTTTACTTCAGGAGGTACAGAAGCAAATAACCTGGCTTTAAAAGGTATTGCGTTTGCAAATCGTTCAAAAGGCAACCATCTAATAGTTTCTGCCATCGAGCACGATTGTGTGTTAAATGTCTGCAAATGGCTTGAGACGCAGGGGTTTTATATTACTTATCTGCCGGTTGACAATACAGGTGTTGTTGATGTAGACGAGCTAAAAAAGTATATTAACTCCAAAACCATCCTGGTTTCGATAATGCATGCCAACAACGAAATAGGTACATTGGAGCCAATTGCAGAAATCGGACAAATTTGCAAAAGCTATAATGTTCCCTTTCATTCTGATGCCTGTCAGTCGTTCGGAAAAATTCCAATAAAAGTGAACGAGGCAGGGCTGGATCTTCTCACCATTAATTCTCACAAGATTTATGGCCCTAAAGGCGTTGGAGCCTTGTATGTAAGGAAAGGTGTAAACATTATTCCGTTATTGCATGGCGGCGGACAGGAATCCGGAATAAGATCAACAACCGAAAACCTTCCTGGGATAGTCGGGTTTGTAAATGCAGCTGAATTATGCATAGAAGGAATGAAAATTGAGAGCAGTACACTTCTGAGACTCAGAAAGAACCTTACGGATTTCCTGTTTGACAATTTTGACAATGTTTATATTAATGGATCAATTGATGATAAACTTCCAGGTTTGTTAAACTTCAGTTTTCATGGCCTGGAAGGGGAAACAATGAGATTACTCCTGCTGCTCGATGAAAAGGGTATTGCTGTATCTGCCGGTTCTGCCTGCTCGTCAAATGACAAGACCCATAATGCCTCACACGTTCTGCAGGCAATCGGATTAAACCAGTTTGAGGCACGGGGTAGCATCAGGGTAAGCTTTGGCAGATATTCTACCGAAAAGGATCTGGAAAAGTTTAAGGTTGCACTTACGGAATCAATCAATTCACTTACTTCAATATTTTCATATAAGTCATCATATTAATTAAAACGAAATTCTAATAATATAAAAACAAAGTAATGAGTAACGAAATAAATACATTGACATCAGCTACCCTGGATCTTCTTCCAAAGCTTGACTGCGGAGCCTGCGGTTATAAAACATGCATTGATTTTTCAAATGCTGTGGATAACAATGAATCGGAACTGAAAAGATGCATTCATGTTAAAAACGTTGAAAAAAAATCTGTTGATCATACCAACTGTCTAAGTTGTGCCGGTGAAAATCTGGGTGTCAAACTCGGCTGGAAGGATAGCCTGAAACGTGAATTTGATTTTATTCTCGACATTTTTGAGGGCGAGATAGGCCCTAAAGAAACTATTTTGCCATATAATCCTACTCTGGTTAAGGAACTTGGAGTAAAAAAAGGAGATGTGATGATCGGCCGGCCAATGGGGATGTCGTGCGGCTGCCCCATTACACACTGCGGAGTGGTATCTGAAGTTGATGCACGCAATGGGGTGATCAACTGGTTCGTAACCGGGCCTTTGAGACCGCGCAGCGAAGGTTTTATTGATATCGGCTATTAAGTATCACAGGCATACGAAGGAATAATAAAAGAATCAAAAGAAGAAATAAAACTTGGCCGTCGTTACTGGTTCCTGCCAAGAAGATGTATGTTACAGTGGCGTCATAGCGGTCTGGTAAATGCTGTAACAAAACAAAGAGACGGCAGTTATAAAGTAAGAATTGAAGGACTCCTAATTGGTTGAAATGATGATATTTGGATCGAATTGAGTGGCATTGACATAAAATTCTTACTTTAGCCACAAAATATATCGTCAAACTTATGAAATTCGAAACGAAAGCAATCTGCGTCGGTCAGTCAGCAGATCAGGCAACAGGAGCAACTATTGTTCCTATCTACCAGACATCGACATTTACACAGGAGGAAGTTAATAAAAACAAAGGATATGAGTATTCCCGCGTCGGGAATCCTACTCGCACAGCACTCGATGCTTGTCTGGCTTCACTGGAAGAAGGCAAATACGGATTAACTTTCGCTTCAGGACTTGCAGCAGAACATGCAATTTTGTCGCTGCTTCAGCCTGGCGATCATGTTATTGTGCCTGAAGATATGTACGGGGGAACATACCGGTTGATAAAGGAGATATTTGAACCATACAAAATTACATTTACATTCACTGATTTTACTGACCTCAACCTTATTGAGAAGGCTTTTCTGCCATCCACAAAAATGGTATGGATAGAAACTCCGACAAATCCGACACTGAAGATTTTTGATATCGGATCTATATCTGAACTCAGCCATACAACGAATGCAATAGTTGTCGTGGACAATACTTTTTTGTCGCCGTATTTCCAGAAACCGCTTCTTCTGGGAGCTGATATCGTCGTTCACAGTACAACAAAATATATTAACGGGCATTCAGATATTATTGGAGGAGCTGTTATTCTGAATAGTTCAGAATTGTTTAAAAAAATACAACTGGTACAAAAATCAATCGGTGCAGTGCCATCTCCATTTGATTCATGGCTTACTCTCAGAGGTGTTAAAACTCTGGCTATCAGAATGAAGCAGCATGAAAAAAATGCTTTTCAGGTTGCCCGGTTTCTAAAAAATCAACCTAACGTACTTGACGTATTTTTTCCAGGACTGGAAACACATCCCGGATATGAGATAGCAAAGAAACAGATGACCGGTTTCGGTGGAGTGGTATCTTTCAAATTAAAAGGAGGTCTTAATGAGTGTAATGCTTTTTTTAAGAAACTGAAAATATTCCAGCTAGCTGATAGTCTTGGTGGTATTGAATCTCTTGCAAATTACTCTGCACTTATGACTCACGATTATTTTCCATCCGAACTACGTCTGAAAATTGGGGTAACCGATAACCTTATACGTCTATCTGTAGGCATTGAAAACATTGATGACCTTTTGGAGGATTTAAAAAATGCGCTTGACTGAAATTTTCGCACTTATTTTTTTATGCCGAACAATTCAGATATGAATGCTAAAGAAACATCTGTAAATATATTGATTGCTGACAGTCAGTTTTTAATTACAGAATCCCTGAAATTTATTCTTGCGAATGAAGGTCGTTTTAAGGTAATCAGTATTATTGCTGAAAGGAGCGAACTGTTAAAAGCGTTAAAACCCGGTAACATTTCATTGCTTATAATTGATCATTCTCTCGTTGATATAGCCTCCATAAATGACCTTAAAGAGATAAAAAGCAGTTTCCCCGGTCTCAAAGTTTTAGTCATCACCAATAATGTAAGCAAGGCTGAACTGCAAGAATTAAATTATGCCGGGATAAATGATATCATCTTAAAAACTGTTGACAGGAAAGAATTGTTTGATGCAATTGATTCTGCCCTCAAGGGGAAAAAATACTACTCTGGTGAATTGCTCGATATATTGCTTGAGGTTGATCAAAAGAAAAATTCTATTAAAGATACAGGTCAATTAACAATTTCTGAAATTGAAATTGTCAGGCTTATTTCGGAAGGATTAACAACAAAAGAAATAGCTTTACGCAAATTTATAAGCTTTCATACAGTAATATCCCACCGTAAAAACATATTCAGAAAGCTTGGAGTTACAAGCATATCAGAGCTGATAATGTATTCTATTAAGGCAGGCTGGATAAACACTATTGAATACTACATTTGAATGTTATACCATATTTAGGGTACACAAAAATGCCATAAACAGGGTATTGTCTCCAACGCTCTCATCATCAATCTTTGTGCCTTAACAATTTTTATCTTATGGCACAGGAAAATTTACAATTCGACACACTGCAGTTACACGCAGGGCAGGTAGTTGATCCAACAACAAATTCACGAGCTGTTCCTATCTATCAGACGAGTTCCTATGTATTTAACGATTCGGAACATGCTGCCAACCTGTTTGGATTAAAAGAATTTGGGAATATTTATACCAGATTAATGAATCCCACTACCGATGTTTTTGAAAAACGAATAGCTGCACTTGAAGGTGGAGTGGCAGCCCTGGCAACTTCATCGGGTCAGGCTGCACAATTCATTGCTCTCACCAATATCTTACAGGCTGGAGACAACCTTGTATCGACTTCATATTTATATGGCGGGACATATAACCAGTTTAAGGTACAGTTCAAGCGTATCGGAATAAAGGTAAAATTTGTTGATGGAGACAAACCATCTGATTTCGAAAAACTAATTGATGAAAAAACAAAAGCCATCTATCTTGAAACAATAGGAAATCCACGATTCAATATTCCTGATTTTGATGCAATTGCCGCTGTGGCAAAAAAACATGATATTCCACTGGTCGTCGATAACACATTCGGTGCAGCAGGTTATTTATTCCGTCCTATTGAACATGGAGCTAACATTGTCGTTGAATCAGCCACCAAATGGATAGGCGGGCATGGCACAAGCATCGGCGGTGTAATTGTAGATGCAGGCAATTTTAACTGGGCAAACGGAAAATTTCCGCAGTTCACTGAACCATCAGAAGGATATCACGGTCTTAAGTTCTGGGATGTTTTTGGCGCTCCCGGACCATTTGGAAATATCGCATTTATTATTCGTGCACGCGTTGAAGGTTTACGCGATTATGGACCAACATTAAGTCCGTTCAATGCATTTCTATTCCTGCTCGGTCTCGAAACACTATCACTAAGAGTTCAGAAACATGTTGACAATGCCCTTGAAGTGGCACAATGGCTGTCGAAACATCCTAAAGTAGAATATGTCGAATATCCCGGTTTGTCTAACAGTCCTTACCATGAGCTTGGTAAGAAATACCTTAAACATGGTTTTGGCGGAGTACTTGCTTTCAAGGTGAGAGCCGGGAAAGAAGCTGCTGATAAACTTGTGAACAGTCTTAAATTAATCAGCCATCTGGCAAATGTCGGAGATGCCAAAACACTTATTATTCATCCTGCTTCAACAACCCATCAGCAACTTTCAGAGGCAGAACAGCTAAGTTCAGGCGTAGTTCCGGGAGTATTGAGATTGTCAGTAGGAATTGAGAACATCGAGGATATTAAGAATGATATAGAACAGGCACTTAATATCTTATAGATAATTTTAGAATAAATTAAATTGAAGTAAGTTGGTAATGGGACAACACTTTTTGAGCTTAAGTGTTGTACATTTACGGAAGAAAACAAAACAATTTAATAATTCAATCAAATGGCTGACTACACAATACCTGATAAAAAAGATGTTGAGAAAACAATCAAGTCTGTCTTCAGACTACTTTTTCCTGCCACTAATTCATATTCAGACACTGAAATTGAAAACAGCCTCGATCATTCACGGGTTTTGCTGCTTGGATTATTAATTGGGCTTACTGACGAGAAAGAGAAAGTGGCAAATCTGTTTTTTGATAATCTTGAAAGTATAACAAAAACACTCCTTAAAGATGCTGCTTTTATCCTTGAGTCTGATCCTGCAGCAACACAGCTTATTGAGGTTATTGCTATTTATCCCGGGTTCTTTGCAATATTCTGCTACCGGATTGCACATTCCCTGGCAAATTTAAGAGTTCCTCTGCTCCCAAGGATGATAACAGAGTATTCTCATAAAGTTACGGGTATTGATATTCACCCTCATGCTGAAATCGGATCTCCATTTTCAATTGATCATGGCACCGGAATCGTAATCGGAGAAACAACAATAATCGGGAATAATGTAAAACTCTACCAGGGCGTTACGCTTGGAGCTCTTAGTGTTGACAAGAGTAAAGCCTCGAAGAAGCGTCACCCTACCATTGAGGATAATGTCGTGTTATATTCCGGATGTACGATACTTGGAGGTGAAACAGTCGTTGGAAGAAACAGTGTTATCGGAGGCAATGTATGGTTGACGGAAAGTATCGCACCTTTTTCAGTAGTCTACCATAAAAGTGAAATAGTCGTCAGAAACCAGAACGGTTTTCAGGAACCGATAAACTTTATTATTTGAAATATTTATTACAAAACTTAATATCATGAAAGTAAACTCAATTCTCGAAACTATCGGAAACACACACCATTTGAAAATCAACCGGCTTTTTGATCCTGCATATTCAGTATGGGTAAAACTGGAAAGATCCAATCCCGGTGCCAGCATTAAAGATCGTATTGCATTGTCGATGATAGAAGATGCTGAGAATAAAGGTATATTGAATCAGGGAAGTGTAATTATTGAACCCACATCGGGAAATACAGGAATTGGTCTGGCAATCGTTGCAGCAGTAAAAGGTTATAGGCTGATTCTTGTTATGCCTGAATCAATGTCGCTGGAAAGAAGAAAAATTATGAGCTCATACGGCGCTGAATTTGTGCTTACCCCCCGCGAAAAAGGTATGAAAGGCGCTATCGAACGCGCAAGGGAACTAATAGATGAAACACCAAACTCATGGATGCCTATGCAGTTCGACAATCCGTCCAACACTGAAATTCATAAAACCACAACTGCACAGGAGATCCTTAAAGATTTTCCTGATGGACTGGATTATCTGATAACAGGAGTTGGTACCGGCGGACATATTACCGGAGTTGCAGAAGTGTTAAAGAAAGCATTCCCGAAACTGAAAGTATATGCAGTTGAACCGGAATTATCTCCTGTACTCAGCGGCGGTACTCCTGCTCCTCATCCTCTTCAGGGAATTGGCGCAGGATTCATACCTTCCATTTTAAATATAAAACTTCTTGACGGGATAATTAAAGTGTCAAAAGAAGATGCATTTAATTTTACCAGGAGAGCTGCAAAAGAAGAGGGTCTGTTCGTCGGAATATCTTCCGGAGCGTCTCTGGCAGCAGTAAATCAAAAGCTGAAAGAATTTCCCAAAGGATCAAGAATACTTACTTTCTGTTATGATACAGGTGAAAGGTATCTGTCGATCGAGGGATTATTTTAATACAATTCTTTTAGCCCCCCATCCCATTTGAAGGGGGGCTAATTCATAATTCACAAGGATAATTATCTTAAAATGAAAGTATTAAGCCCCCTTTAGGGTTGGGGGCAATTTTTACTCTTCAAACAGATATAGCTGGCGGTCATCACAATCTTCTGTTTCCAGATTCGAGATACTCAATCCCAGGAGCCTGATTCGTGTTCCTTCGAGCTTAAGCGATTTACGGATTTCCGAAACTTCTTTATGTAGTGTCTCAAAATCTCGGATATAATTCTGAAGTGTTTTACTCCTTGTAATCTGCCGGAAATCCGAAAACTTAACCTTCAGAGTTATGGTCCTGCCGGTAGCTTCTGAATGTTCCATCCTTTCCATCAGCTCTTTTTCAAGTTTATACAGTTCTGCAATGACTTCAAAACGCGTTGTCAGATCTTTCTCATAAGTAAGTTCGGTTCCGACAGATTTACGCTCCTGATCAGGTTCAACCGGACGGTCATCAATGCCCCTTACAATATCATAGAAAAAGACCCCTGACTTGCCAAAATTCCTTACCAGCGAAACACGATCCCACTTTTTCAGATCTGCTCCGGTGTGAATTCCAAGCTTATGCATCTTTTGCGCAGTCACCCTTCCGATTCCGTAAAACTTTTCTACAGCCAGCTCTTCTATAAATTTCTCAGCAGCTTCAGGCCGTATTACATATAACCCGTCTGGCTTGTTAATATCTGATGCGATTTTTGCAAGAAATTTGTTCACAGAAACTCCGGCAGAAGCTGTAAGACCAGTTTTTGACTTAATCTCATTCCTGATTTTTTTTGCAATTACAGTAGCTGAACCAATATTTTTTTTATCCTCAGTCACATCTAGAAATGCCTCATCAATTGATAGAGGTTCAATCAAATCGGTATACTCCCGGAAGATCTCATGAATCGCTCCGGAAACCTCTGTATATCTGGTAAAATTATGTTTCACAAATATAAGATCGGGGCATAATCGTTTTGCAATAACTGATGGCATTGCCGATCTTACACCAAACTTCCTGGCTTCATAGCTTGCAGCAGCTACCACACTTCGCTCCCCGCTTCCGCCGACGGCAACTGGCTTGCCTCTCAGCTCCGGATTATCCAGCTGTTCAACTGACGCGAAAAATGCATCCATATCTATATGAATAATCTTTCTCACTGCGAAAGAATTGAAGATCTTCGCAGCAAGCTACGAAGAATCTTCGATCCGCTAAAGTAAATTCTTAATGCTCCCTGAATGAGCAGCAAGCAACCAAAACCACAGCTTCCACAACAACAAAAAAGGATCAGAACAAGACAGTCGTTACAACCCAGACTCAAACTGTAAAAACAGTTGCTGATACCACTAAGACAAAAGTTGCAGTTAAGAAAGATGGTACTCCTGACAAAAGATTTAAAGAAAACAAAACAACAACGAAAACAACAGGACCTGTAAAAAAAGATGGCACCCTGATATGAGATACAAAGCAAATAAAGGTGTCGTAAAAGATACCACAAAGGTCAAAAAGTAATATTTACTTTAAACAAGAAAAAAGGTTTCCCGATAACAGGAAACCTTTTTTTGTTTATCCTTTGAAAATTGGCCGACATTGACCATTATTGCAATGAATATAAAATCAAATTTATTGGAAACAAGGTCAGATAAAAAAGGTAAGGTATTTGCTCTGATATTATTCCAGCACCGGTTGTGGGGCTCAGTAATACTCCCGTATATTATTCAAAAGGAAACTAACAGGGGATATTTTAAATTATCTGAATGCCTTTCCCCTTTTCCCAATACCGATACATTAAGCATTCTGACCTCTGAAGAACGTGAGTTAGTTAAAATTGTAAACGAATACACCGACAGAAATCTGTTCAAATTGTTTTCGAGAGAAAAGACTGTAAAGGAATTTCTTGAAAAAATAACAAATGAAAAGCTGGAACAATTTATCAGGCCTTTTATAGAAAGAAAGCTCTATAAATGTTTTACAATTGCTCGTGATGAAAACATCCCTATATATTTTCAGAAGACAAAAACAGGTACATTGCATTCTGAGGATCAACTGTTGATCAGCGAAGATAAGGCGGAACCCATCTTCAGATTTATAAGAGATAAGGAGCAAAGCTCCTATAGTCTAAGCATCGAATCTGCAGGGAAACCGGTCGACCTGAGGAAGAATCCGGTCGATATAATATGCATGACCCCTTGCCTGATAAGAGAGGAACACAGGATATTATTTGTTTCAGATATAGAGGGCTCCAGATTAAAACCATTCCTTTTAAAAGAATTCATCCTTATTCCCCAAAAAACAGAATTAAAATATTTCAGCGGATTCGTGCTTAATACAATAAATAGTTTTAAAGTTGAGAACAAAGGTTTTGAAATTATTGAATGCTCGCCCGAGAGGCAGGCCCTTCTCGAAATTGAAACCGGATTAAAAGGGAACACCGGTCTTATATTAAAATATAACTACCAGGGAAATATAATATATTCGAACGACCCTTCCAACTCATTCACTCTATTTGAAAAACAAGGAGACAGTTTTATTTTCAGGAAGTACTATCGGGATTTCAACTGGGAAAAACAATGTCGCGAAAGGTTAGGTGAACTTGGCTTCTTTTCAGATGATGATATTAATTTTTATCCTGTTTCATCAGCCAGCAAGCAAAGTGATGATATGTATGGAGTTTTAGAACTTGTCAATAGCAACTACTCTGAAATAACAGATCTTGGTTTTGTTCTCACTTCAAGACTTGATTTAAATTACAATTTAAGGCCAATCGATATTGAGATAAGCAGTCAGATTGAAAATGACTGGTTTGATCTGCGGGCAACTGTAAAAATAGGAGAATGGAAATTACCCTTCAACCTGTTCAGAAAGAACATCCTTGAAGGGATAAGAGAATATCTGCTGCCTGATGGATCAATAGCTGTTTTGCCCGAGACATGGTTTTCAAAATATAAGAACATTTTTGAGTTCGGGAAAAGTGACATTGACTCCCTGAAAATACATAAGCAACATTTTTCTTTACTTGCAGATGCTTTCAGTGAGGAGGAGCGTAAGGGTTACGCGAAGCTTGAAAAATTACTGATTCCCGATAAGTTACCGGTTCTTCAGCAACCTGAAGGTCTCAATTGCCTTATGAGGCAATATCAGTCTGATGGTCTGAGTTGGCTTAATTTTCTTCAAACAGCAGGCTTAGGCGGCTGTCTTGCTGATGATATGGGGCTTGGTAAGACAATTCAGACGCTTGCTCTTCTGCAATATAACAAGGAGCATTACATATCAAAAAAACTGCCTGGCAACGAAACAGAATTAAGCCTTTTAACAGGATCGGATATAAAACTTACATCGCTGATTATTGTACCGGCCTCACTTATCTATAACTGGGAAAATGAAATAAAAAGATTTGTTCCAGGCATGAATGTTTACAGTTACAAGGGTAACCAACGCAAAAAATCGACCTCATACTTTCAAAACTTTGATATAATACTTTCCAGTTATCATACTATACGTCAGGATATTGAATTAATAAGCACATTTAATTTTAATTATATTATTCTGGATGAGAGTCAGGTCATTAAAAACCCGGCATCAATGCTTTACAGAACAGTTACAAGTTTAAAATCTGAGTTCAAACTTGTGCTTACAGGAACTCCTGTCGAAAATTCACTCACTGATCTTTGGACGCAGTTAAATTTTGTAAATCCCGGATTGCTTGGTGACCTGGCATTTTTCAGAAGAGAATTCGCAAAGCCGATAGAGAAAATGGGCGACGATGAGAAAGAGCTTAAACTCAGGAAGATAATCCAGCCATTTATCCTGAGACGTACAAAAGAAATGGTTGCACGCGATCTGCCTCCTGTTTCCGAGCAGACAGTATTCTGCGATATGTCTGATGACCAGTTCAAATTGTATGATGAAGAAAAGTCATCGGTAAGAAACAGTATTCTTAAAAGCATTTCATCGACAGGTATGGAGAAATCAGCAATAATCGTACTGCAGGGACTGATGAAACTAAGGCAGCTGGCCAACCATCCTGTTTTGGCTAATGAAGAATATGAGTTTGGTTCAGGCAAGTTTGAAACAGTTCTTCAGGATATAGAGAGTGTTATATCGGAAGGTCATAAAATACTCGTATTCTCGTCATTTGTAAAACATCTTGATCTTTATGCTGAAGAACTGAGAAAAAAAAGAATACGTTTCGCCATGCTGACAGGTGCCAGCACAAAAAGAGAAAAAATAGTGAACAGTTTCCAGAATGATCCGGAGAATAAGATATTCCTTATCTCTCTTAAGGCAGGAGGCGTTGGTCTCAATCTGACCGCAGCTGATTATGTTTTTATTCTTGATCCATGGTGGAACCCTGCATCGGAAATGCAGGCTCTGAACCGTGCTCACAGAATAGGACAGCAGAAAAGCGTATTTGTGTACCGATACATAACAAGTAATAGTATTGAGGAAAAAATAGTAAAACTGCAGGAGAAAAAATCACAACTCGCCGACATCTTTATTTCAAGCAATAATCCGCTCAAGGATATAGATATACAGGAAATACTAAACATAATAGGTTAAACTTTTTATAAGGCCACTTTTATATACCCTTTTGACTTCGTAAAGGCTGAGAATTGTTCACCCCCATCCCCCCAAGGGGGGCAAAAAAACTGACTAAAAGTCCCCCCTGGAGGATTTAGGGTGTGAAAAGAATGAGAATAGCAGGGAGTCGCTCGAAAATCAATAAATTTGTAGCTAATTTTTTGAATTAAGAAACATATTGTTATTATCATGAAAGTACTTGGAATAAACTGCAGTCCACGAAAAGGTGGAAACACTGAATTATTGATTAATGAGGTCTTCAGATCTCTTGAAAAAGAAGGTGTAAAAACCGAGTTTTTTCAGCTGGGAGGAAAAGAAGTTAACGGATGTATAGCATGCATGAAGTGCAGGAAAAAAAAAGATGGAATGTGCCATCAGAAGAATGAGGTAATAAACAAATGCATAGAAAGAATCCTGAAATCCGATGCAATTATAATAGGATCGCCTGTTTATAATGCTGATGTCACAGCTGACGCTAAAGCTTTCCTGGAAGTTTCAAGTTTTGCTCTCGGTGGCGCCGGTAAGCAATTGAAACATATGCCGGGAGCAGCGGTAATTGCAGTAAGACGTGCAGGTGCAATTCATGCTTTCGACAGTATAAATCATTTCTTCCTCATAAATGAAATGATCATTCCCGGATCGTCGTACTGGAACATTGCAATCGGAAGGGAAAAGGGAGAAGTACTTAAAGACGAAGAAGGGATGAAAACCATGAAAGTACTTGGTGAAAATATGGCGTGGCTGCTGAAAAAGATAAAAGACAAAGGTTAAAAGACAAAAATCTCAATTATGAGCAACATCTTACAGAAAACCAGAACATAGGTTGAATACAAATCCTTTGTGACACTTCGTGTTAACCTTTGTGTACCTTCGTGGTAAAAATTAATTCATTGAACCACAAAGGATCACAAAGTAAAACACTAAGTAACACAAAGGAATAATAGAATAATAATTGGATTTTTGATAAGTCCTTAGTAATTCTCTTCCCTCATCTGCATGAAAGCTTTTGGATGCAGACAGGCAGGACAATTTTCAAGCGCTTTTTCAGATTCATAAACATAGCCGCAGTTCAGACATTTCCACCAGACCTTACCATTTTTCATAAATACCTTGTCTTCCGATACATTCTGAAGTAGCTTCAGATATCTGCGTTCATGCTCAGTTTCTACTTTTGCAATCATTTTAAACGCAGAAGCAACTTCAGAGAACCCTTCTTCTTTTGCAACTTCTGAAAAATGAGGATAAAGGTCAGACCACTCCTCATTTTCGCCTTCGGCAGCAGCTTTTAAATTTTCCCTGGTAGTTCCTATTATTCCCGAAGGATATTTGGCTGTGATCTCCGTCACTCCTCCTTCAAGGAATTTAAAGAAGCGCTTTGCATGTTCTTTTTCCTGAAGCGAAGTTTCCATAAATATGGCTGCAATTTGCTCGAAACCCTCTTTTTTAGCCGCACTTGCAAAGAACTCATAACGGTTCCTGGCCTGTGATTCACCTGCAAACGCCTTTAGCAGGTTTTGTTCAGTTTTTGTTCCTTTTAAAGATTTTGTCATAACAATAATATTTAATCCTAAAATTACAACTAAATTATTTCATGTTGAATAGCTACATCGATTTTCAAAAGTGTTCCGCAAGCCGTTTGATCCGCTGAGCCTGATGATCAAAAATGGAGAAAGCCGGCTTAAATCAGCCGGCCTTCTCTTTTGGTCAGATCAGTTTAGGTTAGATCTAAAAATTATCACGTTCCACATAATGTGTATGGAGCAGTTCATGCGACTTATGGCTATTCGGCTTGTCGAGGAACTCCTTATAGATAGCAATAACATCAGGATTTTCGTGTGATTTTCTGAGTACTTTGTGTTCATCTTCCGAGTAGATGGCTTTCATACGTTTTTTTCTGATCTCCAAATTTGTAGGAATAGGCTGTCCGCCGCCTCCGATACAACCTCCCGGGCAAGCCATAATCTCAACAAAGTGATAGGGAGCTTTCCCTGCTCTTGCCATACTCATGATCTTATTGGCATTAACCAGCCCATGAGCAATAGCTACTTTCAGTTCGGCCCCTTCAAGAAACTTCCATGCTTCTACACAACCTTCAATTTTAATAGTTGCTTCTTTTATTCCGTCCATACCTCTGACAGGAGTAATATTCAGATTCCCAAACGGAACTTCCCGCCCGGTAACTATTTCATAAGCTGTACGCAAAGCAGCCTCCATAACCCCTCCGGTAGCTCCGAAAATAACGGCTGCACCAGTAGAATCACCCATTATTGAATCATAATTTGCCTCTTCAATATTTCTGAAATCAATACCTGCCTGTTTAATCATAACGGCAAGTTCACGGGTTGTAAGAACAAAATCAACATCCTTGAATCCGCTAGAGCGCATTTCGGGTCTGTCGGCTTCAAATTTCTTTGCAGTACATGGCATTATCGACACTGATACTATTTTTGAAGGGTCGATATTTCGTTTCTTCGCATAGAATGTTTTGGCAAGTGCACCAAACATCTGTTGTGGCGATTTACATGTTGACAAATTCGGAAGGAACTCAGGGTATTTGTGTTCGACAAATTTAATCCAGCCCGGTGAACAGGATGTGAACATAGGCAATGAAACTGCTTTATCTCCATCAACAAGAGCTTTCTTAAGCCTCACCAGCAGCTCAGTACCCTCTTCCATAATTGTAAGGTCGGCACTGAAGTCAGTATCAAGCACTGAATTAAACCCAAGTTGTCTGAGAGCATTTACCATTTTCCCGGTTACTCTTTCACCCGGATCATAACCCAGGTCTTCACCAAGAGCAACTCTGACCGCAGGAGCAGTCTGAACCACCACATGCTTATCGGGATCATAGATTGCATCCCAAACCTGGTCGATGTATGTTTTTTCAACCAGTGCTCCGGTAGGGCATCGGTTTACACATTGTCCGCAGTTAGTGCATACAACCTGGCTCATGGGCCGATCGTGAAATGATGAAATTTTCTGATGTGCACCTTTGTTTGCAACTGATATAGCCGAGATATACTGTAATTGAGAACAGGTTCTTACACAGCGTTGGCAACGTATACATTTGCTGTCGTCCTTGACAAATGAGGGGGAAGATCTGTCTATATTATATTTTTTATCTTCAACAAGGTCGAGAAAAACATGGTCACCGAATGCATAATCATTTGCAAGAGATTGAAGTTCACAATTCTGGTTTTTGTAACATTTTGTGCAATCTGCTCTGTGTTCTGAAAGAAGTAATTCGACTATATGCTTACGTGCATTTCGAACTTTCAAGGTGTTGGTATGTATTTCCATTCCTTCTGCTACCGGAGTTGCGCAAGACGCTATAAGTGTTCTTGCTCCTTTTTGTTCAACAATACATACACGGCAGTTACCGGCAACACAGAGGTCATCATGGTTACATAGAGTAGGAATGTTTATTTTCAGTTTCTTTGCAGCAGCAAGAACTGTTGTTCCTTCCTGAACCGAGACCGTCTGGTCATTTATATGTAGATTTATCATGATTCTTCGTTTTTGATTGATTGATTAATAGATGATCTCTTCCTTAAAATTTCCAACAATAGATTTAAAGGCGTTCCCGACCGATTGTCCAAGACCACATTTAGCAGCGATCTTCATTGTATCTGCCAATTTCACAAGTTCATTGAGATAGGTGGATTTTGCTTCGCCTTTCTTGACTTTTTCAATACCTTTAAGCAATTGCTGGCAGCCTACCCTGCATGGAGTGCATTGACCACATGATTCCTCGGTAAAGAAATCGAGGTAATTATGAAGAACATTATACATCGATCGTGAACTGTTGAAAAGCTTCATAGATCCACCTGTAGGTACTCCTTCAAAGCCGATGATCGTTTCAGCAAATTTCTTCCTGGGTACGCAGAAACCTGAAGCGCCACCAACCTGAACAGCTTTTGTATCACCGTCGCCAAATTCATTAACAAACTGCTGGACTGTCATTCCGAGTTCAAGTTCGAAAATGCCCGGTGTCGGAGTATCACCTGAAATAGAAAATACTTTTGATCCTCTTGAATCTTTTGTCCCATACTGGATGAAGTTTTTAGCACCATGCTGAATAATCATCATAGCGGTAACAAGAGTTTCGACATTGTTGATAGATGTTGGTTTATCGAAGACACCCGATACTGTTGGATATGGAGGTTTATTTCTGGGTTCACCACGTTTCCCTTCAATTGATTCGAATAGCGCACTTTCCTCACCGCAAATATAGGCCCCGCTTCCCATCCTGTACTCTATAGAAAAATCAAATCCTATTTCATTTATCATTTTATGAAATGCTTCCAGTTCAATCATCAATTTTGGCAAAAGATACCTGTATTCACCTCTCAGATAAACTATACCTTTTTTTGAACCTATAGCTCTGCCTGCAATTGCCATTCCACCATGAACCTTATTCGAGACCCTGTCAAGTATCTCACGATCTTTGAATGTTCCGGGTTCTCCCTCGTCAGCGTTACAAACTATATATTTATCTGTGTCCTTTTCGGCAGCAGTATATTTCCATTTCAAACCAGTTGGAAAGCCTGCACCTCCCCGGCCTTTGAGACCCGAATCAAGCATACTTTGAATTATCTCGGCGCTGCTCATTGCAAAAGCTTTTGCCATAACCTCTTTCGAATCGATTTTTTCGAATATCAGGTCTACCTTAGTTAATACTTTATTTTCCATGATTTTATCGGATATTTATTTATTCATGTAATCTTTAATAATCTCACTCACTTTTCCAGGTGTCAGGTCTGTATAAGGCATTTCATTTATTAATATAGCCGGAGCTTTATGGCACCATCCGATACAGTTTGTTTCAATGAGGCTGAATTGTTTATCAGTAGTTGTTTCTCCAACTTTAATCTTAAGAATCTCCTCAAGCGTATGAATAATATCGCTTTTCCCTTTCATCGAGCATGTAATTGTTTTACATACCCTTATAACATACTTACCTTTCACCTGAGTGTCGAGAAAGGTGTAAAATGATGCTGTCCCGTAAACTTCAGCAGCCGAGATATCGAGTTCTCTCGCAACTTCGACCATCGCCTCATCAGTCAGATAATTGTGTTTTAGCACAATTGCCTGAAGAATTGGCATAAGGCTCTCCCTGGCATGACCATGTTTGTCGGACAATTCCTTAACTAGATTTCCTACTTGATACATATTTATTTTATTTTTAGATAATTAAACAATTTTAAAATAATTGATTGCTGCATTAAAAAAAGTGCTGTTAAATTAATGACAATACTTTCTAAAAAAAACTTACAAATGTCATAGTTGATAATTTAGAATGAAACTAAAGAACACAATAAAGGCATGAAGGCGCAATGGGACAAGGAGCGGCAAGGGGGCAAATGAAACTGAGACGCCCGATTTGGGCGTCTCTACATTTATTTATTATTTTACCGGACAATTAGATGATTTAACAAGTGAATTACCAGGCAAGTTTAAAAAACCTGAAACCGTCTCACGAATTCTTTATCGGAATCGATTCGGACGGATGTGTATTTGATTCAATGGAGGTAAAACAGAAGGAATTCTTCATACCAAATGCATTAAAATATTTCGATTTGTTTGAAATTTCCAAAATATTACAGGAGACCTGGGAATTTGTTAATCTTTATTCAATATACAGAGGGGGTAACAGGTTTACCTCAATAATTAAGGTCTTTGAACTGCTGTACGAGCGGAAAGAGATCAGGGACAAAGGTTTCAAATTGGCTGATCTGAGCTCCCTTAAAAAATGGGTAAAGATTGAGACAAAACTGGGTAATGCCAACCTCCGCAAATATTTTGAATCAAATTATGATCCTGATCTTGAAAGAGTTGTCAGTTGGACTGAAGCTGTCAATAAAGATATATCGGAAATGCTCAGAAATATTCCGCCTTTCCCACATGCAATACAGGCAATAAAAAAAATGTCTGCATTCGCTGATCTCATTATTGTTTCACAAACACCACTTGAGGCTCTTGAACGTGAATGGGAAGAGCATGATATGAAAAAATATGTCAAAGTGATTGCAGGTCAGGAACATGGAACTAAAAGAGAGCATCTGGCACTAGCAGGGAAAGGCAAATATACCGAAAACAATATCCTTATGATTGGTGATGCAATTGGAGACATGGATGCTGCAAAAAATAACGGAATACTCTTCAACCCTATAATTCCCGGGAAAGAAGATGAATCATGGGAAAGGTACCTTACTGAAGGGTTGGAAAAGTTCAGGAAAGGCAGGTTTGCAGGTGCATATGAGAAATCGCTTCTCAGGGAGTTCAGAAAATCGTTGCCAGATACTCCGCCTTGGGAAACTGGTTAACTCCTTTTTTATTTCCCCCAGGTTGAAAACTCCTACTTTTAAAGTGTAATTTGCCTAAATACCATAGTATTATCGCCCCTTCAGGGGAGATGTCCTGCTTCGGCGGGACAGAGGGGTTTTCCAATAGCAATCAGCTTTTTTTATTAATCTGATCTTTTATCCACTCTTACCATTCTTCAAGTCCGTTTCCTTTTGTGCATGAAATTTCGAAAATGGGTATCTTATCATCTATTTTTTCAAATCAGATCTTCAGCTATTCTGATTTCATTCATAATTACATCCTAACAAATTCTTGGAAGCTGTATTCCTGCAGGCATATCAATTATACGTTTGCCCCCGGCTGAAGTATTCAGTACCACAAGTTCCTTTTTATCAGTAATGATTTCCCCTATCACTTCAGAGTATCTTCCCAATGGATCAGACCTTAAGATTTCAAGTACTTTGTTTTCCTCTCCTGCGCTTGCTACCATCAGGACTTTCCCTTCATTTGCCAGGAAGAGAGGATCGAAACCAAGCATTTCGCACAATCCCCTCACCTGTTCATCGACCGGAATTGTTGCTTCGTTTACTATGATGCCACATCTTATCATCCCGGCAAGTTCGTTCAACACTGTGGCGAGACCACCCCTGGTCACGTCGCGCATAAAAAGTATCTCTTTGCAGTTCTGCAAAACTTTGCGTATCAAATGATTTAATGATGAACAGTCAGAGGTAACCGTGGTCCGGAAAGCCATGTTGTTTCTGGCACCGAGTATTGCGATAGCATGATTTCCCAACGGACCGTTAATGATCAGCTTATCTCCGGGTTTTATTCTCTTGCCTGTACTGATATTCTCTATTTCAGAATTGAGAAAACCAATACCGGAGGTCGTAATAAACAGCTTATCGCATTTACCTTTATCAACAACCTTCGTATCTCCGGTGACAATCTTCACTCCTGCTTTAGCAGCCTCCTCAGCCATCGAATCTGCAATCAAAACAAGGTCATCCATTGGGAAACCCTCTTCAATAATAAAAGAAACCGCGATATACCTGGGATCAGCACCGGATACTGCCAGATCATTTATTGTTCCGCATATTGCCAGTTTACCAATATTGCCTCCGGGGAAAAAGAGAGGATCCACAACATATGAATCAGTGGTAAGTGCAAGAGTTGATCCGGATTCTTTAATAATAAAGGAATCTGTTAAAGGCTCCGACATAGCGAACCTTTTTACAAAAACCTTTTCAATAAGCTCATGGGTAAGCTTACCGCCGCTACCATGGTTTAAAGAGATAAAATCGTTCATTTTACAAATCTGTATTTATACCAGCTGTTGCAAGCCCCTTCATTGGAAACCATACATGCGCCTAAAGGATTTTCAGGAAAACAGATTTCTGAGAAAAGAGGACAATCTTCAGGAGTTTTAAGCCCCCTCAGAATTTCTCCACAGATACAAAGTTCATTATCTTCCTTAAATATAATTTTTAAGG
>Ga0224523_1000015_pt1 | contig 123464 bp, 127 predicted proteins | sample CFST50metaG_FD_182732 | JGI IMG/M metagenome (GOLD analysis project Ga0224523, IMG submission 182732) | Peat soil microbial communities from Stordalen Mire, Sweden - C.F.S.T50 | ecosystem: Environmental > Terrestrial > Soil > Wetlands > Peat | place: Sweden: Norrbotten County, Stordalen Mire... | reverse complement strand
TCCCACCCTTCCCCCAAGGGGGAAGGAGTTAAAAATTCTGGTTCCATTGACATCATTTCCCCCTTGGGGGAAATAAGAAAGGGGGTAAATAATACTATTCTGAATGTTAATAAGATAAGAAATTAATTATGATCAGTATTCTTCGAAGTATGTGGCTGACTTTCCTTCATGTGTTTCACAAAACTGAGACTGTGGAATATCCTGAGGTCAGGCCATATCTTCCTCCACGTTACAGGGGAAGAATTGTTCTCACACGAGATTCGGAGAATAAGGAAAGATGTGTTGCCTGTTACCTGTGCGCCGCAGCTTGTCCGGTGGATTGTATTTCACTTCAGTCAACAGAAGATGAGAACGGCAGAAGATATCCTGAATTCTTCAGGATAAACTTTTCACGGTGTATTTTCTGTGGCTTCTGTGAAGAAGCATGTCCTACTTATGCCATTCAGCTTATCCCCGATTTTGAAATGGCTGAGTATGACAGGCAAAATATGGTATATGAAAAAGAGCATTTACTAATCAGCGGCGAAGGAAAATATGCCGGATATAATTTTTATAAAAATGCAGGTGTTGATATGGGGATAAAAGGAAAAGGAGAGGGAGATAATGAGGAGCTGCCAGTAGATGTCATTGACCTTTTACCTTAAAAATAATGCACATAAGATGGATGTTTTTTTCTATACAGCTGCAATTGTAGCAATTATTTCAACGATAATGGCTATCTCAGGAAGGAATGCAATCCATTCACTTCTGTTTCTTATTTTGTCTTTATTGGCAATATCTGTCATTTTTTATTTGCTCAGTGCACCTTTTATTGCTGCTCTGGAGGTAATAATTTACGCCGGCGCTATTATGGTACTTTTCATTTTTGTGACAATGATGCTAAATATAGGACTTGAGAGAGAAACAGAAAAGAAATGGCTGAGGCCACGAATGTGGATAATTCCATCAGTATTATCTGCTATTCTTCTTGCCGACCTCATCCTTACAATAAAAAGTGTACCGGAAATCCCTTCCGTTAAAGAAGCAATAATGCCTAAACAGGTTGGTATTTCGCTGTTTTCAACGTATCTGCTTGCGGTTGAGATTGCGGCTGTCCTTCTGATGGCAGGAGTTATTGGAGCTTACCATCTGGGAAGTCAGAAGAAAAAAGTTAAACATAGGTTTTTAGATATAAAATAGAAATATGCTGACAGTATCCATCGGAACACAAATATTGTTTGCAGGAATAATCTTCTTCCTTGGACTGATAGGTTTGCTTGTTCGAAGGAACATGATTTTTATGTTAATGTCAATCGAGATTATGTTTAATGCCGCGGGACTTGTTTTTATAATTGCCAGCACGCACTGGAAACAACCTGATGGTCAGGTGATGTTTATATTTATTCTGGCGGTAACTGCAGTTGAGGTATCAATAGCTTTAGCTTTGATCCTGCAGGTATACCATCATTTTAAAACACTTGATGCTGATGCAGTTAATAATTTGAAGGATTAAAATTGATTAACGAATGTCCACAATTATCCCCCTGATACCTGCAATCCCCTTCCTGAGCTTTCTCATCCTGGCTCTTTTCGGTCATAAGCTGACCCGGAAGGTTGCAGGTATAATCGGAGCGGGATCAATAGGTATAACTGCAGTTCTTACATGCATTATTGCTGTTACATTCCTTAAATCTTTACCTGAAGTCAAATCTTATTCAGTTCATGTTTGGGATTGGATAAATGCAGGCAATCTGAAGGTTGAAATATCATTTAGTCTCGATTCTCTTTCACTGGTATTCTGCTTTGTCATCACTTTTGTAGGATTCCTGATACATATTTACTCGATTGGCTTTATGGAAAAGGATGGGGGATTTACACGGTTTTTTGCCTATATGAATCTTTTTATTGGTTCGATGCTGGTACTTGTTTTAGCTGACAATATTTTACTAATGTATCTTGGATGGGAGGGCGTTGGTTTATGCAGCTACCTGCTCATCGGCTTCTGGTATAAAGAGCCTGCCAATGGTTATGCAGCAAGAAAAGCATTCATTATTACACGGGTTGGGGATACTGCAATGATCATAGGTATCTTCATCCTGTTCATAAATTTTGGCACTGTTAATATAAATGAACTGATGCAGCAGGCTTCTGCAAAGTGGGTTGCAGGTTCTTCTTTAGCGGTATTGACTGCAGCCTTATTGTTAGGCGGCGCTTTGGGAAAGTCAGCTCAGCTTCCGTTGCAAACATGGCTTCCTGATGCTATGGCAGGCCCATCTCCCGTAAGTGCACTGATTCATGCAGCAACAATGGTTACTGCCGGCGTCTACCTTATTGCGCGCACACATGTATTATTCAGTCTGGCTCCGGTTGTACAGTCTACCATCGCGATAATTGGAGCTCTCACTTTGCTGATTGCCGGCTTCAGCGCCCTGGCCCAGCACGATCTAAAAAGAATTCTTGCCTATTCCACTATAAGCCAGATAGGTTACATGTTTCTTGCCCTGGGTGTCGGAGCTTGGTCGGCTGCCGTGTTTCATTTTATGATACATGCCTTTTTCAAAGCACTGCTTTTCCTTGGTGCAGGAATTGTAATACTGGTACTGGACGAAGAACATGATATCTTCAAAATGGGAGGCCTCAGAAAAAAAATGCCTGTTGTATTTTATACCTTTCTGATAGGCTCTGCTTCTCTTTCCGCCTTGCCGCTCATAACTGCCGGCTTCTACAGCAAGGATCAGATCTTATGGTATTCCTTTTCATCGCAAAGCGGAAGCATAATGCTGTGGCTGGCAGGGATTATCGGTGCTCTCCTGACTGCGCTTTATTCCTTCAGAATGATTTTTATAGCCTTTTATGGTGAGGCTAAAACCCAGCCATCATTTTCGCCAGGTAAGCTGATGACTGTTCCTTTAATCGTTCTGGCTGTATTATCTCTTGTCGGCGGATTTGTTGAAATGCCGTCGTCAATCGGAAATATTCATCTGTTTTCAAATATAGTTGGCAATACATTACCTGCTGTTGTTATTAAGACAGGTGAAGGCCAGGAAATTGTGTTTCAGGTACTTTCAGCAATAATAGCGCTTTCAGGGATCTATATCGCATATATTATATACTTAAAAAACCCTGCTCTGTCAGAACCATTCGATCACAGCAGGATCAACAAATTCTTTGAAAAGGGATGGGGCTTTGATAAACTCTACGATACCCTATTTGTAAGACCGGTTCTATGGCTTTCGGTAATTGATAAAAACGATTTTTTTGATCTGTGGAACATTGGATTATCGAGGCTGGCACTTTTTTTAAACAGGCTTCTCAGTTACACTCAAAACGGTAAGGTACGCTGGTATCTCTTGTCATTCGCCATAGGTATTGTAATAATATTGACTTATATGCTTAGCAGATGATACTGATTTATCTTATAATAATATTGCTGGCAGGTGCATTTTTTGCATGGTTCACAGGTACCAGGAACCCTGTCTGGCCTCGCATTATTTCCATTTCAGTATTGTTAATTGATTTGATTATCATCCTCATATTTGTTCTGCAAAAGACATCGACAGACAAGGGATGGGCGGCTGAAATTAAACTTGACTGGATTCCTGCATTCGGAATCAGCCTGCATCTTGCTCTTGACGGACTTAGTCTCGTAATGATTATCCTTACTTTTTTTCTTGGTTTGATCTCTGTAATTATATCGTGGAAAGAAATAGACACTAAAGTCGGATTTTTTCATTTCAATCTTCTCCTGATTTTAGCAGGGATAACAGGAGTATTTCTTTCTCTGGATCTGTTTCTTTTTTATTTCTTCTGGGAGCTCATGCTTGTTCCCATGTACTTTATGATTGGTATCTGGGGACATGAAAACAGAACTGCTGCTTCAAATAAGTTCTTTCTATATACACAGGCGAGCGGTCTTCTTATGTTAATCGCGATCATAACTTTATATTTTGTGCACGGACATTCGACAGGTTCTTATACATTCGATTACCTTCAGTTGCTGGGGACCAGGATGCCTGCCTCAACTGAACTGCTTATAATGCTTGGATTCCTCGCAGCATTTCTTGTAAAACTTCCTGTTGTCCCGTTGCACAACTGGCTGCCGGACGCCCACACTGAGGCTCCAACTGCGGGGAGTTTAATTCTTGCTGCTTTGCTCCTAAAAACCGGAGCATATGGTCTTCTCAGATTTATAGTGCCGCTATTCCCCTCAGCATCGGTTACATTCGCCCCAATCGGAATGTTATTAGGTGTAGTGGGTATTCTGTATGGAGCCAAGCTTGCATTTGCACAGACTGATTTGAAACGACTGGTCGCCTACACAAGTGTAAGCCACATGGGTTTTGTAATACTTGGTGTTTTTTCCTTTAATGAGATTGCTTACCAGGGGGTTGTTATTCAGATGATTGCACATGGGATAAGCACGGGTGCACTGTTTATTCTTGTCGGTCAGCTATATGAGCGAATTCATACCAGGGACATAAATAAAATGGGTGGCCTATGGGAGAAAGCCCCTGTTATGGGAGCTGCAGGGCTTATTTTTTCAATGGCTTCACTGGGATTGCCCGGCTTAGGCAATTTTATAGCTGAACTCCTTATTCTGATCGGAGCTTTTAAAGCAAATATTTTGATGTCATGTCTGGCAAGCCTGGGACTTATTGCAGCAACAATTTATTCGCTGCGGATTGTGCAAAAGGTTTTTCTCGGGAAAGAGAATACAGATTGGAAAATAAATGATCTTACACTCCGGGAAAAAGCAGTTTCAGCGTCATTGATTATAGCCATCGTCTGGCTTGGGCTTTTCCCGAAACCGGTGCTGGATACAGCAAAGCCTGCTGTTTTAAAAACCTTGATCAAACAAAAAGAAATTATACTGCAGAATCCGGGAAGTAACTTTGAAAAAATCCATTGTGGTCCTTCGTATAACCATTTGTGTGTCTTAGTGGTAAGTAAAAAATCATTTAACAACAAAGGTTGTTCCCCCCACCCCCCCCAAGGGGGGGCTAATACTCTGCCGTTTAGTATATTTCGTCCTGAAACTGACAATAATCTACCCATAATTAGTGGACCAATTTTGGGATTACAATTAAAACTACCTGAAGAACAGAAAATTAACCCCCCCTTGGGGGGGATGAGGGGTGGAAACTCCGTGTTAATGGATTTAATCAAATTTTAGGATATGACCGAAAAAGATTTTTTATGTTTAACCCCTTTTCTCATTTTATCGATAGCTCCTGTTGTGATAATGATTGTAGTTTCCATTTTAAGAAATTACAAAGTTGTTTATGGTTTTTCTGTTCTGTCATTATTAGCCGCATTTGGATCAATATTCTTTGTATTACCTTCTATTCCACATTTTATAGAGCCATTATTGATATTTGATGTTTACAGCATGTTTTTTCTCGGGATAATAATCATTTCTGCACTGCTGGTTACTTTCCTTTCTTATGATTATATAAAGCAGCTCGAAGGAGTGAGAGAAGAGTACTATATAATTATCTTCACTTCAACACTCGGAGCATCATTGCTGACCGTAGCGAATCATTTCGTGCTATTTTTCCTTGGTATTGAGACATTGAGTATTTCATTATATATACTTATAGCTTTTCAGAGAACTAAAAGCAATTCAATTGAAGCAGGGATTAAATACCTTATACTTGCTTCGGTATCATCTGCATTCCTGTTATTTGGGATGGCCCTGATATACACTGCATTCGGAACAATGCAGTTCAGTGCAATAGTTGCAGCGCTTGTAACCGATGAACATTTATCACCTCTTGTTATTTCTGGATTCGGGATGATGCTGGTTGGAGTAGGTTTTAAGCTGGCATTAGTACCGTTTCACATGTGGACGCCCGATGTTTACCAGGGGGCACCTGCCCCGGTTTCAGCATATATTGCCACAGTTTCCAAAGGGGCTGTAATGGCAATTCTGATACGATTCTTTTTTATTCTCAAGGGGTTCAGTAACCATTACTTATTTGTTGCAGTTTCAGGTATCGCTATTCTGTCAATGTTTGTTGGAAACATACTCGCAATCAGACAGAAGAACATAAAAAGATTATTGGGATATTCATCTATTGCAAATATGGGATATCTGATAATTATATTATTGACAGGAAGCAACAGAGGAATACAGGCCTCAATCTTTTACCTCATTTCATATTTTTTTACCACAATTGGTGCATTCGGAGTAATAGCACTCCTTTCAACTAAAGAATATGAGGTTGAAAAAATTGAAGATTTTAAAGGCCTCTTCTGGAAAAGACCATGGCTTGCAATTGTGTTTACAATCTCACTTTTGTCATTGGCTGGGATCCCGGTGACTGCCGGTTTCATTGCTAAATTCTATGTCATTCTGGAGGGGATGAAGGCCGGGCTCATGGTATTAATTATTTTAATGATAATCAACAGTGTGATAGGATTATACTATTACCTTAGGATTATTACCACGCTATTCTCTGCACCAAATGATACAAAGCTGCCGGAACTCTCTCTTTTCGGAAATATTACTCTTGCCATAGTAGCTGTTGGCATATTATTACTGGGAATTTATCCTGGCTGGTTAATTGACATCATTACAAGATTTGTTAGTCTTTGAAAAGTCAGTCATAATGTTCTCTTACAGTAATATTTTCAGACATTCATTCATCCCGGTATGTTTCCTCGACGTCTTTCCATTTTGGCTTTCCCGCAAACTGGCACGTAATGAACTATAATTGGAATGTGCTGTTAATAATATAACACTAACTAAATAATTTATGATCAATATTCCCAGAACAGATAAAAAAAGAGTTGTAATGGTAGGATGCGGATTTGCCGGGCTGACCCTGGCTAAAAAGCTTAAGAATAAAGATTATCAGGTAGTTATCCTGGATAAACATAATTATCACCAGTTCCCGCCTCTGTTTTACCAGGTTGCATCTGCAGGACTGGAAGAGAGTTCAATCCTTTTCCCTCTCCGAAAAATATTTCAGCACTATAAAGATTTCCATCTGAGAAAGGTGGAGGTAAAATCGGTGGATACTGTCAAAAATATTATTAAAACATCTTCAGGAGAAATTGATTATGACTTTCTTGTTCTGGCTCATGGCGCTACAAATAACTATTTCGGCTCGGCTCAGATGCAGAAATATTCAAGGGGAATGAAGACAATTGCGGAAGTACTTGATCTTAGAAATTCTCTATTGATGAACTTTGAAAATGCCCTTACGGCTGAGAATGCAGAAGAACGTGAAATGCTGATGACAATTGTTATTATCGGTGGAGGACCATCAGGCGTTGAGATTGCAGGTGCTTTGGCAGAGATGAATAAATATGTCCTTTCAAAAGATTACCCTGAGTTTAAAGAGATTAGAGCAAAAATATACCTGATAGAGGCCATTGACAGGGTACTGAGCTCAATGTCCAGGAACTCGTCTGATAAAGCCAAGTGGTTTCTTGAAAAGATGGGAGTACAGGTGCTCACAAAAACCAGGGCAACCGGTTGTGATGAAAAAACTGTATTCATTGATTCAGGAAGAAAGATAAGCACGGGGATGATAATCTGGACGGCAGGTATTGCAGGGAACAGCATGGAAGGTCTTAATGCCGATTGTTTTTCAAGAAACGGACGGATCAGAGTCAACAGTTATAATAAAGTACTAGGATATTCAAACATCTTTGCCATAGGGGACATCGCTCTGCAGACTGAGGAAAGTTATCCTCAGGGACATCCCCAGGTTGCACAGGTAGCCATTCAGCAGGCAGAGCTGTTAGCTGAAAATCTGTACAGGATCAAGAACGGCAAGTCGTTGAAAGGTTTTAAATATAAAGACCTTGGAACTATGGCAACGGTTGGTCGTCACCTTGCAGTTGTTGAACTTCCTACAGTCCGTTTTCAGGGTATCTTTGCCTGGTTTGTCTGGATGTTTGTCCATCTGATGAGCATAATAGGTGTAAAAAACAAATTGCTCATTTTCATTAACTGGGCCTTTAAATATTTTACATACGATCAATCGACCAGGTTAATACTCAGGCCAAAAGGTTGTGCGGATATATCATCAAACAATTATTCTATTCCGGAATAGAGCTTCATGAACTGAACCCTTTCAATGGCAGCCGGATTTTCGAGATTAGATTTGCTAAGCTTTGCTCTGAATGAATCGATCGAATTAAAATCATGCCTCTTCATCCAGGCAGATGTACCTCTCAGTATTTCAGGAATTACATCAAATCCCTCCTTATATAAAGCTGATGCAATCTGAACAGTTGTTGCGCCTGCAAGCAGTTGCTTTATAAAGGCTTTATGATCATGTACACCTGTAGATGCTGAAAGATCGCACCCGACATGTCCGGATAAGATTGATATCCACCGCAGTGTATGTGTAAATTCTTCAGAAGTGCTGTAGATCGGACCATGGCTCAGTTCCATTTTCTCAATGTCTATATCCGTATTATATGGCCGGTTGAACAGAACGAGTCCTTTTATACCGCATTCTGACAACTTTTTGATTGATTGAGCCAGTGATGAAAAATAATATCCTATTTTCACAGAAACCGGAAGATTGACATAATTTCTGACTTCCCTGATTATGTCATAGTAAATCTTCTCATTGTCTTCACCACTTCTTCGCCAGTCGGAAGGCAGAATATATATATTCAGTTCAAGCGCATCAACACCTGTTTCCTCTATTTTTTTGGAAAATGAGTGCCAGTCCTGATTTGAGACACAATTTATACTGGCAATCACGGGGATGTCAACATTTTTCTTTGCCTCATTCAAAAAATAGAGATATTTTCCAAGAGTATTGCGTTTGGCGAAATCGTATATATAAGAATAAGCTTCATCGTAGTCGTATATTCTTTTGCTTAAGATTGTATCAGGCGCGTGGCTGAAGGTACTTACCCCGTCGGTATTGTTTTTAATAACCTTTTCGGCTTCAATATGTATCTGTTCCTCAAAAAGAGATTTGATTACAACAGCCCCGACACCTTTTTTTGCAAGTTCCTTAATATTAGATAGTGAATTTGTAAGTCCGCAGCTTCCTGCTATAAGCGGATTTCTGAGTTTTAAACCTAAGTAGGTTGTATGCAAGTTTTCCATAAAAAATTATATAATTTAGCCAGATTTTAAGTTAATATTTCAAAGTTAATAATTCGGAATTAATAGAGAAATATAAGCTGATACATCATTTAAAACATTTTTACCACAAAGGAACACGAAGGATGCCACTAAGGTTCACAAAGACTTTTTAAATTTTATTTTCTGAATTTATTTTTATTTTAATAACCTTATTTGAATTATACTTTTTTCCCTTTGTGTTACTTTGTGGTACTTTATGGTTTAAGGATTTCCAGAGCAGAATCCCAATAACATTCAGCTATGAAAAAAACTATTGTATTATCGCTCCTGATTCTGACGGTAACAGAATTGTATGGTGTAATTAATTCATTCGCGAGATGGACCAAAACAGAGTTGATCCTCAGCAACGGCATAGTGAAGAGGACCATAAAACTGCCATCAGCCGGTGGCAGATTTCTTACTCTGTCATATAAACCGTTAAACGGCGCTTTTGATGCTCTTTCTGATACCTGTACTGATTTTCAGTTTGAGGTTAATGATGTAATATACTCAGGAAGAGATCAATGGAAATTGAAGGATATCCAGGTTATCACTGATAATAATGGGGGAAGCGGAGCTTTGGTAAAGCTCATCAGCGACGACAAGAAGGTTGAACTTACCCTCAGGTTCTTATTGTATCCCAATTCACCTGCCATACGCAAAAGTCTGGTTGTTAAAAATTTAACCGGGCAACCTGTTAAACTCGAGTCGGTCGATGTTGAGAAATTTGAGGTTCCTGGTTATTATCCAGTGACATTCAACTGGATATTTCACGATTATGGGAGAAGGCGACATATCGGTCCATATGACGGTAACAAGCAGGATGCATTAATAATAGTCCACGATATGAACCGCGAGCAGGGTATTGTCCTCGGCAATGAAGCAACCGGTGTAATGAAACATACTTCTGCGTTCTATGAGACTCAGGATATTTGTATCGGAATGACTCATAAAAATGCTGCGTTCCCCTTCCGTAAATGGATTCAAAAAGGAGAATCATTTGAGACTCCACAGGTATTTACAATGGTATATAATCATCAAAAAACTGTCGATGATATACTTAATATCGCTGTTCCGGATTTTGTAAGGAAATATATGGGAATAAGGCTTTCAGAACTCAAAGACAAACCGACGTTTGTATATAACACCTGGGAACCATTTTTTAAGAACATAAATGAAAAACTGGTTATGGAGCTGGCTAAAGCGGCTGCCGATGCCGGGATGAAAGAGTTTGTAATTGATGACGGATGGCAGGATAGTTACGGAGACTGGGGCATCGATATGAATAAATTCCCCAATGGTCTTAAGCCAGTGTTTGAATATATCAAATCACTTGGTATGAAGCCGGGATTATGGGTAAGCATCGGCAGCGCCAGCCCTGAAAGTAAAGTGTATAAGGCACATCCTGAATGGTTTGTACTTGACAAAAACGGTAAGTCTACGTCGTTGTATGCTCCTGATGACAGAGAAAAATTTACTGCATGTTTTGGTACGGGGTGGTATGATTATATTAAGGGAATCCTGCTGAAACTTTCAGTGGATTACGGGCTGGAATATTTTAAGCTTGATTTTGCAGTAGTAACCAGTGCTTATACTTATGATCATATTCAGTCAGGTTGTTATTCAACAAATCATCCTGGTCACAAAGACCACAATGAATCGCTCTATACAAATTATGAACGTTTATGGAAGCTTTTTGATGAACTCCATGCTGCAAAACCTGATCTTTTCATCGATTGTACATTTGAAACAATGGGAGGAACACAACTGATAGACTATGCCTTGCTGAAACATGCGGAAGGAGACTGGCTGGCAAATTTTGATGGAACTGCCGGAGAGAAGACTGATATGCGGATCCGAAACATGGCGTGGTGGAGATCTCCAGCTGTTCCTGCGACTTCCCTGGTTATAGGCAATCCCCAGATGCAGGACAAAGACTGGGATTCACATATAAAATCAATTGCTGGAGCTCTCCCGATCATGCTGGGCGATCCCAGGAAACTCTCAGAATCGGATCTGAAGAAGTACCGTAGTTATTCGGATTGGCTACAGGAGATGGAAAGGAAATACAACTTCATGAGTTTCAGACAGGATCTGCCCGGATTTGGAGAACCAATGGAAGGAATGTGGGACGGATTTCAGCGAATCAATACTGAAACAATGAAGGGAGGGATCATTGGTGTTTTCAGGCATGGAGCAGTTGAAACAAAAAGAATAGTTACTGTTAATTATCTCGATCCTGTAATAACTTATGAGGTGAAAACAATCGCCGGAGATCTTGTAACTACATTAACCGGAAGCGATTTACGGGAAAAGGGTTTTTATGCTGAACTTAAAGGGCCATACTCAGGAGATCTTTTTGAGATAGGTAAAAAAAAATAATATTGTACTTCGTGCAAAGAAGTGCAGAGGCAAATACTTACATATTGGCTCCGTTAATTGTGTCCCGGTGTCTTAACAAATCAGATCCTTACTAAAATAATAGTGTTGACAATAACAGGTAAAAAGATTAATATTGCCATCGAACCGGTCATGGTTTATATTTTATTATTGAGTTATCGAAAATAATATGGCATTTTTTCAGACACTTTTCGATTGGTACATGGCCAATCTGAATTATTTCACTATCGCATTGCTGATGCTGATTGAAAGCACTTTTCTTCCTCTGCCATCAGAGGTTGTGATTCCTTTCGCCGCATATAAGGCAGGTCAGGGGGAGCTCAATGTATTCATTGTAGTATTAACAGGAACTATCGGAGCTCTTACCGGCTCATTAATCAATTATACTCTTGCTTATTATCTGGGGCGCCCACTTGTGTACAAATTCGCGGAATCGAAACTTGGCAAAATGTGTCTTCTGTCAAAGGAAAAAGTTATACATGCAGAGGAATATTTCATCAGGAACGGAAAGACATCTACATTCATTGGCCGACTTGTTCCCGGTATTCGTCATCTGATTTCTATTCCTGCCGGATTAGCAAAGATGAGTCTCAGGGATTTTATGACATTCACATTTATCGGAGCCGGTATCTGGAATATTATTCTGGCAATAATCGGATATTATTTATATGCTGTCAGGGAACAGATATTTCCTTACATCGGGCATATTCTTCTCGGAGGGGGTGTGATATTTGTTATTTACCTCATAATCAAGGCCAGAAAGAATGGGAAGAAATCCTGATTATTTCACTCGCAGGTTCTTTGCAGCTTCATAAAGGATTTTATCTTCTTCATTTATAGGATTGATCTGCAGGTGAGGGGGAGAAGGCCTGGTATTTTCATCAACATGAATAAATGTAACAAAACCATCGACCAGTGATTTTTCCGCTCCATTTTTCTCAACATGCACATATGAGGTAAGACTGGTATTGCCTGTGTCTACTCAGTGAAACTCTCCCGCCGAAGCGGGACAAGTTGTGTCAGTTCTTATTTATTAGTTACATAGAGGTCCACGGAGGAATCACATAAAACCACAGAGTTGTTCTGCGTTTATATGTAAAATCTATAAAAGAATTTTGAGAAATTAATACTCAATAATAATTCAAATCGTCTCTTTGAACAATATCCGGGGAAAAGGCCGGAAGGCATACAGAAATATATTCAGCTCCTCCCGCGAAAGGAGTACTGTATTGGACCCATTCGTCTTGTAAAGTCATTATCGCCTGACCCTCAGATAGGATATATTCTTCACGCTTTGTGTTGATCTTCAGTTTGCCTTTCAGAACCACCGTGTATTCATTGAATTTTGGAGTTTGTCCTGGCTCAACCCAGCCTTCAGGGCTCGTCATATAAGCAATGCTGACTTCAGCTGTTTTGCTGTTAACATGACCAAAAAATTCCCTGATGATTTTTTCCTTATTACCGGCAGCTTTAATTATTGACGGGGATTTAATGAATTGTGCCATAGATATATGAATATATTTAATTAATCCTCAAGATATCCAAATTTACCTGTTTTGAAGTCCTCATAGGCCTGTTTAATTTCAGATTCTGTATTCATAACGAATGGTCCATATGATGCGATAGGTTCATGAATCGGTTCCCCGCTTAGTACGAGCACAGTACTTTTTTCGACAGCTTCAATAATTATATCTTCTCCCTCATGTCCGAAAAGAATAAAATAATTTTCAGGTGCATTTTTCAGATCATTTATTTTAATCTCACCATCGACCACCAGCATGCCTGTATTGTAATTTTTGTCAAAACTAAAAATGACTTTGGCCCCTTTGATAAGTTTTGCATTAAACATATCTACCGGAGAGAAGACAGATGCAGGCCCTTTCTTTCCTTTAAATTCACCGGCAACGATTTCAACACTGCTTTTTCCATCATCCAGCAATACCTTTGTCATATCCTTATTTTCGATTGTCTGATACTTAGCCGGTGTCATTTTATATCTGGCAGGCAGGTTGATCCAAAGCTGAACCACCTGGAAAATGCCGCCCTTCCGGCTGAATTCCTTTTCATGATACTCTTTATGAAGTACTCCGGCTCCGGCAGTCATCCATTGCACGTCACCTTCGGCTATTACACCGCTGTTACCGGCGCTGTCGTTATGTGCTACTTTCCCGTGATAAGCTATGGTAACTGTTTCAAAACCTCTGTGCGGATGAACTCCAACTCCCCTTGGTGTCTCTGAGGGAGAAACAAGCCATTTAGATCCATAATCGAGAAGAAAAAAGGGACTCATTCCAGTTAATCCTATTTCAGGCAATGACGGGAAAAAATTATGGACTCTGAATCCGTCACCGACCATATGAAAATGTGGAGGTGGCAGGACTGCCTTAATTGATTTCAAGTTGTTATCCATATAGATTTTTATATACTCAACAATTGGTCGTGTAAATAGTTGTTAATATTACTTTCTATTAACAATTAAAATTTAGATTACATAGCATGACTAAAGAACATGCAATGAGTGTTTCAAGATCCAATATTTACACAATTCGTTTTTTCTGACCAATCGGACATGCCGCAACACAGATTCCACATATCCTGGCATCTATTCCAAGCCTGGTTCTTCCAAATTCAGCACACTGCTCGCGGCATTTAAAAGGATCAAAAAACTCTTCTCTTTCAACAGTTATATCCCAAAGTTTACCATTTGAAGCCTTTGTAGGACAGATCTCAACACAGATATTGCATTTTCCGCACCTGCTGATATTGATAGGACTGGATTTGGATTTTACCGGAGACTTTAAGAGTATTGAAACCAGGCGAAGCCTTGGCCCGAATTCCCTGGAAATGAAGAGATCTGTTTTACCTATCCAGCCCAGACCGGCTCTTGTAGCAACCATTTTATGTGAAAGATCTGTACGCAAAGAATTAAAATAGATTGTGTCTAGATCGGATGTTGAAACCGTAGGACTGACGTTAAATGTTTCAATTTCATTTGCATTTAGTTCCCCACAAATCTTTTCAGTTAACAAAGCAAGATCTTCGTTGGCTTTTTTGTAATGTAGATAGTACTCAGGAGTAGGGCCATTAATTATCTTATCTAAAATTATCGAATCAAGCCTTAGTCCTATTGAAATTCCAAAATTGAATCCGGTGAATTTCTTTTGAAGTAAACCGGTGAGATCAGCAAATCCGAATATGAAATTTTCAGCGGGGAGAAGATGTTCCTTAATTATATTCTCGATAATAACTGTCATAGTTCTTTTCATTGATTAAGCAGGACTTTTTCCGGTAAAAGCAACTGGCTGAATTCTTCCATTTCCTTATGAGCATCCTCAAAATTAGAATACTTATTTAGGACAATTTTTTTAGAGCCATTCCTGTTGATCAGCAACAATTCGATATCTGAAACATTCATATCGAATCTCACATTTGCTCGGCTGTAAGTTGTATATTTCTTCGTGGCTTTTATGATGCTGAACCTGGTAAACTGGTCTGCATCAATCCATTTACCTTCTATGAGAATACCAAATAATGCGGTGTAGGGTTTTATCCTTTTATTTTCAATATCTATAAATGTACCATTGTATGTAAATGCCATAAAGAATCCGGGTATGAGCAATGTAAGAGCCAACAGGGAGTAATTTGCAGCAACAATCCCGCTAATGATGAATACATAACCCATATAACTCAAGGATGGGCCGAAAAATTTACCGAGATTATTATTGCGGATTGGCATATGATCAGTTTTGGAACAATTTTTCTTATCTGTGTTCCACTGTTTTTATTTCAGGACAGATTTGAGCCATTTTTCTGCAAGAACTGGCCAGGTTTCTGCGGCAATTTTACCAGGTCTCAATCCATAACCATGTCCGCCTGTGGATAAAAGATGCAATTCAACAGGAAGTTTAGCATTTCTCAGAGCACCTGCCATTACAAGAGCGCTGTTGCCATATGGATCATCTGCTGTCTGGAATATAAAAATAGGAGGTACATCTTTACTTAATTCCAATTCGGGGGTAAGAGTTAAATTCGGTCCCTGGTCGAGATAAGCCGGATAGATCAGCATTGTAAAGGACGGTCTGCACGACAAGCTATCAAATTTATCAACAGGTACATAGGTTTTCTTATTGAAATTGGTGCTTGTTCGTGCGCTTAGGCTGCCTCCTGCTGAGAAGCCCATTATACCTATATTTTCCGGAGTAATATTCCACTTTTGAGAGTTACCCTTTACAATTCTGATAGCACGTTGTGCATCCTGCAAAGCGCCCTCTCTTTTATTGGGTATTCTGTATTGCAGAACAAACGCTGTATATCCAAGTTTATTAAGCCAGGCTGCAATCTCGGTTCCTTCAAGATCATATGCCAGGATCTGGTATCCGCCTCCCGGACAAACAATTACAGAAGAGCCATTTCTAAGCCGGGGATCAGGAAGGTAAACCTCAAGGGTTGGATTTGTTACTTCATCGAATCTAACTATTTTATCCTTGTTTGAAGTGTCAATAACGGGAGGTTGTTTTTCTTTAAGTTCTCCTGGAACTTTACCGGGCCATAGATTGATCATTTCTTTTTTTTGTGAAAATGAAGTAAGGGAACACATTATTAAAAAAATTGCAATAGTTTTTTTCATATGGTTAATTGGTTTTGAGTATAATTTATTATGATGCTTATCCTCTTTTATCTTTTTGCCTCACCCCCTCCAGTTCCCTGCTCCCAGGAGGGCCGGGGAGGCCTTTTATTCCACTATCTCGGCATTATCGAATTTCTGATTCTGAAAGTGTACCCGGCTTGTCCTAACTTTGTTTGCTCCCTTGCTTCCAAAGAAACCCCATCCGCCACTGCCCAGAAGAAATCCCAGGGCATATAAGCCTCCGTTATTGTTCTGTGCATACATCGTTATTTTGTCATTAAACAGCATGCCTATAAAATCGAAGGGAGCAATAAACCCATGCCAGAGCCCCCCTAAAAAACCATAAGTATGTCCGGTAAGGCACTGTTTAACAGCTTCATTATTAGCACATCCGGTAAGGAGCAATACCAATAACATGAAAGTCAGGAAAATGATATTCTTTTGAGAAATGATAGTTTTCATTTTATAGTTGATTAAGTTAAGTGATTTAGTTAAATAAATTATCAGAATAAAGAGAGGTCAACTGGCTTCCCGGAATATTTTCTCTCATGATCGAGTAGCCATTTCTTTCTTCTCAGACCTCCACCATAACCGGTGAGACGTCCGTCAGAGCCAATGACTCTGTGGCAGGGAATTACAATAGAAATCCTGTTCATCCCGTTGGCATTAGCGACGGCTCGCACTGAATCTCCCTTGCCGAGTGCCGTTGCCTGTTCCTGGTAAGACCTTGTTGTACCAAATTGAATATTCTGCAATTCCTTCCAGACGGTTTGTTGAAGTTCTGTACCTGGAGTGACAAGAGAAACTGAAAATTCCTTTCTCGTACCCTTAAAATATTCTTTAAGTTGTTTCCTGAGAGTTTTCAGATGTTTGTTTTCGCCGTCTTCATAAGTTGTTTTTAAGAACCTTGTAAGATCTTTATATTCAGTCGGCAACATTCTCCTATCGGTAAACTCCAACAGACAAACACCTTCATCAGTTGCCCCGGCAACCATCTCTCCAAGAGGAGTTTCTATTTTAGCTATTTTAATCATTATAAAAAAGATTTAGGATTGCGGATTCCGGATTGCGGAATGAAATCCGAAATCAAAAAACCGAATTCCGAAATTATTTTGTAAACCGGTTAGAAGTTGATTTGATATATTTTTTATTTCTGAATCTCAATGCGGACCAATCTTTATCTATAGCAACCATACGTATACCGTAAAGACCTGAATCATTAAGCACTTTCCACCCATGGTCGCGATCAATATCAGAGCTATACTTTTTTGACGTTTTTTTCGGATAACAGAACCACAGCACGCCATCATCCATAAGATTATGGAGGGTCATAGGTGTCAGCATTTCAATTTCCGAAATGGTTTTTACAAAAATAATTATGAACTGATACGGATAACGGGGATCGATTTTCCGATCAATAATTACATCTCTAAGTTCTGTAGAAATTGATTCTACAAAGTGTTCTTCTGCATTTATAACTGATATTCTTTTCTGTCCTTTATAATTAAGTTTATCGAGCAGGTTTTTCATTTCATCTCAGGGATTTGAATGCTAATTTAACAAAAAATTGATAAATCAGCTAAAAGATCTTACCTTTGAGGTATCATCAAATGGGGTGCCTTATAATGACGGGCTGAGATCACACCCTTAAACCTGATCCGGATAATGCCGGCGGAGGGAACAGAGAGTATTTAACAAATCAGCTTTATTTAATAGCCTCATTTTCTTGATCTTGTAGATGAATTAATTTACAGAATTATGAGAAAATTGATTTGTTTGATCGTTCTTGCCGGAATGCCATGGATTTCTTACGCGGCATTATTCCAGGACAATAGTTCAGTGATAAAAGGTAAGATTACTGATACCAACGGATCTCCTCTGGCGGGCGCAGGCATAACTGTTGAAAAAACTTTACTGGGTTCCCATTCTGATCAGGAAGGTAACTTTTCCCTGTCTGTCCGCAAAGGTGGCGTATATGTGCTTCATTTCTCCTTTATTGGATATGAGTCAAAGATCTGTCAGTTCAGACTAAGCAGGGATACGGTTCTTAATATAGTCCTTTCAACAAAAACAGTAATGACTGAAGCAGTTTTTGTAAATGCCACCCGGGCTGGATATGAGACCCCAATGACTTATACAACTGTTACCAGGGAAGAAATTTCAAAAATCAATACAGCTCAGGATGTGCCATATCTTTTAGGTTATACTCCGTCTCTTGTTGTATCCTCGGACGCCGGAACCGGAGTAGGATATACATATATAAATATCAGGGGAACGGATGTGAAACGCATTAATGTCACAATCGACGGGATCCCTGTTAACGACGCAGAATCACACGGAGTCTGGTGGGTCGATTTGCCTGATCTGGCATCATCGACAGATAATATTCAGATTCAGCGAGGGGTTGGTACCTCAACAAATGGAGCTGGAGCGTTTGGGGCAACAATAAATTTCCAGACAACCCTTCTGAATCGTGAACCTTATTCAGAAGTCAATTCCTCATATGGATCGTTTAATACTTCAAAAAACACTATTAATTTTGGCACAGGGTTAATTGATAAAAAGTTTGCTATCGATGCACGTTTATCAAAAATCTGGTCCGACGGATATATCGACAGAGCTTTCAGCGACCTGAAATCATTCTATGTCTCAGGGACGATGTACGGGGTAAACTCCATTTTGAAACTAATAATATTTTCAGGTGTTGAACATACATATCAGGCGTGGGACGGAGTTCCCAAAGACTCGCTTAAAACTCATAGAACTTACAATTCCCATACCTATAAAAATGAAACGGATAATTACTGGCAGGACAATTACCAGCTTCATTACTCTAGAGAAATAAACAGTAGTTTGAGTGCCAACGCAGCTTTGCATTATACGCATGGCCAGGGATACTATGAGAATCTGGTACAGAACACTAAATTCAGTTCTTTTAATTTACCGGATGCAATTATTAAATCTGATACCATAACGAACTCAGATTTTATCATACAGAGATGGTTACGCAATGATTTTTATGGTTTTACCTATTCATTGAATTACAGAAAAAACAAAATCAGTGCTGTAATAGGAGGTAGCTGGAACCAATATATCGGGAATCACTTCGGAGATATTGTCTGGGCAAAAGTCGTAACTTTTAACAACGAAAGCTACAGGTGGTACCAGGGAACAGGCAATAAAAAAGATTTCAACACATTTTTAAAGATGAACTATTCCCTTACTGATAAATTAAATCTTTACGCGGATTTACAATTAAGGAATATTAATTACTCGATTGGTGGATTTGACGAAAATCTTAAGAATGTGACACAGAATCATAAGTATGACTTTTTTAATCCCAAAGCCGGTTTGGTTTACAACCTGAGTGAGAAACAAAAGGTTTATGCTTCATTTGGAGTTTCTCAAAGAGAGCCTAATCGGGATGATTTCGTTGATGCTGACCCCGGAAAGACACCTGTTCCCGAAAAATTATTCGATTATGAAGCCGGTTACGAATTTCATACATCAAAATTTTTGCTTAAGGGGAATCTGTATTATATGTATTATCTCGATCAGCTGATATTGACCGGAGAAATAAATAGTGTTGGTGCTACAATATTAACAAATGTGCCAAAAAGTTACCGGCAGGGAATTGAGATTGAAACCGGGATTCAGATTTTTCCAAATTTAAACTGGTATGAAAATCTGACAATCAGCAGAAATATAATACCTGTATTTGTCGACCTTACAGATAACTGGGATACTTCGTTACAGGACAAAGAGACCTTAAAAAACAGGACAATTTCTTTCTCTCCTTCAATAATTGCAGGTTCAGTTATAGATTACAATCCGTTTAAAAATTTTCACCTGAGTCTGAATACCAAATATGTAGCAAAACAATTCATCGACAATACACAAAACACCAACAGAATGCTGAATGCATATCTGGTTCAGAATTTATCATTCATCTATACAATTAAAAATAAAGTATTTAAAGAACTTACATTCCAGTTTGTGGTTAACAACCTGTTTAATGAAATGTATGAAACGAATGCATGGGTTTACAAATATATTGAAGGAGGAACTCTGCAGACTACGGATGGATATTTTCCTCAGGCAGGAATTAATTATATGTTTAAACTGGGATTAAAGTTTTAATAATAAAACTTGTATAATGGTAATTTATAACTGGATAACCAATAATTTAATAGAAGTATTCGGTGCAGTTACAGGGATAATATATGTCTTTCTTGAAATAAGGCAAACCATATGGCTATGGCCTGTGGGGATAATAACATCGGCTGTCTATATATGGGTATTTTTTACCAGCAAGTTTTATGCAGATATGAGTCTGCAGGGATATTATCTCGTTATAAGTATACTTGGATGGTATTGGTGGGCTAAGGGCACAGGGCACGGGGCTCAGAGCTCAGAGAATATGAAAGAAGGGGAGACAGGGAGAAGAGGAGAGTTGGAGAAAACAGAATTGCAGGTAACACGATTAAAATTAAAGACAGGCGCTGTTCTGTCTGTGGTGTTTGTTATGTTGTTCACACTAATGTGGCTTGTTCTTACCCGGATGACTGATTCTCCGGTGCCGGTAAGGGATTCATTTATTACATCTTTGTCTATTGTTGCAACATGGATGCTGGCCCGAAAAATTTATGAACACTGGTACCTGTGGATTGTTGTAAATTTTGTATCAGCTATTCTTTTTTTGACACGGGGGCTATTCCCGACTTTTATTCTTTATATTGTTTATGGGATCATGTCGTTCGCCGGACTTGTTGCCTGGAAAAAGACAATACCGCATCCTCCGGGCCCTTGAGAAGTTATGACCTCATCCCCCCTGCCCCTTCTCCTGAAAGAGAAGGAGTGAAAGAAAAGTCCCTCTCCTTAAGGAGAGGGATTAAGGGTGAGGTAAAATAGAGGGGTTGCGGAGCGGCAAAAACACAGAGAATTATAAGAGACTGTAAGAATTAAATAAATAACCGAAACAATGAATGATTTTCAATCTGGAGAATACACAGTTATAGTTGCAGATGGCACCTTTCCGCAGCACGATATCCCTCTCGGGTATCTTAGGAATGCCAGCAGGATAGTCTGTTGTGACGGAAGCGCACAGAACCTTGTTCTTGCAGGAATGATACCTGATGCCATCGTTGGAGATATGGATTCACTTAATGATGATTTTCTGAACAGGTTTGCGGATCGTATCTATGTTGATGAAAATCAGGAGACCAATGATTTGACAAAGGCTGTCTCGTGGTGCAGTGATATGGGTTATAAAGACATTGTTATTATAGGAGCGACCGGCAAACGGGAAGATCATACACTTGGAAACATCTCCCTGCTCGCTGATTATATAAAATATGTGAATGTTATAATGGTCACCGATACAGGAATTTTCCGACCTTTGGTTACGACTTCTGTAATATCATGTTTCACCGGCCAGCAGGTTTCGATTTTTTCCCTGAATCCTGAGACAGAAATCACTTCATTTGGATTGCGGTATCCGCTCAACAGGAGGCGAATAACAAGCTGGTGGCATGCAACACTGAATGAAGCACTGGGAGACAACTTCTCACTTGATTTTAAGGATGGAAGTGTGATTGTATACCTTAAATTTTCGTGACCTGACTACACTATCTTCATTTCCTTTACAAGATAGATTAACTGAACGCGGCTCTTTACGTTGGTTTTAATATAGATCCGGTGAGTATGATCTTTTACTGTCTGCAGGCTTATAAACAATTTTTCAGATATTTCCTTGTTGCTTAAACCGTTGCAAATTTCTCTTATTATGTCAGTCTCCCGGGGTGATACTTCAAATTTTTTACAGAATTCTTCAAATGAAATATCCTTTTCAGGGCCTGATGTGAATACGGTAAACAAAGTACCATAATTAAAATAAATTGGAAGAAAAGTGTTGCCTGCAAAGAAAGCTATCGTGAAAATAAGGGCAATATATGGCTGTGTACTGTAAAATAACAGTGGCAGACATTGTAAAATCATAACCAGGAAAATTGCTGGTCCGATTCTCCTGCTGTCGTAATTATGAATTATTGCTCCTCTTTTTTTGTGGAATATTATCAATAAGGAAGAAATCAGTGAATAGAGGAAGTGCATTGATATGAAATAATATTTAATAAGCGAAACAGGTTTCAGTCCCGTTGTTTTTGTTATGAAATACCCTACAACAACAATTATTGTGAAATTCACAAGAAGGAACATTAAAATAAACCAGTTATTATTCTTTCTTCCTGATATTCCGAATGAAAATTGTATTAACATAAGCCAGGCGAAAACAAGGAATGGCAATCCGAGAAGAATCGAAATATCCGAGAATCGCGAAAGGAGTTCAGGTGTAATATATGGTGAGAGAAATGCTTTGATTACCACCTGACCCCATATCCCGTAAAATCCAAACGTAAAAATAAAAACCTGGAAATAGAGCAGGGTTGAGAAAATTTCCAAATGGTATTTGTTCCTTATTCTTGAAGTTAATACCACTCCTCCTGAAGCCAGGGCAACTGATAAAATAAAGACTAAATAACCCAGGTACTGCAACATTTAATAAATGTTATATTAATTCATTTAAACACGAAGTTCAAAAATAGACACTACCAAAGTATTGTATTGCATACTAAAGTAGGAAAAAATATATTCACTACTATGGTATTAAGACCATGAAAAGGCATAATCCTAAATTTGCTTCATAAATGTTCGGTGGTTTATAAAATTTAATTTTAGTAAAAATGGAAACAAGTAATGAATACAAATTAGTACCAGGTTTTGGGAACAGCTTTAGTACAGGATGGAGAGTCATGTCAGATAATTTCCTGAGATTATTCCTGGTCGTACTCATCCTGGTTATAGTGACTGCACCATTTAAAATGTTTGATTTTAAGTTCAATCTGTCTGATCTGCATAATCTTCCGTGGAGCCTTGGCCATCATTTTGAACACGGAATGAATTATTTGCCTGCTCTGGGTGCTTTAGGACTTTTTGCAGCGTTCTTCGGATTGCTGGCTATGCTATATTCATTTCTGGTAAAACCAGTATTTGAATATGGCAGCAGTATTATTTTTGTTCAGGCAGTCAGGAAAATAAAACCCGATTTCGAATACCTGATTAAAGGATTTATGGAGAACTATCTTCATATTATTCTGGCAAACCTGCTGGTCTTTGCCCTTGTAGTTCTTGGGTTATTTGCCCTCATTATTCCTGGAATCATAATAGGATGCCGGCTTGCTTTTGTTGCCTATATTATAATGGACAAAAAACTCGATCCTATTGAAGCAGTGGAATTAAGCTGGAAACTTACCAGGGGACACGGATGGCAGATCTTTTTCATGGGTTTTGTATCAATCTTTATTGTCATCTTCGGCCTTTGCCTTTTATTAGTTGGAATTTTCCCGGCACTAATTTGGATAGAAAGCTCCTTTGCCTCTTTGTATGAATCGGTTCTGAGAGAGAAGGAGAAACCGGCAGAAGCTGTAGCAGCATAACTGGAACTAATTGTTCAAATTCGATTTAAACTTTATGAGGTTACATTAAAATGTAACCTCTTTTTTATCTGAATAACAGCGACCATATAGCAATAATAAATATAAATCGCTGTAAATTCCGATTCAGAAAGTCATATAAACAAAGCAAAAACTGGTGAATAGCAGAAAAGTTAAAATAATATGTTTATTATTTTTAAACTTACCTTATGCAATATTTGATACAGTTTAGTAACTTTATGGTCTAACTTATTAAAACTCCATAACATGAAAACGCGGTCATTTATTATGCTAATTGTAATGTCTCTAATGTTGTCTTCCACATCAAATGCCCAGGCCTGGCTTTTAAGAAGGGCAGTTGACAGGAAACTTGAACATAAAGTTGACTCGGCAGTCGATAAAAGTGACAAGGATGAAGCCAAAGCTAAACAGCAGGCCAATCAGAAGCAATCTGACACCACTACAACCCAGAGCAAAGGGGGTACAAAGGCAACAGGTCGCGGATTGTTTGGTGGAAAAATCGACATCAAATATGATGATGAATATAAATTTACAGGCAAGATATATATGCAGATGGAGACTTATGATAAGAAAGATGTTATGAAGTCGGACTATTACACTTATTACAATAGCAATTCCATGAACGCCGCAATTGAAATGTTGCCAGTAGATGCCAAGGAAGGAGATAAAAATGTGCCAACAGTATTCCTGTATGATAATGACAATAAATGTTTTATGATGCTTTTGCAGAATAAAGATTCTAAAACCGGTATTATCTCAACCCTTCCTTCTGATTCAGCCATGGCAGCTCAAACAAAGAACCAGAAAGGTACTAATCCGGAAAAAGCAACAATAACAAAAACTGGAAATTCGCGTGTTATTGCCGGATATAAATGTGATGAGTATAAAGTTGTTGATGCTAACCAGGAGGGTTATTCTAATGTATGGATGACCAAAGATGTCAGAATCAAGGCAGATAAAAAATACTGGGGAAAGTCAGGCATGCCAACTTATTATAATTATCCCGGATTTGAAGGTGCTATGATGCTGGCAATGGAGGGATTCGACAAAAACAATAAACCGACTTTGAAAATGGAGACTAAAGAGATCAATGATCACTTTAATCATTCAGTATCCACGGCAGGAATTACATTCATGAAAATGAATTTCGGCCAGGCCGGTAAAAAATAAGCTAAACTCTGTGGTCCTCTGTGTCTACTCTGTGAACCTCTGTGTAACAAAAAAGAAGAACTTACACTGAGTTGCATTGAGAAGCACAGAGATACACAGAGAAAATCCATTTATTAAGTGACCACGGAGTAGGTCCCACTTTAGGGAGAAGGCCGCGAAGCGGACAGGGGGCCATTGAGAAGTATTAAACCTTCCTGAGTTTTGCAAATCTTAAAAGCAGCTTTTTGCTTCCATCTTTTTCGAAATTAACTGTGGCTGTGGTGTTTGGTGGTTGTCCCTCAATGGATATTATGGTGCCTTTCCCAAACCTTTCATGTTCTACTATGTTCCCGACAGAAAACTGTGAGGGATCACTTCCGGTGAATGGAACACCGGATGAAGGATCTGTCTGCCGGATCTTTTTGAACTTGTCATTCTTTGCATCAGAATGAGAATCTTCATAAAAAGAAGCTTTTACAGCGGGTGAACTATTGGACGGAAAAGGTTTTCCTCCGGTCTGGGGATAGTTAAGAAATTTCTGATCCACTTCACGAAGAAACCTGCTTGGACTACATCTCTCGAGATTACCCCATTTGTAGCGGTTAAGAGCATAGCTTAAGGTTGCCTGTTTTTCTGCACGGGTGATTGCTACATAAAAGAGCCGCCGCTCCTCTTCTAGTTCGCGTGCGCTTCCTGACGACATGGGAGAAGGGAATAAAGTATCTTCCATACCGACAATATATACATGCTTGAATTCCAGTCCTTTAGCTGAGTGCATTGTCATTAATGTCACTTTGTTCTTGTCTTCTTCGTTTTCGGTATCCTGATCTGTCAGTAAAGCAACATTAGCCATATAAGCTTCTAATACTGATGGCTCCCCGTTGGTTTCAGCAGCTTCTGTAAACACTTTTATTGCATTCAGAAGCTCTTCAAGGTTTTCATAGCGGTTGACCTCCTCGGGTGATTTTCCTTCTTTAAGTTCTTTCATAATCCCTGAACCCAGTGCAATCTCCCTTGCTTTTGTAAAGGCATCAGACGAATCTGCATTCAAACTGAGATTATTGATTACCGCAACATACATATTCAGTTTTTTGACAGTACCGGAGTTAAAGTGTTCAGGATATTTCCTGGCTTCGCAAAGGATGTTCCATGGTGTTTCATTTAAGGTAGAAGCCAGTTCAAAGATCTTTTGAATTGTAGTATCACCAATTCCTCGTTTAGGATAGTTAATAGATCTTTTCAGCGCTTCTTCATCTTCCGGATTGATTATCATCCGGAAATAAGACAGAACATCTTTTATCTCTTTCCTTTCGTAAAAAGACAGACCACCATATATCTTATATGGTATATTTTTCCGGCGTAGAGTCTCCTCAAATATCCTCGACTGGGCATTTGTCCTGTATAAAATTGCAAAGTCATTCCAGTTCAGCTGCTTTGAGAGTTTTTTATCAAATATATCCGATGAAACATTAAAACCCTCCTCAGAATCGGTCATTGCCTGCATTACCTGTATCTTTTCACCGGCTTCATTCATTGAATATACATTTTTTCTGATCTGGCCTTCATTATTGGCAATAATTGTATTGGCAGCATTAACAATTGTCTGGGTGGATCTATAGTTTTGTTCAAGTTTATAAAGCTGGTAATCGGAGTAGTCGTTTTTAAATTCCAGTATGTTTTCAATCCTGGCGCCACGAAATGAATAAATGCTTTGAGCATCGTCGCCAACTACACAGATATTCTGATGCGAAGCAGCAAGCTTTTTAACTATAAGATACTGTGAATAGTTGGTATCCTGATACTCGTCGACGAGTACATAATTAAATTTTTGCTGATATTTAACGAGAACATCTGGAAAATCCCTGAAGAGAATATTTGTATTTAGCAGAAGATCGTCAAAATCCATCGCATTAGCTTTGAAACAACGTGCGGCGTAGGTTCTGTACACATCGGCAAGCATAGGCATCCGGCTCGATTTGTCATATTCCTGCATAGAAGAATCAGCCGCATACATGCTGGAAGTCACCAGGTTGTTTTTCGTCGTTGATATTCTTCCGGAAATAACGCCTGGTTTGTAAATATTATCATCCAGATTGAGTTCCCTTATAATGGATCTGATAAGACTTTTTGAATCGGAAGAATCATAAATAGTATAATTCGATTTATACCCCAGTCTTTCACCTTCCATCCTTAAGATCTTGGCAAAGATAGAGTGGAAAGTGCCCATCCAGAGATAACGGGCTATTTCAGGACTGACAATTCTGGTGATGCGTTCCTTCATCTCCTTTGCCGCCTTGTTCGTAAAAGTCAATGCCAGAATCCTGCCTGCAGGAACTCCTTTCTGAAGAAGATGAACAATCCGGTAAGTCAACACTCTTGTTTTCCCTGCGCCTGCACCTGCTATTACAAGAGAAGGTCCTTCAGTGTTAATAACTGCTTGTTTCTGAGACTCATTAAGATCGTTCAGATAATTGGTTGTCATGTTTTTGTTTGAATTACAGCGTACAGGCCGGTCAAATTTAGTAATTACATATTCAGGTAAACATTGAACGGATTAATAAAATGAATAATTTTATGAACATTTGTATGGTAGAGACGCCCAATTTGGGCGTCTCTACTATGATTCCATATAATTTGTTGTATTTTTAAACAGTAATAATAAAACCGGAATATCATGAAAAGATACGGACAGATAATAGGAGTAAGGCCTGAAGATTTTGAACGGTATAAGAAATATCATTCTGCTGTCTGGCCGGAAGTTCTTGATATGATTAAGCAATGCAATATGCAGAACTATTCTATATTTCACAAGGATAATATGTTATATGCATATTTTGAATATACCGGGAATGATTTTGCTGCAGATATGGCTAAGATGGCTGCACATCCTGAAACACAGGAATGGTGGTCAATTATGGAACCGATGCAGGCTCCCGTAGGGACCCGGAAAAAAGGAGAATGGTGGGCTGATATGGACGAGGTGTTCCATTTGGATTAACACCTTTTGTTGCCCTGAATTTTAGTATAATTGTAAAATAAGAATACCAAATAGATTCAGAAAACGTTTACCATACAAAGATCTGATCGCCTGTGCGTTATTTTTTATTAATAATGATCTTAATGTTATCTGCTACAGCTGAAGCTCAGCTTACGGCACCGGGAATGAGTGCAGTCCGGTATACTTCTTACCCTTCAGCTCCGTCAGAGAAAGATCCTGTTTTTATATTTTGCAATTCAGCCGGTTCGCAAAAAGGCTCATTGGATGTTACTAGTCCACGAGGAACCGGTCCTTTCATTTTTTCCTGGTATCAATGGAGCGACGTCTCTAAAAGTTTCAGTACTTTCTTAAAAACTGACTCGTTAGTTTCAACTTCATCTTCCGTTAACCTCAATGACGGAGGCTATAAAGTTGTTATATCGGGAGGATTTGATACGACTCTTATTGCCTGGATATTTAATGATAATCCTGTTTCATCAGCATCGCTTCAAAATCGCACTTGCGATTATGTAGCCTTAAAAGGCCAGGCAGTTATCGACACTTTTTATTACAGAAATATTGCAAATGGACAGCCCGTAAAGTTACCAAATACTATCAAGTTTTTATGGTCATCGAATCCTGTTTCAACAATACCTTCGCCTGATTTCTATCTGAATCCTCAAACATTTGATCCTCCACTGGTAGATGTTACTTATAATCTCCAGGTGAGCGACAGTTTTGGCTGTGTAAGCAACTCATCATTCTTTTACCAGACTATTCGGGTTAAAGCTGATTTCACTGCTGATCCATATACCGGCGAAGCTCCTCTTACAGTTACTTTCACCGATAAATCAATAAGAGCGTTAAAATATCTCTGGGAATTCGGCGATACAGCAACATCAAAGGATAGCAATCCTCCACCCCATATTTATTATAAACCCGGCGAATACTCTGTTAAACTGACAGTTGAAAGCGATCTTCATTGCATTGACTCATTAAGACTCGATCAAAATATTGTTGTTGATCCATCCGAACTTGGGATTCCGAATGTCTTTACCCCTAACGGAGACGGGTTAAATGACAATTTTATGGTTGAATCAAAATCGCTCAGGAACTTAAGTGTTGAGATTTTTAGCCGCAGTGGCATGAAAGTATATTCATTTTATGGTGAGGGAGCGACCCTGAAAGACTGGAAAGGATGGGACGGGAATGTGAATTATTCATCTATCAAAGCCTCACCCGGTGTATATTTCTATATCATAAAGGCATATGGATGGGATGATATTCTCTGGACAGGCAAAGAATACAGGGGATTCTTATATCTCTATAGGTAACGGCTCAATGGTGTAACGGCACAAAGGCATAAAGGTAAAATCAAAAGTTATTCCATTCTACTTCGGGTTTTAACAAGTAGCTCACTTACACATTTCGTGTACTTGTTCCCTCATGCCGTTACTCCTTTGCGCCTTTGCGCCTTTATGCCCTTCCTACAATGGCAGATTCTTCTTCAGAAAGCTTATCCAATTGTCACTTAAAATGTTTTTAATATCTGAAGCGGAATAACCGATCTTTGAAAGCATAGCAGGAACCTTCTGAAGATCAGCTATCGTATCCAGGTCATAAGGGCATTGTTCCCTGCCGAATGCTCCATCAAGATCCGATCCGATACCAGCGTGCAAAGAGTTGCCTGTAAGCTGACAGATATGGTCAATATTATTAATCATCAGTTTTAATGATACTCCCATTGCTTTCGGATCTGATTTGCCTCTGATCCATCCTGGAACCATCATCCATGCGTCGAGCGCAATACCAATCACCCCATTTCTGTTTGCCAGTTCAGTTATCTGTTCATCTGTGAATTGCCTGCTGTGAGGTACAAATGAGCGGCAGTTATTATGGCTTGCCCATACGGGTCCTTGATATAAATCCAGAGCTTCCCTGAAGCTTTCGTCACATAAGTGGGTGGCATCAAGTATGATACCAAGTCGTTCCATTTCTTTCAGTAACTCGCGCCCTTTTATACTTATTCCACCATTGGAATCGGTACCATAAGCATAGGTTCCCGGGCCATAATGAGCAGGGCCGATGGCACGTAACCCATAGTCATATGCTGTTTGAAGGTGATCCATTGAAATGATTGAGTCAGCACCTTCGAGACTCAATATATAACCTATTGCCTCTTTCTCTGAAGGATTCTCCCATAAGTGAAGATGTTTTTGAAGATCATTGGGGGTACGAATCTGAACAATTTCACCATTATCTTCCATGGTTTTATACCAGGCAAGCTGGCCCTGTGTCTGTGCCCATGCCTGTTCCGGAGAGCTCCATCCCGGAATATTATTTCCGCGTTTCACATATCTTGCAATTTGGGTGGCAATACATAAGCCAACCTGGCCTTCACGCATCGAAGGCAGACTCACTGTCCCTTTTGCCCTGTCGGGCTTATCGGTCATTCCTTCCTCACTCTTACGTATATCTTCAACTCTCCACCTTAAATCACGGTTCCATTCGAGTGCATTCATCGCAAGGTCGAGATGCGCATCAAAAATCAAAGACTTAGTTAACATTTGGTCAGGATTGTATCAAAGAGTAATCTTCCGTTTTCTTGCTTCAACGTTCCATTGAGCTGTAACTTTATGATCATTTATCACATAAGCAGTATCATGACGGTCAACTGTCGGACAAATATGCCAGGGTATTCCGTATAAATGATCCCCGATTTTAAATTTATCCGCCGAAGGTGTACTGATGACCATATGTTCTTCATTATGACCGACGATGGTATATTTTTCAATTTCCAGGAGTTTGATTCGTGGCTGAGGCATCTCAGATGCAACAGCTTTATGACCAAGGTCGAGACATAACAGCTCTTTCCCCGGTTTGCTTATAATTCGCGTAAAAATCAATGCAGCATGAAAAAAACTCAAATCAGCCAAAGAGCTGCTGTAGCCCCAATCCCATAAAAGGACAGTTCCTGGACTTGTTTCAACATTTTTACGCAGGGCATGAACAGGGAATGTTGGCGATCCGCCGGCTATAATCTTAATGGGAGAAATACCATCATTTTTAAGTTCTTCAGTAAGGCTGATGACAGATGCAAATGCATCATCGCATTTTTTCGTCCTGACAGAAATATCAGATTCATGTAAATGACCATCATAAACATGAAGTCCTTCAGCAATAAGCATAGGAGAATCCAATATTCTTTTGTAGAGTCTTAAGGCTTTTTCTCCGGGAATGACCCCTGTGCGGTTCATCCCATTGTTAATGTCGAGCCAGACATGAGTTTCGAGTCCGGTTTTTCTGGCCATATCTGAAAGCTGTATAATAACCTCTTCATTATCAGCAATACAGGAGAACTTTATATTTTTGAATTTTTGCTTTAATTTGAAAAATCTTCCGATATTCGGACCGACAGGTTGCAAGGCAAGTAGTATATCCGGAGCTCCACAGCCAGCAACCATTTCTGTCTCAGATATTGTAGCACATTTAAATTTATTAATGCCATATTTCATCTGCATTTCGATGACATCGGGCATTTTATGCGTTTTTACATGTGGCCTGAGCCGATCTGCACTTCCTGCAATCTCAACCATTTTCCTGATATTGGTTTCAATACGATCAGGATAGACCAGTAAAGCCGGAGAATTGACTTCATCCGTGTTGGTAATCTTATACCAAGTGTCACTCAGTTCAGATGTGTTTTTCATCAACAGATATTGGGTTATTCTAAGGCTTTCTCTGTGAATCTCAGTGCTTCTCTGTGAACCTCAGTGTAAGTTCTTATTTTTTTTGTTACACAGAGGGCCACGGAGTTTCCACAGGACCACAGAGTTCAAAAGAGTTAATATTTTTTAATAAAGTTCAAACATCGCTTCCACTTCAACGACAATATTCATGGGTAGCATCGTCCCGACAGCGCTTCTTACACCAACCCCATTATCTTCCCCAAAAACCTCAGCCATTAGTTCACTGAATCCGTTAATAACGGCAGGATGGCTTTCGAAATCCGGTGTACTGTTAACCATTCCCAGTACTTTCACTATCCGTTTGATTTTTTTTAGTTCTCCAAAATGAGCTTTGATCGTTGAAAGCATGGTAAGTCCCACCTGTCTGGCAGCCAGTTTTCCCTGCTCCATATTGAGATCATCACCTACCTTACCTTTCATCATTGTTCCATCTGACAAAATAGGCCCTTGTCCTGATACATAAAGAAATTTATCTATTACCAGAACAGGTTTATAGACACCAACAGGTTTTGGCGCCGGTGGCAGTATCAGACCTAACTCAATGATCCGCAAATCAGTATCTTGTTTCATAATTTATAATTTATATTATGTGAATATACAAATTATTCACTGTATAACAATGATGCAGGGACGTTGCATTGTGTGGTTGTAGGGGCGTTGTATGCAAAGTTCCTACTAAATGAACAATTCCGCTTTAAAGATGGTTTTAGCCTGGCCTGAAATTTCAACCCTGAAACTTTGTGCTACTCTATGCACCAATGTGTCAGTACTTATTTTTAATTACACAGAGAGGCACAGAGGAATCACAGAGTTACACAGAGTTAAAACAAAGCCGCCTCAAGGTTTAAGCGGCTTTTAAATATTCTAAATATAAGCGAATTAACCCCTTTAGGAGGGCTGGGGGGTAAATAATCTCTATTCTTCCTCTTCTTCCTCAGAGTATGCTTTGATAACCTGATCCTGTACATCCCCCGGAACCTGAGCATATTCGGCGAACTTCATAGAATACATTGCACGACCTCCCGTAATGGAACTGAGAGCTGTGGAGTACTTATTCATTTCTGCAAGTGGTACTTTTGCTTTGATAACCTCAAAACGTTTTTCACTTGCCATACCAAGTACCATTCCGCGTCTGCCCTGAAGGTCACTTATAACGTCACCCATGCGATCTGATGGCACCATTATTTCCACATCATATACTGGTTCGAGGATTTTAGGTCCTGCAATTTTGAAAGCCTGGCTGAATGCGTTCCTTCCGGCAAGGCGGAAAGATATTTCGTTAGAGTCCACAGGGTGCATTTTACCGTCATAAACATAAACCCTTATATCACGTGCGTATGATCCTGTGAGCGGACCAATTTCCATCTTCTCCATAATACCTTTGAGGATAGCCGGCATAAACCTTGCATCAATTGCACCACCAACAATACTATTTACATAGACAAGTTTTCCTCCCCAGGGAAGGGTAATTTCTTCTTTGTCACGGACAGAAATCTTAATCTCCTTGCCATTTATTTTTTGCATTGTTGCCTCTTTTGAACCCTCTTCGAAAGGTTCAATGATCATATGGACTTCACCAAACTGACCAGCACCACCTGATTGTTTTCTGTGTCGGTAATCAGCCTGTGCAGTTTTTGTTATTGTTTCGCGATATGGTATTTTAGGAGCATTATAGTTTGTAGGAATCTTATAGATATTATCAAGATGCCATTTCATTATATTAAGGTGGTATTCACCTTGTCCGTGTACGATTATCTGTTTTAATTCTTTTGAGTATTCTATTATAATAGTCGGATCCTCAAGATGTATTTTGTTTAAAGCTTCACCTAATTTCTCATCGTCACTTTCACTCTGAGCCTTAATGGCAGTTCTGTATTTTGGTTCAGGATATTTTACTCCTTCATATTTCCAGTCGTTCCCAGGAGCATTCAATGTGTGACCAGTCTTTGTGTTTTTCAGCTTCACAAATGCTCCTATATCTCCCACATGAAGTTCAGGCACCCTGGTCCGGTTCTTACCTGCACTGACATAAAGTTGAGCAAGACGTTCTTTGGAACCATTGTTAGAATTAATAACATCAAGGTTTTCAGTTATTTTTCCGGAATAAACCCTGAAATAATTTATTTCACCTATATGCTCTTCAATTGATGATTTAAAAACATATACAGAAGCGGGTCCTGAAGGATTTGGTTTTACTTCATTTCCCTTGCTGTTAACAGGAACTGGCATATCAGTAAGCGAAGGTGCCTCAGTAGCAATAAATTCCATGAGACGGTCAACACCTATATTATATTTTGAAGAGAGACACAAAACCGGGAACATGCTTCTTGTTCTTATTCCTTTGGCTATCCCTTTTTTAATTTCGTCTTCAGTAAGAGAATCATTTGAAAAAAACAGTTCCATCAGGGCTTCATCACTTTCGGCTGCTTTTTCAACGAGTGCGTTATGCAAGTCAGCAGCTTTTGCTGCCTGATCAGCCGGAATATCTAAAATTTCTGCCTTCCCTCCGTCTTTGGAGTATCTGAGCATTTTCATTTTCAGGACATCAATAATGGAATTGAATCCGGTTCCTTCATTTAGCGGATACTGAATAAGGATTATATTGTTGCTTAGTCTTTCTTTGAGCATTTCGAGGGACTTCTCAAAGTTGGCTTTTTCGTGATCCAGACCGTTAACTACAATTATAAGGGGTTTGTTTTCTTTTTCAGCATGCCTGAAGTGTATCTCAGTTCCCACTTCAACTCCGTTCTGAACATTAATAGTCATCACAGCAGCATCCGATGCAAAGAGAGAAGAGATGACTCCGCCACTGAAATCATCCAGTCCAGGTGTATCAAGAATATTTATTTTATGATTTAGAAATTCAGTGTACATGACAGTTGAAAAAATCGAGTTTCCGTTTTCATGCTCAATCGGACGATAGTCTGAAACTGTATTATTCCCTTCAATTGTACCTCTTCTTTCGATAATGCCGCCATTAAAAAGCATTGCCTCAGCAAGGCTCGTTTTGCCTGAACCCGAGTTGCCCAGAAGGGCAATGTTTTTAATCTGGTCCGCCTGGAATGTTTTCATGTTTCTCTGGATATTATATGTAATACTTATTTATTTATATGCTGTTTAGGAGGTGACAAAAATAATAATTTTTTAAAAACAGATTAAGAAAGAGGTGATAATTACAAATTTTTTATTTCCTTTGCAGCAGTTTTTTGAAAAACAGGAGTACCGTTTTTTCTTTCAAAGTAAGTTTACAAAACGTTTTTCGCAGGGAAAGATCGGGAAGGAACCTGTTAATAACTTACATTTTTAGTAAGATATATTGTTTTTTTAGCATGCTTCAGGGTGTATAATAGTTAAGCTATTTATTGGCAATACTTATACTATTACCAGCTGATTATTAATAAAGATGATTATACGATAAGCTTTATTACACACCATGGAGGCCTGAATAATTAAAATTTTCAGGTATATGATACATGTATTTCATATTGTTTCAAAAAATAATGTAATATGAATTTGATTTTTAAAATTTAAACAATACCTTTGCAAACCATTTTTTTAAGTAAAATTTAATGCTAAAATAATTGGAAATATGCCGACAATTCAGCAATTAGTAAGAAAAGGCAGGAAGAAACTGGTCGATAAGAGTAAAGCACCTGCTCTGGATTCATGTCCTCAGAGAAGAGGTGTTTGCGTACGTGTTTATACCACAACGCCAAAGAAGCCTAATTCAGCTATGAGGAAAGTAGCCAGGGTAAGGCTGACCAACCAGAAAGAAGTTAACGCTTATATTCCGGGAGAGGGTCATAATCTTCAGGAGCACTCAATTGTGCTGATCAGGGGTGGCAGGGTAAAAGACCTTCCCGGTGTTCGTTATCACCTGGTTCGCGGCGCTCTCGACACTTCAGGAGTAGATGGCCGTACTCAGAGAAGATCAAAATATGGTGCTAAAAGGCCTAAGAAGTAACATTAAAGGAATAAGATAATGAGAAAGTCAAGACCAAAGAAGAGGATTCTGTTACCTGATCCGAAATACAAAGATCCATATGTAACAAGGTTTGTGAATAATCTTATGTTCAGTGGTAAAAAAAATCTGGCTTTTAAGATTTTCTACGACTCACTTGAAATAGTCGGTGATAAATTTAAAAGTGAAGGCAAGACACCTCTTGAAATATTCAAGCAGGCTCTTGATAATGTTACCCCTCAGGTTGAAGTGAAAGCCCGTAGGGTTGGAGGTGCAACTTTCCAGGTACCTATGGAGATCAGGACCGACAGGAAAGTGAGCATAAGCATGAAAAACATGATATCATTTGCACGAAAAAGAACAGGTCATTCAATGGCTGAAAGGCTGGCAGCAGAATTAATGGCAGCTTATAAGCTTGAAGGTGGCGCATACAAGAAAAAAGAAGATACGCACAGGATGGCTGAAGCAAATAAGGCTTTTGCTCATTTCCGGTTTTAGAGGATAAAAAGAGGTAGTTGTATTAAAGACAGATGGATAAAAATCTGAAATATACCAGAAACATCGGGATCATGGCCCACATAGATGCCGGTAAGACCACTACTACAGAACGTATTCTGTTCTATACTGGTCGTACACATCGTATGGGTGAGGTACATGACGGAAATGCCCAGATGGACTGGATGGTTCAGGAACAGGAAAGAGGGATCACAATAACTTCTGCCGCTACAACTACATATTGGAAATATAAAGGCGACGACTTTAAAATTAATATCATTGATACACCAGGGCACGTTGATTTTACGGTTGAAGTAGAACGCTCGCTCAGGGTTCTCGATGGAGCGGTGGCTGTTTTTTGTGCTGTAGGAGGTGTTGAACCTCAGTCGGAAACAGTGTGGAGACAGGCCAATAAATATGTTGTGCCGCGCATTGCTTTTATAAATAAAATGGATCGTGCCGGCGCCGATTTCTTTAGCGTCGTTCAGCAGATTCAGGAAAAACTTGGTGCTAATCCGGTTCCTGTTCAGATACCAATTGGCGCTGAAGAGAATTTTACAGGAGTAATAGACCTGGTTGACATGAAGGCGCTCATTTATCATACCGATGAAGCTAATGTCACAACCTTTGAAACAGTTGCGGTTCCTGCAGATCTGCTGGAAGAAGCAGAAGAGTGGAGAGGTAAGCTTATAGAAGAGGTAGCAAGTGTTGATGATACTCTGCTGGCAAGATACCTGGAAGATCATAATTCCATAACCGCCGATGAGATCTTAACAGCTCTGAGAAAATCCACAATTGACGGTCTTGCAATTCCCGTAATATGTGGTGCGGCTTTCAAAAATAAGGGAGTTCAGAGTCTTCTTGATGCGGTAATCGCTTTTCTGCCTTCGCCGGTCGATAAGGGTTCTGTAATAGGAATTGACCCAAGAAATGATGAGGAAATTATTCGTGAGCCCGATGACGATGCTCCAATGGCCGCTCTCGCATTTAAGATTGCCACTGACCCGTTTGTCGGACGTCTGGCATTTCTGCGCATTTATTCAGGCATACTGAAAGCTGGTGATACGGTATTGAATGTACGAACAGGGAAAAGAGAACGCATTAATCGTCTCTTCCAGATGCACGCAAATAAACAGAATCCGAAAGAAAGCATCTCAGCCGGCGATATATGTGCCGGTGTCGGATTTAAAGATATAAAAACCGGTGACACATTATGCGCCATAAACAAGCCTATCCTGCTTGAATCGATGGATTTTCCCGAACCGGTTATCGGGGTGGCAATTGAGCCTAAGACTCAGGCCGATGTTGACAAATTATCGATGGCACTCAATAAGCTTGCTGAAGAAGATCCTACATTCCAGGTCAGGACTGATCCCGACAGCGGACAGACTATTATCAATGGCATGGGTGAACTGCATCTGGAAATTCTTATTGACAGGCTTAAAAGAGAGTTTAAAGTCGAATGTAATCAGGGAGCGCCCCAGGTTGCATACAAGGAGGCTATTACGGGCACAGCCGAATTCCGTGAAGTATTCAAAAAACAGACCGGAGGCCGTGGAAAATTTGCCGATATGACTTTCGAATTAATGCCGGCTGATAAAAATACAAGAGGCCTTCAATTTATAAATGAGGTTAAGGGTGGCCATATTCCGAAGGAGTATATTCCATCTATTGAAAAAGGATTCCGTGAAGCAATGGTCAACGGACCACTTGCAGGATTTCCTCTTGACAGCCTTAAAGTAGTACTCAAAGACGGTTCTTACCATCCGGTTGACTCGGATGCTCTTTCATTTGAAATAGCTGCCAAACAGGCATTCAGGAAATTTGCAGGCAAATGCAATCCTGTAATTCTTGAACCAATCATGTCTACAGAAGTTGTTACTCCTGAAGAATATGTTGGTGAAGTAATCAGCGATTTTAACAGGAGAAGAGGAAGAGTGGAAGGTATGGAATCGAAAGCAGGCGCAAGAGTCGTTAAAGCAAAAGTACCTCTGGCCGAAAAATTCGGTTATGTTACAGTACTTCGTACTCTTACCTCGGGTAGAGCAACTTCAACTATGGAGTTCTCTCACTATGAACAGGTACCTGCAGATATATCAAACAGGATTGTAGAAATTACAAAAGGAAAAATTCTTTAAAAGATGAGTCAAAAAATTCGCATTAAACTGAAATCTTATGATCATAACCTGGTAGATAAATCTGCCGAGAAGATCGTAAAAACAGTAAAATCTACTGGTGCAGTTGTAAGCGGACCAATTCCGCTGCCGACCCACAAAAAGATTTATACCGTACTTCGGTCCCCGTTCGTTAATAAGAAAGCAAGAGAACAGTTTGAGCTCTCATCTTATAAAAGATTGCTCGACATTTACAGCTCAACACCGAAAACCATCGATGCACTGATGAAACTTGAGCTTCCAAGCGGAGTTGAAGTAGAAATTAAAGTGTGAAACCAGTAAAGTATAAAAGAGATGCAGGGATTAATTGGTAAAAAGGTAGGAATGACCTCCATTTTTGATGAAAATGGAAAGAATATTCCATGTACGGTTCTGCAAGCTGGTCCATGTGTTGTTACACAGGTTAAAACAGTGGATAAAGACGGCTATTTTGCTGTACAGCTAGGATTCGAAGATAAAAAGGAAAAACACACTACTAAAGCCGAAATGGGACATTTCAAAAAGGCAAATACAACACCTAAAAGAAAAGTCGTTGAATTCACCGGTTTTGCAGAAGGTCAGTGTAAAGAGGGAGATGTGCTTACTGCTGAACTCTTCGGACCCGACAGCATAGTTGATGTAAGAGGATGGTCAAAAGGAAGAGGATTTCAGGGTGTTGTAAAACGTTACGGTTTCAGTGGAGTAGGTGGAACTACTCACGGCCAAAGCGATAGGCTCAGGCACCCCGGTTCACTAGGTGCTTCTTCATTTCCTTCAAGAGTATTGCCTGGCATGAGAATGGGAGGCCGAATGGGTGGGAATAAGGTGATGGCTATGGACATGAAAGTTGTGAAACTCATGGCTGAGAATGATATAATAATTGTAAAAGGATCAGTCCCGGGTCCAAAAGGTGGTTACGTAATAATTACAAAATAATGGAATTAGCTATTCTTAATATCAGTGGTAAGGAAACCGGAAGAAAAGTCGATCTTAATGAATTAATTTTCGGTATTGAACCTAACGACCATGCCATTTATCTGGATACAAAACAGTACCTGGCCAATCAAAGGCAGGGTACCCACAAAGCCAAAGAGCGTGGTGAAGTGGCAGGAAGTACAAGGAAAATTAAAAAGCAAAAAGGAACCGGTACTGCACGTGCAGGAAACATCAGGAATCCGCTTTATCGTGGTGGAGGCAGGGTTTTTGGTCCAAAACCCCGATTCTATGGCTTCAAGCTTAATAAAAAAGTGAAACAATTAGCCAGGAAATCAGCACTTTCCTATAAAGCATCTACAAATAATATTATTGTTCTGGAAGACTTCTCTTTTGAGGCTCCTAAAACAAAGGAGATCATCAAAATGGGAAATAACCTGAATATTACTAATAAAAAATCGGTATTTGTTTTACCGGAACAAAATAATAATATATATTTGTCATCCCGAAATGTACAAGGGGTTGAAGTTATAATGGTCAGCGAATTAAGTACTTACAAGATTATGAAGGCTTCAACCTTGATACTTGTGGAGAGTGCAATTGACGTTTTGCAGGCAACATTTGAAAACTAGAAAAATTTGAGTAATGAATATTTTGCTTAAACCGATTGTAACGGAAAAGATGACAAGCCAGGGCGATAAATTCAACCGCTATGGTTTTCTCGTTGCCAGAAGCGCAAATAAGTTACAGATAAAAAATGCCGTTGAAGAATTGTACAGTGTTACAGTTGATTCGGTGAATACGATGCGTTATGGCGGGAAGATTAAAACCCGTAATACAAAATCGGGTCTTCTTACAGGAAAAACATCAGCAACTAAGAAGGCTGTTGTCACTCTTGCAGAAGGGAATAAAATTGATTTCTATAGCAATATTTAATAACCTATATGGCAGTCAGAAAGATCAAACCTGTAACACCAGGTCAGCGACATAAAATCGCAAGCACTTTTGATACTCTCACAAGTGCTACGCCGGAGAAATCCTTGCTTCGACCGCAAAAAAATTCAGGAGGAAGGAATGTTAACGGCAAACGGACTATGAGATACATCGGAGGCGGTCATAAAAAGATGTACAGAGTTATCGATTTCCTCAGGGAAAAAGATGGCATGCCGGCAACAGTCAAAACTATTGAATACGATCCAAATCGTTCTTCAAGGATTGCACTTGTTGTCTATAAGGATGGTGAGAAAAGATATATTGTAGCACCGATTGGGCTTCAGGTCGGTCAAACGCTACTTTCAGGCAAAGAAGCAGCTCCTGAGATAGGAAATACATTGTTTCTCAGCGATATACCTATGGGTACTATCATTCATAACATTGAGCTTAAACCAGGCAAAGGCGGAGCGATAGCACGAAGTGCAGGAACTTATGCCCAGTTATCGGCACGCGATGGGAAATATGCAACAATCAAGCTTCCTTCAGGAGAGACCAGATTAATCCTTACGACATGCCGTGCAACTATTGGAACAGTTTCGAATCCGGACCATAACCTGGAAAGATCCGGCAAAGCTGGCCGCTCACGCTGGCAGGGACGTCGTCCGAGAGTAAGAGGTGTGGTAATGAACCCTGTCGATCACCCGATGGGTGGTGGTGAAGGAAGAGCTTCAGGAGGACATCCAAGATCACGTAAAGGTATTCCTGCAAAAGGCTTCAAGACCAGGGATAAGAAGAAATACTCTGCAAAATTCATTGTTGAAAGAAGGAAAAAATAGCTGATATATTATGAGTAGATCAATTAAAAAAGGCCCTTTCATCGATTTCAAACTCGGCAAGAGAGTATTGGAAATGAATGAAGGACAAAAGAAATCGGTGATAAAAACATGGTCTAGAAGATCGGTGATCTCACCTGATTTTGTAGGACATACTATAGCAGTTCATAACGGGAATAAGTTTATCCCTGTTTACATTACAGAGAACATGGTGGGACATAAGTTGGGAGAATTTTCACCAACCCGCACTTTCAGGGGTCACTCTGGTAATAAATAAGTAATGTAAACATTGAAAAATAATTAGAAATGGGTGCAAGAAAAAGAAATACAGCAGACCGGAAGAAAGAGGCCGCCAAGAACAGATACCAGGCGATCCTCAGAAACTGTCCTACATCGCCGCGCAAAATGAGACTGGTAACCGACCTTATAAGCGGTAAAGATGTAAACAAGGCGCTTGATATCCTCAAGTTCAGTTCACAGGAAGCATCACGCAGGCTGGAGAAACTTCTCCTGTCGGCAATTGCGAACTGGCAGTCAAAGAATGAAGGTGTAAGAGTCGAAGAAAGCAACCTCTATGTAAAGAATGTTCATGTCGACGGAGGTCGTGCTCTGAAAAGACTGCAAACAGCACCTCAGGGAAGAGCTTACAGGGTAAGAAAAAGATCAAACCATGTAACACTCGTGCTTGACAGTAAGATTAACGAAGTTGAAAAAACATCAAATTAGAACAGATGGGACAAAAAGTAAATCCGATAGGTAACAGATTAGGTATAATCAAAGGGTGGGATTCAAACTGGTTCGGCGGAAAAGATTTTTCAGGTAAACTTGTTGAAGATACCAAGATACGGGAATATCTGAACGCCAGGCTTGCAAAAGCCAGCCTTTCAAAGATTATTATTGAAAGAACGCTGAAGCTTATTACCGTAACTGTTAATACTGCACGTCCTGGTATTATTATAGGTAAAGGCGGACAGGAAGTTGACAAGCTTAAGGAAGAACTCAAAAAGATCACCAAGAAGGAAGTTCAGATAAATATCTTTGAAGTTAAACGTCCGGAACTTGATGCGAACATAGTAGCTAACAATATTGCACGTCAGCTTGAAGGCAAAATTTCTTACCGTCGTGCTATAAAGATGTCTATAGCTTCGACAATGCGTATGGGAGCCGAAGGAATTAAAATTATGATCTCCGGTCGTCTGGGAGGAGCTGAAATGGCAAGAAGCGAATCATATAAGGAGGGTCGTATCCCTCTTCATACTTTACGTGCTGACATTGATTATGCTTTAGCTGAAGCTCATACAAAAGTTGGATTACTTGGTGTTAAAGTATGGATATGCAACGGAGAAGTTTTTGGCAAAAGAGATCTTAGTCCTAATATTGGTGCAAGAAATGCCAAGAGCAAGAGCCTGAAGAGGAAATCGAAAAAATAAGAGACTTAGTATATAATTTTATAACAATATTTGAGCAATGTTACAACCGAAAAGGACCAAATTCAGGCGAGCCCAGAAGGGAAGAATGAAAGGAAATGCACAAAGAGGCAACCAACTGGCATTCGGGTCATTTGGTATCAAGGCGCTTGAGGAGAGCTGGATCACGGGAAGGCAGATCGAAGCAGCCCGACAGGCCGTTACACGTCATATGAAACGTGAAGGTCAGTTATGGATCAGAATTTTCCCCGATAAACCTATAACCAAGAAACCTGCTGAGGTTCGTATGGGTAAAGGAAAAGGAGCCCCTGAAGGTTTTGTTGTTCCGATAACTCCCGGCAGGATACTGCTTGAGGCAGAAGGTGTTCCATATGAAGTTGCAAAAGAGGCCCTTCGTCTTGGCGCTCAGAAACTTCCGATTACAACAAAATTTATTGTGAGACGCGATTACGTACAGGAATAATATTTAGACATAAATGAAAACTTCGGAAATAATTGAATTAAGCACTTCAGATCTTCTCGAAAGAATCGATACGGAGAGGACCATGCTCGTTCGAATGAAGCTTAACCATGCAATCACACCTCTTGATAACCCACAGAAGGTTAAAGAAGTAAAACTAACGATTGCACGTCTGCTAACTGAATTGCGCGCAAGAGAGTTGAATAAAAAATCTAATAGCTAGAGCAGCAATGGAAAGGAATCTTAGAAAAGAACGTATAGGTGTAGTTGTCAGTACTAAAATGGACAAATCCATAGTAGTCGTCATTAAAAGGAAAGTTAAACATCCAATTTATGGCAAGTTTATTAACAGATCAAAAAAGCTGATGGCGCATGATGAAGAAAATTCATGCAATGTCGGTGATACCGTACGTATATCGGAGACCAGGCCTCTGAGCAAAAACAAAACCTGGAGACTGATTGAAATAATAGAAAGAGCTAAGTAATCATGATACAACAGGAAAGCAGATTGACAGTAGCCGATAACTCAGGAGCAAAAGAAGTTTTGTGCATCAGGGTGCTCGGCGGTAGCAAAAAAAGATATGCTACCGTAGGTGATAAAATTGTCGTGAGTGTGAAGTCCGCACTTCCTTCAGGAGAAGCTAAAAAAGGTACTGTAAGCAAAGCAGTAGTTGTAAGGACAAAAAAAGAGATTCGTCGTCCCGATGGATCTTATATCAGGTTCGATGACAATGCTGTCGTTCTTCTTAACAATGTTAATGAAGTACGCGGAACACGTATATTCGGCCCTGTGGCCAGGGAATTGCGCGATAAGTATATGAAGATAGTTTCACTCGCACCTGAAGTGTTGTAATATATTAAATACACAACGATGCAGAAGAAAATACATGTAAAAAAAGGAGACTCGGTTATGGTGATAACCGGTGAGTCAAAAGGTCAGAAAGGTCGGGTTCTTGAAGTCGACAGGGATAAAAACAGAGCAATTGTAGAAGGTGTAAACTTGGTGTCAAAACATACAAAACCTAACTCTAAGGCTCCACAGGGTGGTATACTGAAGAAAGAAGCACCTGTGCATATCTCAAACCTGATGCTAATCGATCCCGCATCCGGTAAACCTACACGTATCGGCAAAAAGCTAAATGAGAAAAATAAATTAGTGCGTTATTCAAAAAAATCAGGAGAGGAGATCAAGTAATGTACATACCTGCGCTACAAACCAAGTATAAAGACGAGATCGTCCCTGCATTGATGAAGGAATTCGGATACAGTACCATAATGCAGGTCCCAAAGTTGAAAAAGATTGTGATCAACCAGGGAGTAGGACAGGCCATAGCCGATAAAAAACTACTTGAATTCGGAGTTAAGGAATTATCGGATATTGCCGGTCAGAAAGCTGTTCAGACAATGTCAACGAAAGATATATCAAACTTTAAACTGAGAAAAAACATGCCTATCGGTATAATGGTGACATTACGCCGTGACAGGATGTTTGAGTTTCTCGAAAGACTCATATCTGTTGCTCTTCCACGGATCCGCGACTTTAAAGGGATCAATTCCAAACTCGACGGACGGGGCAATTATACACTTGGAATTACTGAGCAGATAATTTTCCCTGAAATTGACCTTGATAAGATTGCAAAAATCATGGGACTTCAGGTAACTTTTGTAACATCTGCCGGTTCGGATGAAGAAGCATTGGCACTTCTTAAACACTTTGGTTTACCTTTTAAAAATACTAAAAACTAGTAATATGGCTAAAGAATCAATGATAGCCCGCGAAGTAAAACGCGCAAGACTGACTGAGAAATATGCTGCAAAAAGAGCCCAGCTAAAAGCTGCCGGCGATTATGTTGGACTAAGCCGTCTTCCAAGGAATTCAAACCCTAACAGGATGCATAACCGTTGTAAATTAACGGGTCGTTCAAGAGGTTATATGAGACAATTCGGAGTAAGCAGGATAACATTCAGGGAAATGGCATCATTTGGCCTTATACCTGGTGTAAAGAAAGCCAGTTGGTAAATTGAGAATAATTATAAACTATAATATTAAATAATAGAAGATGACTGATCCAATTGCAGATTTACTGACCAGAATAAGGAACGCCATTATGGCCGGTCATAAGGTTGTGGAGGCACCAGCATCCAATCTTAAGAAAGAGGTTGCCAGGATTCTGTTCGAAAAAGGTTATATCCTCAGCTATAAGGTTATTGATGGTGAAGGACCTCAGGGCGTTCTGAAAATTGCTCTTAAGTATAATTCCAAGAGCAAGAAACCGGCAATCAAAGAAATACAAAGAGTTAGCCGTCCGGGTCTCCGTCAGTATATCGGAGTTGATGAAATGCCGAGGGTTCTTAACGGACTTGGTATTGCAATCATTTCTACCTCTAAAGGCTTAATGACAGATAAAGAGGCAAAAAAAGAAAAAATCGGTGGTGAAGTATTATGTTACGTTTACTAATAGGAGGATAGCTTAATGTCACGAATAGGAAAATTACCTGTAAACCTGCCAAAAGGCGTTACTGTAAGTGTCAGTGATACCAACCTGGTCAGTGTGAAAGGCCCCCTGGGAGAGTTGACTCAGACAGTCGACAAAGACCTTAAGGTCGAAGTGGTGGGGAATGAAGTCATATTATCGAGACCGACAGAATCTAAGAGTCATAAGTCGTTGCATGGACTTTACCGTGCACTTATACACAATATGGTCGTTGGTGTTTCAGAAGGATACAAGAAAGAACTTGAGCTCGTAGGAGTAGGTTACCGTGCAGAGGCAAAAGGACAAAACCTCGAAATGAGTCTTGGTTTTTCTCATGATGTCATCCTGCAACTCCCTAATGAAGTTAAAGTTGAGACTAAAACCGAAAGAAGGGCTAATCCGATAATCACTCTTAACTGTATCGACAAGCAGCTGATCGGACATGTTGCGGCAAAAATCAGATCTCTCCGTCCACCTGAACCTTACAAAGGAAAAGGGATCAAGTTTGTTGGAGAACAGCTCAGAAGAAAGGCTGGGAAATCAGCTAGTGTTTAGGGTGTAAAAATTGTAAAAGTAAAAAAATCATGGCCTTAACTAAGTTGGAAAGAAGAACAAGGATCAAATTGAGGATCCGGAAGAAAATAAACGGTACTGTAGAAACACCGAGACTTGCAGTCTATCGTAGCAATAAACAGATTTATGTTCAGGTTGTTGACGACCTGAATGGAGTTACACTTCTGTCTGCCGGCTCAAAAGAAAAAGAGATCGCAGCCCAGGCAGGTATTAAAAAAATTGAACAGGCTAAACTCGTCGGGAAGCTTCTCGCTGCCAAATGCAAAGAAAAAGGTATTGAGAAAGTTGTTTTCGACAGAAGTGGATATAAATATCATGGCAGAGTAAAATCATTGGCTGATGCAGCCCGCGAAGGCGGATTAAAATTCTAACGAATTATGGGAAACGGAATAAGAAAAGTTAAAACCAGCGATCTCGAACTTAAGGATAGGCTCGTAAGTATACAGAGAGTAACCAAAGTTACAAAAGGAGGACGTACATTCAGTTTTTCAGCGATTGTTGTCGTTGGAAACGAAGACGGTATTGTAGGACATGGACTTGGTAAAGCCAGTGAAGTAACAACAGCTATTGCAAAAGGTATCGAAGATGCAAAAAAGAATCTGATAAAAGTACCGGTTATTAATGGTACAATTCCACATGAGCAGGTTGCTAAGTTCGGAGGTGCCAAAGTCTTTATCAAACCGGCTTCAGAAGGTACCGGTGTCAAGGCAGGAGGCGCTATGCGTGCCGTTCTGGAAAGTGTTGGAGTGAAGAATGTGCTCGCAAAATCGAAAGGCTCATCAAACCCCCACAACCTTGTTAAAGCAACTTTTGCAGCTCTTCTTGAAATGAGAGATGCATTAACGGTAGCTGAACACAGAGGTATCGCAATGGAAAAAGTTTTTAACGGTTAGTAAAAAACATTGAGATGGCAAAAATACGCATCACCCAGGTGAAAAGTAAAAACGGGAAACCTGAAAGACAGAAAAGAACTCTCGAGGCTCTGGGAATTCACAAATTGAATCATAGTGTTGAACATGAAGCTACACCTCAGATTTTGGGAATGGTAGTAAAGGTGAGACACCTGGTTAAAGTTGAAAACATATAAGATATTAACCATATTTACAATATAAAGTTATGGATTTGAGTAACTTAAGACCTGCAAAAGGATCAACACATAATAGTAAGCGTTTGGGTCGCGGACAGGGTTCCGGAAAAGGTGGTACTTCAACGAGAGGGCACAAAGGCGCAAAATCAAGATCAGGCTACAGCAGGAAAATCGGATTTGAAGGAGGCCAGATGCCGCTTCAGCGCCGTGTTCCGAAATACGGGTTTAAAAATGTTAACCGCAAAGAATACAAAGGCATTAACATAAGTACCCTTCAGACTCTCGCAGAATCACATAATATTGAAAAAATAGATTTTGAAGTACTTGTAATGGCCGGACTGGTTTCTAAAAATGCTTTGGTGAAAATCCTCGGAAAAGGAACTCTTGAAAGAAAACTCGAGGTTCATGCACATGCATTCAGCAAATCAGCTGTAGAAGCAATTGAAGCCAAAAAGGGAACCGCTGTAATACTGTAATTTCATGAGACTGTTTCAGACTATAAAAAATATCTTTAAGATAGAAGATCTTCGTGCAAGACTACTCTATACTTTTGGGATCATTTTATTATACAGGCTGGGTAAATATGTTACCCTTCCGGGAATTGACCCTTCACAATTGGCTAATTTAAAACATCAGACCAATTCAGGTTTAATGGGTCTCCTGGATATGTTCTCAGGGGGAGCATTTTCACAAGCTTCGGTATTCGCTCTCGGGATCATGCCTTATATCTCTGCATCAATTGTTGTTCAGTTGCTGGGAATAGTATTTCCATATTTTCAGAAACTTCAGAAAGAGGGCGAAAGCGGCAGGCGCAAAATGAATCAGTATACAAGGTATCTCACCATCGCGGTGCTTGTGCTTCAGGCTCCGACTTACCTTATAAACCTGGCTCACACCCTGCCGGCCTCTGCATTTATTATGGGAGGGACATTTTTCCAGGTCTCTTCAGTAATAATTCTTACAGCAGGTACAATGTTTGTAATGTGGCTCGGTGAAAAAATTACTGACAAGGGTATAGGAAACGGTATTTCTCTCATAATTATGATCGGTATCGTTGCCAGGATGCCTCAGAATTTTGTTTTTGAAGTAGGCGTCAGGATGAATGGTGCCGGTGGAGCTGTTGGTCTGATTGTTGAGATTCTGTTTTTATTTGTTGTTGTTCTCGGTGTTATTTTACTGGTTCAGGGTACTCGGCGGGTTCCTGTTCAGTATGCGAGAAGAATTGTAGGCAACAAGCAATATGGTGGGGTGCGTCAGTATATACCTCTCAAGGTAAATGCAGCCGGAGTAATGCCGATCATCTTTGCACAGGCAATCATGATGCTCCCTATGATCATTGCCGGGTACACTAATTCAGGTTCAGGCTTTGTCGTAGCATTCTCAAATATGTACGGGTTCTGGTATAATTTGGTAACAGCTATATTAATCATAGTATTTACCTATTTTTATACTGCAATTACAATCAATCCGGTGCAGATGGCGGAAGACATGAAGAAAAACGGAGGTTTCATTCCTGGAATCAAACCAGGCAGAAAAACAGTTGAGTTTATTGATACAATAATGTCGCGTATTACATTCCCGGGTTCAATTTTCCTTGCAATGGTGGCAATTATGCCATCGCTTGCAGTGAAGGCATCTGTATCTCCTCAGTTTGCTCAGTTCTACGGAGGCACATCACTTCTCATTCTCGTTGGGGTTATCCTTGATACTCTTCAACAGATTGAAAGTCATTTGCTTATGCGTCATTATGATGGTCTGATGAAATCAGGTCGGGTTAAAGGAAGATCTGGCTCGGTTACTTCAATATAATAAGTTTAGCGTTCTTTGATGTTGTATTTAAAGACTAATGAAGAGGTAGGGTTGTTAAAAAAGAGCAATATGCTGGTGTCAAGAACACTTGCGGAGATTGCTGCGATAATTAAACCCGGTGTTACCACTCTTTATCTTGATAGAATAGCCGAATCTTATATCCGCGATAACGGAGCAACTCCGGCTTTTAAGGGATATGGTGGCTTTCCGAATACACTCTGTACATCTGTCAACGACGAAGTGGTTCATGGTATTCCATCTGATTATATTCTTAAGGAAGGTGATATAATATCAGTTGATTGCGGGGTGATATTAGACGGATGGTATGGCGACAGTGCTTATACATTCCCCGTAGGTGAGATATCAGAAGAAATAAGACGGTTACTCGATTATACCAGGGCTTCTCTGGAAGAGGGAGTTAAGGTGGCAGTTGTCGGAAACAGGGTTGGAGACATCTCTCATGCAGTTCAAACCAAAGCTGAAAGCGGTGGATACTCTGTTGTCAGGGAACTTGTGGGTCACGGGCTCGGGAGAAAACTTCATGAACAACCTGAAGTGGCTAACTGGGGTAAGTCTGGAACCGGACCAAAAATGGAGAAAGGCCTTGTAATCTGTATTGAACCGATGATCAATGCAGGAAAGAAGGAAACATTGCAGATGAGAGACGGATGGACCATAAAAACAGCCGATGGCGGTCCTTCGGCACATTTTGAATATGCCGTTGCAGTTGACAAAGGGAAAGCAGAGGTATTAACAACTTTTGAATTTATCGAAAAAGTTTTAAATAAAATGTAATCGTATGGCTAAACAACCATCAATTGAGCAAGACGGTACTATCATCGAAGCCCTTTCAAATGCAATGTTCAGGGTGGAGCTCGAAAACGGACATGTAATAACGGCACATATTTCGGGGAAGATGAGAATGCACTATATTAAAATCTTGCCAGGCGATAAAGTAAAAGTTGAAATGTCACCATATGATTTGACAAAAGGAAGAATAACATTCAGATATAAATAAGAAATATTAAGGTAATGAAAGTAAGAGCATCTGTAAAAAAGCGCAGCGCTGACTGTAAAATAGTCAGGAGAAAAGGTCGCATTTACGTTATTAATAAGAAAAATCCCAAGTTCAAACAGAGACAGGGATAATTTTAACTAATTTTGCAACTCATTTAAGAAAAATTTTATATGGCACGTATTGTTGGTGTGGATTTACCAAGAAATAAAAGAGGCGAAGTTGGCCTGACTTACATCTACGGAGTAGGCAGGAGTACTGCACAGCGAGTACTCGATGAGGCTGGTGTTGACAGGAATGCAAAGGTCCAGGACTGGACAGATGATCAGATCAATACCATACGAAGGATTCTGAATGATAACTATAAGCTTGAAGGGGAACTCCGTTCAGAGACACAAATGAACATTAAAAGGCTTATGGATATTGGCTGCTATCGGGGTGTTCGTCACAGAATTGGTCTTCCTGTAAGAGGACAGAGCACAAAGAATAACGCCAGAACCCGAAAAGGAAGAAAGAAAACCGTTGCAAACAAGAAAAAAGCTACTAAATAATTAGACTATGGCAAAGAAGACTGGAGCATTAAAAAAGAGGGTCGTTAAGGTAGAACCATCAGGCCAGGCACATGTTCATTCATCATTCAATAATATTATTGTGACTCTGACAAATAATTCAGGTCAGGTTATTTCATGGGCATCAGCAGGTAAGATGGGATTCAAAGGTTCCAAAAAAAATACACCTTATGCCGCCCAGATGGCATCTGAAGAGTGTGGTAAAGTGGCTTATGATCTTGGATTAAGAAAGGTGAAAGTATTCGTCAAAGGTCCGGGTTCGGGTCGTGAATCGGCAATAAGATCTATAAGCAACGTTGGTATAGAAGTTACTGAAATAGTTGATGTAACGCCAATGCCGCATAATGGTTGCCGGGCTCCCGGAAGAAGAAGAGTATAAAAAATTATATAATTGATTATTTGTAAGTTATAAATTTATAGGACAATGGCAAGATATACCGGCCCAAGAACAAGAATAGCAAGAAAATTCGGTGAAGCAATATTCGGCCCCGACAAGCACATGGAGAGGAAAAATTTTCCGCCCGGACAGCATGGAATGAACAAAAAAAGAAAGAAGACTTCAGAATATGGTGTTCAGCTAAGGGAAAAGCAAAAAGCAAAATATACCTATGGCATGCTTGAACGTCAGTTCCGGAACACTTTTGAGAAAGCCTCAAGAAGTAAAGGGGTAACAGGTGCAGTGCTTCTGCAACTGCTTGAATCGCGTCTCGATAACGTTGTCTACCGTCTCGGCATTGCTCCTACAAGGGCAAGCGCACGGCAGCTCGTTTCCCACAGGCACATAACCGTTAATGGAACCGTTGTGAACATTCCTTCATTTCAGCTCAAACCCGGTGATATTATCGGAGTTCGCGAGAAATCAAAATCTCTTGAGACAATAGTTGATTCACTGACAACTAAAAAGTATTCAAAACTTTCATGGCTCGAGTGGGATGACACACAAATGGCAGGCAAATTTATGAATGTGCCTGAACGTACTGATATTCCTGAGAACATCAAGGAACAACTTATAGTTGAATTGTATTCCAAGTAATAATATTAAGAAAAATTCTATGGCCATTTTATCATTCCAGAAGCCTGATAAAGTAATAATGCTGGAAGCGGACGACAAACACGGAAAATTTGAATTCCGTCCGCTTGAACCTGGCTATGGTATTACTGTAGGCAATGCATTAAGAAGAATTCTTCTCTCCTCATTGGAGGGTTTTGCAATCACAACGGTTAAGATCGAGGGCATTGACCATGAGTTCTCTACCATTACAGGTGTAATGGAAGACGTTACCGAGATCATACTCAATCTGAAACAGGTTCGTTTTAAACGAACTGTTGAAGATGTTGATCACGAGAAAGTTACAATCAAAGTTAGCGGGCAGGATGTATTTAAAGCCGGCAATATTAACAATGCTCTGAGCAGTTTTGAGGTATTGAATCCCGAACTGGTAATTTTCAGAATGGAACCGGATGTCAAAATACAAATTGAAATTACCGTCAATAAGGGAAGAGGTTATGTCCCGGCTGAAGAAAATGAACCTGTCGACAGTGAATTTGGACTTATTGCAATTGATTCAATTTTTACTCCCACAAGGAATGTTAAATATACAATTGAAAACTACCGTGTAGAGCAAAAAACTGACTACGAGAAACTTCTTTTTGAGATCGAGACAGATGGATCAATTCATCCGAAAGATGCTCTTAAAGAGGCCGCAAAAATTCTTATCTATCACTTTATGCTATTTTCCGACGAGAAAATCACTCTCGATTCTGATGATAAGATGGCAAATGAGGAGTTTGATGAGGAAGTATTGCATATGAGGCAGCTGCTCAAGACAAAACTTGTTGATCTCGATCTGTCGGTAAGAGCACTGAATTGTCTGAAAGCTGCAGAAGTTGAGACACTCGGTGACCTTGTGAAGTTTAATAAGAATGACCTTCTTAAATTCAGGAACTTCGGAAAGAAATCACTCACTGAGCTTGATGAATTGCTAGAATCAATGAGCCTGTCATTTGGAATGGATGTAAGTAAATATAAATTAGAGAAAGATTAATTTGAAAACTGGTTAAGGAAATAGAGAAATGCGACATTCAAGAGTTATTAACCATTTGGGAAGAACAAGTTCACACAGGAAGGCAATGCTTTCGAACATGGCAACTTCACTTATCCTTCATAAGAGGATCACAACAACTACAGCCAAAGCAAAAGCACTCCGGACATTTGTAGAACCTCTTATAACTAAATCAAAGGAAGATTCAACACACTCCAGGAGAGTGGTTTTTAGTTATCTGAAAGATAAAACTGCTGTAGCAGAATTGTTCAGAGAAGTTTCTCCTAAGGTTGCTGAACGCCCCGGAGGATATACCCGGATCTTAAAAATTGGCAATAGGATAGGAGACAATGCCGATATGTGCATTATGGAGCTCGTTGATTACAATGAAGCTATGATCGGAGGAGAAGCTGCAAAAACCAAAACCACAAGGAGAAGGAGAACGACTAAGAAAAAAGATGACGTAGTGGCTGAGGCAAAAGCTCCTAAAGCTGTAAAAACAAAAGCAGCAAAGAGTGAGAAACCAGTTGAAAAAGCTGCTGGAGAATCACTTCCGGAATCAGAATAATATGTTTAAAAATTAATAAATCGAAAAGGGATGAGTCATTTACAGCTTTATCCCTTTTTTTTATATTGCATTATTGTTTAATAATTAAATAAAAATCTATGGGTCAAATAGTTAGTGTTCATGCACGGGAGATTCTTGATTCCCGTGGCAATCCAACAATTGAAGTTGATGTAATGACGCAAAGTGGTTATTTCGGAAGGGCAGCTGTACCATCAGGTGCTTCGACCGGAGAAAATGAAGCTCTTGAGTTGAGAGATGGCGATAAGAATCGTTATCTGGGCAAGGGCGTTTTAAAAGCAGTTCATAATGTGAATAATGTAATTGAGGATGAGGTTATCGGAATGGACGTTACTGACCAGTCTGGTATCGATAAGAAAATGATTGACCTCGATGGTACAAAGACAAAAAGCAACCTTGGTGCAAATGCAATCCTTGGCGTATCGCTTGCGGTTGCTAAAGCAGCAGCTTCATATCACGGTCTGCCTTTATTTCGATATATTGGGGGAACTAACGCAGTTACTTTACCCGTCCCAATGATGAATATCATTAACGGAGGATCTCATTCGGATGCACCGATCGCCTTCCAGGAATTTATGATCAGGCCTATTGGAGCTCCATCATTCAGTGAAGGGCTGCGCATGGGTGCAGAGGTGTTCCATTCACTGAAAAAAGTTCTGAAAGAACGCGGTTTAAGTACTGCAGTAGGTGATGAAGGTGGCTTTGCCCCCAAATTCGAAGGGACTGAAGATGCTCTGGAGACAATTCTTAAAGCAATTGTTGCCGCAGGATATAAACCGGGTTCCGATATTACAATTGCTCTCGATTGTGCAGCTTCTGAATTCTACACGGATGGGATATATAACTATTCAAAATTTGAGGGACCGAAAGGTGCAAGAAGAACTTCAAAAGAGCAGGTTGATTACTTAGAACAGCTTACTATCAAATATCCTATTGATTCAGTAGAAGATGGGATGTCTGAAGGTGACTGGGATGGCTGGAAGTTACTTACAGACAGGCTCGGAAAGAAAATTCAGATTGTCGGTGACGATGTTTTTGTGACTAACGTGGATTACCTGAAAAAAGGTATTGATATGGGTTGTGCGAACTCAATACTTATAAAAGTAAATCAGATTGGATCTCTTACAGAAACATTGAACGCTATTGAGATGGCACACAGGGCTGGCTATACTACTGTTACATCACACCGATCGGGAGAAACTGAAGATACCACAATAGCTGATATCGCTGTTGCTACTAATTCAGGACAGATTAAAACCGGATCTACCAGCAGAATTGACAGGATCGCTAAATACAATCAGTTATTGAGGATTGAAGAAATCCTCGGCAATCTGGCTGTATATGGATATAAGAAATAGAAATAAAAGAGGTCGCCTGAAAGGGAGGCCTTTCCTCACTTCCGGCAGTTATTAACAATTGTTGATAACTCGTGTTTATATCAGGTTTACAACATTGGCCATAAATTCATTGTTTTTTAGAATTCCTGATGTAAATTTGTTTCTATCAGGTGAGCGATAAAAGACTGCTCAAAAGATGTGGAGACGGAAACCGTTACTTAAATGAAACAGGAACCGTTTCGGTCAGACCTTCGGGTCTGCGCATCAGGAGAGCCGAAGCCTGAACAAAACAGACCTCGCGTCCGGAATGTTCAGTAAATCACCGAAAAACGGAAACGTTCTTTCAGAGATTGAGTCACAGGGCTACAGAATACGACGGGCTTCGGCCCCGGGTTATCTGAAACTGATACAATATCCTTCGGGAAATAAGTACCAGCGCCTGAATGACACTTCGTCCCCGAATCCCGGCTTGCCGGGAGAAAGGACAGCCGGAAGGTTATGTTGTAACAGGCAAAACCCGAAAGCTCAGGGTTGCTGATATGGGTCTCGTACTCAAGACGCAGCCGGTCAGAATAACAGTAATCTGGCATCGTTAACAACTTCGGTTGTAAACGGTGAATGGGAACTAATCCTAGCGATGAGTTCCCATTATTGTTTTATTACCCACCCATCATTGACCCCGCAACCCCACAAATGGGGGCTTATTATTTTTGAGATATCTCAAAAACATCTCCTAAAATGTGTGGCGCCAATTAATTCTTTGTTTAAAGTCCCCCATTTGGGGGATTTAGGGGGTAAGATTATGAGTTATTCAATATCTTTGGATTTAATAAGATAATCGCTCATGAGTTTCTTAGGATTAACAGAATTTATTGAAGCACTGGAAAAGAAAAACGAACTGGTTAGGATTAAACAGTTCATTGATCCTGTTCTCGAAATCACTGAGATAACTGACCGTGTGACAAAATCCCGAGGAAAAGCATTGTTGTTCGAAAATACAGGTACCGCATTCCCTATCCTTATAAATGCATTCGGATCAGATTTAAGAATGTCAATGGCAATCGGAAGGAGTAACCTGGATGACGCCGGAAAAGAAATTGAAAATTTATTTAAAAATGTATCATACGACAAAGAGACATTCCTTAAGAAGGTTTCATCCCTGCCTGCTCTCTATAAGCTCGCAGGACTATTTCCGTCGCGGCTAAAAAGGAAAGGCAGATGCCAGCAACAAATACACAGGATCCCTGATCTTGGCATTTTGCCTGTTTTGAAATGCTGGCCTCACGACGGAGGTCGTTTTATTACTCTTCCTATGGTACATACAATGCATCCGGAAACTGGCAGCACAAATGTAGGAATGTACAGGATGCAGATTCTTAATAAAAACACAACTGCGATGCATTGGCAACGGCACAAAACCGGAGCCAATCATTTTGAGGCGTGGAGAAGGACAGGTAAAAAAATGCCTGTTTCTGTAGCTCTCGGCGGAGATCCGGTCTATACATATGCAGCAACGGCGCCTCTTCCCGAAAACATAAATGAATATATTCTTGCCGGGTTCCTCCGGGGGAAAAAAGTGAACTTGGTAAAATGCATCACCAACGATCTGTTCGTACCGGAAGATGCTGACATCATTATTGAAGGTTTTGTGGATCCCTCAGAAGGTCTTGTGTGGGAAGGACCTTTTGGAGACCACACAGGGTTCTATTCTCTGGCCGACTGGTACCCTGAATTTCATGTCACATGTATAACACATTCAAATGATGCAATTTATCCGGCAACAATTGTTGGTATACCTCCTCAGGAAGACGCATGGATTGCTAAAGCAACTGAAAGATTATTCCTTTCACCTGTCAGGCTTACCATACAACCTGAAATTGAGGATTTTCATATGCCCGATGCAGGTATAGCTCATAACCTTGTGATAGTCAAAATAAATAAAAGTTATCCCGGTCAGGGTATGAAAGTGATAAATTCATTATCGGGAGCCGGGCAGATGATGTTTACAAAGTATATGATCGTTGTGAGCGGAGATATTGATATTAGGGATTATAAGTCACTTCTTCTTCATGTTTTTGAAAATACAGATTTCACCAAAGACATGTCATTTACATACGGGCCGCTTGATGTTCTCGATCATTCGTCGGATAACTTTTCTTTCGGAGGAAAAGCAGGAGTCGATGCTACAATAAAACTACCAGAGGAAAACTCCGGAAGAAGTAATATATCAAATTCGGATAATTGCGGTATTTCAAGTCTAAAATTTAATTTTCTTGAATGTGATATTATAAAAAGTTATAATCTCGACCTTCTTATCGCAAACATTCCGATAATAATTCTGTCGGTTGATTGTTCGAAGGATACAGATGTAATTGAAAAAGTAAAGGATCTGTTCAGAACGAAAGAAGCCAAAGGAATTTGCAGGTTAATTCTTGTGGTTGATTACACTGTTGATGTAACAGATTTGTTTATGGTGGCCTGGCAAATTCTTGGTAACACCGACCCGCGACGTGACCACGAGTTCATTTCTCCTTTATCTGTCCTGATTGATGGCACAATTAAAGCTTACAGAAAGGGAGGTTTTCCGAGAAAATGGCCGAATGTAGTCAGCTCAGGCCTTGAAACCATTTCTACTGTCGATCAAAAGTGGAGTTCTCTCGGAATTGGAACATTTATTAATTCTCCATCAAACAGATACATAAGATTAGGCCGGAAAGGCAACGATGAAATTCTTATGGATTGACCATTTGTATTTTTAAAATCATGTTGATAGCATTCAGATAATTAACCTATTTTTGCATTATCTGATGGGATTTTTGATTCTGACATATTTTAAAGTGTACGTCATTAATGTATTAACAACTGTCAAAAGTATTTTTTCAGGAACTATTTCTGATCCTCCTGCGAATTCATTTCATTTTTTTATATATAGCGCCATACTCACAACAATTGTCTTTTTACTTGTTATTTTACAGACCAGGATGCTTGTAAAAACAAGAAAATTGCTCAGGGAAAAAGTGCAGGCTATTGATCTGATTGAGTTGCAGAAGGGCGAACTGGAATTAAAAGATAAAGACATTACCGACAGTCTTATCTATGCTCAAAGAATTCAGGAAGCTCTTTTACCTTCAGAGACATATTTCAGAAAACATTTCGAGGACTCATTCATTTTATTCAAACCGAAAAATATTGTCAGCGGCGATTTCTACTGGATCGGGGAAAAATATGGAAATATTTTTGTAGTAGCTGCTGATTGCACAGGTCACGGTGTCCCCGGTGCACTTATGTCTATGATAGGTCTTGAAATTGTTGAAAAAGCGATTAATGAGGAAAACATTGAAGTTCCTTCACAGGTTTTGGCAGTAATGAACAGGGGTCTGGAAAAAACCTTTAGCAGGGAAAAAAATATTGGGACAATAATCAGGGACGGCATGGATATAGGGCTTTGTGTAATCGACAGAAAGAGAAAAAAAGTGACCTATGCAGGAGCATTTATGCCGCTATATTTAATTCGCAGTGGGAGTCTTTCAGAGATAATGCCTGATAAGATAATCATTGGAATGAATCCGGAAGGGCTGCCTTATACCGATCATCAAATAGATCTTTTAGAGAATGATATATTCTATTTATTCACTGATGGTTATGTTGATCAGTTCGGAGGAACAGAAAATAAAAAATTCATGTACAGGCGATTCAGGTACCTTTTATTAACAATCCACGGATTCCCGGTCAGTGATCAGAAAGCGATTCTGGATGAAAATATTAAGACATGGATGGGTTCAACTGAACAGGTTGATGATATGATGGTAATAGGGTTCAGACCATTAATCGGTTTGTCTAAATGATTTTTTTTATCTTTTCAATCAGTGCCGCTGGCTGAAAAGGTTTACTTATATAATCATCGATACCTGCCGCCAGGCATTTCTCTTTATCTCCGATCATAGCATTTGCCGTAATTGCTATTATAGGTACGTGCGAATTGGTGGATGATTCGAGTGCCCTTATCTTTTCAGCAGCTACAAGTCCACTCATAACCGGCATCTGTATATCCATAAGTATCAGATCAAAGTTATTGGTACCAAACTTGTCGAGAGCCTCTTTTCCATTTGAAGCAGTATCAATGCTATAAACAAGCGGTTTGAGAGTCAGATGGGTGATTTTCTGGTTTATAAGATTATCTTCAACGAGAAGTATCTTCAAATCCTTGAGATCTTTATGTGTTTTTTCTTTATGGATTAGCTCATCAATCTTTTGTGAGGCAACGCTCTGTTTTGTTTCAGGCAAAGGACTGGTATAAGGAAGGAAAATGTTCAGGACTGTTGAATTTGTTCCAATCTCCTGGGTGAACGTGCCATTGCCGGATGCGATAAATCGGGCGGCAAGACTTTTCTCTACTCCAAGATCATTAATAAGGACAATAGGATTATCTGTTTGGATCCTCAATGCAATTATGCTTTCAGAGCCTGTTTCTTTCGTTTTTTTCAGATTGACAGTAACCTTTGTAACTCTTTCATCTGATTGAGTTTCTATAGTATTGAAAAGATCAAGAAAGATCTGTTTGAGAATTATAGGGTCTCCAAAACATTCCAGGTCATTGAATTCCTTTTTGTTTAATATGAAATCGATATTAGCCTCATCTTTAAGACCATATAGCTCTATAGTATTCTGAATTGTTGAAAACAGATTAAATCTTAAAGCTTTCCTGTGCTCATAACTCAGGTTTCCGGCCGACTGCATAGTTAGCTCATTAACAGTTGTAACCATGTTATTAGTCGAGGCAATGAAAGTTTCAAGAAGCTCCTTTTGCTTTTTCTGGAGACCCGATTCCATTAACATATCAGAGATGATGACCAGGTTATTTAATGGTTCCCTTATCCTGTGGGAAAAATCTGTTATAACATCATCTTTCCTCTCATTCAGCAAAGAAAACTCCTTTAATGATTCTTTAAAACTCGTATTGAGATCAGAAGCCTTTCTGACGATTATTATACCCAGACAAGCAGCAGCAATGATAAGACATCCGGCTGGAAGTTTAAGATTGAAAGTGATTAAAAGTACCGCTAATATCAGAACAAGAAGAACTATAATCGAATAAGACTCAATTGTCTTCCTCTTCTTTTCGAAAATATCCTCAGTTGACTTATTTATACCATTACTCCTGGTGCTGTTTTCAGTTTCACTGACCATAAACTGTTAATTTGAGGTTATGTAAATTTACACAAATTATGTAATAAATATACATTAACTGAAATTAACAACCTTTGAAGGAAAACGTTAAATTTGTGTTTCCGGTACGAATTTTGAACCGATAAGGAAAACATTGAATGATATGTCGAAAATATTAAGAATAATTGTTTTAATTAGTTTATATTCAACAACTTTACCGCCTTCCCCTTTGTCTGGACAAGAGAAGGAAGGTATGGTAAAATACACTCCCGAGTTCAGGTTCGCAGATGGCATATATCTAAATTTTGACCAGGTAAAACAGAATAGCCCGATTCCTAAATCAAAAATACTCACTTCCATAGATTACAACGACAGGGAATTCTTTAAGAAAATACTGGAGGGAGAAAAAATCTATTTTTACGATAATGTGGGAATTAGGCAGGAAGTGGCAAAAAACACCATCTGGGGTTATTCGAGGAATGGAGTTTTATATGTTCAGGTTCAGGATAACTTTAACAGGATCACCTTTGTTGGTAACATATGTCACTTTGTTGCAGATGTAACCACCATAGATTCACGTTCATACAGCTCTCCGTACGGATACTACGATCCATATTATTCTCCGTATAGCTATGGTAATTATTATAGTCCATATAATTCATACTATTCACCATACAGGACAAACGTGGCCCGGAACGAACTAAAACAGTATCTGATAGATTTTGAAAGCGGGAAGGTTCTTGAATTTGACGTTGAAAATACTGAACTGCTTCTTATGAAGGACGATAAGCTTTATGAGGAGTATGTTCAATTATCAAGGAAAAAGAAAAAAGAACTTATGTTTGTGTATGTCCGGAAATTCAACGAAAATAATCCTTTGTATATACCTATTGCAAAATAGAATATACATGAGAACAATACTCTCTTCCTTCATGTTTCTTTTTCCTGTTCTGATTCTGACAGGCCAGGCTCCTTTCCCCGATAAAGATGAAATTAAACAATTTGAAGCATCGAAAACTTGTGTCGTACTCGAAGATGATCCGTTTTCATCGTATAATATTTATATAAAAGAAGCTGTTAAAGCATGTTGGAAAATCACGCCTTATGAATTTATTACAGTAAAGGATTTTAATGTAAAGAGGCTGAATCCAGCCTATTCTTTTATTGTAATTACCCAGACAAATTTTGATTCGGACAGATCACATGGCCTATATAATTTCTTGAATCTGCTTCAGGGAAAGGATGTCGATAAACTTAGTGAAATGCCTGAAATTTGTGCCATCCCTCTTTCTTTTGCCGGAGTAAGTGATCTCGTATATAGTTACAAACTTGGAGCTCTGGTAAATTTCATGCAGACACATGCTCAAAAGATTTCAGAAGATCCATCATTATCTTTGAGAAAATATCTTAAATATTATAATAAAAATATACCGGATATTAAGAATAAAACTATACTTGTGGAAGAGGATGATCTAACACCTGAAATATCAACGATTAAAAAGATAAGAAAATTTTATTCCGGTAATATTGAGATAGTTACAAATGATGAAATAATAAAGGCAATAGAAAACAAGACCCCTGATACTGTGATTCTTCATAAGGTGGGTCCAATGGGAGACAGAGATTCAGGTTATTGTTTTGTAATGTTGATCGGTACTGATGATTCGGAATTGTATTACTATAACCTCCATATGGTTGACAAAGCCAATCCGAATGGATTGTTACCAGATGATTTGAAACGGCTTGAAAGATAACATGCAGCACTGCCTGAGTAATGCCGTCTTTTAATAAATATTTAAATATCATGGAAGAGAGCAGAGTATTATCAGAAACAGAAAGAAATTGGGCGATGTTATGTCACCTTTCAGCTTTTGCAGGTTTCTTCTTTCCCTTCGGCGGGGTTATCGGACCTCTAATCTGCTGGTTGACAAGAAAAGATGAATCTTCATGGGTAAACCTGAATGGAAAGGCATCTCTAAACTTCCAGTTATCAATGCTGCTTTATATCGTTCTGGCAATTCCATTATGTTTCATAAGGATTGGAATTCCGATAATCATGATACTAGGAACTATAAAGGTTATCTGTGTCATTATTGCAAGTGTTAAAGCTCCCAAAGGAGAGCTTTTCAGATATCCTCTGGTGATACCGTTTATACAATAATTTTACCCCCCCCAACCCCCCTATATTCCATAAAGACGCTAAGGCGCCAAGGATTAACTAAAATGATGATTTTACTTCAATGTTAACCTTTGTGTCTTAGCGCCTTGGTGGCAAAACATTTATTTCATTATTCCAAAAATATTTGATAATTTTCTTTTTCATTTAAAATCTCATATCATGGCAAATAACAAAGAAAAAAAATCAGCTAAAGCAACAAATGAAAAAGAAGATTTATATCATGATATAGAACAGGAAAAAAAGAAAAAGATGGATAGCGATGAATACGAGGAATTACTTCGTGATGTGGAGATTGAACTGGTTAAACTTCAGGAATGGGTAAAAGCTAATAAGCTTAAAGCGGTGGTGATATTCGAAGGAAGGGATGCTGCAGGGAAAGGTGGAGTTATCAAAACCATTGCCGGCTGTCTGAATCCCAGGATATGCAGAATTGTCGCTCTTGGTATTCCTACTGAAAAGGAAAAATCGCAGTGGTATTTCCAGCGGTATGTGTCCGAGTTACCTTCCGGAGGTGAGATTGTTCTTTTTGACAGGAGCTGGTACAACAGGGCAGGAGTTGAGCAGGTTATGGGTTACTGTACAAATGATGAATATGAGGAGTTTCTGAGATCGTGCCCCGAATTTGAGAAGATGCTGATCAGATCAGGAATATTATTGATTAAGTATTGGTTTTCGGTCAGTGACCATGAACAGGAAAAGCGGTTTCAGGATAGAATTACGGACCCCACCAAACGATGGAAGATAAGCCCGATGGATATTGAATCGCGCGACAAGTGGGTTGAGTATTCGATGGCTAAAGACAAAATGTTCTCATATACAGATACTAAGCAATCGCCTTGGTATGTTGTCAGGGCTGACGACAAAAGGAGAGCAAGACTGAACTGTATAACGCATCTCCTGTCACTCATACCTTATGAAGATCTGACACCAAAACCATTAAAACTGCCGCCGCTCAAGCACGATGTTGCATATGTCCGGCCACCTGTTAACGAGCAGACATTCGTACCGGAAAAATATTAATACCTCACCCCCTTCCTTTCCCCTCCCAAGAGAGCGGGGGGTACTTGTTTCCCTTGTGAATTTAACTCCGATCAGATTAAAAATCTTGGCTATCGAAGATTTTTTCATTGCCAGCTGGTACTGTGTTTTTTCTTTGTGTACTTTGTGGTTAATGGATTTCGGAGCTTCGTTCCACAACTTTCTCCTTTCAACTTTCTCCTTTCTTCTTTTATCTTTATACTTTTGTCTTTATACTTTTGTCTTTTATCTTGTAACTATGTCCTCCAAACCATCTATACCCAAAGGAACGCGGGATTTCTCCACTGAGGAGCTGCTGAAACGTGAGTATATTTTTGAGAATATTAAAGATGTTTTCAGACTCTATGGATATCAGCCTATAGAAACACCTGCTATGGAAAATCTTACTACCCTTCTTGGGAAATATGGTGATGAAGGAGATAAGCTCTTATTCAGGATCCTGAATTCAGGTGATTTTATATCCTCAGTAAATGAAGGAGATCTGGCTAAACTCGATTCGGGTAAACTCTCTTCCATGATCTGCGAAAAGGGATTAAGATATGATCTTACAGTTCCATTCGCACGTTATGTGGTGCAGCATCGCGATGAAATAGCCTTTCCATTCAAGAGATATCAGATTCAACCTGTTTGGAGAGCAGACAGGCCCCAGAAGGGGAGGTATCGTGAGTTTTTTCAATGCGATGTTGATGTAATCGGAAGCAGTTCATTAATAAATGAGTATGAGCTCATCAGAATCATTGATGATGTTTTTAAAAAGCTCAGTATCTCAACAATTATTAAAATTAACAACCGGAAGATCCTTGCCGGTATTGCCGAGTATATAGGCGAATCAGGCAGGATCGTTGACATTACCGTAGCAATCGACAAGCTTGATAAGATTGGCATCGAGAACGTCAACGCTGAACTGAACAGTAAAGGATTGTCAGAGGCGGCTATCGCAAACCTGGAACCATTCCTGCATATAAATGGCAATACCTCTGACAAACTTAAAAGGTTGAGTGAATTATTATCTGAGTCAGAAACCGGAATGAAAGGAATTTCTGAATTGCTGACTCTCTTTGAATATTTTAATAACAGTTCTTTAACAAGCGAAATTGAACTTGATCTTACACTCGCCCGAGGACTGAACTATTATACAGGAGCAATTATTGAAGTAAAATCCAAAGATGTTCTTATCGGGAGTATTTGCGGCGGTGGCCGCTATGATAACCTTACCGGAGTATTTGGTATGGAGGGAGTATCGGGAGTGGGTGTTTCTTTCGGAGCCGATAGGATTTATGATGTGATGAATCATTTAAACCTCTTTGATAATTTAAAGGGTTCTTCAACTGATGTTCTTATTGCCAATTTCGGAGAGGAAGAAACAAAGTATGCTCTTAAAATTCTTGATCAGCTGCATGGCCTGAATATAAAGTCAGAGTTATACCCTGATCCGGCAAAACTCAAAAAACAACTCTCCTACGCCGATTCAAAAAAAATACCTTACATAATCATTGCTGGTGAAGACGAAATAAGTAAAAATACTTTAACTATTAAAATAATGTCTTCCGGTGAACAGAAAAGCATTCCTCTTGATGAATTCAGTTCATTCTTTTTATTTGAAATCCCTAAGTCCCACCGGGGGGACTTTTAAGACATCAGGATATTAGATTTAGCCTTTATTGGTTCTCACAGTCAGCTGACAGGATTCAGAGGCTAGAAGCAAAGGCTAGAAATTCCGTGCCGGTCTGGCTTTCTGTTGTTGCCTGGCATTCTGTAACTCATTAAGAAGCTGAACTTTATACTGGTTTTCTGCCTGATAATACAGTATAATTTTCACAGGTGTGAGTACCTCTTTAAGTTTCTTGTGGAATGCAACAGCAAGATTGGTCTCCTGCACCAGACAATCAACATATTTATCTCCCATATCTTCCATCTGTTTGTCAGTCAGCGAACTTTCGTTTTGATTGAAGTTCCTGTTGAGTTTCATCTTTTCCGTCTGTATGAGATTCTTCTGACCCTGGTATTCATTATATACCGGCCAGAATTTTTCTGCTTCGCCGGAAGTCAGATTCAATTTCTTTGTAAAGAATCCGATTTTGTAATTGTTCAGTTTTTCCATATTTGGATTCTGTGCACCCGTTCGGAGAACAGGAAACATTATTATCGCAAATAAAAAAATCACTATTCTTTTCATGGCTTTGAATTTATAGTTGTGCATAAATATCATTTAAATCAACATTTTCATTTAAGAGATAATCAATAATATCCTTTTTGCTTACATCAGGGACTTCCTCAGAGAGGATCAGCGAAGATGCGTTTTCTTCAAGTGCTGAAAGGTCTATGTCATTTATATATGAATCAAGGCTTATTTCCTTCAGTGTTTCTGATACCCGGGAATTTACTCCGGCTGGAGTTAAAAGTTTTATTGCAGTATAACTTATAAGTATAAAACCTGCAATCGAAGCGGCAACGAGGATGCTTGTTCTGAATCGGTTAAATATACTGACCTTTCTGATCACTGTTTCGGCACCTGTTGTAGCAGAAATTATTTTACTGTTTACCTCCTCAAAGTAATTCTTGGGCACTTTAAAGGGATTTTTATCCGGTATGTTATCTGACTTTTTCATTTATTGTTTAGATAATTATAAATCAGGAAAGTTTAATCATTTATTATAATTTTTTCAATTTTCTTCACCGCATGATGATAAGATGCTTTAAGAGCGCCCTCTGAAGTCTTGAGCACCTTGCTCATGTCCTCATAAGTCATTTCATCAAAATATTTCATGTTAAAAACAATTCTTTGTTTTTCAGGAAGTTTAAGTATTGCATTTTGAAGTTTCATCTGTGCTTCATCGCCATCAAACCATGTGCTGCCTTCACGAGAACTGGCAAAATAGTTGGTTAAATCGTCAATTGACATAGTGGCATTTCTTTTTCTTTTCTTAATCAAGGCAAGTGCTTCATTCGTAGCAATCGTATAGAGCCAGGTATATACTGAACTTTCACTCCGGAAATTTCCTATACTTTTCCACGCATTGATGAAAGTGTTCTGAAGTGCATCATCGGCATCTTCATGAAGAATTACCAGCCTGCGAATGTGCCAGTATAGTTTCTGGCTATAGGTCTCAATCAAAAGGCGGAAACCTTTATTCAAATCTGTCTTTAGCAGTTCTGATATATTATCGTCGGGCCTGATACTACTCAATTTCAATACTGATTTTCTATTTAGATAGAAAAAACCGTCGAAGGTTTAAAGATAGAAAATGATTTTTTAAAAGAGGAGCTATCTAAAAAGGTATTAGTTATAAACTTTTTCCTTTGTGTTACTTTGTGTGATACTTTGTGACCCTTTGTGGTTCAATGAATTATATTTTACCACTAAGGCACACCAAGGTTTTCACAAAGGTTCACAAAGGATTTCATTCTACATTAAATTCTTATTGAATTATCCCCGGAATTATGATAATTTTGCAGCAAATCAATTAATCCGGATCATAGATGGCTCTTCAATGTGGAATTATTGGGATAACCAATGTCGGCAAAACAACTATATTCAACTGTATATCCAATACCAAAGGAGAAACGAATGCCTTTGCATTCAGTGCGACAAAGTCTAATATGGGAGTTGTTCAGGTTCCTGACCCAAGACTTTATGAGCTTGAAAAACACCAGGTTACTGACAGAATTGTTCATACAACAGTTGAGATTGTCGATATTCCGGGATTGGCAAAAGGTTCAAATAAAGGAGAGGGTGTAGGCAATAAATTTCTTGGCGACATCAGAAACACCGATGCCTTAATTCATGTTCTTCGATGCTTTGATAATGAAGCCCTGCCTCATATCGACGGGTCTGTTGATCCTGTTCGCGACCTTGAAACTATTGACCTTGAATTGCAGGTTAAAGATCTGGAGTCGGTCGAAAAAAAAATTGAGCGTCTTGGTCGTGCTGCAAAAGCCGGTGACAAAGATGCAAAACACGGAATGGATATTCTTAATCTGTACCGAGAACATTTCGAAGAATTTAAAAATGCAAGAACCCTTGGAGTGAAGGAAGAAGACAAAAAATATGTTGATGATCTCTTCCTCCTTACCATGAAGCCTGTGATATATGTTTGTAATGTCGATGAGAAATCGGCTGTAACCGGTAATAAATATGTGGAAAAGGTTAAGGAATTCCTTAAAGGCCGTGATGCTGAAACCCTTGTAATAGCAGGAGAAATAGAAGCTGAAATTGCAGAACTCGAAAGTAACGATGACCGTCTGGCATTTTTGAAAGATGCAGGGCTGACTGAACCCGGGGTTGATAAGCTGGTAAGAGCAGCTTATAAGATGCTGGACCTTCAGACATACTTTACAGTGGGCCCGATGGAGATAAGAGCATGGACAATTAAAACAGGTATGACTGCTCCAAAAGCCGCAGGTGTAATTCACAGCGATCTTGAAAGAGGATTTATAAGAGCTGAAGTTATGAAGTATGGCGATTTTATTTCATTGGGCTCAGAGCATGCATGTAAGGAGGCAGGTAAATTCTATATCGAAGGCAAGAATTATATTGTTGAAGATGGCGATATACTGCATATAAGGTTTAACGTATAAAAGCCTTATGACCAGACGGCTCATAATATTGATATTAATATTTCTTTCTGCGGCACTGCAATGCATTTCACAGATAATTACACCCGATGACAGACTCCGGCAGATTATAAATCGGGATGGACAGGCTGAGGTTACGCTTCCATTTACTGATAAAAAATCAGCTGAAATTCTCACAATCAATGTTTCGGTTTTATCCATTAAAGATAATGTCATATATATTAGTCTTTCGCAGCTCACAATTAACTGGTTTATTAACCAGAAATATAATTACCGGATTCTCGAAAAGAAAGTTAATGCCAGGGCTCTGTCTGCTGTCAGTGTTAACCAGGCATCGGACTGGGGCACCTATCCATCTTACACTCAGTATGATTCCATAATGCAAAGTTTTCCAAAGCTCTATCCTTCTTTATGCCGCCTTGATACAATCGGGACAAGTGTGAAAGGTAAACTGGTTCTTGCTCTCAAAATTTCTGTCAGGCCGGATGTTGATGGTGGCAACCCTGCAGTTTTTTACTCATCAACAATTCATGGAGATGAACCTGCAGGATATGTTATGATGCTGCATCTCGCGGATTATCTGCTTAAAAACTATTCATTGAGCGACAGGGTGAAAAACCTGGTGGATAATCTTGATATATGGATAAATCCGCTCGCCAATCCAGATGGAACCTACAATAATGGCGACACTATCAACTTGCCAACTCGTTTCAATGCAAATGGGTATGATCTTAACAGGAATTTCCCTGATCCGGTAACACCGAATACTGTATTGCAGAAAGAGACTATTGATATGGTCATATTTTTAAGAAAACACCGGTTTGTGCTCTCTGCAAATTTTCATACGGGAGAGGAAGTGTTTAATTATCCATGGGACAGATGGCCAAGATTACATGCCGATAATGACTGGTTTGTAAGTATTGGCAGGAAATATGCTGATACCGTGCATCTTAATGCTGTCTCAGGCTATATGACTTTTTTGAATAACGGGATAACAGACGGGTATCAGTGGTATCCGGTTTATGGAGGCCGGCAGGATTTTGTGACTTACACACTTCAGGGACGGGAAGTGACTATTGAACTTGATAATGAGTCTGTTTCTCCGGCATCCCAGTTACCTTTGCTCTGGCAGTATAACTGGCATTCATTTCTTGGTTATTTCGAGAATGCATTATTCGGGATTCATGGATTGGTTCATGATGTGAAAACCCAGGCTCCTGTGCCTGCAAAAGTATTCATTAACGGCTATGATAAAGACAGCTCCCAGGTTTATTCTGATACTCTTACCGGGAGATTTGAGCGATTTCTGTCTCCAGGTTCATGGAACCTGACCTTTTCAGCTCTTGGTTACTTTCCGGTTAACGTTAATAATGTTATTGTCGAAGAAGGACAAAAGACTGATTTAATTGTCGATATGTCGCCAATAGCAAGCAGTATTGAGCCAATAAATTCAACAACTCATTTGCTCATTTATCCCAACCCGGCAAAAGATATTTTAAATATATTACTACCTGATAAAACCCAGGGTTGGATGAATCTCAGGATTATAAATCAATCGGGGATACTGATCGCTGATTATGATATTGAGGTTGTTCAGGGTGTTTCGGTATCAGTTGATGTAAAAAGGTTATCTCCAGGAACATATACAATCATTTTTGCAAATGCAAATACCCGAGCCCGTTTTAGTGGCAGGTTTGTGGTTGTTAATTAATCTCCTTCATTTGCTTCTGTAATTAAAACAACTATTTTTGCATCTTACTTTGATATCAGAGTACCGGTTTTAAATAGTCTTGGGCTCGTCTGCATTTAATTTATTAAGAATCAATAATTAGCTATGAAACGATATATAACTATCTTTTTTTCATTTTTAGCCTTTGTAAAATTATCAGGTCAGGGAGCCTATATCCCTCCTGACAAACCCCACCTTGTAATAGGTATAATTGTTGAGGAACTTAATTATAATCAGCTTGAAAAGTTCCATGATAAGCTAGGCGAAAATGGAATAAAAAAGTTAATTAATGAGGGAACATACTTCAAAAATGCCTCATATGAATACTTACTGACTCAATCGGCTCCGGGACATGCGACCATTGCTACAGGATCAGAACCATCCTTTCATGGAATAACTTCGGATGAATGGTATGTTCCACTTAAGAATGAGTTGCTAAATTGTACCAAAGATGTAAATGTAAATTCTGTAGGCGGAAGTTTTGAATCAGGACTGCACTCTCCGATAAACTTACTGGTATCAACATTTTCTGATGAGTTAGCTATGGCAACGAATAGAAAGGCTAAAGTATTTGGGATCGGCTTAAGAGAGAGTTCAGCCATTCTCTCTGCAGGGCATGCTGCCAATGCAGCTTACTGGTTTGATAATTCTACGGGTACATGGATGACCAGTTCATATTATATTCCTGCTCTACCCGAGTGGGTAAACGACTTCAATGCAATGAAGTTTTCGGATGCATACCTGAATTCTACATGGAATCTGTTAAAGCCATTGAATTATTATGCTGATTGTCTGCCCGATTCGAACAGTTTCGAAATGGGGTTCAATAACATCAATTATTTCCCTTACGATCTGAAAAAGCTTAGATCGAAAAATTTATTTAATTTTAAAAATGATTACTCTTTATTGAGGGAGACCCCATTTGGCAATTCATTTACAACCAGTTTTGCAATCAGGCTCATTAAAAATGAGCATCTGGGTAAGGGCGATGCAACTGATTATCTTTCAATATGCTATTCGGCAACTGATTATATTGGTCACAGATTCGGACCCTCTTCGGTGGAGATGGGAGATGCCATTTTACGTCTTGATGATGATATTAAGAATCTTCTCACGTTTCTAAATGATAGTATTGGCAAGAAAAATGTGTTGATCTATTTTACTGCGGCTCATGGAATATCTGAAATTCCGGCAGTTCTTGAAAAGAACCGGATCCCATCAGGCTATTTTCAGCAGAATCAGGCACTGCAGTTGCTGAGGAGCTATCTGAATGCAGTCTATGGAGAGGGAGACTGGGTAAAAGGCTACTCTGAGAAACAGATCTTTCTTAACAGGACCCTGATAGAAGATGCACGTCTTTCGCTCGATGACGTGCAAAAAAAAGTTGCCCGATTCCTTGTTCAGTTTACTGGTGTTCAGGCTGCTTATCCTTATTCTGCATTTGAAACCAATGACTTCGGAACTGGTAACCTTAAGCGGATTATAAATAATTTTAGTCCTCAGAGATCAGGAGATGTAATAGTTATCCTTAACCCTGGCTGGGTAGAGAAAGAAAGTGACTATGTCACCAACTATAATTCCCCGTATGAATACGATTCTCATGTACCATTGATATGGTACGGATGGACGATAAACAGGGCAACGGTGACAAGACAGGTTAATATGACTGATATAGCTGCCACATTATCGACGCTCTGCAAAGTTCCATATCCGAATGCATGTACGGGTGAACCTATGTTTGAATTGTTTCGATGATTCTTTAATTATAAGTTTCTCCTCCTTTTTGAAGGAGGAGTACCACGCCGAAGGCGTGGGGAGGTGGTTGGTTATTAATTAATAGTAATCAAAGTTTTATAATCAACCACCCCGGCCTTCAGCCACCCCTCCTTCAAAAGGAGGGGAGACTTACGTGATAAGATACTTATTATTCAGATTTTACGGAACTTATCCCTAATCCTGCAGGCTTCAGCAAGGAGCTCAGGATTTTTTTCACAGCCATTACCAAGAATAATCAAATCAGCTCCGGCATTAAAAATTTCTTCGACTTCAGATTTTTCTTTTATCCCGCCACCTACTGCTAAAGGAATTGAGACACTTTGTCTGACTGACCTGATAAGATCAACGGGAACCGGATTTGAAGCACCACTGCCTGCTTCGAGATAAATCATGCTCAAGCCCAGTATTTCTCCGGCCATGGCTGTTGCTACTGCAAGTTCGGGTTTGTCAGAAGGTATCGCAGAAGTTTGACTTATATATTCTACAGTTGTCTTATTCCCGCAACTTATGAGGATATATCCGACCGATACAAGTTTGTCCATTGAATTTTTAAGATGGGGAGCTGCAATAACATGATTGCCAATTAATAATTCAGGATTACGGCCAGAGATAAGCGACAGAAGAAGGATTATATCCGCCTTCAGAGTCAGCTGAAGAAGGTTGCCTGGAAACAGAACAACAGGAATTGAACAGGACTTTCGTATTTCGTCTATCAGATTATCGATTCCGGTAAATGTGAGACTTCCGCCTGCAAAAATATAATCTGTTTTGCTTTTTATAGCTGTATCTAGAAGGTTCTTCAGAGATTCCCCTTTTGCCTTGTCAGGATCGAGAAGCAGAGCGATGCTTTTTTTGTCGGGAAAAATTGTTGGTTTCATATTATTACTTAAATGTGCGGAAGTCCGTTTGTCCTTACTGATTTTGCTCACTTATACCTTTGCGTTACTTTGTTTTTCCTTTGAGATACTCTGTGGTTAAATGTTTTCTTTACCGCTAAGGAGCACAAAGGATAACACTAGGTTCACGAAGGGTTTTTAAACAACAGCAGACTTACTTTTTTCATCAGACTGAAGCGATTATTCCTGCTGGGTTTTCCAATTTTTCTTGGTCCATACTATGGCGTAGTTATCATACTTTGAATAGAACAGTTCAAATGATTCATTTATTTTATTTGTATGAACATGTCCCGTAATCTCTCCTGATTCCATTACTACAAAAGGGTTAATTGTTATATTGTTTCTTATACTTATGCCCTCTTTGTCGCAGATTTTATATAGGGCTTCCTTTGCACACCAGTGAATATAGAGATGATATCTGCGGTCCTCCTGTTCTTTTGTGACCTTCTCCTTCCTGTTAATGAATTTAAATGCAATTGCTGTTATGTTAGAACTCATATACTCCAGGTCAATTCCAACCTTCTCGTTTGTGCTTAATAAAATTGAGGTAAGTTTGTGTGAATGGGAAATACTTATAAACCGCGAGCCATCCTTGAGAAATGGTTTGTTGTTTTTATTATAAACGATCTTGGCATCCCGGCCGATCAGCTCGGCAAGCAGGGCTCTGACGCTCAGAAATTCGAGCTTACGTGAGTTGCTGCTGAAGCTCTTATACTTTTTCTTTTCATCATTATCAAGTGAAGCAAGGTCAAGAAGAGTATTCAGATCTTCTTCTATTTTCCACACCCCAAGGATGGAGAACTCGTTAAGATAATGTTTTGTAATACAGCCCATTGGTTTTTGTCAGGTATTATTTATTCCACTTCAGAGTTTCTATCAGATGCATAATATCCTCTCTGAAAAAATCAATTACTGGAGCCAGAGAATCTGCATTTGGCTCTGCATTAAAATAAAGAGATCCTCGCAGGTAGTGGCGGATACTGTCGGTAACATAAAACTCAACTGCCGAAGCAGTATTCCCTTTCAGATCATATATTACTCCAAATACTTTGTTATCAATATTGCTTACTACATTTTCTTTAATAGCATCAGCTTTTGATACATGGTATTTGACATTAATATCATAGCTCTGATCAAGAAGACTGTCGAGATCATTCTTAACATCCTTATAAGTAAGATATATTTTGGCTTTATATGAAGGGAATCCGATGTTGAACCATCCCGGATCGGAACCCTTCTCCTCCTGAAAAGCAAGATATCCATAAACAGGGTATTCAAATGATAAAGGAATGTAATGATCTTTTCCAGGAAGTCCATTGAATTGAATGTATTTATGTTCAGGAAGATCAATCCTGAAATGACCCCTGGGTTTTGGCACGGGAATGTGCCTGCAACTGTAAAGGGCACAAAACATGATCAAAAGCACGAAGATTCTAGTCTTTCTTTCCGCCACCATCGGTTCTGTTTATTTCAACACGTATTTCTTTTATTTTTCTTCTGTCAGCTGATTCAATTCGGAATACAAAATCCCCATACTCAATTACCTGGTCTTTCTGAGGTATTTCACCTGTCAGTTCAAGAATTAGTCCTCCAAGGGTTTCAGATTCCCCTCTGACTGTTTCAAAAAGCTCCTCCTCAATATTGACCACCTTACAGAAATCGTTAAGTAAGATTTTGGCTTCAAATATATATGTCTTTTCATCAAGTTTACGAAATAACAGTTCATCTTCATCACTTTCATCTGTAATCTCACCCACAATTTCTTCAAGTATGTCTTCAAGTGTTATTATTCCGGATGTGCCACCATACTCATCGATTACCACTGCCATATGTATCTTCTTGGTCTGAAACTCTTTAAGAAGATCATTTATTTTTTTTGTTTCAGGTACGAAATAAGGAGGACGCAGTAGAGCCTGCCATTTAAAATTGGCAGGATTGTTGGTATAAGGAAGAACATCTTTCGCATATAAAATACCTTTGACGGAGTCGAAGGAACCTGAATAAACAGGAATTCTAGAAAATCCTGAGCTTATTATCACCGGAACTATTTTATCAAAGCCGCTTTTTATATCGATTGCAGTTACATGAATGCGTGGACACATGATAGCGCTTACATTGATATTACCGAAATTGACTATTCCCTTTAATATTTTTTCGTCTTCAGTAAAATCTTCAGACGTAAGTTCAAGTGCATCCGAAAGATCATCCATACTTATGTTAGATCGTTGTGTCCCAGATCTTTTTTTTACGAAAGAAGAAGAGAAAATAAGCAGAGAAGTAACCGGTTTAAACAGCTTCTGCAGCATTACCAGTGGATAGGCCATGAACAGAGCAATTGAAATATGATTTCTTGAAGCATAAACCTTTGGCATCACTTCACCAAAAAATAGCAGCACGAAAGTTATTATTATAACATTTATTATGAATCCTAAAACCGGTTCTGAACTGAAATCAAATATTCTCAGGCTGAGAAATGCAGCCAGCAGAACTACTGCTATATTTATTGTATTATTGGCAACGAGCACAGTGCTGAGAAGTTTTTCAGGATTGCCATATAAATTCAGGACTGTTTTTGATTTTTTATCTTTATTTGTTTTAAGTTTTTCCAGATCCTCAGGTCCCAAAGAAAAAAAAGCCACCTCAGAGGCAGACATGAGGGCTGATCCCAGGAGAAGAACCAGGATTACTAAAAAGCCAATAACTATTTTAAAATCAGGAGTTTTTATGCCAATGCCTGAAAGTAATATTAAGTAAGAAAGGGGATAATCCGGTTCCAACTGGTCATTATTAATAAAACTATCTAAAAAGGCAGATCATCTTCATTTTGTGAGTCGCCCGGTTTGATGTCAGTGCCAAAATCCTCGTTTACTGTATTGTTTTTGTCAGGCCAATTCTTATTACTTATCTCATTGGCTGGTTGATATGAAGCAGAAGGTTCATTCACTCCCTGACCAGCGATCCCTTTGTCGTGCGATTCACTCACTGGCCGGTCCGTTTGTGGCGAGGATGAGCCTGGGGCTTGTTTTTTCTCAAGCAAAAGGAGTGTATCTGCAAGAATTTCAGTTATATATTTATTAATTCCATCTTTATCCACATATGATCTGGTTTTAATTTTCCCGACAATATATACCTGAGAACCTTTTTTTATTGTTTTCTCAGCTACCTCAGCCAGGGCGCGCCATAAAACTATATTATGCCATTCAGTTGAGGTTATGGTCTCGCCCTGTTGATTTGTGTAGGTCTCACTTGTTGCAAGCGGAAAAGTCGCTTTGGCGACACCCTTATCAAAATACCGTACAACCGGATCTTTTCCAACATTGCCGACAAGTATAACTTTATTGATTGACATATAGTTATATATTTATTATTAATTCAAATTCCGGATAGTAAAGTTAAGCAAAAAACGCCTTTCAGCAACCAAAGAATTGATTATTTGATTAAAATCCAATAGTTCAATATTTTAGTGATTTTTAAAGGAGTTGTTAAATTAGCCGGGATTTATCTCAGTTTTTGGCAGTCATTTATCTATTTCATTGTATTTAAGGCATTAATAATACCTTAAAAAAAAATTTATTATGTAAGTGTTTCTATTTAAACAAATAATATTTTTATATTTGCAGAATTGAAAAAACGAATACTCAAAATAATTTGTTGAATTTTAAACTTCACGAAAAATGACTAAAGCAGACATTGTTAACGAAATTGCCAAGAACACTGGTATTGAAAAGGTAACGGTTCAAAAAACTGTTGAAGCCTTAATGGAAACTGTAAAAGATTCTATGGTAAAAGGTAGTAACGTTTATCTCAGGGGTTTTGGGAGCTTCATAGTAAAGAAAAGAGCCAAGAAAACAGCCAGGAATATTTCCAAGAATACTACCATTATTATTCCTTCCCACAATATTCCAGCTTTCAAGCCGGCAAAATCTTTCATAACCAAAGTAAAATCACACGTAAAGAAATAATTCTCTATGCCAAGCGGTAAAAAAAGAAAAAGACATAAAATGGCCACTCACAAACGTAAGAAACGTTTGCGGAAGAACAGACATAAAAAGAAGTAGCAGATCAGTAAGTGGTCATTCATCAAATATTTAAACCTAAAGATCTGATGGTCTTTAGGTTTATTGTATCAGTACATCTGATGTGACTGATAATATATTAACTCAGATTAATATAGTGAAGTGGTAAACAAGGATTTAATCATTGATGTTGGTGATTCCGAAGTTTCTTTAGCGTTGTTGGAAGACAAGCAGTTAATTGAGTTAAACAAGGAAAAACGTAATATTAAATTTTCAGTCGGGGATATTTACCTTGGAAAGGTAAAAAAGATCATGCCCGGACTAAATGCTGCATTTATAAATGTAGGTTACGAACGCGATGCTTTTCTCCATTACCTGGATCTTGGTGCGCAATTCAGAACACAGCACAAATACTATCTCACTGCCATTCAGAAACTAGGCAAAATACCCCCTGTACATAAGTTCAAACCGGAACCTGATATTGACAAAGATGGCAAGATTACGGATGTTTTAGTCTCAGGTCAGACAGTAATTGTTCAGATCACCAAAGAACCTATTTCAACAAAAGGTCCCCGGCTCGCCTCAGAAATTTCCCTGGCCGGACGAAACCTCGTACTAATGCCTTACTCTGATAAGGTATCCATATCTTCAAAAATTGAGAGCGTTGAAGAAAAAAACCGTCTGAAGTCTCTGGTTCAGAGCATTAAACCAAGGAATTACGGAGTTATTGTGCGTACTGTTGCTGAAGGCAAAAAAGTCGCCGTCCTTGATGCTGAACTCAGGGAACTTGTTCAAAAATGGGAATCAGCTTTCATTTCGGTTAAAAAGGAGGTAAAAGCGCCAAAATTGTTTATCGGCGAAATGAACAGAACTTCGACGATCCTCAGAGATATGCTTAATGTTACATTTAACAGCATTCATATCAATGAACCAACATTAGCCGAAGATATCAGGACCTATATTAGAGAGATTGCACCTGAAAAAGAAAAAATAGTCAAATATTACAAAGGCACTCTTCCAATATTCGACTATTTCGGAATTAATAAACAGATAAAAGGACTCTTTGGAAAAACTGTTTCATTCAAACATGGCGCATACCTGATTATCGAACATACTGAAGCGCTCCATGTCATTGATGTTAACAGTGGCAACAGATCAAGATCGGGTAATGATCAGGAATCAAATGCCCTTGAAGTTAATATGGAGGCGGCAACTGAAATTGCCAGACAATTGAGGCTTAGAGACATGGGTGGAATAATTGTTGTCGATTTTATCGATATGCAATCTCAGGAGAACAAACAGCAACTTTATGATAAGGTAAAAGAGGTTATGGCTAATGACAGAACAAAGCATAATATCCTTCCTCTTACCAAATTTGGACTGATGCAGATAACCCGGCAGCGGGTCAGACCGGAAATGACCATTGTGACAAATGAAAAATGCCCTTCATGTCAGGGAACAGGAGAAACCAAACCCACAATACTTTTTACCGATGAACTTGAGAGAGGGCTGTCATTTATTGTCGATAAGATAAAAACAAGGAAACTCATTCTGAATGTTCACCCGTTTGTTGCTTCTTATCTTGTAAAAGGTCTCTTCCCGATTTACGGGAAATGGAACTTCAAATATAAAATAAAGCTTAAGATCCAGGCAGTTACGTCTTATCATATGCTGGAATACCATTTCTTCGATCATTTCAATAATGAGATAGATCTCGCCTAATAACTTCAAGGGCATTTGTAAGGATGATTTATTACTTTTGTATTTGAAAATAATAAAAATTTAAGGGATTATCTCTGTGAAACTCTGTGCTTCTCTATTTAACTCTGTGACAGTTCTTATCTTTTGTTACACAGAGTACCACTTAGAAGCACAAAGAGCCACAGAGACAAGGAACTATTTGAATAGCTATAAAGCAATATTGCAATGAGAAACCTTATATTTTTTATATCATTTATTCTATTTGGTTCACACATTTCAGCTCAGATATACGATCCGGTAACATGGGATTTCAGCTATGAGAAAAAGGGGGAGAAACAATATGAGCTTATTTTTACTGCCAATATTGAAAAGAATTCACATATCTATTCTATGGATATCCCTTCCGGCGGACCAATCCCTACATCTTTCCGGATCGATTCGTTTCCAGGTTACAAGCTCGACGGTAAACCCTTTGAAGTTACAAAGCCGATCGAGGTACTAGATGATGCTTTTGGCTTTAAGATAAAAACATTCAGTAACACAGCAGAGTTCAGACAAAAAATAACAGCTGTTGCATATTCTTTTACCGTTAAAGGCGCAGTAAATTTCATGGCGTGCAATAATGCTACCTGTTCCCCTCCAAAAGATGTGGAATTTGAAATAAAAATAGGTGATAAGACTAATAATGGTAATATTAAAAGTAATATAACAACAGGAGATGTTTCTGGTCCGGTCAAATCGGAAAGAGGATTGCTGAAATTTTTTCTGATATCCCTATTGGCAGGATTTGCAGGTGTACTGACACCATGTGTATTTCCAATGATACCGATGACTGTCGCATTCTTCTCCCGGGGTTCGGAAGAGAATGTGAAAGGGAAAGCTGTCTTTAAAGCACTTGTTTTTGGTATCTCCATAGTTCTGATATATGCCTCCCTGGGGATAATCGTCTCACTCACAAGTGCAGGAGCAGGATTCGCGAACGCATTGAGCACTCACTGGATTCCAAATACAATTTTTTTTATATTATTTATTGTATTTGCCGTCTCATTCTTCGGTGCATTTGAAATTCTGCTTCCAAATAGCTGGGTGACAAAGGCTGATTCCAGGGTTGACAAGGGAGGTATTCTGGCAGCATTTTTCATGGGATTAACAACTGTAATAGTTTCATTCTCATGTACCGGTCCCATAATTGGTGCGCTTCTTGTCGAGGCAGCAAGTGGGGATGTTCTAAGGCCAACATTTGGAATGGCAGGCTTTGGAATTGCATTTGCATTGCCATTTACTGTTTTTGCCTTATTCCCCTCTATAATGAACAGCATACCCAAATCAGGAAGCTGGCTGAACTCGATAAAGGTGGTGCTCGGATTTATAATGCTCGCGTTCAGCATGAAATTTATGATGACCATCGATAGCGTCTATTCACTCGGCTTATTATCCCGTACACTCTTCGTATCTGTTTGGATTGTCTTGTTTTCACTATTAGGTTTTTATCTTATGGGTAAATTGAAATTTAAACATGACAGTGATTTTAAATCTTTAGGAGTATTCAGATTATTCCTTATTATAATTGTATTTAGCTTTGTAGTGTACATGGTTCCGGGGCTATTCGGAGCTCAGTTGAACGGACTCTCATCTTTTCTGCCGTCTGCTGAAACCTCAGAATTCAATCTTCCGAAGATGATTTTGGAAAACAGATCAGTGTCAGGCCCGGTCGCTGAATCTTTGCAGGCCAGCACGATTTGTTCAGAACCGAAGTATAGCGACATTTTTCATATGCCATTGGGTCTCAAAGGCTATTTTGATTATAAACAGGGTCTTGCCTGTGCAAAAGAACAAAAGAAACCTGTGCTGATAGACTTCAAGGGACACGCCTGTGCTAATTGCAAAAGGATGGAAGCTAAAGTCTGGTCCGACCATGAAGTCCTGCAAAGGCTCAGAGATGACTTTGTGATAATTGAACTATATGTTGATGACAGAACTCAACTGCCTGAAAATGAATGGATAATTTCTTCGGTTGATGGAAAACAGAAAAAGACAATCGGCAAGTTATATGAAGACTTAGAGATTTCGAAGTTTAAGACAAACGCGTTGCCTCTTTATGTAATAACCGATTCCGATGGCAATCCAATGAATAACCCGATGCCAACCAACCTGAATGTCGGGGAGTATAAAAAATGGCTCGATGAAGGAATAGAATTGTTTAATTCCAGATATTCTAAATAGCCATGTTTTCTTTACATGAAAGATCAGATGGAATCACTCTCATATATTCCGGATTTTTTGTTTAGTGAGATTATTAATATTTCAAAGTTGCACTGTATGGAAATTATTTGATATAAATATTACCATGGGTTGCATCTATTTTTAGTGTTGACTTGCCCGGATTTCTGCCTACGGTTCCTGTTGTGATATACTCCTTTTTGTCCTCATTCAATGCTTTTTGTTCGGTTTTAATATTTTTATCAGGAAGAACAAGAAATGTATTGATATACCTGATATCCAGATTGTAGGATGAGCCCGGATCGAAATTTAACGACAGGTCAGAATAGCCTGAATTAATATCTATCGTCTCAAACCCTTTTTCAATGAGGTCAGTACTTATGCTTCCGTATCTTGTTGTCAGGTTAAGCTCTCTGCTCAGGTTGTTCACTTTGTAATCGGTAAAATACGCGTTACCCTGAAGGGAACCGATTTTTTCAATGAAAAACTTATCTCTTTTTGATTCACCTGAAATCATTTGGGCTTTTTTAATATCGTACTTTGATGAGATGGAGTTTATTGACAGATCGCCGGCTTCCCCGATTGAGATCTCGGAGAATGATGCATCAATATTCCCTGATTCCATTGAATTTATTTTAGCATCACAGAAGACCATTGTCAAAGATGATTTTTTACCTAGGGAATTAGCCTTAAAAGATCCATTTGAGATTGATATTTTAAATTCTCCGGTGTTGTCTTCCATATAGACATCACCATATTTATTGTCAATTTTAAGGTCCAGATAATCAGGTATTTTGATAAAGTAGTTTATCTCAATATGTGAATCATACGAAATTATTTTGCTTGTCATTCCTTTAAAACTTTCGAACAGGGTATTTATGTTTGATGAAAACTCTGTCTGAGCCGTAACAAGATATTTTGAATCAGCAATGTTGACAGAGATACCATCGAACATCTTGGTGAACTTTGAGTGGTCTTTTGAATAAGCTTTTACCTCAGCTCTTATGTAAGCGGAATCTTTGTTCCAGGGTGTTATCTGTATCGTTCCATATTTATTTGTCACTTCGAGGGTAGTCTGTTTACCCACAGGCACAGTCTTAATAAAACTTCTGGTTTCCGAATCATTTTGTGCTGATAATTCACAGATAATAATGAAAATCAGACTTGCTGTCAGGATAAATTTATATTTCATGGCTTTTCTTTTTTTCAGGATTGATTTCATTTGCCTTAAGAACGGTCAGCATATCTTCAAGAATTTTTATTTTTATGCGGTAGTTCTGTATTAAAGCTGCAACAACTTCCTGGTTGGAGATATTATCTTTCAGATCTTTTTTAACCTCCGTACAAATACTGTCAATATGAGATAAATCGGTATTAAGTTCCCTTTTAATATCAGGATTATTTATCAGCAGTGGGGCAGCCTCTTTATAAAGGGAGTTAACCAGAGTCTTATAATAAGTCTCAGTCTCATTCAGCGGAGTGCTGCCTCGGGTTAAAAGTTCATCACTGTTTTTCGCAGAATGTGAATCGGACCAGCGGTAAACAGGTCTGAAAAAAATAACTGCCGTACCAAGGATTACTGCCAGCATAGCTGCAATGTAAATCCACTGCCGGCTCTTTAATTTTTCCATTTTCAGATTCCTTCTTATCCCTTTCCAGATTTTGACAGAAGGAGCATATTTGTCAAAATCTTCCCTGTTTCTCCTTATATGTTCTTCAAGGTTGTCCATATCGTTTTTCTTTTGAAAGTAAATTTCTTAACTTTTCTTTAGCCCTCGAATATTGTGATTTCGAAGTTGATTCAGAGATTCCGAGGATCTGTGAGATCTCAGAATGATCGTATCCCTCCAGCAGATAAAGAGTCAGAATTATTCTGTAACCATCGGGAAGAGTTTCAATACCTTTGAATATTTTTTCAGTATCATAAAGAACTTCTTCATCCTCTTCATAAATAACAGGAGGAAGTGTTTCACAAAGTGTAAGGTCAATCTTCTTTTTCTTGATTTGATTTATGCATTTATTTACCGTAATTTTCTTCAGCCAGGCTCCGAATGTTGATTCAAACCTGAAAGAATCAATGTTTCTGAAACATTCAACAAACACTTCCTGGAGAATATCCTCGGCATCTTCCCTGTTATTCAATATCCTATAGGCCAGGTTGTACATTGCTTTTGAATACTGGTTATAGAGAATAAACTGAGCCCTGGTGCTTCCCTTTCTGCATTCATCAATAATTGATGCATGTATATATAAGTTCAAATTATCCACCTTATAAGCTAATCTGGTTCTAAAGACAAAAGGATATTAAAAGGGTTGCATTATTTCTCAGAACTTTGCAATTTTTTTAGGATTGGCATACCGATGAAAACGACAATAATGATAATCCCGCTTAAAAATGCAGAAATCAGTAAAAGTAAATCGCCGTATCTTACGTATGTTGTTATCCGGGTTTCGGGGTATACTCTTCCTCTGATTACTGATCTCGTCCACCAACCGGTCTCCTGAATTCTCTTCCCTCTTATATCAATAATGCAGGATATGCCTGTATTTGCAGCTCTGGCGACCGGACGCCGTGTTTCAATGGCTCTTAAGGAAGCGAAGTACAGATGTTGTTTATAGCCGTTGGTATTTTTCCACCAGCCGTCATTTGTAATAATAAATAAGGCTTCGGCTCCTTTTTTGACATAGCCTGTAACAAAACTTCCAAAGACTGATTCATAGCATATCACAGGAGCAACTTTCATTGCAGTGGAAGTGTGTTCAAAGCACATTCGCTCTTTCTGCATGCCATATCCCCACTTAGTGCCTCCCAGATATGGTAATATTTTTGTGATAAATCTTCCCGGGCCATTTGAAAATTGCATCTCTATTCCGGGGACTAATTTGGATTTATGATATATTCCGAACGTTATTCCGGTGTCGATCTGAACGGCAGAATTGAAATGATCATAATAAAGTCCTGTAGCGTCTATTCTTCTGGCACTGATGGTGGGGGCTTCTTTCATTGCAGGATAGAGCTTATACGTAACTATTCCTGTGACTACATTAATACCAGGATGTTGTTCTATCAATCTTTTGATCATCCTGATATATTTGTTATTTGGAAGGTCATTCAGATTTACGGGATCGTCGACTGTAGTCTCAGGAGTTATTAACCAGCTGGTACTGTCTGTTATAACGCTACCGGCTTGTCTTATTACATTTTTCAACTGATCTTCGAAAGGGACGGTGAACTTCTCGGTATAGGGATCTGTATTCGGCTGCACGATTACTATTTCCGATCCATCCTCAGAGTTTTGTTTTATGGTAAAGTACCTGTAAACTGAAATAGCTGAGGGAAAAATAATTATTCCCAGCCAAACGACCAGGTAAAGGTTATTCCTTTTCTTTTTATTCAGGAATTTTAGCAGGAATATAGTAAGAAAGAGGTTGGAGCATAAAATCCACAGAGAGCCACCGCCTGTTCCGGTTATTTCGTACCATTGAACAAATAGTACATCCTTCGAAAGCCCATTGCCAAGATTTAACCAGGGGGAGATAATGTTGATATTCAGGCTCACATATTCGTAGGCAAGCCAGAATACCACTAATGATATAAAGCCGGCAATGTTTCCCGCCCTGAGACGGACCACGTGGGCGAGCCACATCGTGAACGCCATTAGAAATGACAATCCCATTATTACACATATTGCACCTGTAATACTTGCGACTCTCATCCATCCGAGCGAAATGATGCTAAAGATCACGAATCCCGGAAGAATGAAGATAAAAACAGCATTTGTAGTATACCTTTTTGGATTCTCAAATAAATAATTTTCTATGAGGAAAAATGGCACAAATGCAATGAGCAGAACGAGTCCTGAACACCATCCTGTCCATGCTAGTCCGCAAAGAATACCACCAATTACTGAAAGTCCGACTAGAATATATCTATTCATCTGAAACCGGCCTCCTTTTTTTAAAAAAGTCAGGTCTGTTAATTATATAAACACCTGCAAAAATCAGGATAACTGAAATAAGCATGGAGGAAGATAAATGTTCATTATCAGCGAGACCCCAGAAAGTTGCAACAATTGGAATAAAGTATGTCACGGAAGATGCAAATATCGGAGAGGTATCTCTGATAAGCAGATAATAGATGACCAGTGCAGTTGCACTTCCCAACGCAGCAAGTATTCCTATGAAGCACAGATTTCTAACCCAGTTTTCACTTTGCATAGGACCTGAAAAATCTGAGAAACAGAGGTAAATGATTGCTACCGGACTGGTTACAAAAAATGAGAGAGAGGTTATCTTGATCCCGTTTAACTCTTTTACTTTACTTACTTCATTGGAACTTATTCCTGAAAGCAAAGTAGCCAGTACAACAAGGAGTCCAAACACATTAAAAGTGAATGATCCCGTGTATAATAATCCGATTGCTCCCAGTAATCCGAGAAACACGCCTGCGATCTGCGATTTTATTGCTTTCCGTTTATAGATTGTTATGCCGAATAAAAGAGTAAAGACCGGACTAAGCGAGTTAAGCATTCCTGCCAGTGAACTGGTTATTCTGGTTTCAGCGAGAGGGAACAGGAATGCCGGAATTACACTGCCGAATAATCCTATAATAATTATTGACAGTATGTTAGATTTATTAAGAAATCGAAAATGTTTTAGTGCTACAGGCAAGAGACAGACAAAAGTTATTACTATCCTTAGCGCACCCACCTGGTAAGGAGAGAATGATTCCAGGCCCTTTTTCATTAATATATAACTGGTACCCCATATTAATGATAAAATCACGAGAGCAATCCAATGCCAGATTTTTCTTTTTTCAGCCATAATATAAAAACACGCAAAAATAGCAGAAGAATCACATTATGTGTCTGATTCCTTGTAATAAATAGAACTATTTAGTTTTTAAATAAATAAAGATTCACATGAAGTACAATAACCCTGAAGGGCTCTAAGATAAGATGAAAAGATCACAAAGAGCTGAAATATATGGCTTTATCTTTATTAACTTTACACCTTTCCAGCACACTTATCGGTTAAAAAACTTCTTATATTTACTGCTCATAATCACCGCGGATGATTAGGGTTTTAGAAATTTTACTTAAAGGGATAATTCTTGGGCTTACAGTTTCAATGCCGCTGGGCCCCATTGGTATCATCATGATTAACAGAACAATAAAAAGAGGAATGCTGTCCGGGTTCTTTTCGGGGCTTGGTATGGCAAGTGCCGACACCTTACTTGCCATTCTCGCTGGAATAGGATTTACAGTTATTGTAAGTTTTATAAATAAGGAAATGTTTATAATCTCATTAATTGCCGGAGTGATAATAATTGGAGTAGGGCTGAAGGTGTTTTTATCCAATCCGGTAAAGGATATGAGAAACAGGGAAATGGCAAATAAGTCTTTATGGCGAGACTACTATTCTGTATTTGTTCTTTCGATTTCGAATCCTTATACTATATTTATTTTCGTGGCTTTTTTCTCAGGAGTTCATATAAACGGCAATGTAAAACCTGAACTTGTTCCATTTTTTCTTATTCCAGGAGTTTTCGTCGGAGCCATTAGCTGGTGGTTTTTTCTGAGCTATTTTGTCAGCAGATTCAAAAAGAAAATCAGACTGAGACTTATTGTAAGGATAAATAAAGTTGCAGGAATAGTTGTAATTGTTATTGGAATTATTGTCTTGTTAAGCGTGTTTACTCCTCTTAAATTGTAGTAGAGCAATCTTGAATCCCCGCGAGCGCATTGGCTTCGCCGAGCTCGTAAACTCGGTTCTCCGTTGCTTGCTGCGGAGTCAGCGAGCATTAAGAATTTACCTTAGGGGATCGAAGATTAGCTGCGCTGAGCTCCACTTCGTTCCGGTTCTTTGTAGCTTGCTGCGAAGAGCTTCAATATCTTCACTAAAATGAGAATCATTTTTTTGCATTGTTAAAATAGGTTAAACAGATAAAAAATTCAACAAGCCGGAATCATTTTAATTATATTGCGACAGAAATTAAAAATTAAGGCATGAAATTATTCACTAATTTTTTATTTATAACTCTATTTCTGGCTGGTTGTGAAAACAGTGAAGAACACCTTTCCAGACGGGCTGCTAAAATTCATGCGTCAATACTAACCATTGATTCTCATTGTGATACGCCGATGGAATTTTCAGATCCGGCATTTGACCTTGGAAAAAGACATAATGAAGGATGCGTTGATTTTCCAAGGATGAAAGAAGGAGGACTGCACGCTGAGTTCTTCGCTGTATTCACAGCTCAGGGTCCTAGAAATGATTCAACCTACAGTAAAGCGCATCAGAAGGCGCTTGATATTCTCAATGAAATAAATAAAAATGTTGCAAAAAATTCTTCATTAGCTGAAATTGCAACAACTCCTGATGATGCATACCGGCTAAAGAAGGCCGGGAAGATTGCAGCATTTATAGGTATGGAAAATGGCTATCCTGTGGGGAAAGATTTGACAAGAATCAAACTTTATTATGATCTGGGAGCCAGGTATATGACACTGGCTCATACAAAGAATAATGATATCTGCGATTCATCAACTGATCCTGCGGGCGCTGAAAACAATGGTCTTTCCGCATTTGGAATCCAGGTTGTAAAAGAGATGAACAGACTTGGTATGATGGTTGATATTTCACATATCTCGGACAAATCTTTCTATGACGTTCTTAAAATTACAAAAGCCCCGGTAATCGCATCGCATTCTTCCTGCAGAGCTTTGTGCGGAAGCCCAAGGAACCTTGCAGATGACATGTTGCTGGCTCTCAAGGAAAACGGGGGAGTTATTCAGATCTGTATTCTCGGAAATTATCTTAAAACACCTGAGCCTAATCCGGAACTGGATTCAAAACTCAAAGAACTTAAGGATAAGTATGGCGATTATGATGCTCTCTCAGATTCTGTTAAAAAAGTTGTTCGCAAAGAATACAGGGACATTCGCAAGAAATATGAAAAGTCTGCTACTGTCAAAGATATTGTTGATCATATCGACCACGTGGTGCAGGTGATAGGGATTGATTATGTAGGAATCGGAACCGATTTTGACGGAGGAGGTGGTGTAGAAGGATGCAGGACGGTTTCAGACATGAAAAACATTACGATTGAATTGCTCCGTCGCGGTTATTCTAAGTCGGATATCACCAAGATATGGGGTGGAAACATAATGAGAGTTCTGCGGAAAGTCGGGGAAGTTGCTAAAAATACTAAAACCCGGACCTGAGTCATTTGGATCTGTGCGTAACAAAAAAGAAGAACTAACACGGAGTTACACAGAGTATCACTGAGTTACACAGAGAAAAATCAAATAATTCAATGCTTTACTTTTGAAAAACGAAGAGTGTTTACAATCCAGTCGGGAAGAGATTTTTCCGGATCTCTTTTACGAAGATCGAGATACCAGCCAAACTTTTTAAGGATAGGTACTCTATGTGTCTCAACAAATTCGATTAAAGTGCCATCAGGATCTTCAATATAAGAAAAATGTCCTGCTGCTTCACCCATATCGAAACTGTTTCCTTCATGGCTCTTTTTACTGTCGACTGTGAAAGGAAATCCCTTTATTTCACAGAAATGTTTCAATTCATCCATTCCATGCATGTCGTAACAAATATGAATAAAGCCCGGATCTCCCCAGAACCGATTCTCATATATTTTTTTCCCGGGGTTCGTTTTAGAAGAAATCAGTTCGATTAGGCTATTTCCCAGTACTTTACTGAAAGCTCCGGTGAATGATTGGGATCTCTTAAGCAGTACTCTCCGGAATTCATTGTTCCCTCCGGGCAGGTCTGCAAGGTCTGCGAATATACCTGTAGTATCATAAATAACTTCATCATATCCCAGGATCTCGGAATAAATAACACGGGCCCTGTCAATATCTGATACGCCAATTATTGCTCCGTAGGCACCACCGGTAAGTTTCTTTTCATTCCTGAACCAGTCGGCAGCTTCAACAAGCTGAAAGAGATTACCGTAAGGATCTTTCATGAAAAAAGTCTTTTTGCCGGAAGGGTCTTTACCAGGAAAAGAAGGTACAGTTATTCCGTTTTTCTGATACAAAGACAATACATCCTGAATATTTTTTGTCTTTATCTTGCATGCAATTATACCACGATCGCCAATCCTTATCTCTTCTTTAATTCTGACAGGTACTCTTTCTGTATATTGCCAAATCTCGAACCCGCCACCGCTCTGAAGATTCATTGCAAGTATGGCATGTTTTTTTCTCGGTTCGCCTCCGGTATACGGCAACATCAGCTTAGCCGGTTCATTGTCATCAAAAATGCGGCAATCCATACCAAACTGGTCGATGTACCATTTCCATGCTTCCTCAACATTTACCACACCAATTCCCATTTGCTGGATTCCGCTGATAATATAATTTTTCATTTTCAGTATATTATTTCATTTTAAAAATACTTAAGAACTTACACAGAGGTTCACAGAGGATTGATATTGCTCTCTGTGTAACTCTGTTATTCTTCGTGTTTCTCTGTGATAGTTCTTAAAAATTTATTTTTCATCACATAGATTTTATTTTATCTGCAATTCTGAAGAAGAGCCAGGGACAATATCGTCTGATATGCAACATAATTAATTCACTTTTACCAACCAGGATTTCCCTTTTGTTTTTTAACATTCCCCTGATTATTATCTCAGCTGCCCTTTGAGGCAAAACTCCCTTAGCCTGACCATCGTCAAGTTTCCCATGTTCCTTTCCTTCAGGGTCAAGTGCATGAAATGAGATTAAAGTTTTGACTCTGCCGGGGATAATTACAGATGCCTTTATGTTGAATTTTTTATTTTCAAGATAAAGTGTTTCAATGAATCCATGCAAAGCCTGTTTAGAAGCGGAATAGGCAGAACGAAGCGGAAATCCAAACCTGCCTGATATGCTGCTGGTGGCAAGAATGTGTCCCGATTGTTTTCTCAGCATGAAAGGAAGAACTGCCTTAGTCAGGGCAATGGTTCCAAAATAGTTGATCTCAAATATTTTCCTGTCGAGCCACAATGGCGTCTCATCAATTCTTGCCCTCTGGCTTATACCGCCTATATTAAGCAGAAAATCAATTTTTTCGAATATGGCTATTTGCTGTTCAACAATTTTATCTATACCGGATGTGTCAGAAAGATCAAAAGGTACACAATGAACCATTATGGAACTATCACCGCATTCAGCTTTTACCCTTTCCAGTCCGGCAGGGTCGTTTGATGAGGCTATGACAGTTGCTCCCATCCTTACAAATTCATGAACGAGGGCTTCCCCGATACCGGAAGAGGCTCCGGTTATCCAGACTACTTTATTAATAAAATGATTCTCTTTCTTCATTCTGTATTCTATAGTCCTGCAACCAGGTTAACGAGTTCGGTGTGATTTTTTCTGAGAATATTAAATTCTGCACTGTTTTGTCTGATGAGGTTTCTTATTCTGAATCCTCCGGTTATTCTGCGGAACTGAAGATAATAATTCCACGCAAAGAGACCCGAAAGGGGCAGGGTAAGAAAAATAATCAATCCCAGCCACCAGGAGGAAAAAATAAACAGGGAAAGAATCAGATAAACCGGTAAAAATACAAAAGCAAGAGCCAGTGATAGACCGTACCGGATTGAGGAATGAAACTGCGGATCTTTAATTTTTCGAATCTGCAGATTTGGTATTTCGAGGAAAGTCAGATTAAAAATATTACCATATATAAACAACGGAAAGGTGAATACAATTCCAATTATCCCGGCAATTAACCATCCAAGAGGATGTTTCTTTTTTTCAAGCAGCCGGTAGTCGATATTGAGCTCTTTTGCTTTCTTTTTGACTCTGAGGCTCAGCAAGCATATTCTGTCATAAAGCGATTGATCGGATGTTTTAAGAAGATTCAATTTGTTCACGAGTATCCTGTCCCTGAAAAGCTTCGGAAACCTGATATCATCACTGAATCTGCCATTTATCATGCCTCTGAGTTCATCAATGGCTTCATAGTCCTCTTCAGATTCGATATGAACCATTATACCTTTCATCTCATCTGACAGCCTTGATCTTAATTCGTTTAGTGCTCTTTCGGGACTTACCTTATATGAATTAAAATATTCCGACACCTCTATGGGCTTGCCGTAAGCAACGGTAAGCACTTGTCTGAATCTACTGTAATTTGAGAATTCGAGACCTACCGGAATTATTTTAATATTAAGAGTGAAACCTGTTGCTTCATCTGACTGAAAGGCAACCCGGCAAATACCTTTTTTAAGCTGTCTGAGCCTTCGGAACCCAACATGATCACCTTCCGGAAGAATTACGAGCCCGTTGTTGTTTTTAAGTACATCGATTGTCTTTAGAAATATTTCATCATTGCCTTTAACACTGCTGAACCCATCCCTGATTCTGTAAACTGGCAGGATTTTGAGGAAGTAGAGTATTGCAGCAATTGTTTTTCTTTTGAAGATATCTGCTCTTGCAAGAAATATTGGTTGTCCTTTGTGTGTGAAGAGAACAGCAAGGGCATCCATCAACGCATTCTGATGGTTAGGGGCAAAGATCGCATGATCATCAGGTTTGATGTTTTCGCGACCAAGCACTATGACTTTCCTGTAGAAGACATTATTATGCCAAAAACCTGCGACCGATTTTAATAGAGCATATCTTGCCGAATACTTTTCAATATTTTCTTTCCCCATTCAATAAAAAAATAAACACCTTCACGTCATCATTTTATTCTTGCTCTGAAGTTGTTGACTGCAAGATAAAAAAAAGTGAAATGTTGTACTTAAAGTGGAATTACTTTTATAACAAATATTGAAATATTACGTCTTTATACCACCATGTGAAGGTAAAGGTTGAGGCTTAGGTTGAGAAACCTTAACCTTAATCTCAACCTCCATCTAAGTCGAGGATATCATCTTGAATCCTGTCGATCAGTCTACGCTCTTTTTTTGTGGGTCGACCGGTACCTTTGTCCCTGAATACAATTCCAACCGACTGCCTGATATCAAGTTTTGCCTTTTCCTCAGCGGGTGTCAGATCTTCGATGAATTGTCCGACAAGTTTTGCCGAAACCCGGTTTTCTATTGGCTCAATAACTTTATATGAAAAAATGACAGGCGGTTTTTTTACAACTATTATCTCGTCTTTTAAAACAGTGCGTGAAGGTTTTACCTGTGCATCATTGATGAATATCCTCCCTTTCCTGCATTCATCAGAAGCTATGCTCCGGGTCTTATAAATCCTTACCGACCAGAGAAATTTATCGACCCGTATAGTTTTATTATCAGTCATTAATTCAATCTTAGTCTGAAACTAAATACATCTGTATTTAGCAAATTAGGTAAATGTCTGAAAAGTCCTTATTATGTTATTTTCCCTTAGTGTTACTTTGTAGTTTATTTTGTGAACCTTTGTGGTTCAATGAATTATGTTTTAACGCAAAGGACACGAAGGTTATCACAAAGGTACTCAAAGGATTTTTTAGACTGGTCCGGCAGTTGACTCTTTTTCAGGGGGAGGGACTTTACCAACTTTATTAAAAGCTGTCATTGTCAGTTCAACCCCTGCGAAGGCAAATGATTTTATCATATCGATCACTATTGAAATTCTTTCTTCCATGAGTTTCCTTTCTTCAGTATCCCATTTGCCAAGAACATACCCGATTTGCCCGCCTTTCCTGAACCTGTTGCCTATTCCGATTCTTATCCTCGCATACTCATTGGTAGCCAGTATTGAGCTGATATGAGCCAATCCGTTATGGCCACCATCGCTGCCCTTGCTTCTCAGACGGATACTTCCGAGTGGGAGAGCAATGTCGTCGACAATCACGAGCAGGTTTTCAACAAGGATTTTTTCCTTTTTCAGCCAATAATCCACTGCATTGCCGCTGAGATTCATATATGTCGATGGTTTGAGAAGGAAGAGAACCTGTCCTTTGTGCCTGATCTCACAAACCGAACCATAACGTCTCTCCTTAAAAGAAACATTGGACGCCATGGCCATGGCGTCCAATAATGTAAATCCTATATTATGGCGGGTATCTTTATACTCTTCACCAATATTTCCCAGGCCAACTATCAGATATTTCATGAAGCCTGAATGTTTAATCAAAAAAACTCAGGTTCTACTTAGCTGCTGGTGTTTCAGGAGCTGCAGCTGATCCTGCTGCTGCAGCTGATGCTGTGGTTGCTGCTTCTGCTGCTGCTGTTTCAGCAAGGACTTCCTCATCGGTTTTCTGTGCAACACGTGAAGTGGCAATAGTAAGAACCATCGATTTTTTAGGATCAAGTAATTCTATCTTATCATATGATAATTCACCTACTTTTATTCCTTCATGAATCTTCAGATCAGTGATGTCAATAGGAAGCGTTTCCGGGAGATCATTAGCGAAACCTTTTACTTTCAGGCTTCTTCTTTTAATGCTTAATTTTCCTCCGGCGATAACACCGACCGAGTCTCCTGATACTTTTATCGGGATATTTATCACTACCGGTTTTTTATCATGAATTTCAATAAAATCAGCGTGCAGAATATTGTCTTTAACAGGGTGGAACTGCATATCCTTCAAAACGGCATCGTAAACTTTATCTTCAATAATTAATTTTACCAGGTGAGCTGCAGGAGTATATACAAGGTTTTTAAAACTGTTCTCATGTGCGTAAAAATGAATGTTCTTTTCTTTCCCGTAAATAACACATGGCACATTTCCTGTTTTTCTGATTTCCCTGGAACTCTTCTTCCCTAATTCAGTTCTGAAAGTTCCATTAATTTCTATTGTCTTCATTTGTCTAAAAGTTATTGTGCTACTAAGAGTTATCATCCCGAAAACTCCCCATTACACGTTTGACATTAATTAAAAAATTGGCCTGCAAATATAGGACAAAGGAATCAGAATACAAAATTTGTGCTGATTGAATGATTTTCTGTTACTGCCTGAATAGTCTTGGCAAAAATATCTGCAATTGAGAGCACTTTTATCTTTTTGGAACTGTTGGTAAAAGGAACAGAATCGCTCACCACAAGTTCCTCTAAAGCTGAATTGTTAATTCTTTCTACAGCATTCCCGGAAAGTATAGGATGTGTGGCGAATGCCCTGATGCTTGTGGCGCCCCTGTCTTTCATCATATTGGCTGCAAGTGCGAGAGTTCCAGCTGTATCGACCATATCATCGATTATTACAACATTTCGTCCTTCCACTTCGCCTATTATAGACATCTCTTCTACAACATTTGGTTTTTTACGTAGCTTGTAACATAAGACCATTTCAGACTGAAGATGTCTCGAATATGCATTGGCTCTCTTTGAGCCTCCCATATCGGGAGCTGAAACTGTAAGATTCTTAAGCTTAAGGTTTGCTATGTAAGGCGCAAATATTGCTGATCCAAAAAGGTGATCAACAGGTACATTGAAGAAACCCTGTATCTGATCGGCATGAAGATCCATAGTAATGACTCTGTCAACACCCGCAGTACTTAGAAGATCGGCCGACAATTTCGAACCGATCGATACCCTTGGTCTGTCTTTCCTGTCCTGTCTTGCAAAACCGTAATAGGGAATTACAGCAATCACTTTATATGCGGAAGCCCTTTTCGCTGCATCAATCATCAGGAGAAGTTCAAAAAGATTATCTGCAGGCGGGTTGGTTGATTGTATGATAAAAACCATACAACCTCTGACTGATTCATCGAAGCATGGTTGAAATTCTCCATCACTGAAACTTGTCACGGTGCTTTTCCCGAGTTCGATTCCAAGTTTATCTGTAATTTTTTGAGCTAAATCTTTTGAAGACCTGCAGGAAAAGACTTTCATAGGTGCCGTTCCAAACATTTTCCTTTTTTTTTACGATTAAATAAAGAGATCAAAACCTGAGTACAAAATTATAAATTCCGGCCGATATCAGGAACCAGTTGAAAAATTGTTCATAGATTCTTCAATGTAGTTCAGTATTTCATCCCTGCCAATTCCTTTTACAGCTGAAGTAATGAAAGATACAGGCAATGATTCCCAGTTTTTCAACATTTCTGAATTATATAGATCAACGGAATTCTTAAGAGCCGTAAGAGTAATTTTATCACTTTTGGTAAAGACCCTGGCAAACGGGATTCTGTTCAGTCCCAAAAACTCCATAAATTCTATATCGGATCGTTGAGGCTTAAGACGTGAATCGAGAAGCACGAACAACGACACCAGGTTTTCTCTTTTCAGAATATATTCTTCAGTAGCTCTAACCCATTTTTCTCTAAGCTTCACTGGCACTTTTGCATAACCGTAGCCGGGAAGATCAACCAGGTACCATCTGTCATTCACTGCGAAGTGGTTTATTGTTCTTGTCTTTCCGGGCTGTATAGACGTTTTTGCAAGTTTTGACCAGCCTGTCAGCATATTTATCAGTGAAGATTTCCCCACATTTGATCTTCCAATGAACCCGAACTCGGGTTTTGGTGGTGCGGGACATTCTTTTACTGTAGGGCTGCTTTTGATGAAGACAGCTGATTGAATAATCATAAAGAAGCTTAATTTAGATCGTCATAGGGCAACTCTATCTTTTTATATGCCAGATAATTGTTCCCGAAATTAGTCAGTATTTCAGCTATTACCCCCACATACGATGCTTTGTGTGATCCGGATTTTTTCAGATCAAGAGAACCAATACCTCTGAAAGTATTTATCCTTTTGCAATGAGCAGTGTCAAATAACCCGTTTAAAAGTTCACCGCGCCAGTATCTGACCCTGGTTGATTTATCTGAAAGTGCAAGTGAGATTTTGTAAATGCCGTTAGTTTTATAATTATCAGCAATGTTGACTACAAGAGCAGGATAACCGCTGATGATTTTTCCTTCGGGTGTAAATTCCTGAAAAAATATAGTGCGCAATCCCTTGGAGTAGCCAAGTTTGGCTCTCAGCCTTCCATTCCTGTAATACTGTTTCTGTATTCCGTCGACAGTATCTCTTTTATATGGAGTAGCTCTAAATTTCTGCCCCTCCTGGTAATACCACATAGATGAATCTTCCCTCAGACCTTTCTCGTACCAGAATGTCTGACGGACTTCCCCAGTCTGATAAAATGATTTCATCAAACCTTCCCTTACCCCGTTTTTGAAAGTAACCTCTTTGACCAGTGATTTTCCGCTCATATACTGCTTTATGCCTGTATAACCTGTATCATGAACTGATATAGTGTCAGCGATTGGCTGAGGCTCTTTTTTAGCAGGCCCTTTTCCAGTACAACTTGTTATAAAAGATATTGCTAAGATCAGCAAAAATGAACCTGAAAATATTCTCATATGATTAAAATTTTGGTTTTATTTCTGGTAAATTAACCACGGAGTTCACTGAACCTCACGGATTTATCCTGCGTTTTCTTCGGTGTTTTATGTGTTCTTCGTGGTGACTCTTTTTCTATTTAAATAGCAATTTCAGAATTTATATATACCTCAAGTAAACGTGCTTCGTTTATCGGTTTCAATGTAACCTCCTTGATCATTGCAGGCAGAAGAACAGTTTCACCTTTTGTGACCTTGTCGGAATTGTCATCCCAACAGATTAAAAATTCACCCTCAATACAAATGTACACAACAAATGAATCATTTGAATAATATTCTTTTTCCAGAGGCCGGTTAAAAGCTAATATATCAGTGTTGAAAAACTCACAACTGACCAGATTTCCTGACTTATTAATTACCGGTTCCACTCTGATTTTATTTTTACCAGACTGTTTAAAATCGATGGCCTCAAGAGCCAGGTCAGTATGTAATTCCCTTTTTTCTTTTCCCGTGTTCTTCCTGTTCCAGTCAAATATCCTGTAAGTAATATCAGATGTTTGCTGTATTTCAACCAGAACTATGCCGGCACCTATTGCATGAACCCTCCCGGCAGGTGTAAAGAATGCATCTCCCGGTTCGGCTGTTTCGATATTTAAAAGCTTATCAATACTTCCTTTTTTGACAGCCTCCTCATAATTCTCCTTTGTAACTCCGTCTTTGAATCCAGTATAGATTTTTGAGCCGGGTTTGCTTTCAAGAATATACCACATCTCTGTTTTTCCATAAGCATTATGTCTCTTCCTTGCCAGGTCATTATTTGGATGTACCTGGATTGAAAGATCTTCACGAGCCTCAATAAATTTGATTAACAGCGGAAACTCATTCCCGAATTTTTCAAATATCGAGTCTCCGGTTATATCGCCCATGTAAACTTCAATTAGTTCTTCTATATTATTGCCGGCAAGAAAACCATTACTCACTACTGACTGGTTTTCAGCTACAGCTGACAACTCCCAGCTTTCACCAATAGAAAGTGATTCAGTGGCTCTTTTATTAAACCTCGTTGCCAGAGCATCTCCCCCCCAGACTTTTTCTTTTAATACTGTTTCAAATTTAAGCGGATATAGGTCAGACATATATTAGATTTTAATAAGTTTAAAGTGGCTAGAGTGGCTAGAGTGCCTAAAGTAACGGAATGCAAAGAGTAATCGGAATCCTTGGGAAAAATTAAGCATCCTAAACTTTTCAGCCTTTTCAACTTTTTCGTCTTTTTCAACTTTAAGTACTCCAAACTTTAGTTCACTCCAAACTTTTATTAAACTTTATGTACTTCAATCTCTGGTACACTTCAAACTTCTTCCTATTTTTGATATTTATTACCGCAAAATTAACAAATATGTTGATAGTTGGAATAGCAGGTGGCACCGGTTCAGGAAAATCGACAGTAGTGAAAAAAATCATGGAAGTGTTTCCTGATAATGAGGTTGGGATAATATTGAACGCGGCAGGTCGGTACATAAAGTGCTTGAAAGGTATCACGATACTGTGAAGCCCTCACATCTGCAGTTTATTGAACCTTCAAAACGTTATGCCGATATTATTATTCCGAGGGGAGGTGAAAATCAGGTTGGAATAGAGGTTTTGATTTCAATTATAGAAAAGCATCTGTCCAAAATTAAACCTTAAGTATTATGCTTGAAAACTTAAAAGTGGAGGATATCATGTTCCTCGATATTGAAACAGTGCCTGAATCATCATCATTTGAAATGCTAAATGCGGCGATGCAGAATCTGTGGGAAAAGAAATCCAGACAATTCAGAGCTCCTGATCAAACAGCTCAGGATGTTTATGAGAGAGCAGGCATCTACTCGGAATTCGGAAAAATAATCTGTATCTCGGTGGGTTTTATAAGGGTGAAAAATCCGTTCAGCTTCAGGCTTAAATCTTTCTTTGGAAAAGACGAAAAATCACTTTTATCGGAGTTTTCTGTTATGTTATCAAAGTTCTCAAGGACTAACAAGGGAGCAACTCTGTGTGCTCATAACGGGAAAGAATTCGACTTCCCATACATCGCCAGAAGGATGATTATTAATGAACTGACTATTCCTGAAATACTGGATAATGCGGGGAAGAAACCATGGGAAATAAAATTACTGGATACTATGGATCTTTGGAAGTTTGGTGATTATAAAAACTATACATCGCTCGACCTGCTGACCTCAGTTCTGGGTATTCCGACGCCCAAAGATGACATTGACGGAAGCATGGTAGCGGGAATTTTCTATGATGAAGACAATCTTCAGAGAATTGCACAATATTGTGAAAAAGATGTGCTGGCAATTGCCCGTGTGCTCCTGAGATTCATGAATTTACCGGGAATAAATGAAGATAATATAGAATCGATTACATTTCAGTGATTTTCTCAGAGTCAAAAGATTTCACAATAATCACTGCAATAGCCTTCTAATATACTTCACAACCTCGTCAGGTCTGTCAACCTGGATCCAGTGGCCGGCTCCTTCAACATCAATGATATCAGCAGCTGGAAAAACATTAAGGATGTCCCGGAAATCTTCCTTTGGAATATAGTCTGAATCGGTACCCCTGAGGAATATAACCGGAAAACCAGTAATCTGCTGGTTGAAATCAGTCTGATATTCTATGCCCTCCATAATTTTGCCGAGGTTTTTCAGAAGTGAAGAAGCGTTCAGTTTCCATGTGAAAGTATTATCTGAATTCCTTTGTAGATTCTTGAGGATAAGACCTCTTTCCTTTTCAGAAGGGATACTCTGAGTTAGAAATTTTTCCGCTTCACTGCGGTTTGATATTTTTCCCGGATCTAACGATATAATTGCATTCAGGATTGTATAATGCTGAGAATATACAGAATCCCTCAGTTTTATGCTTGTAAAAGGAGAGATATCTGCAATCAGCAATCCGTTAAGTATTTCGGGCCATTTCAGAGCAAATGCAATTGCTGTTTTTCCTCCCATACTGTGACCGGCTAGAAAAAACTTCTTAAGGCCCAAATCATTTACCAGTTCATATAAATCGTCTCTCATTGAGACATAATCATGTAACTGGCTGTGCGGTGATTGTCCGTGGTTCCGCTGATCGGGCAGATAAACGGTGAAACTGTCGCTAAGACTTTTGGCTATTGTTACCCAGTTATCTGACGATCCGTACAAACCATGAAGAATTATCAGAGGAGGTCCATTGCCATATTTCCTGTAGAAAAGTTTCATCCGCTATGTGGTCAGGCCAGTTGACGCTTATATATCTGAATGGTATTTTCTAGTCCCAGGTAGAGAGCGTCTGATATAAGGGCATGACCGATAGAGACTTCATCTATCCAGGGTATGTTCTGATGGAAATATTTAAGATTATCAAGGTTTAGGTCATGGCCCGCATTTATTCCCAGTCCGGCAGTCCGGGCTATCACGGCAGCTTTTGTGAATGGTTCTATAGCTTCAATTGCATTTAAATTGAATGATGTTGCATATGGCTCGGTATACAGCTCAATCCTGTCCGTTTTAATAAGAGCAGCATTTTCTATATTTACAGGGTTAGTATCTACAAAGAGGGATGTACGGATACCTGCTTTCCTGAATTCCGAAACTATTTCGGTAAGAAAAATCCTGTTTTTCAGTGTGTCCCATCCGGCATTTGAAGTGACGGCATCGTGGGGGTCAGGCACCAGGGTGACCTGGTCGGGTTTGACAGACAGAACCAGTGTTATGAATTCCTCCGAAGGATAACCTTCAATGTTAAATTCAGTGGTAATGAGAGGTTTGATCTCAAGTACATCATTATACCTGATGTGTCTTTCATCGGGACGCGGGTGAACTGTAATACCATCGGCGCCAAAAAGCTGGCAGTTAATAGCCGCGTTTAATACATTTGGAACATTTCCACCGCGTGCATTTCTCAGAGTTGCAATCTTATTGATATTAACGCTTAACTTTGTCATTATAATAAATATAATTATTGTCCGTATTCTAATTGTGATGCAAAATTACAATAACTGGATTTTTTTTTACTATTTTAGATGAAAATAAAAGTAGCATGATTGCCAAAGATTTAATATCTGAAATAATTCCTACGCTCAAAACTTCTGACCTGGGGCAGACAGCTTTGAACTGGATGGAGATTTTCAGGGTATCACATCTGCCTATAGTTAATAACCAGGATTTTCTTGGTCTTATCTCAGATGCCGATATATATGATATGAATCAACCTGAGGAACCAATTGGAAATCATACTCTTACCTTGTTTAAGCCATATGCTGAAGAAAATCAGCATATTTTTGAAGTTATTGGCCTGGCTTCACGTTTGAAACTTTCGATAGTACCTGTTCTTGACGGTCAAAACCATTATTTAGGGGTAATTACAACAAATGACCTTATCAGGCATCTTGCCGGAATATCGTCAATGGATCAGCCCGGCGGAATAATAGTGCTTGAACTGATTGAAAGAGATTATTCCCTTTCCCAGATAGCACAGATTGTTGAGAGTAATAATGTTAAAGTGCTCAGCATGTATATCACTTCTCCGCCTGAATCAACCAAGCTTGAAGTAACCCTGAAAGTAAATACCGGTGATTTGATTTCCATAATCAGGACTTTTGAAAGGTATAACTATGAAGTAAAGACCTGGGTATCGACAAATGATTCTATGGATCGCTTTTATTCAGAACGATTTGACCTTCTGATGAAATACCTAAACATATGAATTATGCTAGAGAGAGTGGCAATATATTTCAAGGATAACAATTTAAAAACCAGGAATGGAGTTGACAGGCTGGTTGATGCATTTTCAAGGCGAGGGATTAAAACCTCTGTCTGTCAGAAATTAAAAAATCAGGGTACCGGATCTGACTGGGACGTAATTGAAAGGTCAGTCAGCCGTTCATTTGATTCAGAAACTGCCAACCTGGTTTTAAGTGTCGGAGGCGACGGAACCTTTCTGGAAACCGTTCTTAAGGTAAAAGACCTTGGAATCCCGATTGCTGGAGTTAACACCGGAAGGATGGGTTTTCTGGCCAATATTTCCACTGAAGAAATAAGCCATTCCGTAGATATGTTATGTAATAATGAATATGAGATTGTAGAAAGGTGTCTTCTGGAAATAACACGGCCTGAGGGAATATTCGATGGAAATTCTTCTTCAGCGCTCAACGAAATTACTATTCAGAAAGCGGATCTTAGTATGATAACCATAAGCGTATTTGTTGATGATACACACCTTAATACATATTGGGCTGACGGGTTGATTGTTTCGACTGCAACGGGATCAACTGCCTATAATCTGAGTGTGGGAGGTCCAATCCTCTCGCCTGAGGATGAGAGTATAATAATTTCCCCCATTGCGCCGCATAATCTGACTATCAGGCCAATTGTTCTTTCCGGAGAAGGGCGGATCAGAATGGTGATTGAAGGCAGAAGCACTGAATATCTGGCTACATGCGACTTCAGATCAAGGAAAGTATCATTCAGCGAAGAGATTCATATAATGAGAGCACCGGTGAAAATCAAAACTGTAATGCTTAAAGGCAGGGATTTTTACAGTACGCTTCGAAATAAGCTTATGTGGGGTGCTGACCGCAGGAATTGAGATAAATTAGTATATTTGTTTTTGTAATAACACCTAAATTCGTATGAAACGGTCCTCTCTAACCCTATTACTACTTTGTTTTCTTGTGGCGTATTCTAATGCTCAGTCGATTTGGAAACAAAGAAGGTATGAGATAGTTGCAGGTTTAGGACCATCGTTTTTCTTTGGAAATATAGGGGGTTATTCACAGACTAAAAATATTCTGGGCTTACGCGATATAGCCTTGAGACAGACAAGATTTGACTTCGATGTCAGTTTTAAATACAGAGTTACTGAGACAGTAGATATCAGGCTAAGCTTAACATCAGGTTTGTTGCATGCAACTGATACAAGAGGGTCGAATGAGAACAGGGGATTTGCAGCATCAACTCAAATAATTGAACCTGCGCTAATTGGTGAGTATTATTTTATTAAAAATAAATCGGAAAACAGCTATCTTTTCAGCAAAGGCGATAATTTCGGACTTAACGGAATCTTTAAGTCGCTTGACTTCTATGTGTTTTCCGGCATTGGTGGACTGGGGTATTCGGTAACACCAAACAGCAAACTTGAAAGTTTTGGTTTCAATGCAGGAGGATTTACAGCTGTCATCCCTGTTGGCGTGGGCAGTACATTGATATATTCTCCCAATTTTAATTTTGGAGTTGAATTAGCCGGCAGATATACATTTTCTGATAAACTCGATGGTTATCCTTCACAATATTCCCGCTCAAATGACGTTTATTATTTTTTCAATTTTACATTTACTTATAAGCTGAAGACCGGAGTCCATGGGTGGCCTTCCTTCAGATGACAAAGAGCTGGATCAGTTTTAATGAAAAAAATACACTGGTTATTGTTGTTTTTATTTCTGTCACTCTCCTTATCCGGTCAGCGTAATTCTGATTATGGGGTATTTGCAGGTGTCTCATCGTACTTTGGCGATATAAATCCGACCAGGCCATTATATTCACCACTCCCGGCCGGTGGTTTTTTTTACAGATATAACTTAAACCCGCGTGAAGCTTTAAGGGCAAACCTGTTTATAGGTGGATTGCGTGGAAACGACCTCGATTTTAGTAATGCCTTTCAACAGGCGCGAGCTGCATCTTTCTCAGGAACTGTGAGTGAACTTGCAACACAATTTGAGTTCAATTTTTTACGCTATTCAACGGAAGGCAAGCGATGGAATTTTACTCCCTATTTCGCTGCAGGAGTGGGAGTTGCGTTTGTTAATACTGTATCTTCCACCTTTATACCTGTAATACCATTTTCATTTGGTTTTAAAGTAAATATTTATAAAAATATCGGATTGGAGGCCGAATATGGTTTTCGTAAAACTTTTTATGATAACTTTGACGGCGTAAAAGATTTAATTGCCCCGTCAGATTATTCATGGATTCATAATAATGACTGGTACACTTTCACTGGAATAGCGGTCACATGGAAAATCTATAATAAATTGGCAGGATGTCCCGCTTATGGAGAATTGAATTCTAAAAAGAAGCGCTAGGTTATGCAGTTAAGGAAGCAGATAGACAGCAATAAATTGCCTTCACATGTAGCAATTATTATGGATGGGAACGGAAGATGGGCGCGGCAAAGAGGGCTTGACAGAATATTCGGGCATCAGCAGGGCGTCAATGCGGTCAGGGAAGTTATTGAAACTGCTGCCGAACTTGAAATCAGCTTTCTCACCCTTTATGCTTTTTCAAACGAAAACTGGGGACGGCCTGATGAAGAAGTAGCTGCTTTAATGGGAATTATGATCCAATCTCTTAGCAATGAGACAGAGACATTATTAAAAAATAATATCAGACTCATGGCAATTGGTGATATGGCACGGCTTGCTGACGATGTGAGAGATCGGCTCTTTGAAACAATAAAACTGACTTCTGCAGGTACCGGACTTAACCTGATCATAGCATTGAGTTACAGTTCTAGATGGGAGATTACTGAGGCGGCAAAAAAAATGGCAATATCTGCAAAAAAAGGGAATCTAGATCCGGATTCAATAACTGAAACGGATTTCGAAAATTACCTTTGCACCTGTGGAATACCTGATCCGGAGCTGCTTATCAGAACCAGTGGTGAATTACGTATAAGCAATTTCCTTTTGTGGCAGGTAGCTTATGCTGAGTTTTACTTTACAGAAACACTTTGGCCTGATTTTGGTAAAGATGAGTTTTATAATGCTATAATTGACTTCCAGAAGAGAGAACGAAGATTTGGAAAAACAAGTGAACAAGTTTCGGAAAAATGATAAAATGATGGTGATCTTAAAATTTAGAAGGACTTTTATTGCAACATTTCTGGCATTTTTGAGCCTTTTGCTGAATGCACAGGAAAAGCAGAAAATTGTCGATTTCATGACTGTTGAAGACTATATAATAGGAGGTGTGACAGTAACCGGTGTCAGATTTCTTGATACAAACGCTCTTATCGGAATTTCCGGTCTTAGAATAGGTCAGTCGGTTACTATTCCGGGCGATGCAGTAACTACTGCCGTACAGAAATTATGGCAACAGGGTCTTTTTTCCGATGTAAGAATCTCTATATCAAAGGTACAATCAGATACAGTTTTTCTTGATATTAACCTGCAGGAAAGGCCCAGGATATCAGCAATCAAGCTTAATGGACTGAAAACATCGGAGATAACAGATCTTAATAAAAAGATAAATCTTCCCATCGGATCACAGGTGACTCCTTACCTTCTTAACACGGCTCAGAAAATAATTGTAGACCATTTTGTTGAAAAAGGTTTCCTGAACACTCAAGTCGTTTATGTTCAGAAAGATGATCCCGACCAGCCGAATAATGTCATCCTGAATGTAAATGTCGACAAAAAGAAAAAAGTGAAGATCGCAAACATCACATTTGTCGGGAATGAGTTTTTTGAAGCCTCAAAGCTCCGTAGAAAATTGAAATCGACAAAGGTTAAAAATCTCAACTTTTTCAGGGCCTCAAAATTTATCAAGGACAAGTTCATTGAAGATAAACAGAAGCTCACTACTTTTTACAATGATAACGGATTCAAGGATTTTACTATCATTTCCGATTCCCTCTATACTGTATCGGAAGACAGGGTGGGTTTAAAGATTAAAATCGATGAAGGTAAACAGTACTTTCTCAGAAATGTGGATTGGGTAGGCAACAGTGTATATAAAAAGGAGGATCTTAAAAAAGTGTTTAATGTTGAAAAAGGAACAGTATATAACCAGACACTTATTGACGACAGATTAAACGGATCTTCAGGTGCTGCGGATGCTGTAAGCAACCTGTACCAGGATCATGGCTACCTGTTTTCCCGGTTAACTCCCGTTGAATCAAAAATTGACAATGACTCGATCGATCTTGAAGTCAGAATTTATGAAGGAGATCAGGCTTACCTTAATAATGTTCTCATTACAGGCAATACACGGACCAACGAACATATAGCCCGCCGTGAACTTTATTCGCTACCGGGAGACCTGTTCAGCAAAACCAATATTGTAAGGTCTATCCGTCAGTTAGGAGTTCTCGGTCATTTCGATCCGGAAAAGATCAAACCGGACCCTCTTCCTGATGTTACAAACGGTACAGTTGATCTTCTCTATAAGCTTGAAGAAAAAGCAAATGACCAGTTTGAAATTTCCGGAGGCTGGGGCGCAGGTATGCTTGTCGGTACGGTAGGAGTCAGATTCAATAACTTTTCCATGCGTAACTTCTTCAAGCCAAGCGAGTGGCATCCGTATCCTTCCGGAGACGGTCAGTCGATTAGTTTGAGGGTTCAGTCAAACGGGAAAATTTATACATCATATAATATTTCGTTTGTTGAACCGTGGCTCGGAGGTAAAAACCCAAATACATTTTCCGTATCGCTGTATGAGTCGGTCATGACAAATGGAACGAGCGCAGGGTCCGATGGCCATCAGTCTATGATTATTCAGGGTGCAACAGTAGGTCTTGGTAAAAGACTTTCTTGGCCCGATGACTACTTCTCATTATATGGTGAATTGAACTATCAGAGATATAATTTAAATAATTATACGGTTTACTCATTCCTTTTTGATAATGGAACATCAAACCTTTTTAGCCTCACCACAAGATTGACGAGGTTCTCAACGGGTCCTAACCTGATATATCCCGAAAGCGGGTCGTCATTTACCCTTTCGTTGCAGGCAACTCCGCCATATTCACTTATAAGCGGCCAGAACATGAAAAATGCTTCTGATCAGGTGAAATACAAGTTTATAGAATTCCATAAATGGACATTCAAGTCAGAATATTATTATCCATTGTTAAAGAATAATGATAAACTGGTTCTAAATGCACGTTTTGCTTTCGGTTATATCGGTTTTTATAATAAAGATATAGGGCCGTCTCCATTTGAAAACTTTTCAGTTGGAGGTGACGGAATGACAGGGTACAGTTTTTACGGACGTGATATGATCAAGCTAAGGGGTTATGGATCAGGCAGCGATGGAGTAGGATCACTCACTCCAAGTGACCCTCTTAAACCAACTGTTCCATCGGGAAATGTCTATTCAAAAATCACACTTGAACTCAGGTATCCGGTGTCTTTGAACCCCCAGGCTACAATCTATGTTCTGTCATTCCTCGAATCAGGAAGAGCCTGGTATTCACTTAATGAATATAACCCTTTCAAAATGAACCGTTCGGCAGGTATTGGCGTAAGAGCCAATCTCCCAATGTTCGGATTACTTGGTGTTGACTGGGGTTATGGTTTCGATGCAGTTCCTGAACCTGCAAAATATCCAAATGCTAATCATTCACAATTCCAATTTACTATAGGTCAAGAATTTTAAATAAGTTATAAATATTTACTGCTATGAAGAAAATAGGGATGTTAATCGGATTCTTAATTCTGACTTCTGCCATGGCCGTTGCTCAGAAATATGCTTTTGTCGATTCTGAATATATAAGGAAGAACATTCCTGCGTTCAATACAGCTCAGGAACAGCTCGACAAACTCTCCAAACAATGGGAAAAAGAGGTTTCCGACGGGTATGCTGTTGTTGAACAAATGTATAAATCGTACCAGAATGAGTCAGTTCTTCTGTCACAGGATATGAAGACTAAAAGAGAAGAAGCTATTGTTGCAAAGGAAAAAGAGATGAAGGATCTCCAGAATAAATACTTTGGTGTTGACGGTGAACTTTTCAAAAAAAGGGAAGAATTGGTTAAACCAATTCAGGATGAGATAATTAAAGCAATAAAAGAAATTGCTATTGACGGAAGCTATGCTGTCATTTTTGATACTGCAGCAGGTGGGAATATACTGTTTGCTAATCCAAAATTCGACATCAGTGACCAGGTTCTTGAAAAATTAGGTTATAAAAATTAATTAATTACTTTTGCATAAATTGTTTAATAAAATTATTTAAAATGAGAAGATTTATAAGTATAGCATCTTTAATGATTATTGTTGCGTTGGCAGGGCAAAGTGCAATAGCTCAGAGCTTTAAATTTGGGCATATAAATAGTGATGAACTCATTCAGTCAATGCCGGAATATGATTCTGCCACAGTTAAACTCGAGAAATTCCGTAAAGAACTTGTTAATGCCCTGGAATTGATGCAGGTTGAATTTAATAATAAAACCGATGTTTATCAAAAAGCGGCCAAAACTCTTAGTGATGTTGTAAAACAGACTAAAGAACAGGAACTGATGGATATGCAGAAAAGGATCCAGGACTTTCAGACAAATGCCCAAACGCAACTTCAGAATAAGCAGAGTGAAGTGTTCCAACCAATATACACAAAAGTGGATAAGGCGATAAAAGATGTTGGAAAAGAGAACGGATTTTTCTATGTTTTCGACGTTGCCAAAGGCGCCCTGCTTTATTTTGATGAAACAAAAAGTGTTAATGTTATGCCACTTGTTAAAACAAAACTTGGCTTAAAATAATTCATAAATATTTATACTATAAGGCTGCTCAGAAGGGCAGCCTTTTCTCTTTGATAGAGGAAGAGTTAAAAACACAGAAGGATGAAAGAACAACCAATTGGAATTTTTGATTCGGGTGTGGGCGGATTAACGGTAGCACATGCTATTAAACAGATTTTGCCTTCAGAAAGTCTAATCTATTTCGGTGATACGGCTCATCTGCCTTATGGGGACAAATCAGCGGAATCTATAAGGTACTATTCCCATCGTATAACTGAATTTCTGCTTGAACATAACTCAAAAGTCGTTCTGATTGCCTGCAACTCTGCTTCGGCCTCAGCATTCGATTCGTTAAAAAAAGAATTTGAAGGCAAAACAATTCTCATTGATGTGATCAACCCGGTAGTTGACTACATGAGTACAAGGAATTTCACTAAAATAGGAGTTATAGGCACCAAGAGGACAATCAGTTCAGGAACTTATGAAAAGAAAATAAAGGAAAAATTACCGACTGCGACTGTTGTTTCTATGGCAACACCATTGCTGGTTCCGATGATCGAAGAAGGATTCATATTCGACGATATCAGTAACGCTATTATTCGCACCTATTTATCAAACGAGTCACTTGCAGATATCCAGGCATTAATACTCGGCTGCACACATTATCCGATAATTAAAAACCAGATAAGCAAAATTTTCAATTTTAATGTCGAAGTTGTTGATTCAGCCAGGATTGTTTCTATGATCCTGAGAGAGGTACTTGACAAGAACAACCTTCTTAACGATTCCGGAAAGGTAAAGGACCAGTTTTTTATTTCAGACTATACAACTTATTTTGAAAAGATTGCCAAGATGTTTTTTGAAGGCGAAATTGATCTGAAGAAAGCAGATATCTGGAGCTGAGTAACATCCGCAATCATCTTTAATTTTTGACCCCCCTTCAAGGTGGGTATAACTCAATTTTTTTTGGATTTTTCTTAAAAGTTTCTGAATTAGCACCCATTAAGGGGGTTTAAGGGGGTATTAAAACAGGCATGGTAGCAAAATATCCGAACCATTCAGGGCATGAGAGAAAACAGTGAATTAAGGAGCTAAAACATCCATATATGATCAATATCATACTCAAATATCTTTTTTTATGCCATTTTCCATGTTTTAAAAGTTAATTTTGTGCTTAATAAGCAGCTAGTTATCTCATTTATCATAAAATACTGATTTATAATAATAGATATCATGGGTAAAAAATCAGAGGTTATTGAAAGAGAAGAAGTGGTTATCAGGTTCTCAGGTGATTCGGGCGACGGGATGCAGCTGACCGGGACTCTCTTTTCAGATACAGCCGCTCTATTTGGAAATGACTTATCAACTTTTCCCGACTATCCTGCCGAAATTCGTGCCCCACAAGGTACTGTCGGAGGTGTTTCAGGATTTCAGGTTCATCTGGGACATTCAAAAATAAATACACCCGGTGATTTTTCTGATGTGCTGGTAGCAATGAATCCGGCTGCGATCAAAGCCAATGCCAAATGGATCAAACCCGGTGGCACAATTATTTATGATGAAGGCAATTTTACCGAAAAAAATATTGAAAAAGCCGGGTATCTGAAAGACCCTATTGCTGAGGAAAAGCTTGAAAGTTACAATATAATAGCAGCTCCTATTTCTTCGATGGTAAAAGAAGCTCTTAAGGATTTCGGTCTTGATCCAAAATCGGTTCTGAGAACAAAGAATATGTTCGCACTTGGAATGGTTTATTGGCTATTCGAACGCAAATTAAGTTATACCGAGAATTATTTTGAAAAAAAATTCAAGAAAAACCCGGTCATGATTGAAGCGAATAAAGTTGCATTGAGAGCAGGTTATTACTATGCCGAAACTATTGAGGCTCTTAATCCGACCTATAAGATACTCCCGGCTGATATCGCAAAAGGTACTTATCGGAATATAAACGGAAATACGGCAACCGCCTGGGGTTTTCTGGCAGCAGCTGAAAAAGCCGGACTGAAATTGTTCATAGGTTCCTATCCCATAACACCGGCAACGGGTATTCTCGAGGAGCTTGCCGCACGCAAGGACCTTGGTGTAAAAAGTTTTCAGGCTGAAGATGAGATAGCCGGAATATGCACTTCACTTGGTGCAAGCTTTGCAGGCTGCCTGGCTGTTACCTCGACTTCCGGACCGGGATTGGCACTCAAGTCTGAAGCTATTGGACTGGCTGTGATGGCTGAACTTCCGATTGTAGTTGTTAATGTTCAGCGGGGGGGCCCCTCAACCGGACTGCCAACAAAAACGGAACAGGCCGATCTTATGCAGGCTCTTTACGGTCGCAATGGGGAATGTCCGGTTGTCGTTATTGCTTCGAGCACTCCGTCGGATTGTTTCCATTTTGCTTTTGAAGCAGCAAAAATTGCTTTGGAGCATATGACTCCTGTATTACTTCTTTCCGACAGTTATCTGGCAAACGGAACCGAACCATGGAGAATCCCTGAAATGAAAGATCTCCCTAAAATCAATCCTCCGTTTGCTGACCCATCCGAAACACCATTTTTGCCTTATAAGCGCGATATCTATAAGCTCGCAAGATCATGGGCAATACCAGGAATTCCTGGACTTGAACACAGAATAGGGGGACTGGAAAAGACATTCAAAGGAACAGTATCCTACACACCTGAAAATCACGAAGAAATGGTTATGGTCAGGGCTGAAAAGGTTGAAAGAGTGGCAAATGAAATTCCCGATCTTGAGGTATATGGTTCTAAATCAGGGGATCTTCTCGTGGTCGGTTGGGGTGGGTCGTATGGATATCTAATAACTGCCGTTCGTGAATTAATTGATGAAGGGTTTAAAGTAGGCCTGGTAAATTTCAATTACATCAATCCTCTGCCTAAGAATGTAAAAGATGTTTTCAAGAGGTTTAAAAAGATCGTTGTATGTGAATTAAATATGGGGCAATTTGCAAATTATCTGCGTATTAAACATCAGGAATTTACTTATGAACAGATAAATAAAGTTCAGGGTCTTCCTTTTACAGTAAATGATATTAAAGAAAATTGTTTAAAAATGCTGGAGGCTTAATAATATGGCTGATACAATGGTTTATAACTATACTGCAAAAGATTTCAAGAGTGACCAGGAAGTCAGATGGTGCCCGGGTTGTGGTGACCATGCAGTTTTGAGTTCGGTTCAGAAAGCTCTTGCTGAACTTAGTATTCCAAAGGAGAAATTCGCTTTTATCTCCGGAATAGGTTGTTCTTCCAGGTTCCCTTATTATATGAATACATATGGGTTTCATAGCATACACGGACGTGCAGCTGCAATTGCTTCAGGTGTAAAAACTGCCAACCCCGATTTGTCAGTCTGGCAGATCACAGGCGATGGCGATGCCCTCGCAATAGGGGGTAATCACTTTATCCATGCAATCAGGCGCAATATTGATATCAATATAATATTGTTTAATAATGAGATCTATGGTCTTACAAAAGGCCAGTATTCTCCTACTTCCACAAAAGGTCTTGTAACAAAAACTTCACCTTTCGGAACAGTTGAAGAACCTTTCTCTGTAGGTGAACTGGTTATAGGCGCTAAAGGCAAATTTTTTGCCCGCACCATCGATACCAATGTGGTTTTATCAACTCAGATCTACATGGAAGCTGCAAAGCATAAAGGGACTTCAGTAATTGAAGTATTGCAGAATTGCGTTATCTTCAATGACGGGATCCATGATACAATAGCTGAAAAAGACGTTAGAGATGACAGAACCCTGATCCTTAAACATGGTCAGCCGATGATTTTCGGCAAGAATAACGACAAGGGTCTGATTCTTGAGGGTTGCAGGAAGCTTAAAGCAGTCCAACTCGGAGAAAACGGTTTCAACGAAAAGAACATTCTAGTTCATGATGCTTATGAACCAAACCCCGGAATCCAGTATATGCTTGCTAATATGAGATACCCTGAGTATCCCGTTGCTCTGGGAGTTATCCGGTCTGTTGACGGCTCTACTTACGAAACAGATGTTAGAGAACAGATAGAGGGAATACAAAAAACTGCGAAGATAAAATGTGTGGATGACCTGCTGAAAAGCGGTTCAACATGGAGCGTGGGGTAGCTTATCCTGTCCAACCTAGATTCTTCAAATGAATGAATTGAGCCAAAATACTCCTGAATATAACCGCCTCCTGCACGACCAGAGGGAACGTCTTAAAGAGCTTGCTTGTATTAACCGCACAACATCTATCCTGAAGGAGTTTAAACCAATCGAAGAATCGCTTCAGGAAATAGTGCTTCTTCTACCTGCTGCGTGGCAGTATCCTGAATATACAGTGGCCCGAATAAGATTCATGGGAAAAGATTTTGAAACCGTCGATTTTCATGAAACTAACTGGAAGATGGTTCAGGAGTTCTCTACAATCGACAATGAAAAAGGATCAATAGAAATTTATTACACTACTGAATTCACTATTGAAAATGAGGGACCCTTCCTCAAGGAGGAACGCGATCTTATTCAGAACATAGCCAGTATCTTAACAGGTTATATCAACAGTTATAAGGCAAGGGATATCATAAGGTTATCGCAGTTCGCTCAGAAAGATGATGAAGATATTAAGGATGTTTCAAGCAGGAAGTTGCTCCAGAAGTTCCTCGACCGTCATAATGCTGAAAGAGATGTATTTCACGATCTTCAGCCATTCAAGGTAAAAGAAATACTTCTTGTCGCCAATTTGTATGATGCATATTCAATTGAAGGAGAAGGAAGGTTTTCTGACCACATGCTCGGAGAATACTACCAGCTGAGCCTTACATCAATTCCAAGAGTGACAGGAGTATCGGTTGAGGATGAAGCATTTGCAAGGCTGAAAGCCCGTCATTATGATATGATCATCATAATGATAGGGGTTGACAAAGAGAGTCCGATGGTATTGTGTAAAAAAATCAAGGAGAAGTATCCCTATATACCTACATTCCTGCTTCTCAACAGCCCGGGTGACGTAACTTTTGTCAAAAGGCAGAAATCGCTGGGCGTTCCATTTGATAACTATTTTGTATGGACAGGGGAGTCGAAGGTGTTTTTTGCAATGGTTAACCTTCTGGAGGACAAAGTAAATGTGGAAAATGACACAAAAAAAGGTCTTACCAGGGTTATACTTCTCATTGAAGATTCGGCAGAATATTATTCAAGTTATCTGCCAATGTTGTACACTCTTGTTTTGGAGCAGACAAAAAATCTTATCGAGGATGTATCTACGGATGAATTATATAAAGTCCTGAAACTAAGGGCCAGGCCAAAAATTCTTCTGGCATCCGATTATGAAGATTCTATAACTATCTTTAATAAATATAAGGATAGCCTGCTTTGTGTTATTTCAGACATGCGGTTCCCAAAGAACGGCATTATGCATGATACTGCAGGTTTTGACATTATTAAACATATCAAACAATATCTTCCCAATCTCCCTTCTGTGCTACAGTCATCTGATCCGGAAAATGCCCGTTATGCACATTCTTTGAAATCAAATTTCATAAATAAAAACTCAGAAAGCCTCCTTCAGGATCTCAAATCGTTCATAAATTACTACCTGGGTTTTGGACATTTTGTTTACAGGGATACAAAGGGCCGTCAGATCGCAGTAGCTAAATCGATGAAAGAATTCGAGGCCTATCTTCAGACTGTGCCGGAAGATTCACTTGTTTACCATTCGATGAAAAATCATTTCTCACTCTGGCTTATGGCAAGAGGAGAGGTGAAAATCGCTAAAATGATAAACCCTATCGGTGTCTCAGATTTCAATAGTCTCAAAGAACTGCGTGAATTCCTTATCGATATCATCCATAAGCGGAGAAGAGAAACGAACAAGGGCAAGATCGTGAATTTTGAGGAATCTGCAGTAATCGATGAGACTAATATTGTGAGCCTTTCAGGGGGCTCACTTGGTGGAAAAGGACGTGGACTGGCTTTCGTTAACACCCTTATATATAGTTTTGAACTTGGGCGGCTTCTTCCCGGAATAAACATAAAAACACCTGTTACAGCAATTATAGGAACAGATGAATTTGACATGTTTATGGAACGGAATCATCTGTGGGACAAAGTAAACACTGAGAAAGACTTCAATGCTCTTCAGAAATTATTCCTCGAGGGAAGCCTGAGCTATACACTCGAAAAGGAGCTGCGAATTTTTATTAAACTCATAGATAAACCTCTGGCTGTAAGGTCTTCAAGCCTTTTTGAAGACTCGATGAGTCAGCCCTTTTCAGGCATTTTTGGAACCTATCTGCTTCCGAATAATCATTATGAGCCGGAAATACGACTGAAACAGTTATCGGAAGCTATCAAACTGGTGTTTTCTTCAATATATTCAAAAAATGCACGGATCTATTTTGAAGCTATTAATTATAAGGTTGAACAGGAGAAAATGGCAATTGTAATTCAGGAGGTAGTAGGCAACAGGTTTGAAAATGCATTTTATCCTCATATAAGCGGTACTGCACAGTCGTTCAATTTTTATCCTGTCTCTCATATGAAACCTCAGGACGGATTTGCAGTTCTGGCAGTTGGCCTTGGACATTATGTTGTTGAGGGGGAACGGGCTTTCAGATTCTCACCGGTTTATCCCTCTATTGATATTATTTCGCACAAGGATCTTTATAAAAATTCCCAGGTTATTTTCTATGCTGTTGATATGGCAAAGAAGGAACTTAATCTTCTCGAAGGCGAAAATGCGGGACTTGTGACACTTGATATCAGTCAGGCTGAAAAGCATGGTACTCTTAAACATTCAGCTTCCGTTTTAAGTCTTGATAATGACACTATTGTTCCTGGACTTGATGTGCCTGGTCCAAGAGTAGTCAATTTTGCCGACATTCTTAAATATGATTATGTTCCACTGGCATCCACTCTTAATGTAGTTCTTGATGTCGTTAAGGAAGCCTTCGGTACTCCGGTAGAGATCGAATTTGCTGTTGATCTTACCATGGATAACAATGGGCATGCCTCTTTTTATCTTCTTCAGATAAAACCGCTTGTAGGTAGCGGAGCAGGCTATTCAATAGACCCTGAAAGCATTAAAAATGATGATACGGTTCTTATTACCAAAAGAAGTATGGGTAATGGAGTAATTGACAATATTGCCGATTTCATATATTTGTTGCCCGATAAATTCAATAATATGCTGACGAACGAAATGGCAGCGGAGATTGATAAGATGAATGAAAAAATGCTTCAGGAGAACCGCAGATATGTCCTTCTTGGACCCGGAAGGTGGGGCTCAAGAGACAGATTCCTTGGAATACCGGTTGTGTGGCCACAGATATCGAATGCCAAGATAATTGTGGAGGTAGGTCTGCCTGATTTTCAGGTTGATGCATCTCTGGGCTCTCATTTTTTCCACAATGTAACCTCTATGAATGTTGGATATTTTTCCATTAATCATGGATCAGATGATGGCGCAATAGCATGGGATAAACTTAAAAGTCAAAAGATTATTGAAAAGGGGAAATTTTTCAATCATATAAGGTTTGAAAAACCGCTTCTGATTCGGATGGACGGGAAGAAAGGCATGGCAGTAATCTCAATGAATAATTAAAAACATAACTTATGAGCATAATTGAAGGAATAATGGATCTAAACCAGTATGATTTTACTGATACTTCCTTTGACCTTCTAATGCAGAAACGAATACATCGTGTACTTGTAATATGCAGTAATTATGATAATTACATGCTTGAGGAAGACGGCAGGATTGATGAACAAATCTTTAATGAATATGCTTCCCTTAACCTGCGGTATCCTCCAACATTCGTTCAGACAGACAATGCAGAAGATGCTTTCAGAATATTACAGGAAGGCAATATTGACCTGGTCATCTCAATGCTGAGCCTCAAGGGTACCGACGTATTTGCACTTGCCAAAAGAATTAAAGCTAAATATGAGAATGTACCTATTGTCGTACTAACGTATTTTTCCAGAGAGGTATCATTACGGCTTGAGGGAGAGGATCTGAGCGCTATTGATTACGTCTTCTGCTGGCTTGGCGATGCATCTCTCATTCTCGCCATCATCAAATTGATAGAGGATAAAATGAATGCTGATTATGATATTGAACATATAGGTGTTCAGGCGATAATACTGGTTGAAAACTCTATAAGGTATATTTCCTCATACCTTCCTAATATTTACAAGATAGTGCTTTTACAATCTCTTGATTTTCAGCGTGAAGCCCTGAATGAACATCAACGGATGCTTAAAATGAGGGGCAGGCCGAAAATCCTTCTGGCGAACAATTTCAACGATGCTGTTGACCTTTATAAAAAATATAAGTATAATGTTCTGGGCGTTATTTCGGATATAAGTTATAAAAGAGACAATGTACAGGATGAAAACGCTGGAATAGAGCTCTGCAAGGTGGTCATGGCTGATGACGACAAAGTGCCTTTCCTGATACAATCATCAAGTACAACACACAAACAGGCTGCCGAAGAACTCGGAGCAGGTTTCATTAATAAGTATTCCAAAACATTATCACTCGAGTTGAGGAATTTTATCATTCAGAATCTCGCTTTTGGCCCGTTTGTTTTCCGGAATCCGGCCACTCTCGAACCAATTGGCATAGCAACAGACCTCCAGAGTCTTCAGCAGAAATTACTGACTATCCCCGACAATACGCTCGAGTACCATGCCACACGTAACCATTTTTCAAAATGGCTTAATGCAAGAGCACTTTTTCCTGTTGCACAGATGTTTAAATACATTCGAAAGGAAGATTTCGAAACGATGGATGAGATGAGGCGTTTCCTGTATGTTGCAATATCAAGCTTCAGGCTTGGCAAGGGTAGGGGAGTTATAGCAAAATTTGATAAGAGCAGTTTCGATGAGTACCAGATATTTTCTCGCATTGGTGAAGGTTCGATCGGGGGAAAAGCCAGGGGCCTTGCATTTATAAACAGTATAATTAAAAACAATAAGCTGTTTAACAGATTTCCTGATGCGCTGATTACTATTCCACGAACCGTCGTTTTAAGCACCGATATATTCGACGAGTTCATGGATCAGAATAATCTCTATTCTGTTGCTTTATCCGATCTTACAGATGATGAGATCCTTAAAAAGTTCATTGATGCTGAATTGCCGGGACATGTCTACCAGGATTTCTATGCATTTCTTTCAGTTTCCAGAAATTATCCTATAGCAGTCAGATCTTCCAGCAAACTGGAAGATTCACATTACCAGCCATTTGCCGGCATTTATTCAACTTACATGATCCCCAGGCTCCCTGATAATAAACAGATGGTAATGATGTTATCGGAAGCTATCAAAGAGGTTTATTCTTCTGTTTTTTACAAGGCAAGCAAAGCTTATATGACCGCCACTGCAAATGTTATTGATGAGGAGAAGATGGGAATTATACTGCAGGAGGTTTGCGGCAACAGGCACGGTGAGATTTATTATCCTACATTATCAGGAGTTGCACGGTCAATAAATTACTATCCGATAGGTTCTGAGAAAGCTGAAGATGGAATTGTGAACATTGCTTTTGGTTTGGGAAAGTTGATTGTTGAGGGTGGATTATCTCTCAGGTTTTCTCCGAAATATCCAAAAAAAATTCTTCAACTTTCTTCTCCGGAGGCAGCATTAAGGGATTCTCAGAAAGAATTCTGTGCTCTCGATCTTAATATTAACAGCTTCGTCCCATCGACTGATGACGGAGTAAATATTCTGAAAATTGATATCAGGGAACTTCAGAACGAAACCGCTCTGAAGTATATTGCATCAACTTATGACAGGAATAACAATGTCCTTAGGGATGGGATAAGCCAGCCTGGGAAACGGGTAATTACCTTTTCGAATATACTTCAGCATAAAACTTTCCCGCTTGCGGAAATCTTGAGTACTCTTCTTGAGATTGGACAGGAGGAGATGAATAACCCGGTTGAAATTGAATTTGCCGCCAATCTGGAAACACCTGCAGGCACTCCTAAAATTTTTAACTTTTTACAAATCCGACCAATAGTTCATACGGAAGAGGCACATAACATCAACCTCGATCATATACGACCTGAAGATACTATCATCTATTCCGAATCAGCTCTTGGCAATGGACTGTTTAAAGGCATTCACGATCTCGTATACGTAAAACCTGAGTCTTTTAATGCAGTGAATAACAAAAATGTTGCAATTGAAATTGAAAAGATAAATACATTATTCGTAAAACAGGGTAAAGGGTATGTTCTTATTGGTCCTGGAAGATGGGGCTCAACCGACCCCTGGCTCGGTATACCGGTTAAGTGGCCGCAAATTTCCGCAGCAAGAATTATTATTGAGTCGGGATTAAAGAATTACAGGATAGATCCAAGCCAGGGCACTCATTTCTTTCAAAACCTCACTTCATTCAGAGTTGGGTATTTTACAATCAATCCATATATAAATGAAGGTTATTATGATGTTGATTTTCTAAATAAGCTCAATGTAATTTATGAAGACAGCTTTATCAGGCACATCAGGTTTGATAATCCTCTCGAGATAATGATAGACGGCAAAAAACACCGGGGAGTAATATTAAAACCAATATTGTAAACCTTTGTGTGCCTTAGTGAAAACCTTTGTGTTCCTTTGTGGTTAAAAAAGTCTCATTTACCACTAAGGCGCACAAAGTAAGAACACTAAGTAACACAAAGGGGAAAGTGGATAAGAATAAAATTAAAATTATGGAAACAGCAAAAACAAAATACCTGGGAGATCTGAGGACTGAAATAGTTCATGTCAGATCAGGAAGCGTTATTACAACCGATGCTCCAGTTGATAATAAAGGAAAAGGCGAAAATTTCTCACCGACTGATATGGTTGCCTCTGCTCTTGGAAGTTGCATTTTCACAATAATGGGCATTGCGGCAAGAGAACATTCGTTCTCAATCGATGGTGCTACCTGTTCGATAACAAAAGTCATGACTGAAAATCCAAGAAGAATCGGTGAGATCAGGATAGAATACGATTTCACTGGAAATACTTATACAGATAAACAGAAAAAATTACTTGATCATTGTGTAAAAACCTGTCCTGTTGCTCTCTCTTTAAATGAGTCGATATTTCAGAATGTTACATTATTATTCAAATAGAGGTATAGTTTTTAAGCCCGGTGAAGTCAGTTATTTCGCCCGTTCTAAGACGGAGTATGAGACTACAAAATAATTAAGTGCAGCTGCAATCTTAGAGCAACCTGTTATTAACTTCCAAAAGATGCACTCTCTGTTATGGCATCCCGGTTAATCTTTTTTATCAAGCCAGATAATACGCACCCCGGACCTGCCTCAACAAATAAGGTAGCACCGTCCGAAATCATATTCAGAATGCTTTGTGTCCATCGGACAGGGGAAGTAAGTTGCAAAACAAGATTTGATTTTATTATTTCAGGATCGATTGATGGTTTTGCATTTGCATTCTGGTAAACCGGACATATAGGTTTACTGAAGGTTGTGTTTTTTATTGCTTCTTCAAGTTCAATACGGGCATGTTCCATCAGTGGTGAGTGAAATGCGCCTCCGACAGCCAGTTTAATGGCTCTTTTGGCTCCTTTTTCTTTAAGCATCTCAATAGCTTTGTCAATACCCTCGTTTGAGCCGGAGATTACAATCTGCCCCGGACTATTATAATTAGCAGGAACGACAACCTCTTTTATAGAAGCGCAAACCTCTTCGACTATTTTATCATCCAACCCAAGAATTGCAGCCATGGTTGAAGGAGTTCTTTCACATGCTTTCTGCATGGCAATTGCTCTTTTTGATACAAGGAGAAGTCCGTTTTCGAATGATAGGGTCTTGTTTGCCACAAGTGCCGAAAATTCACCTAGCGAATGTCCCGCGACCATATCAGGTTTGAAAGAATTTCCAAGTATGGCGACCAGGATTGTCGAATGCAGAAAAACAGAAGGTTGAGTAACTTTTGTCTGTTTCAGATCATCATCTGTGCCGGCAAACATCAGATCAGTTATCCGGAAGCCAAGCAGGGAATTGGCAATTTCAAACAAATCTCTGGCCATGTCCGACTTCTCATAAAGATCCTTACCCATTCCTGGAAACTGCGCTCCCTGACCTGGAAATACATATGCTTTCATTATCACCTTTTTTTTTGTTTATAGAATCGCTGTAAACGGAGTGCAAAAATAGAAAAATTTAATTGTTTCTTAAGTTTACTGATCCGCATCATAGATTAATCTGGTTACCCCTTTTCCTGTCAGGCAAAGCGGGATGATTATTATTTCTCCTTCCCCCGTGACGGAAGTCCCGATAGCTATCGGGAGGGATGGTGGTAAATTAACCAACAATATTTAGAATAAAAATTCTGAATAAACCGAAAGGATTTAATGAAGTTTTGTTCCGATAAGATGAATAAACTCTTCACGCGTGTTTAGTTTTTCGAGAAAAATTCCCGTGAAAGCAGAAGTAGTTGTCACGGAATTTTGTTTCTGCACCCCTCTTATCTGCATGCACATATGATGTGCCTCAATAACAACAGCTACTCCAATGGGATTAAGGCAATCCTGCAGACAGTCCCTGATTTGCATCGTAAGTCTTTCCTGTACCTGCAACCTCCGGCTGAAAGCCTCAACCACCCTCGCAATTTTACTCAGGCCGGTAATATACTCGTTTGGGATGTATGCAACATGAGCTTTGCCATAAAACGGCAGCATATGATGCTCACACATGGAATAAAGATCGATATCTTTTACTATTACCATCTGTTTGTAATCCTCTTTAAACTTGGCGGAGTTTATTATCTCACAAGGATTCTGATTATACCCCATTGTCAGATAATTCAGAGCTTTTGCGACTCTAACAGGTGTCTTCTCAAGTCCTTCTCTTTCAGGATCTTCGCCTATCAGCTTTAATATCCTTGCATACATTGATGCTATTTCTTCAATGGTTTCGTTATTCCAGGTCTCAATCTTATTATAACCGTCGGCAACCAGACCATTTCCATCATTTATCTTTTCTGTTCTTTTAACCATAATATTCTATTGAGTTATTTTCGGTTTCTTCTATTTTTATACAGTGAAGGCTTGCCCCTTCCTTTTCTATAAAAGGCTTGAGCTCATTCCATATACTAATGGCAAGGTTTTCAGTTGTTGCAATTTTACCATTCATAAAGTCAACCTCGAGATTAATATTTTTATGATCAATCTTATTGATTACTCTTTTGAGGATTATCTGTTTCAGAATGTTGATGTTCATCACAAATCCGCACTCCTCGGAAGGCTCACCCTTTACAGTCACCCATAAGGTATAGTTATGACCGTGCCAGTTTGGATTTGAACATTTCCCGAAGATGTTTTGGTTAACGTCATCGGACCATTCCTTCCTGAACATCCTGTGAGCGGCGCAGAATCTCTCCCGACGCGTCATGTATATCATACTCTCGAATATTTATTATACAATATTAGCCAATAATTTTAATCTTTATAATTCTTAAAAGCGATATATTTACTTCTCTTTCGATATGGATAACAAAGTCATATTCATGCCAGTTAAAATATTATATATAACAGCCACCTTGCAGGAATCCGATACTCTTCAAAAAATCAGGGAGAAGCTGAAGGTTAATGGAAATCCGGGTAAATTTGAACTATACTTACTGGTCTCTGGTGTCGGAAGTATAGCAACTTCCTGGAACCTGAAACGCTGGATTGAAAGTAATGGAAAACCTGATCTTGCAATAAATGGAGGCATTGCAGGAAGTTTTAGGGATGAACTAATTCCCGGAGATGTTGTTTTGCCGCTTACCGATTGTTTTGCCGATTCAGGAATCGAGGACGGGAATGATTTTTTCACGCTTTCTGAAGCCGGGCTGATCAGTGCAGATGAGTTTCCTTACAAAAATGGTATGTTATATGCCGATCCATGGTATATCAATAAGATAAAGAACATATTAAAACCTGTCAGGGCAATAACGGTTAATACCGCTACGGGTTCGGAATCGACCAGAAACAGGCTGATAAAAAAATTTAATCCTGACATTGAGACGATGGAAGGTGCAACTTTTTTCTATATTTGTTCCAGGGAAAATATTCCTTTTCTGGCCGTGAGAGCAATCTCAAATAAGGTTGAACTACGAAATAAAAATAAATGGAACATTCCGCTTGCTCTCAATAACCTGTCGGAAAAGCTAGTTGATGTACTCTTAACTTTGCAGAGATAATATGAGATTAACATTGGGTTTTTCTCCATGTCCTAACGATACATTTATTTTCGATGCTATGGTGCATGGAAGAATTGATACTGAGGGGTTGGAGTTTGATTATTTTCTGACTGATGTTGAAGACCTGAATAAAATGGCTTTCCATTCTGATGTTGATATTACAAAGATCAGTTACCACGCTTATTCGTATGTGGCTCAGAACTATCTTATTCTTGATGCAGGAAGTGCACTGGGTCACCGAAATGGCCCTTTGCTGATAAGTAAGCGTCGCATTAGTATATCCGAGCTTCACGGGTTGAAGATTGCGATTCCCGGAAAGTATACTACTGCCAACCTCCTCTTCAGTATAGCCTGGCCCGATGTTGTTAATAAAACTGAATATCTTTTTTCGGATATTGAAGATGCCCTTTTAAAAGGTGAAGTTGATGCCGGACTTATAATCCATGAAACCAGATTTACATATTATAAAAGAGGGCTTCATAAATTAGCTGATATGGGTGAATACTGGGAGACTCTCACTGGTTTACCAATCCCGCTGGGTGCTATTGTCATAAAGAGAAGCATACCTGACGATATAGCTCAGAAAGTAAATCGGGTGGTCCGGAGAAGTCTGGAATATGCCTATAAGGATTCGTTCGCCTCTTTTGACTTTGTTTCAGGCAATGCAAAGGAGATGGACAGCACTATCATGAATAATCATATCAAACTTTTCGTGAATGAATATACCCTTGACCTGGGTGCCAACGGAAGAGAGGCTATTGTTGAATTGTTTCGCATGGCAGGCGAAAAACGCATTATACCTCAATTGCCTGACAGGATATTTCTTACCAGTCTCTGATCAAACTATGGTTTAAAAATACTAAATTTGAACATAGACAATTGTTCATTGTTTAAGTTCTGATAGTATAAACTCTAAATATTTAAATCATGGCATTTGAACTACCAAAACTCCCGTACAAGCTTAACGCACTAATTCCGTACATAAGTGAAGAAACGCTTGATTATCACTATGGTAAACATCATCAGGCTTACGTCAATAATCTTAACGCATTGATTCCTGGTTCCGGATTTGAAAATGCCGATCTGGAATCAATCATTAAGAAAGCAGAAGGTGGCATCTTTAATAATGCTGCCCAGGTCTGGAATCATACATTCTATTTTGAATCTTTTGCTCATGACGGGAGAAGGATTCCGAAAGGGGATCTCGCTGAATCAATAAATGGGTCATTTGGTTCCCTAGATGCATTTAAGGAGCAGTTTAACAAAGCTGCAGCTACACTTTTTGGTGCCGGCTGGGCCTGGCTTGTAAAAAAAGACGACGGAACGCTTCAGATTGTTCAGGAATCAAACGCAGGGAACCCTATTCGCAAGGGTCTTAAGCCCCTTTTGACTTGCGATGTGTGGGAACATGCATATTATATTGATTACAGGAATAAACGTCCTGATTACATTAAGTCTTTCTGGGAGATACTTGACTGGGATCAGGTTTCAAATAGATTCTGATTGTATTAGTAACTTTTAACAATAAATATTTATTAAAAAACCCTTTCTGTGAATACCTCAGAATAAACAAAAATTTGGATCATGAACTTAAAGGAGCTAATATTAAAAACCCGGTCTTATCGTCGTTTCGATGAATCAAGCAAAATTGATAACCAAACTATTGAATCTCTGGTTGACCTGGCGCGCCTTTCGCCATCCGGTGCCAACAAACAACCTCTTAAATACCTCTATTACAATACAGCAAAAGAATGCGAAAGGATATTCCCATTCCTGGCCTGGGCCGGGTATCTGCCCGATTGGCCCGGACCTGAAAAAGGAGAAAGACCTTCTGCTTACATTATCATTCTGGGTGATAAATCAATATCAGATATATTTGGAGTTGATCACGGAATCGCAGCTCATTGTATTTTGCTTGGTGCCACTGATGCCGGCCTTGGAGGGTGTATTATCGGATCAATAAAGAGAGACGAACTGAGTAACGAACTATCAATCCCCGATAATTTTGAGATTCTTTTAGTTCTTGCTTTGGGGAAACCAGTTGAAAATGTTATTATTGAAGATATCAAGAATGCTGACGTTAAATACTATAGAGATAAAAGCAAAAATCACCACGTTCCCAAAAGGAGTCTGAAAGAGCTGATAATTAAGTTATAAACTATATTTCAGGATGAAGCGGATTTCAGTTTTTTTCATTTTATCAGTTTTCCTGATTCAGTCCGGTTTCTGCCAGGAAAAAGAAACAGGATCCAGAATTCTTTTTCATGGTATAATGATGGATGCAAGTTCCCTTACTCCCATATCTAATTCTCAGATTTTGATTAACAACTCTTTAACTTCAGTTACCGGTACTAACGGGACATTCTCATTATATGTGAACAGGAAAGACACAGTGCTATTTAAACATCTGGGATATAAACCAACATCAATGTTTGTAAGTGACACTCTTGCCGGACTGGAATACGCTGCAGGAATTTATATGCAAAGTGATACCTTGATGATCGGGGAAGTAGTAATTGTTCCGAGGTTCACCAATCTCAGATCTGAAATAATGAAACCCAGGAGGATCCCGCCAACCTTAGAAAATGCCAGGTACAATGTGGCAATGTCGGGTTATCAGGGACGGACTACGCAAGGACAGCTGGGAGATCCTGCTACTAATTATAGTTTATTGCGGCAGAGACTAAAAACCGATGCCTATGAGAAAGGCGAAATTCCCTCCGACATGATAGGTGGTATAAACGGCTTATTTTTGCTCCCGGCTGCATATCTTCTTCTTCGGGGTTCTGCTGAAAGACCTTCTCCAATGGAAAGACCGCTGACACAGGATGAGCTTGCTCAGATTCAGAAAATATATATAGAATCACTTAAGCAGCAAAAATAATCAGCCTTTGTTTTACCCCTCTTACTTCCCCATGAGGGAGAACCAACAAAGGCTGATTGTTTCAATCGTATCTTATTTGGGATGTTCATAAATAGTGAAAACTACTGATTGACAAATAGTTAAATCTCATTAATTTTAAGAAAAAACCCCGAAAAAGCTCTGAACAGCTATAAATCGGGGTAATTTTCTTAAAACGTTATGAGA